>Ga0228702_1001154_pt1 | contig 17679 bp, 15 predicted proteins | sample McNCre217_Aug_MG_2_FD_178018 | JGI IMG/M metagenome (GOLD analysis project Ga0228702, IMG submission 178018) | Freshwater microbial communities from McNutts Creek, Athens, Georgia, United States - 20-17_Aug_MG | ecosystem: Environmental > Aquatic > Freshwater > Creek | place: USA: Georgia... | reverse complement strand
CCTTTTTTTATGGCCTATTTGGTGGTTGATAGATTTGGGTCCCTGCGTTTGCTAAACCTCGCCCTACCATTCATTTATGTCTAGACCAAGCTTCTACATAGCTGCGGCCTTTATGCTTTCATCGGCAGGGTTAAAAGCGGCCAATTTTTGGCCCACCTCTCCTTTAGTCCAACTGGGTTACGATACGGACATTTTCTTTCAGGGATCAGCGAGTCTCAATTGGACCGATAATTTATACAGTCTTTCTAATAAAACGAGTGCCGTTTCTTATACATTAAGACCCGGGTTCGTTTTAGAGTACGCGAAAGATTCTGAATTATCTGCTGAACTTAGTATCAGTCGCGGGTTTGTACGCTATTTTAAAAGTTCGCTTAAGCATTTAGACAATGGACAGGACGCCATTGGCGGTAAAATAGAGTATAACGGTGGCGGGCCACTTAGTGTCTCAATCAATTCGTCGTATAGTGAAAGTGCCCGCAATGATGAATTGGCGGCAACGGGGGTCTCTTCTACGGTTTTTTCGACATTAGTCAGGACGGGAAATTACAATCACGGGATACAGGCTTCTTATAAATTAAGCGAAAAAACTCAAATAAGTCTAGGCGTGACGAATTCCAGTAACGCCTATCTTAACCCTGTAAAAGCGACCACGGTCTCGGGTCCAACCACTACGGTTGCCTATAATACAAATAATTTAACCGAACTGAATACGACCTCAGTTCCAGTAGGTTTGGTGTATCGTTTTCCAGGGGACAATGTCACTGCTGGCTTAAAGTATCAGTATGATACCACCGATTACTCTCCCGCGCCTTACTTTAAAACCATTAATGGCGTTCCTCAGGCTCAACCCGCCTTGGTGAATAAAAAACTTACCAAAAATTTCTTAGGATTAACTTTGGCAGGAGCCTTAACCAGTTCGGGTAAATTAACCACCTCAACTCAAGTTGGCTATTATCAGTCGCAGTTAGACAATAATCCCAGTCGCAGTGGTTTATCTTATTCAATCAGTCTCAATCACAATTTCACTGAGAAGGTGACGCATTTTCTCTCCTTGGGTCGATCCGCGGGTCCGACTAGCACGGGTTCCGAGTCTATTGGAAATACCTACGCTTATGGAGCGAGTTATGCCTATTCTGATAAGACAGCCTTTAACTTAGCTCTCGCAAAAACAGATAATACCTTGAGCACCACTAAGGCCGGATCCACGAGTTTTAATCTCGGAGTCAATTACCGTTATAATTCCTATTTATCACTGAATGGTGGGTATAGTTTGACGCAGACTAATTCGGGCAATTCTTCTCCTGATTTTAACACTAATGCGGTGAATCTTTCGGCGGCATTTAAATATTAAAATAGCTAAACCTTTGCCAAGAGGCTATTTTTTCTTACATTAATGCTTTTGAAAATGCTCAACTATCTTAATCCATTCTTTTCGAAGAATCGACGTTTGGTTGTGCCTTGTCTCGCGTTGTTTTTGCTCTGTTTTTCAAACGCTTTTGCTGAAGTACTCGAGTTAGGTGGGGAGGGTGAGGTAGTTCCTTCGGGGGTTGCCGAGAGTCGTGCCAAGAAGTCCAGAGAGGAAGCCTCGTCGTCTGCAAAAGAGGGAATGCTTAGTGCCGATGATGAAGCACTTTTAAAAACAAAAAGCTCCTATCGTTTACGTCCACGAGACTTTATCCGAATCATTGTCATTGGCGAGCCTGACACAGGCATCGAGCGTCGTATTAATCCTGATGGAACTGTCGATGTGCCTTTTCTTAAAAAACTCGTACCCGTTTCGGGCTTAACGATCACAGAGGCTCAAGAAGCCTTAGCCAAAGAGTTTAAGCGCTATTTTAAACAGCCGCAGGTAATTATTTCTATTTCCAGTTACGCCGAGAGACGTATTTACATTTCAGGATACGTTGGAAAGCCTGGCCCCGTCTCTGTGCCACCCGAGGAGACGCTGACATTGGGGCGAGCTATTTCTATGGCTGGGGGGATTTTGCCACGTGGACGACGTTCCGATATTTCCATTAAGCGAATGGTCGACGGGAAAATGACTGTCATTGTCAAAGATTTGCGTAAAATCGATTCAGGCGATCAGCCCGACTTCGTTCTCGAAGACGAAGACTCCATCTATGTCGAGGACAGTCGTTTTTAATTTAAAATGAGCGATCCAAAACCCGAGTCCAAGAATACTACACCTCCCACCCCGAAGCCTCGTTCGGGCTACGGTGCTTATGGCTCGGGTTATGGCTATGGGGGTTATGGTGGAGGCTATGGAGGTGGTTATGGCTTTTTACCTGGGCAGGGCAATTATGGCCAGGGGTATCGTCAGGGTGGTTATGGAAATTATAACCAGACATCGAAAGATACTGGTGTCTCGATTGCCACATACATCACGATGGTGCGCGAGCGCATCTGGTGGTTGGTTCTTTCGGTTTTGGTCTTTGTTACCCTATCTCTGATTACCACTTACAACACGATGCCCGAATACAAAGCAACGGGCCGCTTGCGAGTCTTTCGAACAGCACCCAATATTTCCGCCACCGCTACAGGGGTTGAAAGTAATTTCAATATTGGCTCGGGAGATGACTTTGGCACCGCGATTGAAACGATGCGCAGCGGGGTGATTATTGAATCTGTTTCACGACAATTAACTACGGCAGAAAAGAAAGAAGTCCTTACTCCTTACCAAGGTGGCAATATTTTCACGGGTCCATTGTCCGAGCAGGAGGTTTTTGCCCGCCAGCGCTCGATTTCGCCTCAGCGTTCTTCTCTCATCGTTCTGGTTGAGTTTACTCACCCTAATCGTGAAATGGCTCGGCAGATTGCCACGATGTTTTGCAAGGCAATCCAGAAGAATAGCGAAGATGAACGATTAACGGTTACGAATCCCCTAATTGAAAAGTATCGGATGGATATCGAGGTGATTGAGGATCGCTTACGTAAGCTTTACGACAAAAGAAATGAGTTAATTAAAAGCCAAAAACTTCTCTCGATTGCTAAAGACACCAATACCCTTGCCTCCGAGCGCGGAGCACTGGTCAAAGGCCGAGAAGATGCTCAGAAGACAATTGATGAACTTGAAATTATTTGGCGTTTAGTTTTGGACTATAAAAAGTCTGGCAAAAATCCTTACGATATCGCACAGGTGCGTGCCGATGAACGTGTAGCCGCTTTGGCTAATAAGATAGCCGATTTGAAGTTAGCGATTAGCTCAATGGAAACAAAGTATACCGATGAGCACCCCACACTTATCCAGGCTCGTGCACAGCTGTCTCAGGCTGAGGATGATTTACAGGTTGCCGTCGCTAATTCTGTAAATCGCATACAGGCTTCAATTCAAAATGCAAAAGCGAGTTACGATGCTATTGTTGCTAATTTAGAGCGTAAGGACGAAGAGATTTCACGCCTCCAAGTAGCCAACATCGAACTTGAAAGAATCGATAAAGATATTCGTGGCCAAGAGGAATTTTTGTCACGGCAAAAGCAAAGCTTTGAAGAAGCCAAATTACGCTCTTCGACAACAGGTACCAGTACCTCCATTAAGATTCTCGATTACCCCACAGTGTCGGATCGTCCTGCTAACAAAAACTATTATGCCAATGCCGTCGTTGGATTGGGCTTAGGGGTGGCCGTGGGGATTGGTATTATTGTTTTACTTGGGGCTTTTGATGATCGAATGAAATCACCTAAGGATGTGGAGTTTAACTTAGGATTACATATTCTTGGTACGATTCCTCAGGTGGAGAAGTCGGTTGGCCCAGACCGTGCGTTGCTTGGACGACACGACAAAGACATTATTGCAGCTGAAGCCATTCGCTCTATTTATTCAGCGATGCGCGTGAATCCTAATTCCATGCGCAGTCGAGTTTTTCTTGCTACGTCGACTCGCCCAGGAGAAGGAAAGACCTTCGTGGTGACCAACTTGGCCCTTTGCTTTGCTCAGCATGGCGAAAAGGTGCTCATTATTGATTCTGACTTACGTCTGCCTAATGTCGGCCCTTCGCTAGGTCTGGTGGGGTCTAATGGTATTAGTCGCTGGTTTAACGATGAATGTACGATTGATGAAGCGATCGTGAAGGATGTTGCGCCTAATTTAGATGTGCTCCCTGTCGGTATGAGTTGTCGAAATCCTACGCAGGTAATCAACAACCCTAAGTATATCGATATGTTAGTCGATATGCGCGCGCGCTATGATCGTATTTTTATCGACTCGCCTCCGATTGGTGCGGTTTCGGATTCCTTAAACCTAATGCCTTATGTTGATGGGGTTATTTATGTCGTTAGGTACAATGGTGTAAGCACCCGTAATGCTGGAGAATGTATTTTGCGCTTAAGAGAGGTCGGGGTTCCTATCATTGGGGCTATCCTCAATCGTATGTCTCTCCGCTTGGCTTCAATCTATACCGATTCCTTCGACGCAAGTTACGAGAAGTATTATGAAGCAGCTAAAGAGGCTGCCACCCAAACGGCACAAGCGAGTGAAGTGGCAGAAAAAACCGAGGATAAGTCGGACGATACGACAAAGGTTTCATGATTAAGAAAATCGTTTTACCGCTTTTTTTTCTTATCGTTGTTGGATGTCAGTCGACCCCTGGCACAGGTCGCTCTCAGCTGATTTTAGTTAATCAATCGGAGATCTCCTCCATGGCAGCAGGGGAGTTTGCTAAAATGAAAAAAGTGCCCAACGACCCTCGACTTGAGCGGATTCGTTCGATTGGATTAAAAATTGTCGAGGTGGCTCGACGCGAAGATAAATACCGAGTTCTGCCCCCCGCCAATCAGTGGCAATTTGCGATCATTGATGATGAATCGCCCAATGCTTTTGCCATGCCCGGTGGTAAAATCGGTTTTAATAAGGGCATGTTTGCTTATGCGCCCAGCGATGAAGATATTGCCGTGATTTTGGGTCATGAAGTTTCTCACGTTTTGGCCAGACATAGCAGTGAACGTATTTCACAGAATTTACTCGCTCAAGTTGGAGCAATCACGTTGGACGAAGCTACCAAGAATGAATCCGCTGCGGTAAGACGTGCTTGGATGAGTGGGTTTGGATTGGGTGCCCAAGTCGGTGTTCTTTTGCCTTTTAGTCGCGCCCATGAAGAAGAGGCCGATTACTTGGGCCTTATTTTTATGGCTAGAGCGGGGTATAACCCCGAGGCTGCTCCAGCATTTTGGCAACGATTTGCCAAGGCGGGAGCAAAAAAACCGCCAGAATTTTTCTCGACTCACCCTGCGGATGAAACGCGGGTACGTAAGTTACAAGCTTGGTTGCCTGAGGCTAAAGCCCAGATGCCCAAGTCAGTTTCGCCGTAAGTTACTTTTCACCAACTTGCATAGGGCAGGTCAGGTAAACTCCTTGAGGGTCGTTGTAACTCTTGATTTGTTTAAGCCTATCCCAGTGTGCCCGGATAAACTGCATGGCTGGATTGTTTGTCGCTGTGCTGGTAAACAAAAAGGGCTCCTCTTCTTCATCGGATAATAGTTTCTGTAAAAAGTTACTCCTTCCTTCGTGGAGAGAGGGGTATTGAACAATTTCAGCCTGATCGATTTTAGCTAACTTTTGCGAGAGTTGGATGGCGTCAGTCAAATTGCCAAAACTATCAACGAGACCGTTTTCTTTGGCGTTGAGGCCGAGCCAAACTCGTCCTTGAGCAATCGCATGAACTTTATCGCGTTCCAGGCTTCTACCTTCCGCCACAATACCCACAAAATCATCGTAGACCCGATCAACGAGTTTTTGCACCAGTGCAATTTCGTCTGGAGTCGCGACACGGTGAGAGGAGAGTAGGTCAGCGTAACGTGAGGTTTTGGAGCCATCGACGCCAAGATTGATTTTTTTGGCTAGTTCTTCGAAATTGAAGTGTAGACCAAATACGCCAATCGACCCTGTAATGGTCGAGCTATTGGCCAAGATTTTGGTTCCCCGGGCAGCAATGTAGTAGCCTCCGCTGGCGGCAACATCGCCCATTGAGACAACGACGGGAATACCTTTTTTGCGAAGTAATAGAATTTCGCGAGCGATGATGTCGCTAGCAAATGCAGAACCGCCTGGGCTGTTGATGCGAAGCACGACCGCTTTAATCTGTTTGTTCGAACGAATATCACGAAGATAGTGAGCCAGCCGATCGCCACCCACTTGATCTGGGTCGCCCCAGCCATCAACGATTTCACCCTCTGCATAAACGACAGCGATATGATTGCTACTCTTTGTGAAACTCACTTTATTGCTATACTTAGAGAGAGACACTTGGCGGAAAGTGGTCTTTCCCTCTTCGGGGGTGGCTCCCAACTCATGCATTTTGCTGATGAGTTCATCTCGTTGTAGAAGCCCATCGACGAGTTTAAGTTCAACGGCTTCTTGGCTACTGAAAATGCCTGCGGCGTTGACGATGCGATTGAGTTTTTCTGGAGCCAGATTACGTGATTGGCTAACATCTCTCAGGATTTTTTTCCATGCCCCGCTGAGTAATAGTTCGGTTTGTTCACGCGATGCTTCACTCATGTGATTTTCGGTGAAAGGCTCGACGGCAGATTTATATTTACCAACACGCGTTACCTGTACACCTACGCCTAAGGATTTTAACGTATCGCCAAAGTATGCGTTGTAAGATTGAAGTCCTTTAAATTCAACTTCTCCAGCAGGGTGGCCGTAAATTTTTTGAGCAACGCTTGCTAAATAATACTCGGACTGACTGGCATTTTCTATCCAGGCGATGACAGGCTTTCCAGATTTTTTGAATGCCTCAAGGGCTTGTCTTAAATCACTAAGTTGTGTCAACCCAGCTGAGACTTTTCCTGCCAATAAAATACCACAAATGTTCCGATCCTGGGCAGCCAATCGAATGGATTCAACGGCTCTTAATAAATCAACCTCGGGAGTGTTGTCTTTGCTAATGAGTGATTCAAGTGATGGTGCACTGTATTGCGGGGTGTCATTAATCACTAGCCCATTGCCGATAACTAAGAGGCTATTGTCTTTGAGCGTAAAGGCGGGTTTGTCTGGTCGATTGCTCGCTAGGCTAATGAGAGCGATAAACAGTGTGAGTACCAAGAAGGTCGTCATCACGCCGGCTAAAAAGGTGCCGATAGCCGAGGCGAGAACCGATTTGAGAAAGTCTTTCATGGTAAAATGTTTAGAAGATAACAGTACTATGCTTGTTTGAGTAATAATCGCCAAGCAAAAGTAACAATTTTCGCCAGCGTTTCCGCTCGTTTTCTTGGGCTAGACATCTCACACTCGAGTTATGTCAGATCCTGCGCAAGAACCTGGTGCCGCTACCGCTCGAAAAGCTTTAGCCATTAACTTGGATCGCTCGGCATACGGAGTTTTTGCTGAAATTGGAGCAGGCCAAGAGGTTGTGCGGCATTTCTTCAAAGCGGGTGGTGCGTCTGGCACAGTCGCAAAAAGTATGTCTGCTTATGACATGCGGGTGAGTGATGCCATTTATGGTCACCCTAAACGTTATGTGTCGCGCGAACGTTTAGAGCAAATGATGAACCACGAATATGGCTTGCTGGTGGATCGGCTAGCTACAGAGCGCGGAGCACAAACACGATTTTTTGCTTTTGCGGATACAGTTGCAACGACACCTCATGACGGCAAAGGGCAGGGGCACTCATGGATGGGTATGCGTTTTCAAGCAACGCCTGCGGCTGAACCCAGTGAGGTTATTCTTCACCTTCGTCTCTGGGATCGAGATGCAGGACGACAGCAGGACGCTCTCGGTATCGTCGGAGTGAATTTAATTCATGCGGCTCTTAATAACCGAGGTTTTGTTGATAGTTTCCTGCAATCTTTAGTTGATGAAGTGGGGTCGGGTCGCGTTGAGGTCGACTTTGTTCATTTCAGCGGTCCTGCCTTTGCTGGATATGATAATCACATTGCTTCCATTCAGTTAGTTCGTCTGGGATTAACCGATGCGGTGTTATTTGACGGAGAAGGTAAACCAGCGGTGCCAGGTGAATTTTTTTATAAAAAATCTATTTTAGTAGCTCGAGGTACTTTTCGCCCAGTCTCTTTGGTGAATGTCGACATGCTTCATTGTGCAGAAAAGGCGATCGGTGATTTGAAAGACACGGTTTCACTTTTTGAAATGTCGATTGGGCATGACCCGAGTCCTAAATCAGAAATTCTGACGCGAATTAAATTAGTCTCAACCCTTGGACGGCCTTTACTAGTTACACGTCTACGCGGTTGGTATCGTTTGCCTGCTTACTTCCGTCTGCATTCGGATGGGAAAATTACGATGGTAGCAGGAATGAATAACCTCGTGGACCTCTTTAATCCCGATTATTACTCCAATCTGGAAGGGGGAGTCTTAGAGGCCTGTGGACGACTTTTTAAAGAAGGCGTTCGAGTGATGGTTTATCCTATGCGAGGTGATCAATTACGCCGCTTGGTTTCCGATCCCGTGGCCTGTCAGGTTTGTTTTCCCGAAACCTATCAAGTGGATGTTGATTCGGTCGTTACTGCTGCGGATGTGCAAGTGCGACCCAAGGTGGCTGGGCTCTTTGAGCATCTTCGCAATAATGGATTCCTCGTGCCGATAACGGGAGCCAGTCCGCAGTCATTGGCCTGTCAGCCTCGTACATTGGCCGATCGGATTCATGCTGGCACAGAGGGGTGGGAGAGGGAAGTCCCTCAGGCTGTAGCCGATGAGATTAAGCGCTTAAAACTCTGGCTTTAAGCTCGAGTCAGAGAGAATTGCTATCGCGGTTTGCCCATTTGCGGCACTCTCTTATTCATGATTCGTTATGTCTCGAATAACCACATTGCCCCCTAAATCGGGTGCCGAATTGGCGCTCTCGGTTGAAAGAGCTTATCGTGAGGCGGTCATCTTAGATCGATTAGGTGCGCTCTGGTCGTTGATTTTGGCTAAGTGTTTTTTAGCTCAATGGGCAATTAACCAATATCAGATTCCTATTAGCGGACTGCGTTACATTTGGTCACTCACTCTCATCATGGCCCTCTTGGCTACAGTCATGTATTTACGTGCCCATCATTTGTCTTTGCGTTTGTTTCCCAATCAATTCCGGGTTGGCTCGGCAATACTGGGTGGCTTGTTGGTTTCAGGCGGGTTTATTTTTTATGCGCACTATGCCTTGAGCCTATTGTCTTTCGCTTCAGCCATGGGCCTAGCGGCTGCTTTAATGGGAACTTGGTCTTTAGCTCGAGCCTCTTTACGTTTTGCTTACGAGCCTCTCTGTGGAACGATTCTATGGTGGATTTTGGCAGGTTATACTTTACGCGGTTCTGACAATGCGGCTCTCGCTTGGGTGGGCCTGGGTTTTCTTTTGGCACAATCCCTTCCTGGATTTGCCTTGGCCCGTCGAACCGAACGAGGGATGAGGGTTTAGTCTCCCTCGGCCTTCTTATTGCCGAGTCCGTTTAGCATTAAAGATAAGAAACGCTTCATGGCCGGAGTCATCACGCGGCCTTTGCGATGGAGAATCGCGAGCGGGCGAACGACATGGCGATCGCGTAGGCGAAGTTTAACGAGAGTGCCTTGCTCAATTTCTTGTCGGATTGTTCCTTCGGGCACGAGTGCGACACCCGCGTCGACTTCAACGGCACGCTTAAGGGTTTCGATGTTATCAAACTCCATGGTGGGCTCGAGTTCGATACGTTGTTCTCGAAAGAATTGATCCAGCGCTTTCCGTGTCGGAATATCTTGGTCGAAACCAATAAAGCGACAGCCTTGCAAGTCGGCTAACTCGATTTCTTTCTTGCCTGCCAATTTGTGTTTGGGAGCACAGATAGCGACGAGTTGGTCCTCCATGAAGGGAATGACTTCAACTTGACGGTATTTCTGTGGGTAAGCGACGAGACCAAAATCGGCCGTGCTGGAAAAGACGTCTTCGTAGACAAGATTCGATCGTCGATACTCGATACGAACGTTTACATGCGGGTATTCTTGCATGAATCGTTTTACATACGGTGGCAATTCGTGAAGACCGATAGAAACAATGGTGGAGACGTGTACCGTGCCACTGACTACCTTACGCATCTCTTGCATTTCACTCGAAACTTCCTCGTAACGATTAAGGATATCGCGAGAAGCTTCATAGAGACTGCGACCTTCTCGAGTGAGACGAAATTGTTTCTGACTCCGATCGACGATGAGGACATTGAAATGCTTCTCCATTGAACGGAGTTGCTGGCTAACGGCCGACTGTGTAATCGAATTGAGTTTAGCAGCTTTAGAGAAGCTCTCGTTGTCGACCAAGTCGCGGAAAATCTTGAGGTTTTCAATGTGCATAGAAAACGAGTGAGTAGGATTAATAAATCTAATGCAAAGATGCTTCAAGTGTAGATTTTCTTATCATGGTTTTGTTGTCTTTAAGGCGCCATTAAGTTGCGGGCATTGACTCGGAGGCTGTATCTGCTTCCCATAGGCTCGAATGGTCACCTACGCCCAGTTTAGGGTTAATTGTGAGGCAGTTTTGGCCCGAATTCGTCACGCCTGTAGCCTCTGTGGAAGAGATTCTTCTACGGTAAGACTTTTACCCGTAACCAAGACCCATTCGGTGGACGCAGCCCTTTATGCCTATGAGTTTGGGTTGAGAGCGGTTGGTGAAAATCGTGTACAGGAAGCCCTAGCCAAGCGTCCGTTGGCTCCACCTGATTTACGTTGGGAGTTAATTGGGCATTTGCAGTCGAATAAGGCCAAACAGGCTTTGCAAATTTTTGACGTTATTCAATCGGTCGACTCGATTGATTTGGTCAAGAGATTAGGTCGGATTGCCCAAGAACTGAATGTTCAACGCGATATTTATATTCAAGTAAATGCAGGTAATGATCCAGCTAAGTTTGGTTGCGATTTAAGTTTAGCGCCAGCGTTGGTGGAAGTAGCACTTGCTCAATCAGCCCTTCGCGTCATAGGATTAATGGCTGTGCCACCTCTTGCTGATGGACTTCACGCTGCGGAGCGAACTTTTCAAGAGTTACGACTCTGTCGCGATGCACTCGAAGATCAGTTTCAAATTAAACTCCCCGAACTTTCCATGGGTATGAGCGGAGACTTGGAAGTCGCCATTGCGGCAGGTTCAACCTGCGTGCGTGTGGGTTCATCTTTATACGGTACTCGTTCTGCACAATGATTCGCCGTCTTATCATTCGCAATCTGGCCTTAATGGATAAGGCTGAGATGGAGATGGAACCAGGCTTTACAGTGGTAACAGGCGAGACGGGGGCAGGTAAGTCCGTTTTACTTGGAGCTTTTTCTTTATTAGCAGGAAATCGAACGAACAAAGCCGTTGTCCGCAAAGGCGCGGAAGAATGTTCTGTGGAGGCGGAGTTGGAGCTGTCCCATCCTCTGAGGGTTAATCAGATTTTAGAGGAGTTACATTTACCCCTCTGCGAGGAAGGCTTGCTGATTATCAAGCGTACTGTTCCGCTCAATAAAGCGGGCAGGATTTCAATTAATGGTGAGGCGGCCACGCTCGCCCAGTTACAAAAATTAGGAGAATGTTGGATTGATTTCCATGGCCCTGGCGAACCGCAGAAACTCTTACGGGCAGAGACGCAGTTGGAGATGCTCGATTTGCACGCTGGCCACGAAATAGCTTTGCAGGCTTATCGTTTGCTATGGAAGCAACGCATGGAGGTCCTTCGACAGATTGAAGAAATTACCACGGCCGAAAAAGTTTCGGATGATGAAGCGACATTTTTAAGGATGCAGTGTGAGAAGATGGACCGATTAGATCTTAGCGACGAAGCGATTTCTAAGCTTGAGCGAGATCATTTACGCCATTCGCGTATGCAGGAACTTGCTACCTATTTGGCGCAAATCGATGAAGGGTTGGGTGCGGAAGGTTTGAGCCACTTCATGCCTAAAGTGCTTAAAACGTCGCAAGATATAGCACGGATTGACCCCGAAGCGGCTCCACTTTTTGAACGCATGGAATCTTTGGCGGCGGAAATCGATGACTTACGCTCCGATTACGCACGATTGGCTCGCGGCTTGAATAGGGATGAAGATTCCCTCGCTGAGTTAGAGGACAAAATGAATCTTTGGCTGGAATTGAAACGCAAGTATGGTCCAGGAATTGATTCCGTACGAGAAAAGCGTGAGCAAATTCGTCGCCGTTTGCTTTCTCAGGGAGAAGTCGAAGCTCAAGTAGCACGTCTGCAAGCATCTCTTGTTCAACTTGAGGCTGATCTTAAAAAGCAAGCGACGGTTTTACACTCCGCTCGTTTTAAGGCCGCCGATAAACTTGCTTCGGCTGCTCGAAAAATGTTGGGCGCACTCGGATTTAAAAAAGCTGATTTAAAAATTGCCGTCACCGTCGGTGAATTAGGACCTACAGGCGCGGATAAAGCACAGTTTCTTTTTTGTCCTAATGCTGGACAGGATTTACTGCCATTAAGTCAAATCGCTTCCAGTGGTGAGGCTGCACGGGTGATGTTGGCCTTGAAAACGGTCTTGGCTTCGGTTGATGAAACACCCGTCTTAGTTTTCGACGAGGTCGATGCCAATGTCGGTGGTGAAATCGGTGCACAAGTCGGTCGGGAGTTGGCTACTTTAGGCAAAAATCACCAAGTTTTTTGTGTGACCCATCTTCCTCAAGTCGCTGCGCTTGGCCATTCACATCTTGTCGTTAATAAAACTCAAACGGAGAAGTCGACTGCGGTTGAAATCTATTCTGTTCATTGCAAACGAAAAGAACGGGAAATGGAGTTGGCCCGTATGTTGGGCGATCGAAATAGCAAAGTAGCCTTATCTCATGCGCGTGAATTGCTCGATGGCGCTTGAGTGGTAACTAGTGACGAAAACGATCGAGTTTTAGTTTCTGAATCATCCTTAATCCAATTGCCGCGGCCCAAGCTTTGGGCAGGCGGGCGCTAAAGAATCCCAGCCAACGATTTTTCCAGCCTGTAATCCAGTGCGGACGATTTAGTGCCATCGATTTTAATGCCTCCTCTGCACAAATTTCAGCCGATTGTCCGCCCAATCCCGTTGGGCCATTCAATCCGGCAGCTTTAGAAAAATTCGTGGATACAGGCCCTGGGCAAACGGCAACGCAACGGACGCCGTATTTTTTGGATTCGGCATCGAGGGCGATACTCCAGTGCAGTAAAAACGCTTTGGTTGCTGCATAGGTGCTAATGAGTGGTGTGGGTTGATAGCCAGCAAGCGAAGCAATGTTGGCTACCTGCCCGCCTTGTGATTTGAGTCTGTCCCACAATAGACCAGTTAATTGAACTGGGGCGCTGACATTCACCTCAATCATTTTAAGCGTGTGGTTTAGGTCGGGGGCTGGAAATTCGCCATAGGCGCCAAAACCGCTGTTATTAACTAAAAGAATCCTACCCGTGCGAGGGATAAGATTTTGTAATCTAGAGACAACCTCTTGAATTTCAGTGGGTTGGGATAGGTCGCAAGTAAGATGAGTAAACTTTAAATCTTTAGAAATCGTTTCGGGTTCTGTCCGAGATAGGTTGAATACAAGTGCTGGTGTGTCAGAATTTTCGATGCGCGTGAGTAAAGCGCGACCGATGCCAGAAGAACAACCCGTGATGATGATACAGGAGAAATCCCGCAAAAAATTATCGATGGTTTTTTTATCAGACATTGTTCGATTTGCTCGCCGTTCTAAAACTAAACGAACCTCATGAGCAATGCTCCAATCGTGATATCGGGAGTTCATATAGAACTGACCGATGCCATCAAAGCTACCGTGCATGCAAAAGTTGAAAAACTTTTGCGCCACAACCCACGTATTATACGTGTACACGTCGAACTGGTCCATACCCACATTCGCGATCACAGTCGCGAGTTCGGGGCGCAAATTCGTCTCGAACTACCAGGTCCTGACATCATTGTTCGCGAGGAATCCGATGACCTTTATAAGTCGATTGATTTGCTGATTGATAAAGTGGATAGACAAATTCGCCGGCGGCATCGCTTAGATAAGGAAAAGCGTAATCATCCACAGTCGACAGATTTGGGATCGGTTGGTAAGTCAGGGTAAGAGTCAGTGTGTGTTTCATAGCACTAGCCCTCAGACCAGTTGGAGGTCTGAGGGCTACCTTTTTAAGGGGTTAATTGCTTGTTTTCTCGCTCTTAGCCCTTGGCCTGTCCTATACAAAGACATGCACATCTACTTCATCGGCATTTGCGGAACAGCGATGGGAAATGCAGCACTTCTGATGCGTGCTTTAGGGCATGAAGTGGTGGGTTCGGATACGGGCGTTTACCCCCCGATGTCTGATCACCTTCGTCAGGCGGGGATTACCCTATTGGAGGGTTGGAATGCAGAGCGTCTGGCAAAGTTAAAACCCGATTTAGTTGTCGTCGGCAACGTGGCCTCGCGGGGACACCCTGAGGTAGAATGGCTACTGGAATCATCCCAAAGCTATGTTTCTTTGCCCGAATTGTTAAGGACTCATCTGCTTAACGCACGACGTAATGTTGTGATTGCAGGAACTCATGGTAAAACGACGACTTCGTGTCTTGCAGCCGTTTTATTGCGAGCCAATCAAGTGGAACCCGGCTGGCTTATTGGTGGTGTGCCTCGCGATTTACCCGACAGCTCTTCGCCTGGGAAAAAAGAGGGCATTTTCGTTATCGAAGGGGATGAGTACGATACGGCTTTTTTTGATAAACGAAGCAAGTTCATCCAGTATTTGCCGAGAATTTTAGCGATTAATAATATCGAATTTGATCATGCAGATATTTTTCGTGATCTCGATGATGTGATACGAACTTTTGCTCATGGTTTGCGCGTTGTACCGCGCCATGGGTTTATCGTCGCCAATGGCGATGACATCACCGTTGCCACCTTGGTCAAGCAGGTCACTTGGTGTCCAGTGATTCGAGTGGGTGTGGGATTGGATAATGATGCGGTCTTGGCAAACTTTCAGGAGAATGCCACAGGTTCTTCCTTTGATATCTATTGGAAGAAAAAATTGTGGGGCAGGGTAAAATGGTCACTGCCAGGTCTTTTTAACGCCCGTAACGCGGCCGTCGCCGCTGTTTCCGCTGGCTTGGCTCTTAACCCTCAAGATCCCACAGTCCTTAAGCTGGATGCACTCAATTCATTTCAAGGCGTGATGCGTCGACAACAGATTTTAATCAATCAAACCGCTTTAAAGGTTGTTGAAGATTTTGGTCATCATCCAACCGCACTCGCTTTGACTTTAGATTCATTGCGCACCCGTTACCCGCAGCACACATTAATCGCCTGTTTTGAGCCCCGTAGTAACACGGCAGCTCGTAAAGTGATGCAAGAGGCTTTCCGCGATGCTTTAGCCAAAGCGGATGCGGTGTACTTGGCTCCTGCTCACCGAGCAGAAAAATTAGGAACTGATTCTTTTGATACCATGGGCGTGGTGGCGCAATTGAAAGCACTTGGACGAAAAGCGTACGCATCTTCTTCGTCAGATGACTTATTGCTTCATTTGCTGGCTGATGTGAAAAAGGACGTACGTCCACGCTGTGTCGTTTTCTTTTCCAATGGGTCTTTTGGCGGAATTATTCCGCGATTTACCCAAGAGTTTCCCCAGTCTTAAAGAAGGCCATGAAATTTTTTGGCGAGGCTCTCGTCGACTGCGATTTGAGATTTCAGAGCCTCCGTATGGGGAAATTTAATCTCATCGCGTAGCCGTTTTAACCAACGAACTCTTACACGATCTCCCACCACGGGAATTTTCCCCACAGGTTGGAGTAAGTGAGTTTCTAAAAGAGGTTTTACGTTATGATTTTCGACGGTGGGCCTGAGTCCCCAATTTGCCACCCCCGCTTCAGCAGTCCCTTCGGGAGTGACGCATTCTACGGCGTAAACGCCGTAGGCAGGAATTAACTCAGGATTCCAGGAAAGATTAATGGTGGGGTAACCTAGCGTCCGACCTAGTTGTCTTCCAGGAGAGAGAGTACCCTCGGCTTCATAGGGCCGAAGAAGCATTTGGTTTGCGAGAGTGAGGTTGCCTTCGCTCAAAGCTTGGCGAATCCGCGAACTGCTGATGGGTGCATTTTCGTAATCCACGGCGTCGACTACATGAACCGATAGTCCGAGTTCTTGAGCGTCTCGAATGAGAGTTTGGCTCTGTCCGCTTCGACCTCGTCCATAATGGAAATTTTTCCCAATATGAATGCTGAGCAGAGAAGGGAACTGATTTTTTAACCAACGCGGAAAATCTTCCGCAGGCATCGATGCATGGGGAAGGTCGAAATTTTGATGATGAATGAATTGCGCCCCTGCTTCAATTAGGCGCTCGTCTTTTTGTTGCCGATTGAAAATCAAAGGAGTCGGGCTGTCGGGCCTGAGCAACCGGCTGGGATGAGGGTCAAAAGTTAAAACACCGACTTGACCGCCTAAACGTCGTGTAGCTTCGCGAGCAGAGTGAATCACCGCTCGATGCCCGAGGTGAACTCCATCAAATACGCCAATCGCAAGATGTAGAAAGGGTTTATTCATCCAAGTGCGATAATCGGAACAATTTGTTGCACGGGAATTAAGCAGGCCTGCTTTTGTTCTCGGGACATTTTTTCTAAGGCATCAAGGGTATGAGCTTTTTCGATGGAGAGTTCCCCTGAAGCTGTTCGTCGAAGCATGGAGAGGTGAGCTCCGCAGCCGAATTTTTGACCAAGATCGTAGGCTAAAGTGCGAACGTATGTCCCTTTGGTACACTGCACGCGGAAGGTAAAGCGAGGAGATTGCCAGGTGTTGAGCTGAAAGAGATTGATTCGAATAAAGCGAGGTTCGCGTTCAACTTCTAATCCTTTACGAGCTAGTTCATAGAGTTTTTTTCCACCGATTTTTTTGGCGGAATGCATGGGCGGAGTTTGATACTGATCGCCGAGCATGGATTGTAGCGTATCCCCAATTTGCTTTTCGGTTAATGCTGGTACGGGTCGCGTTTCAAGAGTTTCTCCCTCGGCATCTTGTGTGTCGGTGGTGATGCCAAGCGTAACTTCTCCCAAGTATTCTTTCTCTTGGGACATCAAATACTGTGAGGCTTTGGTAGCTTTACCGACGAGGATAATCAGTAGGCCCGTGGCCATCGGGTCGAGTGTGCCTGCGTGTCCTACGCGTCGAGTTTGATACAAGCGTCGAACCCGATCGACGACATCGTGGGAAGTGATTCCTGCGGGTTTGTCGACGAGCAGGATACCTTGGGGGTCAGCGCTGGCTTCGCTCATAAAGCGGAGTGGGTGCGATAATGTTCGGCAATCATGGCGAGAATACGAGCGCGGTCGCGGATCAAAGTGCAACCGAGGAGGTTGAACCCTGCTGCAAGAACATGGCCACCGCCGTTGAGTTTTCCTGCTAACAAGTCGAGTCGAAGTTTGGGGTTGCGACCACGTAGGCTTCCCCGAATTCCATCTTTACCTTCTTCAAGCAAGACTGCGATTTCGACGCCTGCTACCGAACGAGGGAATTCCACTAAGCCCTCTTTGTCTTCTTTGCTTGTACCTGTCGCAGCATAATCGTCCAAGGTGATTTCGCCTGAACAAATTTTTCCATTTTCGTGAAACTGAATTGAGTTGAGAAATCGCTTTGTTAGTTCCAGTTTTCCACGACTCTCTTGTTCAAAGATGAGGTAATTGGCTTCAGCAGGTTGGGCTCCTTTTTTAACCAGTTCAGCGACAATTTCAAAAACGGCGGCGGTGGTGCTCGCGTAACAAAATCTTCCAGTGTCGGTGATGATGCCTAAGTGGAGGGCTTTGGCGATGGCTGGCGAGC
>Ga0228702_1001152_pt1 | contig 17714 bp, 14 predicted proteins | sample McNCre217_Aug_MG_2_FD_178018 | JGI IMG/M metagenome (GOLD analysis project Ga0228702, IMG submission 178018) | Freshwater microbial communities from McNutts Creek, Athens, Georgia, United States - 20-17_Aug_MG | ecosystem: Environmental > Aquatic > Freshwater > Creek | place: USA: Georgia... | reverse complement strand
ATTGATCTGAAATTTTTCAATCCGAAGCCTAACATCGCTCCAGTTTGAACAACACCCCCAGGAGCACCCCATGTGTGGCATCGTCGGCGCCGTTTCTTCCCGCAACATCGTTCCCGTTCTCGTGCAAGGCTTGCAGCGCCTGGAGTACCGGGGCTATGACTCTTGCGGCGTGGCCGTGCACGCGGCCAGCCTGAGCGGCGGCACGGGCGGCCTACAGCGCGCCCGCAGCACCTCGCGTGTGGCTGAACTGATGGACCAGGTCACGGCCGACCACATCGAAGGCGGCACGGGCATCGCCCACACCCGTTGGGCCACGCATGGTGCGCCTGCCGTGCACAACGCGCATCCGCACTTCAGCCATGGCACGGGCGCGGCAGACGCCAAGCCCGGCAAGGTGGCGCTGGTGCACAACGGCATCATCGAAAACCACGAAGAACTGCGTGCCGCCCTGCAAGCCAAGGGCTATGTGTTTGCCAGCCAGACCGACACCGAAGTCATCGCCCACCTGGTGGACAGCGTGTACGACGGCGACATTTTTGAAGCGGTCAAAACCGCCATTCGCCAACTGCATGGCGCGTACGCGATTGCCGTGTTCCACAAAGACGAGCCGCAGCGTGTGATCGGTGCCCGTGCGGGCTCACCGCTCATCTTGGGTGTCGGCCAGGGCGAAACATTCCTCGCCAGCGACGCGATGGCGCTGGCCGGTGTGACCGACCAGATCGTGTACTTGGAAGAAGGCGATGTGGTCGACATTCAGCTGGGCAAATACTGGGTGGTGGACCGCGAGCACAAGGCTGCAACCCGCGCCGTGAAGACCGTGCACGCCCACAGCGGCGCGGCAGAACTCGGCCCTTATCGCCACTACATGCAAAAAGAAATCTTCGAGCAGCCGCGTGCCATTGCCGACACGCTCGAAGGCGTGGAGGGCATCACGCCCGAGCTGTTTGGCGACGGCGCCTATTCAACCTTCAAGGCCATCGACAACGTGTTGATCCTGGCCTGTGGCACCAGTTATTACAGCGGCTGCGTGGCCAAGTACTGGATCGAAGCGATTGCCAAAGTGCCCTGCCAGGTCGAGATCGCCAGCGAATACCGCTACCGCGAATCGGTGCCCAACCCCAACACGCTGATCGTCACCATCACCCAAAGCGGCGAAACCGCCGACACCCTGGCCGCACTGCGCCACGCGCAAAGCCTGGGCATGACGCACACGCTGACCATTTGCAACGTGTCCACCAGCGCCATGGTGCGCGAGTGCAAACACGCTTATGTGACCCGCGCCGGGGCCGAGATCGGCGTGGCCTCCACCAAGGCCTTCACCACGCAGCTGGCAGGCTTGTTCTTGCTGACTTTGGCGCTGGCGCAGACCAAAGGGCGCTTGAGTGACGAAGAAGAGGCGGGGCACATCAAAGCCATGCGCCACCTGCCCGCCGCGCTGCAAGCCGTGCTGGCGCTGGAGCCGCAAATCATCGCCTGGGCACAAGAATTTGCCAGCAAAGAAAACGCGCTCTTTCTGGGGCGTGGCACGCACTACCCCATTGCTTTGGAAGGCGCGCTCAAGCTCAAAGAGATCACCTACATCCACGCCGAAGCCTATGCCGCAGGCGAGCTCAAACACGGCCCGCTGGCCCTGGTGACCAGCGCCATGCCCGTGGTCACCGTGGCCCCCAACGACGTGCTGCTCGAAAAACTCAAAAGCAATATGCAAGAAGTCCGCGCTCGTGGCGGCGTGCTGTATGTGTTGGCCGATGGCGACACGAAGATCGAAAGCAGCGAAGGCGTCAACGTGATCCGCATGCCCGAGCACTACGGCGTGCTCTCGCCCATCTTGCACGTGGTGCCGCTGCAGTTGCTGTCGTATCACACGGCATGTGCGCGGGGGACGGATGTGGACAAACCACGCAACCTGGCCAAGAGCGTCACCGTGGAGTAATCAGACGGTTGCCATCCAATGGATTTGCGATGAAATGTGCCGAGTCTTTCGCTTTTAGAACGCATCCGATGATTTACAAAGCCCTGCAGGTTTGGGCAGGTTCACAGTAAACACCGAGTCGTCGATCCAGCGAATGCGCATTTTGAGTTGATTGCCCGGGATGGAGGGTGGCAGACTCAGACAGAGTCCTTTGGCGCAAGGCTGCAGTTGAGGGTGTTCAAATTCTTTTTGAGTCGCTTCATTTGTATCGGGAATTTGTACCGCATCAATGAGATCCAGGCGTTGGCCATAAAGCAATTGGCCATCGCCTTGAGCTGAGCAACTGATCGATTGAAGGTCGGGTAACCAAACCAATGTGCGGCCAAGTGCTTGCCAAGGACTGGCTTGATCTGAAGGTTTGTGCAGCACTCGAAATTCCAGTGGATTGACGATGCTTGGCAGGCGGGCAACGTCAAAGCGCATAGGGCTTCGTGAACGCAATTCGTTGTGCGAGTAATCGGCGATCAGCGCTGCAGACAAGGGCTGGGCGTCAGTTTCGGGGTCATCCTTGAAACGCAATTGAAGATAGTAGTTGCCTTTGCTTAAAACATAAGGGCTTTGGGCTTGCAGCAGCACGCTCAATCCAGAGTCTTCGCTCATCAGAACTTGACTCTGAGTCAGGTTCCATTGCATGGCCTTTTCTGATGGATTGATCAATAAAGCATTTGGCGTATTCGTCGCCAGCGTTAAGCGAGGGATGGCTGCCGTTGGGGTCAAGCGAATTTTCAGGGGACCGGGCTCTCCGTCCTGATGCAACACTTGCACCGATGCTGGCAAGTTGGTGTTGTGGCGGATGTTGCCATCGCATCCAAAACTAAGGCGAGAAGGGGTTGTTGTGCTTGCTTCAGTCAGCGATGTACAAGAGGCTCGCCCTGGAATCTCAATTCGAGCGATTCGTTCCAAGTGCTGCCCAAAAACGGAAAGGCTGTTATCACCTTCAGCGTGCTCAATACGAGCGACTTTGGCAAGGGGTTTCTGTACGTATACAGGCAATATCAAAGGCGCTTGGCCTGCTTGGTACAACGATAAATTATGAGGACCAGGGGGCACGTTCTTCAAGTCAACATCAAGGCTGGCCTGAGGTTTGGTGTTGCGTGAAATGAGGGTCCCATCTGGCTGGGAAAGCGCCAAGTCCTGAAGACATGGGGCAGAGTCTTCAGTGAGTGGAGCCAGAGTAACCCGTTCACCTGAAATGAGGGAATTCCAGCCGCCCAACGCATCTTGAGCTGCTGTGCTGTTGGGCAAAGGCAATGCCAAGCGCAAGGCATTGATTTGGATGTTTTCAAATCCAAACTTGGCACTTAAGGACAGCTCAATCTGCTTGCTTGTCGGGCGTTCCCATTCGCTGGCACTGAGTGGCTCAAAACTCAGTCGCCCCGTTTCTTGATCAAAATTGATGCGACGGATGGTGCCCAGATTTTGACGGTTGTCGGGGTTGATCAAATCCATCTGCCAATCGTGCCAGTAGCTCACAAGTGGCAAACGGCCACGAACTTGCAAATTCAGCTGACCGCTCGTGAAACAACCCTGTGCGCGGTTTTCAGCCCGCAGTTCAGGCGTTGGGCTTGTGAACCAAGAGGGCACATATATGTAGGCCGTCTTGATGCTGCCATTGCGAAAGCGTGCAATGGAGAACAATTCGATGTGATCGCTTTGCAATTTCTGACGACCAAATGTGGGTGCAAAGTCGTAACTGTCCCGGTACTTGTTGCTCAAATAGTCGCTGGCTTCTGAAAAGATGCGCAAGTTGGCGAGCAGAAAGCTGTTGAGATCTACAGCTTTTTTATTGCCGACCATTGCACTGAGGTCGTTGGCATTGGGCAACAGGAAATCCTTGTTGACAACGATGTTGGTTGCAACGCATTCGGTATTGACCAATTGATTTTTGAAGCATTCAGGGTCCAGGTTGCGGACTCCAAATTTGAAAGCCAGGTCTTTCGCGATTTGAATGGCCTCAGTCGGTGCTCTGTCCGATAAGCGGCGAGCAATGCTTTGACTCAGTGTTTGAATGGCCTGGTTGATCTGATCGACTTTTTGCAAGTCGTAAAACCGTTGTGGGTCGGCATGCAGGACTTCGTTGAGCAGAGCGGCTGATTCTGAAAGGCTTGTGTAGAGGCCAAACATATTGCGCAGCTGTGGCGCCAGAATAACGATGGGGACTTGGTCGTCGGAAGTGATTTCAAGCTGAGCCGGTTCTTTCAGGTCTCGTACGCTGAAGTATTCGGAAACGACTTGGTTGCCGGTTGGAGATACATGCGCCAGCATCAGCACCCATTCGCCTTTGGCTAAGTTGTCAACTGCTGGTTTGACATGAAGTTTGTCTCCTGCATGCAAGCGATTGACCAAGGCCAGCGGCAGGCGCATGTCACCACGTTCAACCTCTACTTGAAGGCTTGGCCCATGGTGTATGACATCTTGTGCATGCGCGAAGTTGGCGCAAGTCAGTAGGAGCGCGGTCAAAAAAAAGTTGAGGATCTTCATGAAAAAGCGGTTCTTATTCAGATACCTTCTAACGTGTAAATCTTGAAATAAAAACCACGAAATGTTATGGTGGGATTCATTGAAATTCACTTGCATGGGGATTGAATCGCCCCGGGTTTCAAGGAGGCTGGTTGGTTTAAGTTGAGCTGGCAGTCTCGGGCTGTTGGGCGAGTTGCCACCAGTAGTTTGCCTCAGCTTCGGCCGGCGGGTTGTACCCGATTGGTTCGAGCAGTCGGATGTTGTTGAACCAGTGCACCCATTGCAAGGTGGCCAGTTCCACGGATTTCCTGGATTTCCAGGGAGCCCGGAGGTGAATCAACTCGGCCTTATACAGCCCGTTGATGGCCTCAGCCAGGGCGTAGTCGCAGCTGTCGCCACGGCTACCACCGATGGCTCGATACCAGCTTCAGCCAGCCGTTCGGTGTAGCGAATAGAAACGTACTGCACGCCCCTGTCGGAGTGATGAATCAGCTGGTCTGTCAGTTGCGGCTGGTGCTCGTACAACGCCTGTTCCAGAGCATCGAGTACGAAGTCAGTGCGCATGGAGCTGCTTACCCGCCAGCCGACGATGCGCCGGGCGTACACGTCAATGACAAAGACCACAAACAGCCAGTCTTGCCATGTTGAGACATGGGTGAAGTCCGAAACCCACAGTTCATTGGGACGATTGGCCTTGAATTGCCGATTGGCTCGGTCCAGTGGACATGGTGCTGAAGTATCCGGCGTGGTGGTGCGAACGCGCTTGCCACGACGTGCACCAGCCAGTCCGAGCCTGCGCATCAGCCGCTCCACGGTGCAACGCGCAAGGCGGATACCTTCGCGGTTCATCTGTTTCCAGACCTTGTCGGCACCATAGACCTGCCAGTTGGCATGCCAAACGCGCTGGACCTCGGGGATCAACTCCTGGTCACGCTTGGCACGGGCGCACTGAAGTTGTGGCTCGTGCTGACGGGTAGCATGCAGGCGGTAGCACGATCACTGGCGCGAGCCATGCACACGCAAAGCCATCAGCTCATTGCCTTGAGCTTGGCGGTCAATTCAGTGGTGGGCACCAGGTCTGCCTGGGTCCAGATTTTGTTCAGCGCATGTTCTTGCTCGCAAGTGCAAGCGAGCTGGCTGAGGGATGTGTGGTCGTGAATATGGATGTGCCCCCTGTTCAGGCGGATGCAGCATTGGGCTTCAAATTGGTTGAGCACCAGGGTTACACGTTCACGCCGTATGCCAAGGGCGTTGGCCAGTTCATTGTGAGTGATGGCGATGGTGTCGACGGGCTCGCACTGCCCGTAGTTCATCAACCACCGGGCGATTTGTTGGCTGGCCGTATGGAAGGTTCGGCATGCGATGTTTTTGGCCATTTCTTCCATCATGATGCGTGTGGCCATCAAGGACATGAGCAAGACCCCTTCGGCACGCAGCAATTCTTGTGTGAGGATGTGCGTTGGGCAGCGATAGGCAAAGCCGGGCTTGCGCACGATGGCTTTGTAAAAACTGCCGCGTTGGGGTGTTCCTGTTCCGAAGAGGCCTCGATGTCCCAGGAGGTAGATGTCGGTGCTGACACCTGCCTCCAGCTCCACTTGCGCCGACACGGTGCACGTGGTGGGGAAGTAAATGCCTGTGTATGGCTTGCCGGAATGAAAGATTTCCGCGCCCGATGACAGACCCACCAGTTCCAAGTGCGGGGCGAGTCTTTCGTAATCAGGCTCTGGCAGCGACGCCAGCAGCATATTGAGTTGAGGTGAATGCATGTTTTGTTTGAATTGTTATTTATGATTTTGACAATAAATTGATGAATTTTTATTGAAATCAGTTGATTTGGCGCAAGTGCTGATTTTGTGGTGCCTGTGGCGCATCGCTCGGGTGAGCATGATCCGTGTCAAAAAGCGCAAAGCCCGTCTGGCTGGATCGCGATGGGGGCGTGTGGGTGTCACTTTTTGCCAATCCCTTTGAGGCTTGCCGCGATTGCGGCCGCGCCGCCTGCGCGGTGCAATCACCCCATGACGACGGCCCGCACACAGGCCGCGCCGATGGAGACACAAAGCATGTACCTCACCGCTGGTTTGCACCGCTCGATGCAAAGGCACCCCGACAAAATCGCCACCGTCACAGGCAGCCGCCGCCAGACCTACCGGCAATTGGTGGACCGCGTGGCCCGCACCGCGTCGGCCCTGCGAGCGCTGGGCCTGCAGCCGGGCGAGCGCTTGTCCGTGCTGGCTCTGAACAGCGACCGCATGATCGAGTTGCTGCTGGCCGGGGCCTGGGCCGGGCTGGTCATCAACCCGATCAACACCCGCTGGACACCGGCCGAAGTGGCCTATGCCCTGAACGACTGCGGCGCCAGTGCGCTGGCCGTGGACGATGCTCTCATGCCCACCGCGCAAGCCATGACCGATCCGCTGCCGACCCTGCGGCTGCGCATTGACATCGGCGAAACCCAGGCCCCAGCGGGCTATCTGCCGCTGGAGGCGCAACTGGTCACAGCACAGCCGCTGGAGGATGTGCGCAGCGCGCCCGACACGCTGGCCGCCATCGTTTACACCGGCGGCACCACCGGGTTCCCCAAGGGCGTGATGCTCTCGCACGGCAACCTCTGGGCGTCGCTGGTGGGGCGCATGGCCGAGGTGCCCAACCCGCCGCATTACGTCACCTTGCTCACCTCGCCCATGTTCCATGTGGCGGGGCTGGGCCGCATGCTGGGCCAGACGGTGGTGGGCGGCACCTGTGTGACCGTGCCCGCATTTCAGCCTCAGCAGGTGGTCGAGATCATGGCCCGCGAAGGCGTGAACGACCTGGTCATCGTGCCCAGCATGCTGCAAATGCTGCTCGACACCCCCGGCTTTGACCCGCAAGGCCTGCCCCGGCTCGAACGCATCCTCTGGGGTGCGGCGCCGATCACGCTGCCCCTGCTGCGCCGGGCGCTGCAGGCCTTTCCTGATGTGGACTTCATCCATGTCTACGGCATGACCGAAACCTCGGCGGCTGTTTCGGCCCTACCGATCTTGCGCGACGCGGATTTTCTGGACAGCGAGCGCATCCGCTCGGCCGGGCAGGCCGGGGTGTCGGCCGAGATCCGCATCGCCGACGAACAAGGCCACGAAGTGCCACCCGGCACACCCGGCGAAATCCTGGTGCGCGGCCCGGCCGTGATGCAAGGCTACTGGGGCCGCGAAGAAGACAGCCGCAAGGCCTTGGCGGGCGGCTGGCTGCACACGGGCGACGGCGGTGTGATGGACGCGCACGGCTACCTGTACGTCATCGACCGCATCAAGGACATGGTCATCACCGGCGGCGAAAACGTCTACCCGGCTGAAGTGGAAAGCACGATCACCAGCCACCCCGCGGTGTCGATGTGCGCCGTGATCGGCTTGCCCCACGAGAAGTGGGGCGAGGCCGTGCACGCCATCGTCGTGCTCAAGCCCGGCGCGCAGGCCAGCGCCGAAGAACTCTCGGCGCATTGCCACAAGGGGATCAGTGGCTACAAGTGCCCCAAGACCTACGAGTTCCGTGACAAGCTGCCGCTCACGGCCGCAGGCAAGGTGCAAAAGACCGAACTGCGCAAAACCGCAGCCGGGGCAAGCGCATGAGCAGCCCAAGCGCCAGCCCCACACCCAACCGCCCGCCGCTGCAAGGCGTGCGCGTGCTCGACCTCACGCGCCTGCTGCCCGGCCCCATGTGCACGCTGCACCTGGCCGACCTGGGCGCAGACGTCATCAAGATCGAAGACCTCGGTGCAGGCGACTACGCCTCGCCTGCGGTGCGCGAAATGCTCAACCGCAACAAGCGCGGCATGCGCCTGGACCTGAAGCAGCCCGAAGGCGTGCAGCTTTTGCTCAAGCTGTGCGAGACCGCCGACGTGCTGGTCGAAGGCTTTCGCCCCGGCGTGATGGCGCGTCTGGGCCTGGGCTACGACGTGGTGCGCAGCCGCAACCCGCGCTTGGTGTACTGCAGCATCAGCGGATACGGCCAGACCGGGCCGCTGAGCCAAAAGGCCGGGCACGACCTGAACTACTGCGGCTTTGCCGGGGTGGCCGACCAAGTGGGCACGCCGTCTGGCGAGCTGGCGCTGTCCAATCTGCCCATGGGCGACTTGCTGGGCGGCACGATGCCCGCCGTTATGGGCATCCTGGCCGCCTTGTTTGACGCGCAGCGCACGGGCCAGGGCCGCCATGTGGACGTGGCCATTGCCGACGGCGTGTTGGCCCACGCGGTGATACCGCTGTCGGGCCTGCACAGCCGGGGCCGCGTGCCCGCGCCCGGTGGCGACAAGCTGACCGGGGCGCTGCCCTGCTACGGCTTGTACCCCACACAAGATGGCCGCTACCTGGCTGTGGGTGCTTTCGAGCACAAATTCTGGGACACCTTTTGCACGCTGCTGGGCCGCCCCGACTTGGCCGGGCACCACATCCCCCAAACGCGAGAACTCTCTGACTGGGTGCGCAGCGAAGTGGCCCAAGCGGTGCAAGCCCACCCCCTGGCCCACTGGGCGCAGGTGCTGGACGGTGCCGACTGCTGCGTGACCCCTGTGCTCAAGCTCGACGAGGCGCAAAAGCTGCCCCACTTTCAGGACCGTGGCATGTGGGTGCAGGTGCAGACCGCGCAGGGCGAGACCATGACACAAACGGCCATGCCGGTGCAGATGAGCGGCTACACCTTCGCGGTGCAGAGCCCCGCGCCCGTGCAAGGCCAGCACACCCGCGAGGTGCTGGCCCAAGCCGGGCTCGACGCTGCCGCCATTGATGTTTTATGCCAACGTAAAGTCGTAGCATAGAGGCCTGCGTGCCTTATGCCGACTGCCCCATGACCCGCATCCCAAACGCCACATCCACCAAGCACAGCATCCAGCACACCATCGCCGTTTACCAGGTGGTGCAGATGCTGCTGGCGGTCGAGGGCGATGACGCCCGCGCTGCGGTGCTGCGCCGTGCAGGCATCTCGCCTGCGCTGCTGGAGTCGCCTCTGGCGCGGGTCACTCAAACCCAATTTGCCCGCCTCATGACCGCGCTGGTGCGCCACCACCGTGACGAGTTCTGGGGCCTCGGTTCGGGCCCCTTGCCGCTGGGCTCGTTTGCCGTGTGCTGCCGCATGCTGGTGGGCCACCGCAAGTTGGGCGACGCGCTGCGCGCCGGGCTGCGTTACTACCATGCGCTGCTGGTCGACTTTGTGCCCCGCTTGCAAGTCAGCGGCGGCGTGGCCTACCTGCGCATGGGCTCGCGCCACCCACTCACGGCCCGGCAGGCCTATGCCGTGCGGGTGTTCATGTTCCTCAGCTACGGCGTCATGTGCTGGCTGGCGGCGCGGCGCATCCCGGTGGACGAAGTCGTTTACCAAGACAGCGACGTGGCCCGCCGCAGCGATGCCTCCAAGCTGTTCCAAGCGCCCATTCACCTGATGGATGGCGAATGGGGTTACCGCTTTGACGCCAAGTGGCTCGACCTGCCCGTGGTGCAAAGCCACGAAAGCGTCGAGACCTTTTTGCGCGAAGCCCCGGCCTGCCTGCTGGTCAAGTACCGCGACCAAGCCAGCCTGACCGAGCGCATCCGCCGCCTGCTGCGCCGCTACCTGGCTGAAGAAATGCCCTCGCTCGAAGAGGTCAGCGACATGCTGGCCACCACCCCGCAAACCCTGCGCCGCCGCCTGCAGCGCGAAGGCCAGGGCTACCAAATGATCAAAGACGCCCTGCGCCGCGACGTGGCCGTCGAATTCCTCACCCAGTCCGACCTGCCCCTGCTCGAAGTGGCCGCCCGTGTGGGTTTCTCAGAAGCCAGCACCTTCCACCGCGCCTTCAAAGGCTGGACGGGCCTGACGCCGGGGGCGTACAGACAAGCGCACAACGAACCTGAAGACATCGACGCGTAGGTGGGTGGTTTCAGCCTCGACATGGGCCCATGCCGGAGCCAGCCTGTCGGACCTGAAGGTACCGACCTACAGAAGCCTGTAGCCGGGGTGACACATTTGGCTCCGGTGTCATTTCCTGCCAATCATCTTGACCTGATTGGCGATTGGTAAAGCCCTGCTGCCGTTCGATACTTTGTCCGTATCGAACCCTTTCAAGGAGCAGGCATGGCGGTTACCAAGCGCGCAGTTCACGTCGTCGGCGTGGGCATGATCCCCTTCACCAAACCCGGGGCCAGCGAGTCCTACAACGTCATGGGCGCCAAGGCCGCCAAGCTGGCGCTGGATGACGCGGGCGTGCCTTACGACGCCGTGCAGCAAGCCTATGTGGGCTATGTCTATGGCGACTCCACCGCCGGGCAGGCCGCCATTTATGGCGTGGGCCTGACCGGCATCCCGGTCTTCAACCTCAACAACAACTGCTCCACCGGGTCGAGTGCGCTGTACCTGGCGCGTCAGGCGGTCGAGAGCGGCATGGTCGAATGTGCCATTGCCCTGGGCTTTGAGCAGATGGTGCCTGGCGCGCTCAAGGGTGCTTATGACGACCGCCCCTCGCCCATGACCCGCTTTGCCGAGGTCATGACCGCGCACCAGGGCTACGAGCCCGCCGCGCCGCGTGCCGCCCAGTTCTTTGGCGGCGCGGGCATGGACTACATCAAGCAGTACGGCATCCGCCCCGACACCTTTGGCCGCATCTCGGTCAAGGCGCGCCAGCACGCGGCCCGCAACCCGTTGGCCGTGTTCCGCCAGACGCTCACGCTCGAAGAGGTCATGGCTTCACCCACCGTGTTTGGCCCGCTGACGCGCTACCAGTGCTGCCCGCCCACCTGCGGCGCGGCGGCGGCCATTGTTTGCTCGGCCGACTTTGCCAAAAAGCACAAGCTCGACATGCGCGTGGTGATCGCCGCGCAGGCCATGACCACCGACACGCCCAGCACCTTTGAGAGCGATGACATGCGCCGCGTGGTCGGCTACGACATGACGGCCAACGCCGCCAAGCAGGTTTACGAAGCCGCAGGCATCGGCCCCGAGGACCTCGACGTGGTCGAGCTGCACGACTGCTTCACGGCCAACGAACTCATCACCTACGAAGGCCTGGGCCTCACGCCCGAAGGCACCGCAGAAAAGTTCATCGTCGACGGCGACAACACCTACGGCGGCCGCATCGTCACCAACCCCTCGGGCGGCCTGCTGTCCAAGGGCCACCCGCTGGGCGCCACGGGGCTGGCGCAGTGCTACGAGCTGGTGTCGCAGCTGCGCGGCACAGCCGACCAGCGCCAGGTCGAAGGCGCACGCCTGGCCTTGCAGCACAACCTGGGCTTGGGCGGTGCTTGCGTGGTGACGCTTTACCAAAAGGTGTGAACATGATCGACCGCAAATACATCGGCCACACGATGCCGCCCTTTGAGGTGCTGGTCGAAAAAGGCCGTCTGCGCTTTTTCGCCAAGGCCACTGGCCAGACCGACCCGGTTTACGCTGACGAAGCCGCTGCCCACACCGCAGGCCACCCGGCCTTGCCCGTGCCGCCCACCTTCTTGTTTTGCCTGGAGATGGAGTCGCCCGATCCGGCCGCGATCCGCAACCTGCTGGGCATGGACTACCGCAAGCTGCTGCACGGCGAACAGGGCTTCACCTTCCACCGCATGGCCTATGCGGGCGATGTGCTGCGCTTTGAGCAGTGCATCGAAGACATCTACGACAAGAAGGGCGGCGCACTCGAATTCGTCGTCCGCAAAACCCGCGTCAGCAATCAGCGTGGCGAGCATGTGGCCGATCTGCGCGCCGTCACCGTTTTGCGCCACGGATAAGGAAACTCCCATGACCCTCCCATCCTTTGATGCCCTGCAAGTGGGCGACGCCATTCCCGCCCTGGAGCTGCCGCCCGTCTCGCGCCTGACGCTGGCGCTGTACTGCGGCGCTTCGGGCGACCACAACCCGATCCACGTGGACACCGACTTTGCGCACAGCGCAGGCATGCCCGACGTGATCGCTCACGGCATGTTGTCCATGGGCTGGCTCGCCCGCCTGCTCACCAACTGGGTGCCGCAAACCGCCATCCGCGACTACAGCGTGCGCTTTGCCGCCATGACCCAGGTGCACGAAAAGATCACCTGCACTGGCCAGGTCACCGAGAAATTCGAGGTCGACGGTGAGCGCCGTGTGCGCCTGTCGCTGACCACGGCCAACGCCGAAGGTCAGGTCAAGCTCGCGGGCGACGCCGTGGTGGCCCTCGCCTGAACAACATTTTTCAAAAAGGATTTTCATGACCCGCAAACTCGAAGGCCAAGTGGCCCTGATCTCAGGCTCCGGTCGCGGCATTGGCCGTGAAATCGCGCTCAAGCTCGCCAGCGAAGGCGCACGCGTCGTCATCAACGACCTCGACCAAGCCCCGGCCGAGCAGACGGTGGCCGACATCGTGGCCACCGGTGGCCAGGCCGTGGCCTGCATTGGCAGCGTGACCGACTCCGACTTTGGCGACCGCTTTGTCAAGACTGCGCTCGACGCTTTTGGCGGCATCGACATCATCGTCAACAACGCCGGTTACACCTGGGACAACGTGTTGCAAAAGATGAGCGACGAGCAGTGGGAGGCCATGTTGGCCGTCCATTTGACCGCGCCGTTTCGCATCTTGCGCGCCGCATCCAACTTCATCCGCGACGCGGCCAAGAAAGAGGCCGAAGCGGGCATATCCAAGCACCGCAAGGTGGTCAATATCTCGTCCACCTCGGGCGTGTATGGCAATGCAGGCCAGGCCAACTACGCGGCGGCCAAGGCAGGCATCAACGGTTTGACCCGCGCAATGGCCAAAGAGTGGGGCCGCTACAAGGTGAACGTCAACAGCGTGGCTTTTGGCCTGATCATGACGCGCCTGACCCAACCCCTGACGGCAGGTGACGCCAGCGTGGAGATTCAGGGCCGCACCATCGCCGTCGGCGTGCAGCCTGACCGCTTGAAGGCCGCCGAATCCACCATCCCGCTGGGCCGTGGCGGCACACCCGAAGAAGCCGCAGGCGCGGTCTACATGTTCTGCATTCCCGAATCCAACTACGTCAGCGGCCAGGTGCTGGTTTGCGGCGGCGGCCGTCCTTAAGGCGCGTATGGACAGCATCCTCACTTTCCCCCGCAGCGTGTTCCGCGAAGACCACGAGATGCTGCGCACCACCGTGCGCCGTTTTCTGGAGCGCGAATGCAAACCCCGTCAGGCCCAGTGGGACAAAGACGGCAAGGTCGACCGCGAGACCTGGCTCAAGGCCGGGCGCGAAGGCCTGCTCTGCGCCACCATGGACCCCGAGTGGGGCGGCGGCGGCGGTGACTTCGGCCATGCGGCGGTGATCGTCGAAGAAATCGGCCGCTCTGGCGTGGGTGGCTTGGGCTTTGGCCTGCACTCGGATGTGGTGGCGCCCTACATCGAGCGTCTGGGCACCCCAGAACAAAAGCAGCGTTGGCTGCCCCAATGCGCCACAGGCGAAGTGATCCTGGCCATTGCCATGAGCGAGCCGGGCGCGGGCAGTGACCTCAAGGCCATTCGTACCACGGCCCGCCGAGAGGGCGATGAGTACGTCATCAACGGTGCCAAGACCTTCATCTCGAACGGCCTGAACTGCGACCTGGTCGTGGTGGTGGCCAAGACCGAGCCCGAGCTCGGCGCCAAGGGCGTGTCGCTGATCTTGGTCGAGGCCGACCGTGCCGGCTTTCGCAAAGGCCGTAAGCTCGAAAAAATGGGCCAAGAAGCGGCCGACACCGCCGAGCTGTTTTTTGAAGACGTGCGTGTACCTGTCAGCAACATCCTGGGCGAAGAAAACAAGGGCTTTGCCTACCTCATGCAAGAACTGGCGCAAGAGCGCTTTGTGATCGCGCTGGGCGCGGCGGCCAAGATGGAAGCCATGTTCGACGAGACCGTGCGCTACACCAAGGAGCGCGTGGTTTTTGGCAAGCCGCTGTTTGACTTTCAGAACACCCGCTTCAAACTGGCCGAGATCAAAGTCCGCACCACCGCCGTGCGCATGATGGTGGACCAGTATCTGGGCGAACACCTGCGCCGCAAACTCACTGTGCAGGAAGGTGCCATGGCCAAGCTGTTTGCGACCGAAGAGCTGGGCAAAGCGCTCGACGAGTTGTTGCAGCTGTACGGCGGTTATGGCTACATGATGGAGTACCCCATCACCCGCGCCTTTGTCGACTCGCGTGTGACCCGCATCTATGGCGGCACCAGCGAGGTCATGAAAGAGCTGATCTCCAGAAGCATCTGAACCGGGTCCAGACCATGGCTGAATTGCACCACGCACACTGGCCCAAGGGCGTGCCGCATGACTTGCGCGTGCCGCAGGTCACGCTCAACCATTTTGTGCAGACCGCGGCCCTGCGCTACCCCGACAAGCCCGCCCTGATCTACGCCGACCGCGTGTTGACGTACCGCCAGCTGAACCAGCAGATTGAGGCCGTGGCCGCGTACCTGCAGCAGCGCCTGGGCGTGGCGCGTGGCGACCGCGTGTTGCTCATGAGCCAGAACTGCCCGCAGTTCGTCATCGCCTTTTATGCCGTCATGCGCGCAGGCGCAGCGGTGGTGCCCGTCAATCCGATGAGCACCTTGCCCGAGGTGACTTATTACGCGCAAGACAGCGGGGCCAAAGTGGCTTTGGTGGCGCAAGACCTTTTGCCCCAGGTGCAGCCGCTGCTGGGGCAGCCAGACAGCACACTCGCGGCCATCATGGTGCATGCCTACAGCGAAGGCGTGCCCGAAAGTGGTCTGCCAGCGCTGCCCGAAGCCATGCGCTTTGCGGCGCAGACTTCGGCTGACCCGAATGTGCACGCCTTCGCCGATGCCGTGGCCTTTGCTGCGCCTGTGCAGGACGTGGGCTGCACGCCCGACGACTTGGCCGTGCTGCCCTACACCTCGGGCACCACAGGTCACCCCAAAGGCTGCTGCCACACCCACAGCACGGTGCTGGCCTCCAACATCGCCTCGCAGGTGTGGCGTGGTCTGCATGCGGACGCGGTGTTCTTGTGTGTGGCGCCGCTTTTTCACATGCTGGGCATGCAAAACGGCATGAACATGCCGCTCACGCTGGGCGGCACCCTGGTGATGATGCCGCGCTGGGACGCGGCACGCGCCGTGGCCCTGGTTGAGCGTTACCGCGTCACCGTCTGGACCGCTCCCCCGGCCATGGTGATCGACTTTTTTGCCCAACCCACTGCGCACACCCGCGACCTGTCGAGCCTGGCGCTGTTGTCGGGCGGTGGTGCGGCCATGCCCGAGGCCGTGTCCAAAATGCTGTTCGAGCAATTCGGGCTGTCCTACAACGAAGCCTATGGCTTGTCGGAGACGGCGGCGTTTTTGCACGCCAACCCCTCGGCACGCGGCAAGCGCCAGTGCCTGGGCATGCCCACGCAGGGCGTTCACTCGCGCATCATCGATCCCGAAACCTTGCAAGAGCTGCCGCAGGGCGAGGTGGGCGAGCTGGTCACACGCGGTGCGCAGGTCATGCGGGGCTATTGGCGCAACCCGCAAGCCGACCAGGACGCGTTCATCACCCTCCAGGGTGAGCGTTATTTCAGAACCGGCGACCTGGCGCTGGTCGACGAAGAGGGTTACTTCTTCATGCGCGACCGCCTCAAGCGCATGGTCAACGTCTCGGGCTTCAAGGTCTGGCCTGCCGAAGTGGAAAACACCATGTACGAGCACCCGGCGGTGCATGAGGCCTGCGTGATTGCTGTGCCCGACAACAAGCGCGGCGAAAACGTGATGGCTTTGCTGGTGCTCAAGCCCGAATTCAAAGGGCAAGTCACTGAGCAAGACGTCATCGACTGGAGCCGCGAACGCATGGCCGTCTACAAAACCCCGCGCATCGTGCGTTTCATGGACAGCCTGCCCAAGTCGGGCACCGGCAAGATCCTTTGGCGTCAGTTGCAAGAACAAGAGCGCGCCAGCCTGGTCGCATCCCCCACGCAGGAGACCCCATGAGCATTCCCTTGAGTTTCAAAGGCCAGTCGGTGTTTGTGGCCGGTGGCAGCAGCGGCATCAACCTGGGCATCGCCACCGCGTTTGCGCAGGCCGGGGCCAAGGTGGCGATCGCCAGCCGCAATGCCGAGCGCGTGGCCCAGGCGCTTGAACAGTTGCGACAGCACGGCACGCAGATCGAAGGCTACAGCGCTGACGTGCGCGACGCCGCAGGCATTGCCGCTGCGCTGCAGCAGGCGCGTGACGCCATCGGCCCGTTTGACGTGCTGGTGTCGGGTGCGGCGGGCAACTTTCTGGCGCCCGCTTTGGGCATGTCGGCCAACGGTTTCAAGACGGTGGTGGACATTGACCTTAACGGCACCTTCCATGTGCTGCGTGCGGGCTTCGAACACCTGCGCCGCCCCGGTGCCTGCGTCATCAACATTTCGGCGCCGCAAGCCTTCAACCCCACCAAATTCCAGGCCCATGTGTGCGCCGCCAAGGCGGGGGTGGACATGCTCACCCGCGTGCTGGCCATGGAGTGGGGCCCTGAGGGCGTGCGCGTGAACTCCATCGTGCCCGGCCCGATCGGTGACACCGAAGGCATCCGCCGCTTGGCACCCACGCCCGAAGCGCTGCAGCGCATGACGCAGTCCGTGCCCCTGCAGCGCATGGGCCGCGTGGAAGAAATCGCCGACATGGCGCTGTTTTTGGCGTCTTCGCATGCGTCGTTTGTCACGGGCGCCATCATGGCGGTGGACGGTGGCAGTTCCCTGGCCGGTGGCCGCGATTACTCAGGAAGCCTTTCATGATCACCCCTTCCAAAAGCGCAGCTTCTTTGCTGCAGTTCGATGTGACCGACCAGGTCGCCACCATCACCTTCGACAGCCCGAGCAAACGCAATGCGCTCGAGCCCGCCATGCGCGACGAGCTGGCGGCGGCCTTGCAACACATTCAGCAAGACAAGTCCATCCGTGCCGTGGTCCTCACCGGGGCGGGTGGGCATTTTTGCTCAGGCGGTGACCTCAAGAACATCGCGGCTGCCAATCTGGACAACGGCGGCTGGCTGGGCCGCATGCAGACCCTGCACGATTGGGTGCAGTTGCTGCTGACGCTCGACCGCCCGGTGATCGCCGCGGTCGATGGCGCGGCCGCTGGGGCGGGCTTCAGCCTGGCTTTGTCGGCCGACTTTGTGCTGGCCACGCCGCGTGCCTGGTTCAACATGTCCTTCCTCAAGGTCGGGCTGGTGCCCGACGTGGGGGCGCTCTACACCTTACCCCGCGTGGTGGGCGTGCAGCGCGCCAAAGAAATCATGCTCTCGGCCCGCGACATCGACGCGCAAGAGGCCTTGCGTCTGGGCATCGTCATGGAGCTGCACGAACCCGACCAGCTGTTGGCGCGGGCCCAGGCCATGGCCCGCAGTTTTGTGGGCGC
>Ga0228702_1001149_pt1 | contig 17742 bp, 21 predicted proteins | sample McNCre217_Aug_MG_2_FD_178018 | JGI IMG/M metagenome (GOLD analysis project Ga0228702, IMG submission 178018) | Freshwater microbial communities from McNutts Creek, Athens, Georgia, United States - 20-17_Aug_MG | ecosystem: Environmental > Aquatic > Freshwater > Creek | place: USA: Georgia... | reverse complement strand
GGGTCTGCTAGAATTGCAGGCTCGACACGACACGGAACGGTGGCAGAGTGGTCGAATGCACCGGATTCGAAATCCGGCGTACAGTTTTTGCTGTACCGAGGGTTCGAATCCCTCCTGTTCCGCCAAAGATCAAGCAAACACGCGCCTTCGGGCGCGTTTTTGTTTTGACACCCATCATTCAACCCATCCTCTAAGAAACGCTTGATCCGGCATAAATTAGGCAGGAATCAAGAAGTGGCTCGGGCGTGTCCTGAATTTTGTGTAAACGGGGCTGACATCAAATATCGGATAGGCTCTCTATGAACTCGATGGTAAGCCGGGCCAGTGCAGCCTTACACTCATGAATGGGCATTGACCACTTCAGGCTGATGTTGCGCAACGCCAAAAAGAACAGGTTGAGCAGCGCTTCGTCACTGAGGAACGAATCCCGGTTCTTGGTCAGCTTGCGCAGACTCATACTCACAGACTCAATGGCGTTAGTCGTGTAGATCACCTTGCGGATCTCCGGCGGGTAGTCGAAGAACGGGATCAGCCGATTCCAGTTGCGCCGCCAGCTCGGCCCAATGGGCAGGTATTCCTCGTCCCTGCGGGCCTCGAATTCACCCAGGCGCTGCTCGGCCTCCTGTGCAGTAGCAGCCTGGTAGATGTGGCGCAGATCGGCATCCACCTCCTTGCGCCGCTTCCATGAGACGTAGTTCAGGCTGTGGCGCACCATGTGCACGATGCACAGCTGCACCACAGTCTTGGGTAATACCGCCTCGATGGCCTCATAGGTAGCCTTTTAGCCCGTCGACGCAGGCAATGCTGACCCGTCGTAGCCGAACTGCTTGGCAAATTTGGTTCCAGCTTAATGTGCGCTTAAGTCCGTCTTGAGACTATGCGGCTGTTCATTCATAAAAGGAGCTGACTATGAACGACGCCAAAGCCATCGAAAAATTTGAAAACGAAGTTGAAGACCAAAACGAATCGTCTCGTTTTGAAGCGGAGAACGAGGACGTTCATCTGCTTGAGCAACTCGACCATCATGACGGCGAGGATCATGGGTCAGCCAATACTGCATCTGACGCAGTCCTGCAGGTGAATTCCAGCAGTACGCCTGCAAATCCGGTTGCCACCCCCAAGCTGACGAGCGCTACAGAAGCCATGCTATCTGGTGATATTCAGCACGCCTCTGGGACATTCACTGTAGCTGGTAATACAGAAGGCGACTTTGATCTTTCCGACAGCTCGTTGGTAGCGCCGAAATCGGCAGACCTTTCAGGCCTGCATGAAACTGCAACGATCGCGGTATCTGAAAGGAGTCAGGAGGCCACATTGCGTCATTTCTCTGCGAAAAATACGCTGGATGTGAGCCAAGGGCTTTGGCAAGAATTTCTGGCTGGGAAGCTTGTCATCAATGCAAACGGCAATAAGGTGGATGTTTACAGCTCCGCAACAGGCCAATCTATTTTTCACCTTGAGGCCGATCACACCATCTCTCTTGTTGGTGTCGTACCACAGGCAGATGGTAGCGTCCACCTCACGCTTTGATCTTCAAGCAGCAGAATTCGCAATGCCGCGCTCCGTTGCGGCAATTCACACATGAAAGGATGACAAATGAAGAGCTTCGTTGCCGTACTTATCGCCATCACCTTTGTATCCACTGCCTTGGCTGGTCCAAGCTGCAATGCCCCCAAAGACAAGTGGATGAATCCATCTGACTTCAAGCAGCTGATTGAAAAACAGGGATATCAGATCAAGACCTTCAAGGTCAACAGAGGGCAGTGTTACGAAATTTACGGCCTGGACAAGGACGGTCGGAGAGTTGAAATTTATTTCGATCCTGTCACCGCAGCCGTGATTGAACGGAAATAACGGGCTGTACAAGCGATTCGGAGTCGAAATGTCCAACATGACCTCTCAGCTACATCCAAAGTCCATCAAAGTCTGGGATCCTTTTGTGCGCCTGTTTCACTGGAGCCTGGTGACTTGCGTTGTGCTGAATTTTTTTGTTCTGAACGATAGTGAATATGCGCACAAATGGGTAGGCTATACCGCAGTAGTATGGGTGCTTGCGCGTGTGGTCTGGGGGTTTGTGGGGACCCAGCACGCACGATTCTCAGACTTTTTCCCAACGCGATTGCGTGTACGGCATCATTTGGCCGCTTTGAACGCAGGCGCCATGCCTCGACACACGGGACATAACCCATTGGGCGCACTCATGATGCTGGCACTTATGGCAATGGTGCTTTTGCTGGGGTTGACCGGCTGGATGCAGGGGCTGGATGCCTTTTGGGGACAAGAGTGGCTCATGGAATTGCACGAAACCCTGGCTAATGCACTGATGGTCGCAGCAGGGGTGCATGCACTGGCTGCATTGACGATGGGGCGCCTAGAGCGTACCCATTTGGTCCGAGCGATGTTCACAGGTAACAAGGATTCATACTGACAGGCTGAAGCACATGAGACTACTGGTCCTTGAGGATGATTCGACACTGGGTGAGGCACTGCAGGAGTTTCTCCGAATGGACGGTCATGTGGTGGATTGGTGCCGCACGCTGTCTCAGGCAAGTGTGTTGGCCAGAGAACCCTATGACATTTGGCTGCTGGACTGGAACCTTCCAGATGGCTCGGGAGTAGATTGGCTGCGAAGCCAGCGCATCAAGGGAATGACCACTGCTGCCATTGTCTTGACGGCCAGAGACCAGCTGCAAGACCGTATTGCGGGCCTGGACGGGGGAGCGGATGATTTCATGGTCAAGCCCTTTGCTCCTGAAGAATTGAGTGCCCGACTGCGTGCTTTTTCCCGGCGTTTGGCTGGCAGTGCTGAACGCAAGCGAATTGGCCGGGTGGAAGTGGACATAGCGGCCAAGTCGGCTTGGCTTAATGGTGTGCATGTCGATCTGACTGCCAGAGAGTGGGCCATACTCGAAGCCTTGGTTCTTCGCGCCGGCAGGATTGTCGCCGCGACCGATCTGGAGGCGCTGGTGATGGGCCTGGAAGGCGATATTGCCAGCAATGCTTTGCAGGTGCATATCCACAAACTTCGCAGCAAGCTTGGAAAAGGACTGATCGAAACCATTCGTGGTCTTGGTTATCGCTTGGGTGCCGATGAAGCAAAATGATCTGATGGTCCGAATCAATCTATCCTCCATCCGAAATCGCCTGACGGCGTTGCTTGTGGCCGGAGCCATTGGGCTTGGGGCGCTGATTTCAATATCCATCTGGTGGGTCGTCGACGGAGAGTTGACGGAGCTCATGGACCACGGTCTTCAAGAGTCTGCAGAACTGATTCACAACGTTTTGAGCAGCGCACCAGACCCCACGCATCAGCAGCATCCCAGTCGGCCAGATTCGGAATATGCAGAACACCTCATTTGGCAGCTGGTGAACGTGGATACCGGCAAAGTGATTGCACGTTCCAGCAACGCACCAGATACGCCATTGGCCACAGCTTGGCATGCCGATGTGCAACATGCGGTCAATGCCCCGTGGCACATGGTGACACTGGAATTCCGGCACTCCAAGCAAACTCTGCTCGTCGTGGCGCAAACCGAAGAAGAGCGGCATGAAGCCTTGGTCGACACGCTGGGATACACACTGCTGACAACGCTCACTGTCTGCGCACTGGGTATCTGGGCCATGAGCCGGCGAATGCGTGTGGAATTGCAGCCCTTGCAGCAATTATCGGATGGGGTTCGAAATTACGACCCGCTGTTGCCAGCCACAGCGCCCACCAGCACAGGTCGAGCAGAACTGCAACCTATCGAGAATGCCATCTACGACTTGGGGCAGCGTCTGGGACAGCGAATCATCAGTGAGCAGGCCTTCACAGCCCATGCTGCGCATGCGCTGAGAACGCCGATGGCTGGAATTGATGCCCAGCTTGCGCTGGCCATTCGAGAGGCGCCGGAAGCCTTGCGACCCCGATTGGAACGAGCACGAGAAGCCGCATCGCGTCTGAGCCGAGTCATGCAAGCTTTGCTGGGCATGTTTCGAAGCGGGCTGGAGCCACGGCGAGTACAAATACCGCTGAGGCAGCTGTTGGAGCCACTGGGGTCCACTGGGCTGCACTTGGCATTTGACCCTTATGGCCAGATTGAGGTTGACCCCGATCTTTTAACTCCCGTTTTGATCAATTTGCTGGACAACGCCCACCGACACAAGGCAAAGAATGTCGAGATAACGGTCTCGGAAATTGGCGCCATGACTCGACTCATCATCCAGGATGATGGCGAAGGCTGCCCGACAGAGGTCTTCAACAATATGCGAGAAGCATTGGATCGACAGGATTACGGTCCGCAAAGCGGATTCAAGGGCCTGGGAATCATTCTTGCGGATTTGGTGATGCGGGCTCATGGCGGCCGGACCAAGTTGCTGTCACCTGCCAGTGGATTCGCCCTCGAACTGACCTGGCCAAGGGGTCACACAGCGACGGCATCGTGAAAAGCACTTGGGTTTTGTTCTTCATCTGGGCTTCAGATTCGGCAGAACAATGAGCAAGGTGTCCTTCCATTGTTCTACCCAGGAGCCTTCCATGAAAACGACTTTTCACCTTCTTACGCTCACGATTGCTTGCGCCACACTACTGAATGCGTGTGGTGGTGATGGTGGTGCTTCAATGACCGCTGTTTTAACACCCACCACGGTGGCCGGTACCATAAGTGGGCTGGGTTCCATCATCCTCAATGGTGTCCGTTACGAGACGATTGGGGCAACAGTAGAAAACGCTGATGATCGAACAAGCATTAAAACTCCCATGGGCCTGGGCATGACCGTTGCCGTTGATCCAAGCTCCAACAGTACGGTTGCTGGAACGATTCATGTTCAAACAGGCATCAAGGGCGGCACATCTTTAGTGAATGCAGCCGCCAATAGCCTCAATGTTGCAGGTTTGCCTGTTGTTGCAGATGCAGGCACATTCATTGTCAACAGCACGACCGGCATATCTGGAAACTTCGCGGCCCTTCTGGCCAATAACCAAAATGTCGAGGTGTATGGACTGCCCCAAACTGATGGAACATTCAAAGCCACACGCATTGAAATTTTGACCGTAGCGCCAATCGTTCAACTCGTCGGGGCAGTGTCTGGTCTCAATACGACCAGCAAAACATTCACGCTGGGGGGCAATGGAAACACTGTGACCGTCAGCTACGCCGGCACACCAGCCCCTGCAGGTCTGATCAACGGCGCCGTGATTTCTGTTCGCACCAACACATCAACCAATACAGCCAATTACACGGCGACCAGCCTGTATCTGCGATCTGCAAGTACCAACACATTCAAGCAATATGCAGCAAATTATTCGGGTACTACTGGCATCAACAATGAAGTCAATGAGCTTTATGGCATGGTTTCTCAGCTTACTGCGACGACAACCGGGTGCACGCTTCAGGTTCAAGGTGTGCCTACTACGGTGAGCAGTACGACGTTGTGCAATGCACTGAATAACGGTGACTATGTTGAAATCAAGGGCCTTTTCCTCAACGGTCAGTTGAGCACGCACAAAGTGGAATTCAAGACAACTGGAGGTGATCGTAGCCTGGCCAATTACTATGACGACCCTCAAGATTCTAATCATGATCAATTGAAATACAACCGTCTGCTGTCCTCAACGACAAGTAACTCACCATCTTCTTCCGGTTCCGTTTCAAGTGGCAGTGGCGAAGGTGCGTCTGTTTACGAAATCTACGGAACATTGAGCAACTGTGCTTCAGGTGCGGCCACTTCTTGCACGTTGACTTCCAATGGTGTTGTATATACAGCCGATTTGAGCGCAGCATTTTGGGAGCGTGGCGCAGCGACCAGTGGTTTGGTCGAGGCCAAAGGTTATATGTCTACAACCAATACATTCAAAGTGATCAAGATTGAATCCAAGCAATAGGAGCAGGGTAAGCTGCCCGTGTAGGTATTTTGATGGTCATCTCCACAGAGGACAGAGATCACAGGATCAAGGCATTTTTGTCAGGAGCTGACAACTACATTCTGCGGCCATACGAAGTCGAGGAGCTATTTGCTATCGTCAAAAATCTGGCTCGCCGTGTATTGACTACACAAAAACTGAATCGACCTGGATTCTGTTGAAGGAGAAACCCATGAAAACTCGATGCCGTCCAGGCGACCTGGCCATCATCACCCGCGATGAGCTTGGTTACGAGGAAAACATCGGCCGAATTGTCGAGGTGCACGATCCACGCGTCAGGTTCCGGAACACAGCCTTATCTGGCTCATCGTCCCGGTGACAACCAACCCTATCTATGTCAGACAAACAACAACCTCTCGTCAGTGCTGCCGAGCTGGACGCACTCATTCTGGGATGGGGGCATAGCCCCAACCAGTCTACTGACAGATTCTTCCCCGTGCGGTTTTGGTATCTGGCTGCGCTGGCATTCTTGAACAGCATGTGGCTGCTGTTCTTCACAGATGACATTGCAAAACTCATGACCTCAGACTCGTCTGAACTCATCAGAATGGGGCGTTTCCTGTATTTTCGAGGTTGGTTTCTGTTGGGTGTCTGGGCAACGGGGGTTTATTCATACCTCAGGAATTGGTACATAGGCATCGTGTTTTCGTCGATGCTCATGGTGGGGTGTGTGAACTTTGTTTTTGATTTGTTCAACATCTACGCGGAAGCACTGGCCAATCCGACACCACGCGTAACACTGATGCTGATTGTCAGAATCGTGGGCTTGTGGTTTGTTTTCATCACAGTCAAAAACTCAAGCCGCATGCCCAATGTCAAAGACCGAATGAACATCTTGCTCCCATTCAAGAAGGACCTCTGACATTGGGCGTGACTCCAACAAGGTGCTCGGAGGCTCCGACACGCTCAAGTTCTCCTGACACTTTGTGGCCTGCGTGAGCAGCGGGCAAGTTTATTTGCGAAGCAGCCGCTCGATCTGGCTTTCAAGCTGCGCTGTGTCTTCTGCCGTAAAGCCACGGTGGGTGAGCAGGACTTTGCCGTCCGGTCCGATCAGGTAAGAGCTGGGCATGGTCTTGACTTCGAAGCGGCGGGCCGATTCGCCCGAAGGGTCGTAGGCCAGTGCAAACGCTGCAGGGGTTTGCAGTAAAAATCGGTCGGCATCGCGGCGTTGCTTGTCCAGGTTGATGGCCAGAACGGTCAGTTCGTCACTCTTGTAGCTCGCCTGCAGCTTACCCAGCCACGGAAACGACAAGCGGCAAGGTCCGCACCACGACGCCCAGAAGTCCACATACACATAGCGCCCGCGCAGGTCGGCCATTTGGCTGGCGACGGTGGTGCCGCCCAAGGCCACGTCGGGCGCCATTTGTCCGGCCTCGAGGGCGTAGGCCAGGTTCAGCAGGCCGCTCAGGCAGCAGCCACTCAAGAGCTTCAAAAAATTGCGGCGCATGGTGTTCAGCTGAAGTTCAGGCCTGTCTGGCTCAGCCCAGTCAGGTGGATGTTGGCCAGGTTGAGGTCGGTGGCCGCCGCCATAGCGCCCAGCGTGGCCGCGGTGTAGGTCTGGTTGTTTAGTAGAGCAACAAACGTGCTCTCGGTGGCAGCGTCTGGGGCAACGCCCACCACGTTGCGGTAAAGCGTGTCAACCACAGCCTTGGCACTGGCGCCCTGGCCCAACAGCGTATCGAGCGCAAAGCCTATGAGGGTGGTGGCGTTGTATTGGCCCGAGTCGAGCAATGACAGGCCAATGCCCACATAGGCCGGATTCGACACCGATGCTGCACCAAAAACCGCTCCCAAAATTTTGGCCACCGCACCGGCGTTGCCGTTCAGGTCCAGCGCCATTTTTTGGTCGCTGAAGCTCAGGCGCTGGATGTTGGTGAGCGTAATGGTGCCCGTGCCGTCGGTGCGGGTCAGGGTAAAGCCGGTGGCGGTGGGCTGCAGCCTGAAATGGCTGGCGGCTTCGCTCAGGGTCACGGTGTTGAGCCCCCCCAGCCCGTCCACCGTGGCCGAACCGGCGCCCACGGCAATGTTGTCGTTCTGTACGGTGCCTGTGTAGACGGTCGGCGAGCTGGACGCGCCAAAATAGGTGGTCAGGTCCAGCGTGTCGTGCCCGCTGGCAAAGACCAGCTTCTCCATGTTGTAGAGCGTGGCGTGCAAGAGGCCGCTGGCGCCAGACACAGAGTCAACGTGCACCGCGCCGTCGCTGGACTGCGTGATGGTGTAGCTGCTGCGCAGCGACGTGCCCAGGTAGAGCGTGTCCACCCCGCCCAGCCCATCGAGCGTGAAGGTGCCTGGATTGACAACGGTCCAGGAGTCGTTGTTGTTGGTGCCGGTGTAGGTTGACATGTAGTGGGTGTGTTGTGGGGCCAGATTCTGTGCCTTGAATGTTAAGCTAGGCTGAATGCACCTGGCCCTGCCAGTCCACCGCCAGAAAGCTGCAGCCGGTGGCCCGCAAAAAGTCTAGGCCCTCGTCCTGCTTGAGCATGGTGATGGTGCTGATGCAGCCAGCCAGCACCGCCAGTGGCGCCGTGACGCTGACCGTCTGCCAGTGTTGCACAGGCCAGCCTGTGCGAGGGTGAAGGATGTGGCAGTAGCGCTGGCCGCCCACGTCCATGTAGCGCTCGTAGTCGCCGCTGGTGGCCAGGCCGCCCGTAAGCAGCTGCTGTGTGGCAAGCAGGCGCTGGCGCTCACGCGGGTGCTGAATGCCCATGAGCCAGGGCGTGCCGTCCGGGCGCGGCCCCACGGCCCGCATGTCGCCCCCCAGATTGATGTAGCCGTGGCGCACGCCCATCTGCTGCAGCAGCGCCGCACTGCGGTCAGCGGCGTATTCCTTGCCAAAGCCGCCAAAGTCCAGCTCCATACCTACTTTGGGCAGTCGCACGCGCTCGCCCTCGCGCTCCACTTGCGACCAGCCGATCAGGGGCATCAAGGCCTCCAGGCTGGTCTCTTTGGGCAGGATCTGCCCAGCAAAGTTCCAGGCGCGGCGCAGCACTCCCGATGTGATGTCAAACAAGCCACCGCTTTGCCGGTGCATCTGGTCGGCAAACTGGAGCAGCGACAGGGTTTCGGCATCACACTGCACCCAATCGTGGCCTGCAGCCGCATTGATGCGGGCTACGATGCTATCTTGGAGGTAGCGCGAGTAACTGCGCTCGATGCGCTGCACCTCTTGCATGGCAGCCGAGGCCAGCTGCTGCGCATCGTCTGCGTGGTCGGCTTCGAGCACCACTTCACAGGTGCTGGCCATGGCGCGAAAGGGCAGGCGGTGGATGGGCATGCGCTGTCTGTCAGAACCAGTGGGTCAGCCCCCACTGCACGCTGCGCGCCCGAAACGGCAGGAGATTGGGGCTGCCCGCGCCCATGGCCCATGCAGCGCGCTGCTCATACAGCTCGTATTTCAGGTCAATGGCCGTGTCGCGGTCGATCTGGTAAATCAGTTTGGCGCTCAGCGTGACGGCGCCATAACCCGAAAGCCGCTGATCCATCGAATACCAGGCCGCCCCCTGTGGCGGGCTGGGTGCAAAGGGGCCATTGCTGCCGTCGGCGTTCACATAAAAGCGGGCTGCGTTCTGGGTGTAATAGCGCAGGCCACCTGTGATCTTCCAGTCCTCGGCTAATGGCTGCACATGCTCCAGCTCAAAGGTGTGTGCACGAATGCCCCAGTTGTCCTGAAAGTAGCGGTAAGCCCCCCGCAGCGTGGCGTCCGTGTCGTCCAGGTGGTGGTTCCAGCGGGTCTGCAAGGTCTGACGGATACGCGAGTGGGGGCGCTCGTCCATCACCTTGTAGGGGTCTGACAGATAGCCCTGACTTTGCGACCATCCCAGGTTGAGCTGAACAATGTCATTGGCCGACACCACCTGGGTAACGCCTGCGATCAGGTCCACTGAGCGTTTGGTCTCGTCGGTGACGATGTGGTTGGTTGGGTTGATCAGGTCGTCGGTGTAGCTGGCACCCCAGTTCCAGACGGTGTTCTTGCTTTCGTCGGAACGGGTGGCCGAGCCATACAGGCTGCGCGAGAGGTAGTCGCGCTCTTTGGAATGCGATGCACCCAAAGACCAGGTGCCCTGGGGCAGGTAGCGGGTGAGCGAGGCATCGAACGCGCGCCGGAAGTCGTGCATGGGCGTGAGCGCGCTGCTGTGGTAGGCCGGTGATGCACCCGAAATGCTGTCGGTGATCAGGGTGCCTGATGCAGACCATTCGGCGTTGATGGGCACCAGGGCCGTGATGGCCGGGGCCTTGACCCGAATGCGTTCTGCGCCAGGCTGGCTGTCCAGGTAATCAAGCACCTTGAAGCCGACGTAACCGCGATCGGGTGCGGTTTCTGCGTGGGCCACACTGCCCAAGTTGGGCAGCGCCAGTACAGCGGCCACGAGTGCGGCCTGCAAAGGGATGGTTTCAGTTGCAGCCACAGCCGCCTCCTCCCACACCAGAGCCACCCGAGGCGGACTCTTTGCTGCTGTAGATGTGTTCCTTGAAGCCTTTGTCGAGCGGGTCGCTGTCAAAGGTCATTTCGGGTTTGGCCAGGTTGCCCTTTTCCCAGGGCTGCACGGCTTGCACCGTGATGCAGCCCTGTAGTGCCATGCAAAGCAGGCCCAAGGGCAGCGCTTGCCGGATGTGCCGCCTGCTTTTTCGCCCATTGCCAAGATCCATGCCCCCGTCCAGTCTGCTCAAACCCAAAGTTGTCATGGTAGCCGCATTGAACGCTTTTTTTGTGCCACAGCTCTGTGAGCAGGTTCAAGCTGACCAGGGCAGGTAGGGCAGTCCGGTTTGCATTAAGCCGCTCAAACCCACATTGGCGGTGTTGAGCCCGGTGCCAGCCGCCAGCAGGCCCAGGCCGGCTTCGGAATAGCTGCCGTTGTCCAGCAGGTCCACATGGGTGTTGCGGGTGGCTGCATCCGGGGCCATGCCATTACATTGGTGTAGAGCAGAACTACTACCAGGGCATGGCTGACGCTGCTCAGTAAAAGAATGAAAGTAGGGTGATTCACAGTCACCCAGTAGCAAGACTGCTATGCAGACCTTGCGACACACCCTGTCAAATGAAGACTGGGCGTGTCAAGGTTTGAACACATCTATTGGAATCAGCACAACAGGAACCTGACCCCGGTTCACCCAATGGTGTGATGTGCCATTTCCGGCCGGAACCATTTCACCAGCTGAGTGCGGTATTTCAACGCCATTGCGTATCTCAATCACATTTCCTTGCTGCACATATTCCAGCGTAGGTCGGTTTACATGCGTATGTGCAGCTGTGTGACCACCAGGCTCAATGGTGACTGCGCGAGCACGAAGCTGTCGACCTACCCCATCGGGAATCTCGCCTGCAAGGTCCATGCTGACCAAGGCCTTGCTTGTGGTGTTTTTAGTTTCTGTCGGGCCAGTAGATTGAGCCAGGCTGGCGATGCAGGCTATGACTGCCAGCGTCAGCAGTGCGTATTTGGCACAACCTGCAGCGGATTGAACATTCAAACGATTCAGGAAATGAAACATGCTGAGGCCTCTTTGGTTTTGGGTCATGAACGCACGCACCGCAATGCAAAGATCGCCGACTGATTTAGAACGCTTGCATGCATCAGTCAACAACCAAGTTATGGTCCATTTGCCGCATCAGTACCAATTTGACCCACATTTTATGCTTCATTTTTTGTAAGATTCATGAAAAATTGGCTCATGATTCACGTCGAAAACTGAGCCACCCGAGGGTGGCTTTTTTCATCCAGCCTGGCCATAATGGCCCCATCGCCGATTTTTGACACTTGCCGGGGCGACTCACAAATACTCGCTAAACCGTCGCCTCATGCTCCAGCCCCCAGCATGCATTCCGGTGACGCCGGAATTGGGGGTGAAGGAGCTACTCCATGACAACCACTCGATGCCGTCCTGGCGACCTGGCCATCATCACCCGCGATGAGCCTGGTTACCAGGAAAACATCGGCCGCATCGTAGAAGTGCATGGCCCGGCAAGACTGGATCCAGACACTGGCACCGCCTGGCTCATCGTCCCAGTGACAAGACAGCCCTACGCGGTCAGAACGAAGCACGGCAAGCTCTATGACGTGGAGATCAATGTCAGTGACGAAATCGAGCATCCGGACGCTTGGATGATGCCGATCCGTGGGGATGAACGGGAGGCCATTGAGCAGGCGGTGACGAGTGACAAGGTGACGAGTTGAACTCGTCACCTGTTGTCTCGGGATTTTGTAGGCCTGTGCGTTGTGACAGTGACTGTTAATGTCACTGGGGCAGTTTGGCTGTGAGAAGCTGTTCGATGCGCTCAGGGGTGAGCCGGCCAGGTTTGAAGAACTTGGTTTTGCCGCCTTGGTACGAGGCGATGAGGCCCAGCAGTAGCCGGGTCCAGTCGCGCTCGAGCAAGGCCTGCTTGGTTTTGCGACCATGGGTGGGCGGCCGCCCGGTAGATGCGCCGCCATGGAAGCGACACTTGCCGCCAGCCCCGGTACCGGGCAGCTTGCAAGGCTCGCCGGTTTGGCGGGACATGGCTGTGCAGCGCGGCAGGGCAGCAAGAACTGCGCGAGCTTTAAGAAGTGAGTGCTTCATAACTTCAGCTCCATGGGGTTTAAGGTGAGAGCAGGTTAATTGCTCGGTATCAGGTGGCTGAAAACCGAAGCACGGGTAACAAGGTAACGAGCGAAATGCACCAGCTGGCCTTGGCTACGAGCATGATTTTCATGAAAAAACTATCCATCTCAATGGACAACTCGTTTACCTTGTTACCTTGTTACCGAAATTTAAAAGCTTGGTATGGCAGAAGCTATCCCAAAAATTCTCTACCCCTGGTACTTTCAAGTCGCGCCATAATTACAGGCTCAGCCCAATCGAGTGACGATTTGACCCAAATTTTGGTTGGACGGCCTGACCACTTCTTCTGCTTCTCAAAAGCCCGCCTAAAACCAAGTCGAGCCATGAGGGTTTGAACCTGGCTTGTTGCAGGTTTGATGTCGATTGCATTTTTTATAGCTTGAGTCAAATGGGAGGTGCTGACTACGTCAGAGCAGTAACCTTCCCCACCGTCCTCTAACAAAGATTCTGCTGTCAGCTGGAATTCCGACTTGCTCAGTTCCAGAACAGTTTCGCGAATCTTGGTGAGTGGTGCTCGGCCATTCGCGTCAAACTCGGGGTGCAGTTGGTACTCCAGCAGCCACTTGCGGATCGCCCCGGCGTGTTCCTGCACGGCCGTGAAGAGGTGCTTGAAGTAGCCCTCCTCGGTAAGCCGCTTGGCCTCATCGGTGGTCATGCGTGAAGAAAGAAACATGTACCGGCGATCATCCTCATCGACTGGAGCTCCATCCAGGTAGTTCGAGAAGATGATGTAGTTCGACACGTTGGGCGCCGTGTAGGACGCCTTGCCTTTCGGGTGGATCTCAACTTGACTGTTTGTGATGAACGGCTTGAGGCGGTTCATAATGTCGTAGCGATTGAGACCATGCTGCTTCATCTCTTCCACCCCAACCACTGCGTAGCCCATGGCCCAGTCGGTGAAGTTGGACTCCAGCGTAGAACCGTTGAGCGCCCGCACATTCTGGCCACCCATTGCGCAGCCGAGTAGCTCCAGGAAAAAGCTCTTGCCATCTCCTGGCACGCCATGCACGTAGGGCGACCAACGGATCTTGCTGCCTGGGTGCTGCACGTTCCACGCGACCCAGCTCATGAGCAGAGCACGCTCCCGCTGGTCGGACAAGTAGGTCTCCAGGTGTCGCTTGACCACGTCGATCGCGTCAAGGTTCTCCTGGCTATAGTCGTTGGGTATCTCGGGCACGGACTCGGGGCGGTAAAGGTTCACCCACTCTTGCCCTAGCATTCCAAAAATCGCACCTAGTCCGGGCATGTAACACTTGTGAGAAACCACGGGCATGCCCCACTGCTCAGTGCAATAGAGATCCGCCCTCACACGCTGCCCAGTGAAAGGCTGCGTAGGCATGTAGCGGTTAAACATCGCACGAAAACCTTGCGACGTGACCTCCTGCTTAGTGTTCATATTAAAGAATTTGTCGCCCTCAGTCACGAAGACCCAAGGCTGCGCCCAATCAGGCATCGCAGAGTTGCCCTGACGCACCCGATCCCGGACCCAGGTGCGCACGGTCGCGATTGGCAGCTTCACGCCCAGGTCCTTTGCTTTAGCTTGGATGGCTGCCGCGATCTGTTCACGCTCAACGTCGCACAACAAAGGATTGTTGGCCACGGCGGCAGCGACTTTCTCTTGCAGCGAACGCGCGTCCGCGCAATAAGAGATCGCTGAACAGACTTGGGCCATAACCTCGTCGCGCTCGCTCAGTAAGGCGGCATCGCGTTTGCTTTTGGTCTGTCTGATCAGTGTGGCAAGCGTCAAAACGCCGCGCCCCTTACTTCGGGCTAAGTTGAAGCTGTCCCACTTTTGAGCGCAGACACTCTCGGCCCATGTGTCGCCGGGTTCTGACCATTTGTCCCAGGCTTCGCACCAGTCGTCGGCGCCCTCTCCTTGGTGGTGCATAACCTGGCCAATCCGCAGCCACTCGTCATACCCACAGTTCGGGTCCAGGTAGGGCAGGATTTCGTCGATCACACGGTCTAGGTCCCAGTCCTCGAGCGGGCCCTTGTAGTTCATGAGCGCACGCTCGCCGGCATCGCTCAGTGGGTCCATCGCCTGCAGCTCCTCGTTCCAGACCTTCTCGACCAGCCAGCCCAGGTCCTGCTCGAACACCGGCAGCGCGTCATGGCCGTTGATCCGGTGGCCCGTCACGGTGAAATAGCGGCCGTCCTTGTACAGCTCGACGCCGACCTCCTTCTTCGTGCGGGTGGCGTCCAGGTTGGTCTTGGAGAACAGCTTGATGCCGGTGCCCGATGGGCTGACCTCGGCGTACCCGTCCACGTTGTCGAGCACCTCCTGCGCCAGTTCAGTGAGCTCGCCGGTGGCGGGGTCGCGGCAGTCGTCCAGGTCGATGCCCTGCACGTCGTCGCCAAGGATCAAACCGATGCCGTCATAGGCGCCCATGAGCATCTCGTCGGCGACGTCGTCATAGGTCGACCAAGTGTCGGGGTTGGTAGAGCTGGCCGCCTTGCCACTGGTCGAGATCGGCAGCTTGGCCCAGACCTTCGTGCCGTCGGGCTTGGTGCGCTGCACGTTGCGCCACAGCACCCAGCGGGGTATCGCCTTGAGGTCGGCGGGGATGCTTTGGAATTGGACGGGGAGAGCCGTTGGCCTGGTAGTCATGCCTGAGTCCCGGTAGGGTTCTTCATTTTCCGCGCGAGGAATTCCTCGATCGCATCCAAATCCCACACTGTGGTGGCTTCCCCAATCTTGAAAGGTTTGGGAAATTCAGGACGAGTACGAACCCACCGCCAGATTGTTGCTGGACCGACCGGCAAGATGCCATGGTGCTTGCGAGTGGTTGCCAACTGAGCCAGGCGGACAACCCGGCGAGGTGATTTAGTCATAGTGCTTCTCGATAGCCCGGCATGTAGCCGTATGTGGCTATTCGATCGGCACTGAGATTTTTAGAGAAATTACGACTTTCAGGTGTTCCAGAAAGCATTCTCAAGCAAGAACCGATTTCTGCTTGTTTTGGGCTGAAGCTTGCCAATCCGTATACCCAAGTCATACAGCTTGCCCACATACCAACCACGCCCTGAGGTGCTTTGGCATGACTTTATGGTGAGATTTTGCGATGCCTGACTTAGGAAAGCTGAGACATCGCCCTGCCATCCCGCTTCATTCAACAGACGGACTGCATCGCGCTTTTTTAGAGGAAGCTCAGATTCGCGAATGGGATAGTGGTGCCAATCCTTTGAAATCTGGGCATACCGCTGTAACAAATCGTCAACTGCCTTGATCGCTTTGCCCCATTTAGCCTGTTCCTTCTCTGACGAGGTTGTAGACGGTTTGACTGAGGTGGCCCTCTCCAGCTCGATGGCTATCAGTTTGAGTTCCAGCTCGTGCGGGCGCGTTCGTGTCTGTTCGATCAACGTCTTGCTGAGAGCATCAATTTTTGCTTTGGCCTCTGCCTTACGGTTTATGAAAACCGCGCCTTCCTCCCAAACGCGCTTGGCCGTTAAGGGTGACAACTTCGCTCCAACTTGCTGGAGCGTTTGTTGGTGAAGCTGGTCCCAGATGCTCATGCCGTTGTCGGAACCGTTTTGATTGACACTCATGCAACCCTCCTCAATGTAGTCTGATTGACCTTTCCATTGACGTTTAGCCCGTCGACTGGCTGTCCCGTTGCGAAGCAACACCAGTCTCCCATCATTTCACGTCGCCGCTCAAGCATGTCACCCCGCCGGTAGGCCGCCTCTACGGCATTCGCAATCGTGTGCGCAAGTGCCATCTCGGCAAGGTCTCGTGGGTAGCCTGTGCGCTCCGCGACCCAGTCACGAAAGGTGCTACGAAAACCGTGTGGCACTTCGTCCCGCTTCATGCGTCGCATGACAGCCGTGAGGGTCATGTCGGACATCTGTCCGCCTCGCGGGGCTGGGAAAACCAGATCACTACCTTCAAACTGCGGCAGCTCTTTCAGCAGGTTCATCGCGACAGAGGGAAGTGGAACACGGTGCTCCTTGCCTGCTTTCATGCGTGACGCTGGGACGATCCATAGCCCACGTTCCAAGTCAACTTCGGCCCAGGTCATTCCACGAACCTCGCCGGACCTGGCTGCCGTAAGGACTAAAAATTCCAGCGCACGCGCTGCGGTTCCGTTGCGGCGGCGTAATTCATTGATGAAGGAGGGAAGCTCCTCAATCGCAACAGCCTTGTGATGCTGAACCTTTTTAAGACGTTGGGCCTTGGGGAGAATGGCGTCCAAGTTGCCTTTCCATGCTGCTGGGTTGTCGCCACTGCGATGTCCCCGCCCTTTGGCCCAATCCAGAATCTTCTCAACGCGACCACGGACCCGGTCAGCAGTCTCGGTCACAGACTCCCAGAATTTGCCACCTTGGGGAACTGATTGTTCCAGGATTGCCAAAACGTGTGGCACGCCGACGTCTTGAACAGTGAGATGCCCGATGATCGGGTACACATAGCGTTCCAGCGTGCTTTCCCACTGGGCTGCATGTTTGGCGTTACTCCAGGAGGGGCGATTTGCGTCAATGAACCGTTCCGCACCTTGGCGGAAGGTAAGAACAGCCGCTTGTGCTGCTCTCAGTGCGGAGCGTTCCGCCTGCGATTGAGCGATCGGATCGACCCCCGCTCTGACCCTGTCTCGGGCTGCTCGGGCTTTGGCTCTCGCCTCTGCAAGCAGCACAGCCGGGTAGCCGCCAAGACCCATGTCGCGGCGCCGACCGCCAACCATCATGCGCAGCACCCAACTGCGCGCGCCTGACTTCAGAACCTGCAGCGCAAGACCTGGCACTTCACCGACGAAATAAAGGCCTGGTGCGGTCAGGCGCTTGACCTCTATGGCACTGAGTTCGCGAGCTTTTTTCGGCAATTACCACCTCCATCTTCGCACCCATCAAAAAATATGAAATATGGTGAGATTCCATGATACACGAGAAGAGTATGTAAGCGCTGATTACATTCGAGAATTTAGCTTAAATGAGGTTTGTTGATACGATTAAAAGTTATACGGAGGCGGACTCCTGTTCCGCCAAAACAAGTCCTTGCAACCTGCTTAACCGGGTTGTCAGGCGCTCGGAGCCCCGCACCAGCGGGGCTTTTTTTTCAGCTCTGCACTTTCTGTGAAGTGCCACTCATGCCCCAAATCAGCGCAGTTCCGTCTGATGAGTCGGCCTATTTAATATGCATGCATATCATCTTGACAGCAACTAATAAGCATAGATATCATCTCCCCCGTGCCGCCAGTCGGCGTCGTGTTCAAACCGAGGAGATACGCAATGCAGTTCTACAAAGATGGCTT
>Ga0228702_1001146_pt1 | contig 17772 bp, 16 predicted proteins | sample McNCre217_Aug_MG_2_FD_178018 | JGI IMG/M metagenome (GOLD analysis project Ga0228702, IMG submission 178018) | Freshwater microbial communities from McNutts Creek, Athens, Georgia, United States - 20-17_Aug_MG | ecosystem: Environmental > Aquatic > Freshwater > Creek | place: USA: Georgia... | reverse complement strand
AACTTGGTAGATAATAAATAAAACTATCTAAATAATTAAACAATTAAATTATTAATAACCAAAACAATCAAAACATGGCTTCATTACCTTTGGCAGAAGATTTATATCAGGTACTTTTAAAGCAATTGCAGACTTTAAAAGCTTCTCAAGCTACGCCTTTTGAGTTGGCAGGTTTGGCTAGTGGTGGTGCTTGGGTGGCTGAACGTTTAGCTAAAGACTTAAACCTGCCAGCTTATGGTGTTATTAATGTCTCATTCCACCGTGATGATTACGCTGACAAAGGTGTAAAAGCTTTTAATAGTGCTGAAGGTATGGCCACTAAGCTCCCATTCGATGTGGAAGGGACTCACATTATTTTGGTCGATGATGTCTTGGATACGGGTAGAACTGTTCGAGCAGCCCTGAATGAGTTATTTGATTACGGCAGACCTGCTAAAGTCGATTTGGCGGTATTGGCTGATCGCCATAGAAGACAGTTGCCTGTGGATGCAACTTTTAAAGGTGCTAAGGTCAATGTGGCAGATGACCAGATTTTGGTTTTAGATCAGGCAGATGATGGCAAATTCATGTTTATAACCGAAGCCAAATAAAGAATCCAGAAAATCGAAAAGAATCAAAGAAAAAACCAAAGAAAATAATAAAAAACAGAGCCAGAAAAGACTAAAATACCCACCTAAGATGACAAAGACTGCTAAGACTGCCAGCCAACTCCAGCTCAATGAACAAGGTGAGCTCACTCATTTACTCACCTTAGAGGGATTATCTAAAGAGCATATCCTTCACATCTTAGATACAGCCAAGCAATTTGTAGCGGTTAGTGAGTCTGATCGTGAAGTAAAAAAAGTACCTCTTCTTCGCGGAAAAAATGTTTTCAATCTCTTCTTTGAAAATTCCACAAGAACGAGAACAACCTTTGAGATTGCTGCTAAACGCTTATCAGCAGATGTTATTAATTTAGATATCCAAACTTCATCCACAGCTAAAGGTGAAACACTTTTAGATACGATTGATAATCTGGTGGCAATGCAAGCAGATATCTTTGTGGTGCGCCATAAAACCACCGGTGCTGCAGTTGAAGTAGCGGCTCATTTACCGTCGCATGTGCACGTAATTAATGCGGGCGATGGTACCAACCAACATCCAACGCAAGGTTTGTTGGATATGTACACCATGCGCCACTTTAAGCAAGACTTTACCAAGATTAAAGTGGCCATCATTGGCGACATTGTTCATAGTCGTGTGGCTAAGTCGAATATTCATGCGCTAACGACTTTAGGTTGTCCAGAGATTCGGGCGATTGGTCCAGAAAGTTTATTGCCTAAAGATCTTAATATGATGGGCGTCAAAATCTACAACAACATTGAAGAAGGCCTAAAAGGTGTTGATGTAGTGATGACCCTCAGAATCCAAAAAGAACGTATGGAAGCCGGACAAGTTCCTGAAGGTGATGAGTTCTTTAAACAGTGGGGCTTAACTCCTGAAAGACTTAAGCTAGCTAAACCTGATGCCATTGTGATGCACCCAGGTCCTATGAACCGTGGGGTTGAAATTGATTCCGAAGTGGCTGATGGCCCGCAAGCTGTCATCCTAAAACAAGTAACCTTCGGTATTGCCGTGCGCATGGCCGTGATGTCGATTGTGGCTGGCAATTAAAACTGACAGCCATAAATAATTAAGCTAATACCAACCTAAAACTAAAGCCAAATACTCATCATGACCACTTGGTCGTTTACCTGGGCATTAAGGAATTTAATTGCTGAGCTTTTGATGCCGCCAGGTATTTGGATTGTTTTAATTGCCTTAGTATTTATCTTTCTCAATAAATACAAGAAATCTCAAAAAGCAGTTGTCCTGTTGGCTGTAGCCATGATTTGGGTAACCAGCACCAATTTCGCGGCTATTCAATTAACGAACATAGCTGATCATTTCATGCATTGGCCAAAGCCCTTAGATTTCCGTGATATCAAAAGTGTTATTGTGATCAGAAATATTAATAGCATTCATGAATCAGATAACAAAGCTCAAGTGATTGTTATTTTGGGTGGCGGTAGGAGAAAAGGTGCGATAGATGTACCTCAGTACCAAAATCAAGATGTTAGTGCGAGCACTATGGAGAGATTGCGATTAGGATCAAGACTCGCAAAGGCAACTCACTTACCAGTATTGGTAACAGGTGGAGCGCCTGATCGAGTGAGTGCAAAAGATATTCCAGAAGCTCAATTAATGTCTCAAGTACTTCAACTTGAGTTAGGCTCTCCGGTAAAGTGGATTGAAGATCAATCAGCCACGACCCAAGAAAATGCAGCATTTTCAGCAAAGATATTAAAAAAAGAACATATTGATCGGATTTACCTAGTAACTCATTTTTGGCATATGCCAAGAGCCAAAGGGTTCTTTGAGGGGCAGGGACTCCGGGTGATAGAAGTACCTACAGGCTTTTATCAGAAAGAACAGTTCAACCCGCTTGATTTTTACCCCAGCAATGAAGGTTTTCAGAGAAGTCGCTGGATTTGGCATGAAATACTCGGTGAGCTTTGGCATCGCTTAAAGTTATAATAATTAGAAATGTTTCAATGAATAACTAACTCATTAGGTTAATTACGCTATGTCAGAACAATTCTTAAATCAAGCTCCAGAAGATGAAATCTCAATCAAAGTTATTCTTGATTTCTTTATAGCGTCTTGGAAAATAATTTTGTTAACAACCTTTTTGGGTCTTTTGAGTGCTGTAGCTTATATATGGGTAACTCCAAATTCTTATGAAGGTGTGATGCAAGTTCAAATGTCTCAATTAGCAACCGGATCTAATAAAAATAATGTGAGCCCTTTGGGCATCAATATTGAAGATCCTTTGGTACTGATAGCTCGCCTAAAGATGCCTAGTATTTTTGATGAGGAAAATATTGCTGCCTGCTCATTAAGTGGTAAACAAAATGTGGCTGAAAAGTTAGTAAAAAAAATTAATGCTAGTCCATTGAAAGGTAATGGTTCTGTTCTTGAGATTAAAGTTGAGAGCCCTTCTATGGCAGAAGCTAAAAAGTGTCTTGAGAGTATTTTTGAAAAAATTAGAGTGACTCAAAAAGCAATTAAAGAGCCATTTCTAGAAGAGGCAAAACAAAAAATAAGAGACTACGATATTAAGTTAAAAGAAGCTAAATCTGTGATTGCTCGGGCAGATAAATCTAATGGCGCTTTATCTGCAGCCTATTTGGCCACAAGAGATGAGGTGAGGCAGTTAACGGATGAGATTATGGATTTAAATGATTTCATTACTGCTGGTGAGAATCGTCGTGCTAAATTGATTTCTCCGATTTATGTTTCTGATAGACCGGTATCTCCTAAAAAGTTAATTAGCTTATTAGTGGGTTTATTGGGAGGTATCTTTCTTGGTATCTTATGGGCAATAGGTCGAAAAGCTTTAGTTACTTATCGTAACTAATTAAAAAAATCGTTTTATGAAGTGGTATGTCATTCATACGAAAGTTCGAGAAGAGTTTAGAGCTCTTGAGAATCTTCAAGCCCAAGGGTTTGAAGTCTTCTTGCCGACTTGCCAAGTTGAAAAAATACAATCAGCTCAAGTTAAGTTGGTGACTGAACCATTATTTGCTAGATACCTTTTTATTAAGCTATCGGATGTGACGAGTAATTGGTTCCCTATTCGTTCTACACGAGGAGTGGCTCAGTTATTAAGATTTGGCACCAATGTAGAGCCTGTGTCGATTCCTAACGTAGTTGTGGATTGTTTAAAAGAACGGTGTACGCAAGAAGAACCCTTGCATGAGTTATTTAAACAAGGCGAGATGCTGGAGATTACGCAGGGCCCTTTTAAAGGTTTGTTTGGATTCTTTAAAAAACTGCAAACATTACCGGATGGTTTATCAAGAGCGTTGGTTCTAGTAGAACTTTTAGGAACGGTTCAGAAGCTAGAAATCAACTTATCGCAACTGAAAAAATTAGGCGCTTAATTAATCACCTGATCATAAATTGATTTATTTGAAAAACTTAAATAAACCAGGGGTCTTGAATTTCACAATGGCGCCGTAAACCCAGACATAAGATACGCAGAACAGTAGCGCAAAGCATTGCAAGATCCAGGTGGTTTGCCACCAAATAATGGCAGGGAAAACAGCCAAACTAGACAGTAGCCAAAGATAAGGCGAGGTCTTAGCATTCTTTGCAAATGAGGCAGTTGCTTGGGATTCACTGGCTTCTGCCCAACGAATCATTCGTCTATAAATCAGCGAATGAAAGTGCGCCCCATCCGGTAGGCCAGGATTTTTTCCTTGATGGACTTTTCGTCGCCAAATGGTGAAGAGTGTTTCAAAAATAGGATAGGCGTTGACCAGTAGGGCAAACCAAGGGGAGACACTGGGGTTTCGATTGACTAATAAGATCGATAGCGTCGCAATTAAAAAACCAATGAGATAAGCACCACCATCACCTAAAAAAATAAGGCCTCTTGGGTAGTTCCAAATAAAGAACCCGCTAATGGCGCCGATCACCATCAGAGATATGGAGGCAAGTATTGGGTCGTTGGCTTTAAAGGCGACATAACCAATGGCTAATAGGCTAATGATGGCGACCATGCTAGCTAAGCCGTTAAAGCCATCAATGATGTTGTAGGCATTGGCTAAACCAGTTACAGCAATCACCGTAAAAATGACTGTAATGACGCCAATACTTAATAACCAATCAACACCGGATATCTGTATTTGGGTGACCCAGACATTTAACGCATAGCCACTTAAAAGGGCGGAACTCGCTGTCGCTAATAGCCTGATTTTCACACCAATTTTTTTGGTGAGATCTTCTGTGAGGCCAATGAAGAAAGTTGGGAGTGCGCAGGCACTTAATTGAAGTAATAAAGTGCCTTTTTCAGCATTTGAAAAATTAAGTGCCACGACGCCACTGATGAGGAGTGCTAAGAAGATGCCGATGCCTCCAATTCTGGGGACTGCGTGGGTATGGAATTTCTGTGGACCGGATAAATCATGGTCATGGGAGATTTTTTCGTGAAGATGCTGGTACCTGATCAAAACCAGGGTGATAAGCAAACTTGAGAAAAAGGCCAGAATTAGGAACTCCATTGCGATATTGTAATTTTTGCGATGCAAAAATACATTAAATACTTTAAATATTAGTTATAATGTTCATAATTGAACGCTTAAAAATATGGCATAAAAGAAATTTTTAAACCATGTTTTTGCAATATATAGTTTATAACTATATGATTTTTAACTGAAAATTAATCAATTTTTTCAAATGTCGCCCGATGAGACAGGGCGGTAGCGTGCCTACAATCATCCTATTAATTATTACTAATAATTAAAAAATATCTTCTAATGCCAACTGAACTCCAGTTCCGGGTTTTACGATTACTAGAATCCAATCCTCATTTAACTCAAAGAGAGTTATCTCAGTCTTTGGGAGTGAGTTTGGGCGGGATTAATTACTGTTTAAATGCCTTGATTTCGACGGGGCTTATCAAAATACAGAGCTTTAGGAATAATAAAAACAAGTGGGTGTACGCTTATTTACTCACACCTCAGGGCGTCGCTGAAAAAACAGCCTTAACGGCTACTTTTTTGAAACGTAAAATGCAGGAGTACCAGGAGCTTCGTGAGGAGATTGAGTCCTTGAGGAAAGAGGTGGTGGTAGCAGAAAAGCAGACATCCGTGAAGAGTAGTGAGTCTACTGAAATGGTAGGTTATGAATGAGCGGAGTGAGTATATGTTGAGATGTAGAGATCGCACCCCGGATCGGGAATTAGCAGGCTTAAGTATTAATAGATCACTTAATTAATACAAAACAATATAAAAATTGATTAAAAGAAATCATTCATGAAAATTGCAGTTGTTGGAACTGGTTACGTTGGATTGTCAAATGCAATACTACTTTCTCAGAATCATGAAGTGGTGTGTTTGGATATCATTCCTGAGCGTGTTGATTCTATCAATCGCAAAGCTTCTCCGATTGTGGATGCTGAGATTGAAGAATACCTTCAATCTAAAAACCTCAACTTAAAAGCGACTCTTAATAAAGATGAGGCTTATAAGAGTGCTGATTTTGTAATTATCGCAACCCCCACAGACTACGATGAGACAACAAACTATTTCAATACTGGTTCGGTCGAGGCGGTGGTTCGGGATATTTTGGAAATCAATCCTAATTCCGTGATGGTAATTAAATCTACTATTCCTGTTGGGTTTGTTGAGCAATTAAGAAAGAAATTTGATTGTCAAAATATTATTTTTTCACCTGAGTTCTTGCGTGAGGGTAAAGCTCTTTACGATAACTTACACCCATCACGAATTGTTGTAGGCGAACAGTCTGAGCGAGCCAAAATTTTTGCTGAGTTACTTCAAGAGGGTGCGATTAAGGAAAACATTCCAACATTATTTACTGACCCTACAGAAGCTGAAGCTATTAAACTTTTTGCCAACACTTACCTCGCAATGAGAGTAGCTTACTTTAATGAGTTGGATACATATGCTGCCACTCATGGGTTGGATGCTCGACAAATTATAGATGGTGTTTGTCTTGATTCACGTATTGGCAGCCACTATAACAATCCTAGCTTTGGATATGGTGGATACTGTTTGCCTAAAGATACAAAACAATTGTTAGCTAATTATCGAGATGTTCCTCAAAACTTGATCCATGCGATCGTAGAGTCTAATGCGACGCGTAAGGATTTTATTGCCGACGATATCATTTGGCGAAAACCGAAGGTGGTGGGTATTTACCGTTTGATTATGAAGGCTGGCTCAGATAACTTTCGATATTCTAGTATTCAAGGAGTGATGAAGCGCATCAAAGCAAAGGGCATTGAAGTTATTGTTTATGAGCCACTATTATGTGAGTCTGATTTTTATAACTCTCGCGTCGTTAATAATTTGGAATCTTTCAAAAGAGGTGCAGATATCATCATTGCAAATAGAAAATGCGAGGCATTGAGTGATGTTGAAAATAAGGTCTATACCCGTGATTTGTTTGGTGGAAATTAATTGAAAGTATTTATTACCGGTTGCGCAGGCTTCATTGGTATGCATGTGGCACAGATTCTGCTTAAACGCGGTGATCAAGTTCTCGGCATAGATAATTTGAATGACTATTATGATGTGAAGCTGAAACTAGCTCGGCTGCAACAGTTAAAGCCTTACCAAAACTTTAATTTTGTCGAGGGCGATATTACAGACCTCAAGATTATTGAAAATATTTTTGTCAGTGAAAAGCCAAATCGTGTGGTGCATTTAGCTGCGCAGGCTGGTGTGCGTTATTCTCTAAAAAACCCACATACATATATTCAGACTAACTTGGTAGGCTTTGGTAATATTTTGGAAAGCTGCCGGAATCATGGTATCGAGCATTTGGTGTATGCTAGTTCGTCAAGCGTATATGGCGCTAATACTAATGTGCCATTCTCTGTGCATGATAACGTTGATCACCCTGTTTCTCTTTATGCCGCAAGTAAAAAAGCTAATGAGCTTATGGCTCATAGCTATAGTCATCTTTATGATCTACCAACTACTGGTTTACGTTATTTCACTGTCTATGGCCCCTGGGGTAGACCAGACATGTCGCCATGGTTGTTCACTTCAGCTATTCTTGAAGATCGACCGATTGATGTTTTCAATATGGGCAAGATGCAACGAGACTTTACTTACATCGATGATATTGCTGAAGGTACAGTACGGGTGCTTGATCGTATTGCAGTAGCTGATCCAAGCTATAGTAGTGAGCATTCTGACCCGAGCAGTAGCTATTGCCCATTCAAGATTTATAACATAGGGAATAATAAGCCAGTTGAACTAATGATTTTTATTAAGACCATTGAGAATTCTCTTGGAAGGGTGGCAAAGAAGAACTTTTTTCCTATGCAAAAAGGGGACGTAGTTGCCACCTATGCCGATATTGAAGATCTTAAGCGAGACATTGGATTTGCGCCAAGCACTGAACTCTCAAAAGGAATTGACAAATGGGTCGATTGGTATAAGAGCTTTCATATAAAAACATAGTTGTGATATTTGTGAAGACTGTTTTTTCGCATGATGTCGGTATTAATCATCATACCAACCTCTATAATGTGTCTTAATTTCTCAACAAGCTAGTAATAAGTATGAAGACTAATATCCATGCTTTCGCCGATGTGAGTTCTACAAATATAGGTTTTGGTTCGCGAGTCTGGCAATACGTTGTAATACTGAAAGGTGCCCGAATCGGAATTGATTGTAATATTTGCTCTCATGTATTGATTGAAAATGATGTTGTAGTAGGGGATCGCGTTACCATCAAATCAGGCGTTCAGCTTTGGGATGGTTTACGTATTGAAGATGATGTATTCGTTGGCCCCAATGTTACTTTCACCAATGATCATTTTCCTCGAAGTAAAAAATATCCTGAACAATTTTCAATAACTACAATTAAACGTGGGGCGTCAATAGGTGCTGGGGCAGTTATTTTGCCTGGGCTAACTATTGGAGAGTTCGCGATGATTGGGGCAGGATCAGTGGTTACTAAATCGGTACCGATGGGTGCTGTTGTGATGGGGAATCCTGCGCGCATTGTTAGATACGTTCCTATAAGCGATTAAGAGATTTTTCCATCAATTATTCGCGGATTGGTAGCTAGAATTCGAATATTTTGCGATACCAAAACTAATCCTATTTTGGTTCCTCTGGGTTTGCACAGGAGCGCTGGGGGGTATTTTTAAGTCACTGCTGAGCTTGGCACTCTTTTAGTCAAATTTTCTATAGAGAGCAATATGAAGATGCGCAGTGTATAAAATACAAAAATAGTGTAGCTAAATACAATGTTTAGCTAACATTTATCTCCAAATAGGACTTAAATTTTGTGCTGTGCTGACAGATCGAGAATTATTTTATGTAGAGTTTAGATGCAGTTTCTTGATAGCGATTTTAGCGTTACTTAATGGCTGATTTTATGGATTTTTGAGTATGAATAATGATATGAATGTATTTGGAGAGGGTTGCATTATTCCCAAAAGTGCTAGATTTGAGACAAACATTATCCTGGGACATCGTGTGGTGCTTGCAGGGAATGGGATCGTGGTTCGTGCTAATGCGAGGCTTGATGCTGCGTGTGTAATCGCCGAGGGGGTGATAATTGGGCAAGGTGCGTGGGTACGTGCTGGCGCAGTGGTTCTTCGTTCAATACCAGCAAATGCAATTGTGGAGGGTAATCCTGCTTGTGTGGTAGGTTACGTAAATACCGTGACCAACGATCAAAGACCTGATCCACGATTGCTTGATGCGCTAAGTTTTGATGATGTCAAACGCCCAGCGCGAGTTTCGCTTGATGTAGGAAAAAGCGAGTTGTATTTAATGAGAAGTGTGATGGATGCGCGCGGGTCGCTAACTGTAGGTGAGGTTCCAACTGAAGTACCATTTTCCCCAAGGCGTTATTTTGTTGTTTTTGGAGTACCATCTATCGAGCTCCGTGGTGAGCATGCCCATAAGCGGTGCCAACAATTTTTGATTTGTCTTCATGGGTCATGCCGTATTTTGTTAGATGATGGTAAAAATAGGTGTGAGGTATTACTAAATCGCCCAGATATGGGGGTTTTCATGCCTGAGATGATTTGGGGTACACAGTATCGTTACAGTTCTGATGCAGTTTTATTGGTTTTCGCTTCAAGATCTTATGAGGAAGATGACTATTTGCGTACTTATGATGAATTTCTAGCTGAATGTCATCGAGTTAATATGATTCAATCTAGTAATTAAAATATGAAAATACCTTTCCTTGATCTTCGTGCGGCTTATCAGGAGTTAAAGGCTGATATTGATGCTGCTATTCAGCGTGTACTTGATAGTGGTTGGTATATTCTCGGTTCAGAAGTGGATGCATTCGAATCTGAATATGCTATTTACTGCGAGGCGAAGTATGCTATTGGAGTGGCTAATGGCCTTGACGCACTTCACTTAGCTTTATTAGCTATGGGCGTTGGCCCAGGTGATGAAGTGATTGTTCCATCTAATACCTATATTGCAACTTGGTTAGCTGTCAGTCATTGTGGTGCAATACCAATCCCTGTCGAGCCAGATGAGCGTACATATAACATAGATCCTTTGCGCATTGAGGCGGCTATTACTGCCCGCACCAAGGTAATTCTTCCTGTGCATCTTTATGGTCAACCTGCTGATCTTGATCCTATAATTTCTTTGGCTCATAGGTATGATTTGCGTGTGTTGGAAGATGGTGCGCAAGCTCATGGGGCTTTGTATAAAGGTAAACGTATCGGGGCCCATGGTGATGCGGTAGCCTGGAGTTTTTACCCTGGAAAAAATCTCGGTGCCCTAGGTGATGGAGGTGCAGTTACAACCAATAATCCTGAAATTGCAGATAGAATTCGCATTTTGCGTAACTACGGATCTCGAGTAAAGTACGTGAATGAAGCACGAGGTTTTAATAGTCGACTGGATCCAGTTCAGGCCGCTGTTCTGCGGGTGAAATTAGAACATCTAGATGATTGGAATGGTAGGCGCCAAACTATTGCTCAACAGTATTTAAATATGCTATCAGGTAGTGAGTTAACCTTGCCGTATGTGCCTGAGTGGGCCAAGCCTGCCTGGCACTTATTTGTGGTTCGCCAATCACGGCGCGATGAATTGATGAAGTTGCTTAGTGATGCGAATATTGGAGCATTGATACATTATCCCATTCCCCCTCATAGACAAGATATATATGCTATGGATTTCCAGTTTAATGAATTCTCTCTTGCTGAGAAGATGGCTAAACAAGTGCTGAGTTTGCCAATTGGGCCACATATGACCTCTGAGTTTGTTGATACGGTTTGTGATATTTTGTGTCGCAAAAAATCAAATTAGTACTACAAATATGCAACTTACTGGTGGCAGTTGCCCATGAGCTGCTTGTATCAAAATAAATACCGCGAATTAGATCTTATAGTTGATTGAGTTAACTTTCTAAAATAAATAAAAATTTTTTAATTAAATAGAATCGTAATTACCTAATCTTTGCTAGATAGTTAAATTTTAGAGAAGTATTTGTTTCTTATTAACCTTGTTTATTGAAAAGTTTTAAGGTTTCTAATTATAAAAATGAAAAAAATAATTTCACTAAGAGATGATGATATTAATTGGTTCACAGATCCCAAACGTTTAGAGGCTTTGTATGAGCCAATTTTTTATCTGGTTAAGCCTACGCTCTGCGTAACACCATTTGTTGGAGAGATTTATTGGAAGGTTCGCGAGTCAGAGTTACTGTTGCAATCAAAAAAAGAAAAATTGGAATTCGTTCGAGGGCTATGGTTACAGAAAGACATTGATAAAATTCGCTATTCAATCTATGACAATGAGCAACTTATGGGATTGCTGAGAAAATGGTGCATTGAAGGTAAGGTTGAAATTGCATTACATGGCATTACGCATAATCAATCTCCAGAAGGATTTGAGTGTGAAGCTGAGCCGCCAAGTTTTGAAGAGTTTAATGTTATTTTGAGTAATCTTGAAGATGCCTTGGGTACAAAAATTAAATGGTTCTCGCCCCCAAATAATTCAATAAAAAAGTCGTGGATGAAAATTTTAAAACTTTGTGGTTTAAATTTGATTCACTCTATAGGCCCAAAGCCATGGGAAACGCAATTGAATATCAGGACGTTATTTAGTCTTTCCCGAGTTGCCATAGACGTTATATCTCGCGGACGAAAGTCGCGACTAAATCAGGCACTTTCTCTTGGAGAGATTGCCCTTTTGCAGTCGATACCATTTAGTCCAGGTATGCAAGCGGAGGAAATATTTGTAAACCTTCACGATGCGGCAAATTCTGGTGGCAGTATTGTTGTTGCAACTCATTCCTATGCTTTCGATTATGCGCCAGAACTTTATTTGGAGTTGGTGGAGTTGCTTAAGTGCGCTCGTAGTCTAGGTTTTTTACCAGGTACTTTCTCTGAACAGTTGAAATGCGTAGTCAGTTGATCCGAGGTTCAATTTTATTAGTGGGCATTCAGGCCATAGGCTCGATCATAATCTTCTTAGCTTCAACATATTTGGTTGATAAAGTAGGGTTTTCAGATTTTGGTAAATTTTCAACTATTTATGGATTTTTCATTTTAATTTCTAGTTTAAGTGCTCTGGGTTTGCCTGAATATTTTCAGGTATGGGTAGCAAAAAAATCGGCAGAGCGAGGTGTTTTAAATGTGCCTGTTGTTGGCTATCTGTTTGTTATCTTAATATTATTTACAGCCTTAATTTTTGCAATCTTAAATCAATTAATTGTCGATTGGGATTTGAGGCCTATACATTTTGTGATGCTCCCTTTTGCACTTATTGGGTTCAATGCATCTGAAATGGCCTGCCGAGCTGGTTTCCAGGCAGGTTATATTGTGATTCCTCAAGTTATATCATCGTCGATGTCAGTATTCGTTTGGATATGGTTGGTTTTGAGTATTTATATTGGCGAATCTGTAAATATATTTACAGTACTACTTTTTTCTTATTCTATGTTGGGATTGCCTGCTTTTATCTATTTGTTATTTAGATTTCATTCTGCTGACATTAAATTTTTCCTATTTCTTCCAAGTGACTTGGGAAAAAAGGCATTTCTAGCGAGAGTTTCAATGCAAATGCTTGATGTAGCACCTTTAGCTGTTACCCAGTCATTAGGTGTTGGAGCTTTGTCTGGCATATACGCCTATATTTTTAGACTTTTTGGGCCAATTGGTATGCTGTCATCATCCTTGATTATGCAACTGCAACGTAATGCCTTTGCAAGATCTAAATATTGTCAGATATCGATCAAGCCATTTATTCTTAATCTTGCTGTGATATTGCTATTTGGAGCTTTGCTTGCAATGGTCTCGCCATTTTTTCTTAAGGAAACCGATAATAATATTTTTGGTATGGGGGGTGGTTTACAAATTTTATTAATTTTTTTAGTTTGTTCATATCGAGCTATTTTTATAGCCTTTCAGTTTCTTGTGCAGGTGTATTTTCAACAAATAAATATTATTTCAATTTTGGGGGTTATATTTTTCACCCTATTTGTATCACTACTAACGGTTAATCTTTCGGCGAGTGTTGATATTAAAATGCTTCCGATTGCATTTGTCGGATTAGTTAGTTTTGCTGTAGGACTTGTTCTTTCAAATATAAAGATAGGTGAAGGTCTGCAATGAGGCAGAAGATCATTTTTTGCATTCCGACGTTAGGGCATGGTGGCGCGGAAAATATAATCCTCCGGTTGTGTAATGGTTTGGTGGGTGAATTTGATATTGATTTATTTTTAATTCAAAGGTGCACTGAAGATGCTGAGCGAATTGCACAATTAGATAGACGAATTCGATTAATTTGCCTCTATGCCTCAATTCTTCCAACTATTTCTTTTGGGTTTCGTCTAAGAAGAATTTTTTCATACACTTTTTTTCCTATTTTATCAGTTTGGCTTTTTTTTAAACTTAAAATTAGGTCATATCATGTAGTCCATGTAAATCTGACTCAATTTGCTTTGTTCAGCATTATTTGGGGTTGGTTATTCAGATACTTTAATTGGACTGGTGGATTAGTTCAAACTTTTCATACAAATCAACATTTGCTTAAAAAAATTAGTAGAAAAATTTTCAGGATTTCATGGAGATTTTGCGATCGTTTGATTGTTGAAATTGACGAATCAGAGTTAGTTAAGGTTCATTCTTATATCAATCCTGAGCGCACAATATTTATACCATTTGCAGTTCCTGAGACTTTGCATCAAGATACACATAATTTTACCGGAGCAATTCAATGGGGGTCACTTGCGCGCTTGCGCCTTTTTGAAAAACGTTTTGACAAAATTTTACTGGCGTTAAAAATTTTAAAAGAAAAAGGTGTTGCATTTAATTATCACATTGGAGGTGACGGACCAGATCGTCAGGTCATTGAGAGTATGGTTGACTCTTTGGGCTTGAATGATAACGTTGTATTTCATGGATTCGTATCTGAGCCCACTTTTTTTTATAAGCAACTAGATGGGTTGATTGTCGCAACTGTTGGTAATGACTGCGGTATTGCAGGGCTACAGGCTCTAGCTTCAGGTATTCCATTGATTGGATTTGACACTCTTGGAAAAGGTAATTCAGATGATCCTGCCGCGGTATTTAGAGTTGCAGGAACAGCCACTGATCTTTCAGGGTTATTAATGGAGTTCAATGATTGTGAGTACTTGCGTAACTATTTTATAAAATTACGTGCCCACAAGAAAGACTACATTGGCGATCAGGTTATGATTCAGAGGTACCGTAATCTTTTTAAAGAAGTGGGGCGGCCTAAAGTTGATTTAGCTTTTATGGCGGATTATGGTCGTCGGTCAGGAAAAGGGTTAGAGGTTCGGGCTATTTATGAGGCTCTTGTTGAGGCAGGGGTTGCTGGAGTTTGTACGGTGCGTTCAGCAAAAGGTGTAACCTCATCATGGATTAGGAATGCTCATTGGACTGGTAATTATATGCACAGAGCATTTTCAGCATGTCAAAAATTTATATGGAAAAACTTACCTGCAAGATATATGCAGGAGTTGATTTTTGATGGCGTATGTGCGAGATATTATTCAAAGCGTATTGTGCCAGCCGGTCAGATCCTTTATCTTGTGCCACGTATGCCGAAAACTATTCGAGCGGCTAAAGCTGCCGGTTATCATGTGGTTCTGCATATAGCTGAAATGGCGCCTGATTTTAATATTCAAGTGCTTACAATGCTCTATGGAGACGCTGAAAATTGGCCTTCTATTTGGTCAATAAGCGGGTTATTAAAAGCCACTGATGCTGTAAGAGAGGTGGATGAGGCCATTGCACATACATGTGAAGCTAAGCGGAGCTACGTACAAATGGGTTTGTCGACTAGTAGTATCTATGTTACGCCAATGGGGTATGAACCCCGCTCTTTACCTGAGATTCAAATGGATTCACGTTCTTTTTTTGATGGAAAGACCCGTTTTTTGTATTTGGGTAATGTCACAAAAATGAAGGGAAGTCACATATTACTTGAATCTTGGCAGTTGGTTTCTGATGAAAAATGCGAACTTCATATTTGTGGCGAGGTATATGAGGATATGTTATCTGAGGTTGCAGAAGCGAAAAAAAGATTTAAGAATATTTATTTTCATGGCTATGTAGATCCTTTGCCATATTTTCACTTGTGTACCGTTTTTGTTTTTCCATCCTTATCTGAGAGTTTTGGAAGGGCGATGCTTGAGGCAGCGGCGGCGGGATTGCCAATTCTTTGTAATAAAAATGTTGCTTTAGATGATTACTACGAAATCAAAAAGTTTGGGATTTATTTTGAGCCTAACTCTTACTCTTTAACTAATGCTATGAACAGTATTAAGAATAAAATTTCTCTACAGATTGAAATGGGAAATAGTGCTGCTACCCATTTTAAAAATTTTACTTGGGAAAGATTTGGTAAAGAAACTGCAGGTATTCTGCAAACGATTTCAAATCACAGGCTCGGTTAATTTCTTATTTTTTTATTTAGAACTAATTAAAAGTTTAATTTATAGCCTGCTGCCTAACTAACAGAATTTGTGATGTATAAATTGCCCTACGTAAAAGGATAGTAGTTGTTTGCCAACTCTTTTTTTAGAGTAATTTGAGTATTAGTTTAGTCGTTGGAAACTAAAAGTGCCACTTCTTAGATGGGGGTGGTGTTTTAGGCAAAGTTTTAGGGGTGGTGATGGTAATTTATTGGCTTATATTTTTGATTTTTGCTTGGTTAGCAATAAAGCATACTTGGAGTATTAAGTCATCCGAAGATGTTTTAGAGCTCTTTTCTTTCGGCGCGATCTACATTTTTATTGTGCTTGTAATCGGTTTGCGCCATGAGGTTGGAGCAGATTGGGCAGCGTATCAAGAGCATGTCGATAAAATGGCGGGCGAATTATTTTTTAAAGCTTTCAGCTCTGGTGACCCTGCATATGCATTTCTAAACTGGGTTGGGGCGAATTTGGGTGGCGGTATATATTTGGTTAACACCGTCTGTGCCGCTATTTTTAGTTGGGGTTTAATTACCTTTGCACGCACACAATTGCGTCCTTGGTTGGTGCTGGTAGTTGCAACTCCTTATCTTATCACCGTAGTAGCAATGGGTTACACTCGCCAAGGAGTGGCCATTGGGTTAGCTATGGTCGCGATGGTGGCGCTAATGCGTGGTAGTTTGCCACGCTTTTTATTCTGGTTATTTTGTGCTGCGTTGTTCCATAAGTCAGCAATAATTCTGGCGCCAATAGCAGTGCTTGCCAGTAACGCACGACTGTGGATTTCTTTGCCATTCGTCTTTATGGTGACCTTTGGCATGTATGCGCTGTTGCTAGAAGATAGTGTCGAAGCATTATTTAGAGAATATATTGTGGCGGAGTATGAATCTTCAGGCGCTACTGTTAGAGTAAGTATGAATGCTTTGCCAGCATTGGTTTTCTTGGGGTTACGTCGGCGCTTTAGTTTGCCCTTAAATCAGCAAGTATTTTGGACTTGGATGTCGCTAGTGGCATTACTATTCTTAGTTCTTTTAGTTATATCGCCATCATCCACAGCAGTTGATCGCGCTGCGCTGTATTTTATTCCGCTACAACTTTTTGTTTGGAGTCGTTTGCCCGATGCGCTGGGTAATATTAATGGGCGTAATTTAGGCTGGACTATCTTTGTGTTGGGATATAGTGCAGCTGTTTTGTTTGTGTGGCTGTTGTTTGCAAAAAATTCTTATGCTTGGTTACCTTACCAATTTTATCCTTGGATTTTTTTCTGGCAGTAATAGATACAAGTATGGGGTTGTATTGTTGATTATAATTTTTTGCGAATTAAGATCTTGAGAGTGTTTTTTGCAACCTGTTAACATAAAAATAAATTTCAATTAGTTATACGCAAAAATTAATCTCCATAAAATAAACCCACTCTCAAGTTTAATTGTATTTATAGGTATTATTTATTAAACCTAAATCATTATAAAAATTTTCTAATATAAAGTAGGTCATTTGTGAAAATTGCTATCCTCTATAATACTAGCGATTACCTCTTACGCTTTCGAACAGAGTTAATACTATCATTGCAATCAAGTGGTGTTGAAGTTATTGCTATTACTCCGCGTGATGAGGCAACTGTTCGATTTGAATCCCTTGGTGTACGTTGGCTGGAGTGGCGATTGGATGGGCAATCAATCAATCCCTTCAATGATTTTTTATCAATATTAGATCTCCGGCGCATCTTAGCGGATGAGCAGCCAGATGCGATTATTAATTTTACGATTAAACCTGTTCTCTATGGTTCATTAGTGGCAGGTTTGCTAGGCGTGTCTCGCGTCGTTTCTATGATTACTGGCATGGGCGCTATTTTTCTTCCTGGTGGAATAAAGAGGCGCTTGTTACTTAGTTTTATTAAGATCCTATATAAGTTTTCAATGAAACAAAACCATTATGTTTTTTTTCAAAATGATGAGGATTTAGATTATTTTGTAAGTCACGGCCTCTTGGTTCGAGATAAGGCAATGCGTATTAACGGATCAGGAGTAAATCTTACTCTGTTCAGACCTCAGCCCAATAAGGTTGTGCCTGGAACTTTTCTCTTAATTTCTAGAATGATTCGTGAAAAGGGTATACGCGAGTTTGTACAAGCAGCTAGATTGCTTAAGGTGCGTTATCCTGAGGCTTGCTTCATACTTGTTGGGCCTATTGATCATAATCCAGGTGCGATCACGCGTGAAGAGATTGCTTCTTGGGAGCGAGAGGGGATAGTGCGCTACGATGGAGTTCAATCAGATATTCGTACGG
>Ga0228702_1001144_pt1 | contig 17777 bp, 13 predicted proteins | sample McNCre217_Aug_MG_2_FD_178018 | JGI IMG/M metagenome (GOLD analysis project Ga0228702, IMG submission 178018) | Freshwater microbial communities from McNutts Creek, Athens, Georgia, United States - 20-17_Aug_MG | ecosystem: Environmental > Aquatic > Freshwater > Creek | place: USA: Georgia... | reverse complement strand
AGAAAAGCCTTCGGTGGCTCAAGACATCGTTCGGGCCCTGACCCCAGTGGCGGGCAAGTTCGAGAAACACGACGACCATTTCGAGAGCGACACCTATGTGGTGACCAGCGCCGTGGGCCACCTGGTAGAGATCCAGGCCCCCGAGCAATACGACGTGAAACGCGGCAAGTGGAGCTTTGCCAACCTGCCCGTGATCCCGCCGCACTTTGATTTGAAGCCGGTGGACAAAACCAAGAGCCGCTTGAGTGCCGTGGTCCGGCAGGCCAAGCGCAAGGACGTGAGCGCCCTCATCAACGCCTGTGACGCGGGCCGCGAGGGTGAGCTGATCTTCCGCCTGATTGAACAATACGCAGGCGGCGCCAAACCGCTGAACAAGCCCGTCAAGCGCTTGTGGCTGCAGTCCATGACACCGCAGGCCATTCGGGACGGCTTTGACAGCCTGCGCAGCGAACAGCAAATGCAGGGCCTGGCCGACGCCGCCCGCAGCCGCTCTGAGGCTGACTGGCTGGTGGGCATCAACGGCACCCGCGCCATGACCGCCTTCAACTCGCGCGACGGCGGCTTCTTCTTGACCACCGTGGGCCGGGTGCAGACGCCCACACTGGCCGTGGTGGTCGAGCGCGAAGAACAAATCCGCAAGTTCGTGAGCCGCGACTATTGGGAAATCCACGCCGAGTTCGCCGCTGCCGCAGGCACCTACCCCGGCAAATGGTTCGACCCCAAGTGGAAAAAAGAAGAAGACGCCGAAAAGAAAGCCGACCGAAAGTGGACCGCCGCCGAGGCGCAAGCCATTGTGGATGCCGTGCGCGGCCAAACCGCCAGCGTGACCGAAGAAGCCACGCCCACCACGCAAGCCAGCCCCGGCTTGTTTGACCTGACCAGCCTGCAGCGCGAGGCCAACGGCAAGTTCGGTTTCTCGGCCAAGACCACGCTGGCGCTGGCCCAAAGCCTGTACGAGCGCCACAAGGCCCTGACCTACCCGCGTACCGATTCGCGCCACCTGCCCGAAGACTACGTGCCCGTGGCCAAGCAAACCTTCGAGATGCTGGCCGACAGCGGCATGCGCCACCTGGCCCCGCACGCCCTCACGGCGCTCAACAACAACTACGTGCGCAAGATCCCGCGTTTGTTCGACAACAAAAAGGTGTCGGACCACTTCGCCATCATCCCCACGCTGCAAGCGCCCAGCGGCTTGTCCGAGGCCGAGCAAAAGCTCTATGACCTGGTGGTGCGCCGTTTCATGGCGGTGTTTTTCCCCAGCGCCGAATACCAAGTCACCACCCGCATCAGCGTGGCCGCAGGCCACAGCTTCAAGACCGTGGGCAAGGTGCTGGTCAAACCCGGCTGGCTGGCCATTTACGGCAAGGAAGCCGCCAACGAGGTGGAAGACGCCAAAGACGGCGACAAAGGCCAAAACCTGGTGCCGGTGCAGCCGGGCGAACAAGTCGGCGTGGAATCGGTCGAGGCCAAGGGCCTCAAAACCCGCCCTCCCGCACGCTACTCAGAAGCCACGTTGCTGGGCGCCATGGAAGGCGCGGGCAAGATGGTCGATGACGACGAACTGCGCGAAGCCATGCAGGAAAAAGGCCTGGGCACGCCAGCCACCCGCGCCGCCATCATCGAAGGCCTGCTGAACGAAAAATACATGCTGCGCGAAGGCCGTGAGCTGATCCCCACGGCCAAGGCCTTCCAGCTGATGACGCTGCTGCGCGGCCTGCAGGTCGAAGAACTCTCCAAGCCCGAGTTGACCGGCGAGTGGGAATACAAGCTGGCCCAGATGGAGCAAGGCAAACTGAGCCGCGCCACCTTCATGGCCGAAATCGCGGCCATGACTGAGCACATCGTCAAAAAGGCCAAAGAGTACGACCGCGACACTGTGCCCGGCGACTACGCGACGCTCACGACGCCCTGCCCCAATTGCGGCGGCGTGGTCAAAGAGAACTACCGCAGGTACACCTGTACGGGTGTCAACGGCGCTGCAGAAGGCTGCGGCTTCTCGTTTGGCAAATCCCCCGCCGGGCGCACCTTTGAGCCCGCCGAAGTCGAGCAGTTCATGCGCGACAAGAAGATTGGCCCACTCGACGGCTTCCGCTCCAAAGCAGGCTGGCCCTTTGTGGCCGAGATGGCGCTCAAATACAACGAAGAAGAAAAGAACTGGAAGCTCGAATTCGACTTCGGCGATGACAAGAAAAACGAAGACAGCGGCGAGATCGTCGAGTTCACCGATGAGTCGCTGGGCGCTTGCCCCAAGTGCGGCAGCGCTGTGCACGAGCACGGCAGCAACTACGTGTGCAGCAAAGCCGTGCCCACGCACGCGCAGCCCACGCCCAGCTGCGACTTCAAGACCGGCAAGGTCATCTTGCAGCAGCCCGTGGAGCGCGAACAGGTCGTCAAATTGCTGAGCACCGGCAAGACCGATTTGCTCGACAAATTTGTGAGCAACCGCACGCGCCGCAGCTTCAAGGCCATGCTGGCCTGGAACCCCGAAGAGGGCAAAGTGGCGTTTGAGTTTGAGCAGCGCGAAGGCGGCAAGAAATACCCACCACGCAAGACCGCGACCAAAACACCTTTTGGCAAAGCTGCTGCCAAAAAGACCGCCGCCAAAACGGTCAAGGCGCCTGCTGCCAAAAAAGCCGCCAAGACCGCACCCCCCAAGGCGCCCCGCAAAGCAGCCGTAGGCACCTTGAAGCCCAGCGCCTCATTGGCCGCCGTGATCGGTGACGGCACCTACGCCCGCACCGAAGTGGTCAAAAAAATCTGGGACTACATCAAAGCCAACAACCTGCAAGACCCGGCAGACAAGCGCTCCATCAAAGCCGATGGCAAGTTGCAAGCGGTGTTTGGCAAAGACCAGGCCACCATGTTTGAGCTGGCGGGGATCATTGGCAAGCACTTGAGCTGAGCGCGTATCGGCTCATGTCGCCTCTTGAGGGGCGGCAGGGTCTTATGCGTTGTAGTTCAATGCCAACCCCTGCACCGGCCAGTCATCCACCGCAATCAAGCGCCCTGTCCCAGACAGGGTGATGTAGGCGGTGCGGAGGCCGGGGCCGCCAAAGCAGATGTTGGTGGTGTAGGGGGCGGGCAGGGGCACGTGTTGCACTTGCTGGCCGTTGGGGCTGACGATGGAGATGCCACCGTGCAGCAAGGTGGCTACGCAGATGTTGCCCTCGGCATCGACGGCCATCGAGTCAAAGCGCTGGTAATGCCCGCCGGGTGATGCCGTCACCATGCGCGCCCCTTGGGGTGATGGCCAGGGGTCTTTGCGCACCTGGCCTGGCGCGGTCACATCAAAGGCCCACACGCGTGCGCCTTCGGTTTCGGCGTAATACAAAGTTTGCCCATCGGGCGACAGCGCAATGCCGTTGGGCGTCATCGCGGGCCTGGCCACGGCATGCACGCCCGAGCCGTTGGGCTGCGCATAAAACACCCCGCCCCGGTCCATCTCGTGGTGGCGCACTTTGCCCAGGTCGGTGAAGTAAAAGCCGCCATGCGCATCGAACACCAAGTCGTTGGGGCCGCGCAAGCCTATACCGTCCACCTGCTCATACAGGCGTTCAAATTTGCCGGTGTTGAGGTTGACGCGTTCAATGCGCCCGCCTGAGTAATCGTGGGCCTGGGCGATGGGGCGCAGGCAATTGCCGGGTTCGCGTGTCCATTCAAAGCCGCCGTTGTTGCAAACGTAGACCGCGCCATCGGGTCCTATGGCGGCGCCGTTGGGGCCGGCGCCAAGATCGGCCACCACATGCACACGGCCATCGGGGGTCACGCGGCTGAGGGTGCCGCGTGCAATCTCGACCAGCAGCACCGAGCCGTCGTCCAGCGCCACGGGCCCCTCGGGAAACTGAAGTCCAGTGGCCAATTCGCGAATCTTCATGTGGGCGCCTTTGTAAAGGGGTGCCCCCAATGTAATGACGCCAAAACCGACAACAAGCGGGGATTCCCTAGGGCCTTGTACCGAGCGGTCTGTATAGACCTTCAGGTCAGCACAAACACACCCCAAGGCGGATGTTCAGTCGCGCCTTGGCTGCCCACACTGTGGGTGGATTTCAACAACACAAGGAATGTTCATGAAACGTTTGACGGTTCAACATGTGGGCGCAGCGGCGGCACTCGCCATGGTTTTGCCTTGGGGCGCTGCCTGGGCTGCGACCGAAACCGGTGCCAGCTCGGGCTTGGGCTCGGGCACATCCAAATTCATTGAGCGCCAGGAGGTGGCCATTCACGCCATGGGCCAGGTGCGCACGCAAGAGAAGTCGGTGGTGGCCACGCGCGGGCAGCTCAAGACGCAAGCCAAGTTGCTCAAGCAAGCGCGTGAGCAAATCGAGTCGCAAGACAAGTTGCTGGTCCGCACGCGTGAGCAGATCAAGGACCATGACAAGGACACCCCTGCGGTGAAAGAGCAGTTGCAGGCGCAGGAGAAAACGCAAGCCCAAACCCTGGAGCAGCTGAAAGAACAGGACAAAGTTTTGGGCAAGGTGCAAGAGGAACTCAAAGCGCAAGAGCAGTTGCAGATCAAGACGCACGAGATGCTGAAGGCCCGATCCGCGGCAAAGCCGTCCTGAGTCAAGCCCAAGGGCGTGGTCGATACACTTGGTGCATGAGCACCACGGCCCTTGGCATTTTGAGTCCGCAGCAAACCGCACAGGCGCTGCCCTATGACGCACTGACCCGCGAAATCGAGGCCGTGTTGACGGATCCGAGCGTGGCTGTGCCACCGCGCATCGTTCAGCCTTTGCACGGTGGCGGCAGCTTGTTCGTCATGCCTGCGGCCGACGCCAAGGTGGCCATCACCAAGCTGATCAGTTTCATCCCCACCAATGTGCAACGTGGCTTGCCCACCATCCAGGGCGACATTGTCGTGTTCGATGTGCAGACCGGGCAGCGCCTGGCGGTGCTCGATGGCCCCACGGTCACGGCACGGCGCACGGCCGCGGTGTCTTTGCTGGCCGCGCAGAAATTGGCGCCGCGTCATGAAGGGCCTTTGCTCATCGTGGGCGCGGGTGTACAGGGCCGTGCGCATCTGGAGGCCTTTCGTGAAGGCTTGGGGGTGCAAGAGACCTTCATCGCCTCGCGCAGTGCGGCCAGTGCTGACGCCTTGGTGGTGCATGCGCAAGGCCTGGGCATGCGGGCAACGCGCGTGGACGATCCGAATGCGGTTTTGGCCCACTGCCCCTGGGTGGTGAGCGCCACGCCCGCGCAAGGGGTGGTGCTCACGGGCATGCCGCGCAGCGATGCGTTTGTGGCTGCGGTGGGCGCTTTCACGCCCCGCATGGTGGAGTGGGCTCCTGGGGTGTGCCGCCAGGTGGCTCAGACAGGCACGCTGGTGGTGGACACCCGCGATGCCGACCACGAAGCGGGCGACTTGTTGCAAGCGGGCCTGGATGTGTGCGCTTTGCCCACTTTGGCCGATGTGGTGAACGCCTCAGCCACATGGCTGCAGGCCTCAAGGCCTGACCATGGCCCGGTATTTTTCAAGAGCTGTGGCTGGGCCGGTTGGGACTTGGCTGCAGCGCGTTGCATGGCCCGTGCGATCAGCGCTCAAGGCTGAATGGGCAAATTTTCAGAACACACAAGGAGCAAACATGGTTCAACGCATTGACGTCGGCGCACGCATGTCGGAAGCCGCCATCCACAACGGCACGGTGTATCTGGCCGGGCAAATCGCCGAAGTGCCGGGACAAGACATCGAAGGCCAGACCCGTCAGGTGCTGGCCGCGATCGATGCCCTGCTGATCAAGGCCGGGACGGACAAGTCAAAGATCTTGATGACGCAGATCTTCCTCACCGACTTGTCTGATTTCGCGGGCATGAACCGCGTGTGGGACGGTTGGGTGGTACCCGGTCACACACCACCCCGTGCCACGGTGCAGGCCCAACTGGCCAACTCCGACTGGAAGATCGAAGTGGTGGTGACCGCAGCGCTGTGATCAGCGACCGACCACGCGGGCCATTTCCAGACACTTGTTGGAGTAACCCCATTCGTTGTCATACCAAGCCACGACCTTGATGAAGGTGCTGTCCAGGGCAATGCCTGCATCGGCGTCAAACACGCTGGTGCAGATTTCGCCACGGAAGTCGGTCGAGACCACCTTGTCGGTGGTGTAGCCCAGCACGCCCTTCAAAGCGCCTTCGCTTTGCGCTTTCATCTCGGCGCAGATTTCGGCATAGGTGGCGGGTGTGTCCAATTCGGCGGTCAAGTCCACCACCGACACATCCGACGTGGGTACGCGGAACGCCATGCCGGTCAATTTGCCCTTGATGGCCGGAATCACCACGCCCACCGCCTTGGCTGCGCCGGTGCTGCTGGGGATGATGTTTTCCAGAATGCCACGGCCACCGCGCCAGTCCTTGTTGCTGGGGCCGTCCACGGTTTTTTGGGTGGCGGTGGCGGCATGCACCGTGGTCATCAGGCCGCGCTTGATGCCCCATTTGTCGTTGAGCACCTTGGTGATGGGAGCCAATGCGTTGGTGGTGCAGCTGGCGTTGCTGATGATGGCTTGGCCCGCATAGCTGTCGTGGTTCACGCCGTACACAAACATGGGGGTGTCGTCTTTGGATGGGGCCGAGATCACCACCTTCTTGGCGCCTGCAGCCAAGTGCTTGCCTGCGCTGTCCTTGTCGAGGAAGAGGCCCGTGGCCTCGATCACCACGTCGGCACCGACTTCGTTCCATTTCAGGTTGGCTGGATCGCGCTCTTGTGTCAGGCGGATCTTTTGGCCGTTGACCACCAAGGTGTTGCCTTCCACGCTCACGGTGCCCTTGAAGCGGCCATGCACGCTGTCGTATTGCAGCATGTAGGCCAGGTATTCGGGTTCCAGCAAATCGTTGATGCCGACGATCTCGACATCGTTGAAGTTCTGCACCGCAGCGCGGAACACCATGCGGCCGATGCGGCCAAATCCGTTGATGCCAATTTTGGTGGTCATGGGGAGTCTCACTTTCCTTGTGGGGTGACAGCAGTGGCTTTGTCTGCCAGCAGCAGAGCCATCTGCAATGTAACCATCTTATTTGAAAACATGAAACTTTGTTACATGTCGCGTGAAAGTGTGGATTTGTTCTGGTTTAGTAACCGCCATGAAAAAAGCGCCCGAAGGCGCTTTGGATGGGTGTTGCCGCTCGCTGCTGCGTTGTGCGGCCTCTGCTGTGGCGATGTCGCAAAGCGAAGCGCGTCTGAGCCTCGGCAGAGGCCGCGCAACGCAGCCCCCTAGGCTCAACTGGTCACTTCTTCTTGGCCACCACCCGCACCATCTCCAGGCACTGCTTGGCATAGCCCCATTCGTTGTCGTACCAGGCGACGATTTTGACGAAGCTCTTGTCGAGCGCGATGCCAGCGGTGGCATCGAACACGCTGGCGCAGGGCTCGCCGCGGAAGTCGGTGGAGACGACTTTCTCGTCGGTGTAGCCCAGTACGCCTTTCAGGGCGCCTTCGCTTTGCGCTTTCATTTCGGCGCAGATTTCGGCGTAACTGGCGTCGCTGTTCAGCTCGACGGTCAAGTCCACCACCGACACGTCAGAGGTGGGCACGCGGAAGGCCATGCCGGTGATCTTGCCCTTGATCTCGGGGATCACCACGCCCACCGCCTTGGCCGCGCCGGTGCTGCTGGGGATGATGTTTTCCAGAATGCCACGGCCACCGCGCCAGTCTTTGCGCGAAGAGCTGTCCACGGTCATCTGGCTGGCGGTTGCAGCGTGCACGGTGGTCATCAGGCCGCGCTTGATGCCCCACTTGTCGTTGAGCACCTTCACAACAGGTGCCAGGCAGTTGGTGGTGCAGCTGGCATTCGACACGATGGCTTCGCCTGCGTATTTCTTGTGGTTCACGCCGTAGACGAACATGGGGATACTGTCTTTGGACGGGGCCGAGATCACGACTTTCTTGGCGCCAGCGGCGATGTGCATCTGGCTGGTGGGTTCGGTCAGGTAGTGGCCGGTGCATTCGAGCACGGTGTGCACACCCATCTCGCCCCACTTGAGGTTGTGCGCGTCGCGCTCGTGCGAGAGCTTGATCTTCTTGCCGTTGACGATCAGGGCGTCGTCGGTGAAGTCCACTGTGCCATCAAAGCGGCCGTGCACGCTGTCGTACTTGAGCATGTAGGCCAGGTAGTCGGCGGGCTTGGGATCGTTGATGCCGACGATCTGGATGTCGCTGTAGCCGTGTTTGAGGGCGGCGCGAAGCGCCAGACGGCCAATGCGACCGAATCCGTTGATGCCAAGCTTGATGGTCATGTGAATGCCTCAGGAGAAAGTTACGAAACGGTTACGTAACCGGATTTGAAACCAGGACCCTTTCAGAATCCTGATCCCCGGACATGGCATCAGCGCCTCGAAGGCGCTGATGCGGTCCAGCCGGTCAGTGGCTGCAGGTCGGAATCAGGCCTTGAGCAGCGCGGCGTGAACGGTGTCGGCCACGTTTTCAGGCGTGAAGCCGAAGTGTTTGAACAAAACCGGTGCGGGGGCCGACTCGCCGTAGGTGTCGAGGCCAACCACGGCGGCGCAGCCGTATTTCCACCAGCCGTCGGTGGAACCCATCTCGACCGCCACGCGGGGCAGGCCTTGGGGCAGCACGCTTTGCTTGTATTCCGTGTCCTGGCGGTCAAACACGTTGGTGCTGGGCATGGAGACCACGCGCACACCGATCTTGCGTTCGGCCAGCAGCTTTTGTGCGGCCAGGGCCAGTTGCACTTCGGAGCCGGTGGCGATGATCACGCCGTGGGTCTTCTTGATGCCAACGGCTTCAGGCTCGGACAGCACATACGCGCCACGGCTGATGTCGCCCAGATCGCTCTTGGGCGAGTAGGCCAGGTTTTGACGCGACAGCAGCAGGGCCGAGGGGCGGTTGGCGTTTTGCAGCGCCACGGCCCAAGCCACGGTGGTTTCGGCGGTGTCGGCTGGACGCCACACGTCCAGACCGGGGATCAGGCGCAGGCTGGCGGCGTGCTCGATGGACTGGTGGGTCGGGCCGTCTTCGCCCAGGCCAATGGAGTCGTGCGTGAACACATGCACCACGCGCTGCTTCATCAGCGCGGCCATGCGGATGGCGTTGCGTGAGTAATCAGAGAAGGTCAGGAAGGTGCCGCCGTAGGGGATGTAGCCGCCGTGCAGGGCCACGCCGTTCATGATGGCGGCCATGCCGAATTCGCGCACGCCGTAGTTGATGTGGCGGCCAATCTGACCGTCTTCTGTTTTCACCACGTCACCGGCCAGGTCCACACGGAAAGCGGCGGTGCTCTTGGTGTTGGTCAGATTGGAGCCGGTCAGGTCGGCCGAGCCGCCCAGCATTTCGGGCAGCGCGGCGGTGAAGGCTTCGAGTGCCAACTGGCTGGCCTTGCGGCTGGCCACGGTCTCGCCCTTGGTGTGGGCGGCGACCACGGCGTCAAACGCCACCTGGTTGAAGTTCTTGGGCAGCTCGCCCTTCATGCGGCGCACAAACTCTTTGGCTTGTGCGGGGAAGGCGGCTTTGTAAGCGGCGAAAGCGGTGTTCCACTCGGCTTCGCGGGCTTTGCCAGCGGCCTTGGCGTCCCAGTCGCCATAGACCTCTTTGGGGATCTTGAAGGGCTCGTGGCTCCAGCCCAGGGCTTCGCGGGTGAGCTTGATTTCTTCGGCGCCCAGCGGCTCGCCGTGGGCTTTGGAGGTGCCCGCACGGTTGGGCGAACCCTTGCCGATGGCGGTCTTGCAGACGATCAGGGTGGGCTTGTCGGCGCTGTGCTTGGCCGAAGCGATGGCTTTGGAGATGGCGGCAGCGTCGTGGCCGTCCACCGCGTCGATCACGTTCCAGCCGCAGGCGGCAAAGCGCTGGGGGGTGTTGTCGATGAACCAGGGGGCGACCTTGCCGTCAATCGAGATGCCGTTGTCGTCGTACAGGGCGATCAGCTTGTTGAGCTTCCAGGCACCGGCCAGGGCCACGGCTTCGTGGCTGATGCCTTCCATCAGGCAGCCGTCACCCAGGAACACATAAGTGTGGTGGTTGACGATGGCGTGGCCGGGCTGGTTGAACTCGGCGGCCAGCATTTTTTCGGCCAGGGCCATGCCCACGGCGTTGGTGATGCCCTGACCCAGCGGGCCGGTGGTGGTTTCCACGCCGGGGGTCACGCCCACTTCGGGGTGGCCTGCGGTTTTGCTGTGCAGCGTGCGGAAGTTTTTCAGGTCATCGACCGACAGCTTGTAGCCGGTCAGGTGCAGCACCGAATAGATCAGCATCGAGGCGTGTCCGTTGGACAGCACAAAGCGGTCACGGTTGGCCCAATGCGGGTTGGAGGGGTTGTGTTGCAGGTGCTCGCCCCACAGCGCCACGGCCATGTCGGCCATGCCCATGGGCGCGCCGGGGTGACCGGAGTTGGCTTGTTGAACGGCGTCCATTGCGAGGGCGCGGATGGCGTTCGCCATGTGTGCTTGATTGGCCATGAAGGTCAGCTCCGGGGGAAGTATTCTGGAAAACCCGGTATTTTACCGACTGAATCTGCAGCCGGTGGCCATGCCGGGGCTCAAACCGCCGATCTACGCGGCGTGCGAGGCGGTTGATTCTTTTTGCTGCCGCGCCAGCAAATACCGGCGCATGGCCACGGCGGGGCCATCGGCTGCCACAGAAAATTCATACAAATCTTCCGGGGCGGTGGCGGCCAGTGCTTTCTCTTGCAGGGCCAGTCCGTCCACATCTTCCTGGAAGGCGACGAACAGTTGGTCGTGCATGAATTGCGTGGTGGCCGCATCGCTTTGGGCGAAGTCCCGGCCGTGCACGATGAAGTAGTGCGTGCTTGTCGCCGTTTCGGGTGTGGGCATGTGCGCCGTGCGGATGCGAAAGGTTTGGCGCTCGGACTCGGGCACATGGCAGTCGTAAAAAGACACCGACACCTCGTGGATGCCGACGCTGCGAAATTCGGACCGCACAATGCGCGCCGCCTGGCCCTGGCCGGTCAGGCCCGTGGGCACACCCCAAACTGGCGGCAAAGTGGTCGGCACCACATTGCGCAGCAGTGCAAACTGACCATCGCCGATTTCGGATTCGAATGTGGCTTTGGCGTAGTCGGGCGTGCCAAAGCTTTTGGCGTGCAGAAAACTCAGGTGGGTGAGGTCCAGCAAGTTCTCGTGCAGGCGCACGTAACTGGCGTCCAGGTGCAGGAATCCCTGCGAGGTTTCCCACTGGGCGTCTTCCAGCCAGTCCTGGGGCGGCAGTTTGGACAGGTCGGCCTTGTCCGGGTCGCCCATCCAGATCCAGACCACCGGCCCGCGTTCATGGGTGCGGTAATTTTTGATGCCCACGTTTTGCGGGCACGTTGTTTGAGAGGGCACTTCGATGCAGTTGCCTTCGGTGTTGAAGCGAAAGCCGTGGTACGCACACACGATGGTGTCGCGCTCCAAAGTGCCGGCCGACAAGGGCATGGACCGATGGGGGCAGCGGTCTTCCAGCGCGACCACTTGCCCATGGGTTGCCCGGTAGAGCACCACACGCTGGCCCAGCAAGGTGCGAGCCAGCAACTGGTCTTTGACTTCATTGCCAAAAGCGGCCACGTACCAGTCGTCCATGATGAACGGGGTGTGGCGGTCGGCCAGCCGTTGTGAGGCAGCCTGGCTGGCGGCGATCACTTTGGGAAGAGGTCGGGTCATGTGCAAGTCTCCAGCAGGGGTTGCGCCATGCCCATGGGGGCTGGCAGCGCCTTATTGGAGAGACACTTTAGCAGCCAGGTCGGTACATTCACACGGTGCCAACTGCCGCTGTTGACGCCTACAGGACATGGCAACATCGGGGGATGGATGTTTCTTCTCAAAGCCCTCTTTTCTCCATCGAAACCCCCACACCCTTGGCCAGTGCCATGGTGTTGGCTGCAGGTCGCGGTGAGCGCATGCGCCCCTTGACCGATGTGGCTCCCAAACCCATGCTGGCTGTGCGCGGCCAGCCCCTGATGCAGTGGCCCATGCAGGCCCTGGCCCGTGGCGGGTTCACCCGGCAGTTGATCAACACCGCCTGGTTGGGTGAGCAAATTTCGGCGCACTTTGGTCAGCAGGTTTTGTGGGCCGGTTTGCCTCAAGTCAGCTTGACGTATTCCCATGAGGGGCAAGACTTTGGACGCGCGCTGGAAACCGCAGGCGGCATCGTGCGCGCCTTGCCACAGTTGGCTGAAATTTTTTGGGTGGTGGCGGGCGATGTGTTTGCGCCCGACTTTGTGTTTTCTGCCGAAGCGGTCAAGCGCTTTGCCGCCAGTGACAAGCTGGCACATGTCTGGCTGGTGCCCAATCCGGCGCACAACCTGGGCGGGGACTTTGGCTTGTCGAGCGCAGGTGATGTGCTCAATTTGAGCAAGGGCGCTGCAGGCTGCGACTACACCTTCAGCACCATCGCTTTGTACAAACGCACGTTTTTTGCGGACTGCGGCTTGCCTGCAGGCAATCCGGAGGGCGCGGCGCTGGCGCTGGCGCCCTTGTTGCGTGCGGCCATGGACCGAGGGCAGGTGTCAGGCGATGTGTATGCGGGCGCCTGGACCGATGTGGGCACACCCGAGCGACTCGCGCAACTGAATGCGTGACCGCCATAATCTTTTGAATTCGGAAATTGGAACCTTATGACGGTCATTGAACACGCTTCCATTTATGCCCAACGCCGTGCCCGCGTGGCGGCCCAATTGGGCGCTGGCGGCATTGCCATTGTGCCCACTGCGCCCGAGCGTCAGCGCAACCGCGACAGCGATTTCTTGTACCGCCACGACAGTTATTTTTATTACCTGACCGGGTTCACCGAACCCAACGCGACCTTGGTGATCACGGCCGAGGGCGATGCCACCTTGTTTTGCCAACCCAAGGACCTGGAGCGTGAAATCTGGGACGGTATCCGGCTGGGGCCGGATGGAGCACCTGCTGCCTTGGGGGTGAGCAAGGCGTTCTCGTCGGCCGAGCTGGCCGCGCAGATGCCCAAGCTGCTCGAAAACCGCAGCACCGTCTGGTACCCGTTTGCCACGCACGCGGGGCTGGAAGGTCGTGTGGACGGTTGGCTGCAGTCGGTGCGTGCCCGTGTGCGCTTCGGTGCTTTGTGCCCCGACTTGCAGCGTGATCTGTGCAGCCTGCTGGACGAGATGCGCCTGGTCAAGGACGCGCACGAACAGGGCATCATGCGCCGCGCTTCGCAGATCAGCGCCCGTGCCCACATCCGCGCCATGCAGCGCAGTGCCGCGATGCTGCGCGCCGGGCAGGATGTGCGCGAGTACCATCTGGACGCCGAGCTGTTGCACGAGTTTCGTCAGCACGGCTCGCAGTACCCGGCTTATGGCTCCATCGTGGCGGCCGGGGCCAATGCCTGCGTGCTGCATTACCGCGCCGATGTGGCGCCGATCCGAAGCGGTGAGCTGGTGTTGATCGATGCGGGTTGCGAGCTCGATGGTTATGCCAGCGACATCACCCGCACTTTCCCGGCCAATGGAAAGTTCACCGGGCCGCAGCGCGCTTTGTACGACCTGGTGCTGGCCTCGCAGGATGCGGCGGTGGCGGCCACGCGCGCCGGTGCCCGTTTTGTGGACCCGCATGACGCCACCGTGGCGGTGCTGGCGCAGGGTTTGCTGGACCTGGGCCTGCTCGACAAAAACAAGGTGGGCCATGCGCAGGACGTGATTGCCAACCGCAGCTACTTCCCCTTTTACATGCACCGCACCGGTCATTGGCTGGGCATGGACGTGCACGATTGCGGCAGCTATGTGGAGCCCTCGCAGGTGGGCCAGATCAGCGAGCGCAAAGACCCGCTGAGCGGCGAGACCATCAAGGACCGCCCCAGCCGCATCCTGCAGTCGGGCATGGTGTTGACCATCGAGCCGGGCTTGTATGTCCGCCCGGCCGAGGGTGTGCCCGAGCCGTTCTGGAACATTGGCATCCGCATTGAGGACGATGCCATCGTGACCGAGACCGGTTGCGAGCTGATCACGCGGGATGTGCCGGTCAAGGCCGACGAGATCGAAGCCTTGATGCGGGCTTGATGTGAGGCTGGTGCGATGACACATTCAGGTCGTTTGTTGTCTGTCCACACGGGCAAGGTGCGCCCCTTGCGTGTGGGTGAGCGCACGCTCATGTCGGCCATTGGCAAGACTTGCGTGGATGGCCCTGTGGCCGTGGGCCCTTTGGGGCTGGCGGGCGACGAGCAGGCCGATTTGAGTGTGCACGGCGGTTTGAGTAAAGCGGTTTATGCCTTGCCCTCGGAGCATCTGGCCTGGTGGCAACAGCAGCGGCAGGCGCGTGGCGTGACTTTGTTTGATGAAGCGCTGGCGCCGGGGTATCTGGGTGAGAACCTCAGCTTGCAGGGTTTGTCGGAGCACGAGGTCTTCATTGGTGACATCTTGCGGTTTGACGAGGTCACCCTGCGCGTGACGCAGCCACGCGAGCCTTGCAGCAAATTCAATGCGGTGATGGGCTATGCCCAGGCCGCCAAAGACATGGTGCAAAGCAGCCGCAGCGGGTTTTATCTGACGGTCGATGTCGCAGGCCTGTTGCGTGCGGGTGAGTCGTTTGAACTTCTGCCGGGGCCTCGGGCCACATCGATCGCGCAGGCCTTGGGCTACAAATCGCGAAAACATTTGAGCTGAGGGTGCGCATTGCGCGCAGGGCATCTGTGCGTAAAAGTCAAAAGCCAAGTCACTTTCTACGCAGATTTACGCAGTCTGGCGCGTCATATCGGCGGTCTACAATGAAAACATCGCCACCTTGCAGCCTTGCCAGGCGCTGGCCTCCAGGAGAACAACAATGAGCAACAAGCTCCAAGCCGAAGAAAAACGCGCCCAACTGCGCAAAGCCGCACTCGAATACCACGAGTTCCCCACCCCCGGAAAAATCGCCATCGCGGCCACCAAGCAGCTGGTCAACCAGCACGACCTGGCCCTGGCCTATTCGCCCGGCGTGGCGGCACCTTGCGAAGAGATCGTCAAGGACCCGGCCAATGCCTTCAAGTACACCAGCCGGGGTAACCTGGTGGGCGTGGTGACCAACGGCACCGCCGTGTTGGGCCTGGGCGACATCGGCCCGCTGGCCAGCAAGCCCGTCATGGAAGGCAAGGGCGTGTTGTTCAAGAAGTTTTCGGGCATCGACGTGTTCGACATCGAGATCAACGAAAAAGACCCGGACAAGCTGGTCGAAATCATCGCCTCGCTGGAGCCCACTTTTGGGGGCATCAACCTGGAAGACATCAAGGCGCCCGACTGCTTCTACATTGAACGCAAGTTGCGCGAGCGCATGAAGATTCCGGTCTTCCACGACGATCAGCATGGCACGGCCATCGTGGTGGGTGCGGCCATTTTGAATGGCCTCAAAGTGGTGGGCAAAGACCCGAAAAAGATCAAGCTGGTCACTTCGGGCGCCGGCGCAGCGGCGCTGGCCTGCTTGGGGCTGTTGGTCAAGTTGGGCATTCCCCGTGAAAACATCTGGGTTACTGACCTGGCCGGTGTGGTCTACGAAGGCCGCACCGAGCTGATGGACGAAGACAAGATCCAGTTCGTGCAAAAGACCGACCAGCGCACGCTGGCCGAAGTGATCGAAGGTGCTGATGTCTTCCTGGGCCTGTCGGCCGGTGGCGTGCTCAAGCAGGACATGGTCAAGTCCATGGCCGCCAAGCCACTGATTTTTGCACTGGCCAACCCCAACCCTGAAATTGCACCCGAAGATGTCAAGGCGGTGCGCGACGACGCCATCATGGCCACGGGCCGCACCGATTACCCCAACCAAGTCAACAACGTTCTGTGCTTCCCTTACATTTTTCGGGGCGCACTGGATGCGGGCGCATCGACCATCACGCTGGAGATGGAAATCGCCGCAGTGCACGCCATTGCCGAGCTGGCTCAGGCCGAGCAAAGCGAAGTGGTCGCGGCGGCGTATGTGGGCGAGCCCTTGGCGTTTGGTCCTGAATACCTGATTCCCAAGCCGTTTGATCCGCGCTTGATGATGAAGATTGCCCCGGCCGTGGCCCAGGCCGCCGCTGACAGTGGCGTGGCACTGCGCCCGATTGCCGATCTGGACGCCTACCGTGAGCGCCTGCAAGGCTTTGTGTATGCCTCGGGCACCATGATGAAGCCGATCTTCACGGCCGCCAAGCGCGCCCTGAAGAAACGCATCGCCTACAGCGAAGGCGAAGAAGAACGCGTGCTGCGTGCCGCCCAGATCGTGGTGGACGAGGGCATTGCCCGTCCGACCTTGATTGGCCGCCCTGCTGTGATCGCTGAGCGCATCGAGAAATTTGGCCTGCGCCTGAAAGAAGAATTGGATTACGACGTGGTCAACGTTGAAATGGACCACCGTTACCGCGACTTCTGGCAGACCTACCACCGCCTGACCGAGCGCAAGGGCATCACCCAGCAGATTGCCAAGATCGAGATGCGCCGCCGTTTGTCGCTCATTGGGGCCATGTTGCTGCACAAAGGCGACGTGGACGGCATGATTTGCGGCACTTGGGGCACCAACCCCATGCACCTGAATTACATCGATCAGGTGGTGGGCAAGCGCAAAGGTGTGAACACCTTCGCCTGCATGAATGGCTTGATGCTGCCAGGTCGCCAGGTTTTCATGGTCGATACCCATGTGAACTACGACCCGACGGCGGAACAGCTGGCGGAGATCACCGTGATGGCCGCCGAAGAAATGCGCCGTTTTGGCCTGAAACCCAAAGCCGCTTTGTTGTCCCATTCCAACTTCGGCTCGTCCAACCAGCCCAGTGCTGTCAAGATGCGCCAAGTTCTGGAATTGTTGCGCAACAACGCGCCATGGCTGGAAGTCGATGGCGAGATGCACGGTGACGTGGCGCTCGATGCGGCCGCACGCCGCGCCATCATGCCCAACAGCACCCTGGCAGGTGATGCTAACTTGCTGGTCTTGCCCAACATCGATGCGGCCAACATCGCTTACAACCTGCTTAAAACAGCAGCGGGCGGCAACATCGCGGTGGGCCCGGTGCTGCTCGGAGCCTCCAAGCCGGTGCACATCCTGACCCCCAGCACCACAGTTCGTCGGATTGTGAACATGACGGCTTTGACTGTGGCGGATGCAAACGTTGCCCGTTAATGGCTTCGTTGATTGCGGGTACTCACATTCAACGAAATTTCCCTTGAATGCATTGCTCATTAAACATGCAAGTGCTTGCATTTTTGTGACAATTGCATCACACTAGCGCCTTCGAGTTTTCGGGTTAACCCGGAGCTCTTGAAAGGTGTTTTCATGAAGGTAGTGAGCCAAAGCCGCGGGTTAAAGCGCTGGTTACCAGTGTTTTTCGGGGCAATGTGGATGGTTGGCACTGTTTTGGTGCAAGCCAAAACCGCTACCGAGGCGTCAACTTCACCAACCCTGTTGGTGGCAGATTTGCCGCGAGAAGGCCAAACAACCTACCAACTCATCCGCCAGGGTGGTCCTTTTCCATACGAAAAGGACGGGGTTGTTTTTGGCAACCGTGAACGTCAGTTGCCCCGCCAAGACCGGGGTTACTACCGTGAATACACCGTCAAGACCCCCGGTTCGCGTGATCGCGGCGCCCGACGCATCGTGTGTGGTGGACCGGAACCTCGGACCCCGAGAGCCTGTTACTACACCCAGGACCATTACGCGAGCTTTCGCGAAATTGTCGACAAGAACTGATTTTTAGCTAGAGAGAAAGAACCACGGAGATGGACACGCCGATTCGTCATGACCAAGAGGTGCCCTTGAAGGGCGTCCGGTCCAACATCGTGCAGTCGATCCGCGCCTACCGCGTGAGCGACTTGCAAGAGGCCGCCCAGAATCTGGGCCACCACTTTTTGTTTGCCAATCTGGCCGAAGCGCAGAGCAAACAG
>Ga0228702_1001143_pt1 | contig 17788 bp, 18 predicted proteins | sample McNCre217_Aug_MG_2_FD_178018 | JGI IMG/M metagenome (GOLD analysis project Ga0228702, IMG submission 178018) | Freshwater microbial communities from McNutts Creek, Athens, Georgia, United States - 20-17_Aug_MG | ecosystem: Environmental > Aquatic > Freshwater > Creek | place: USA: Georgia... | reverse complement strand
GCTGCAGTAGAGCCGCCGGAAGAGGATGGTCCGCCGAAGCCGAAAAAGCGCGGCTGGTGGTCACTGGGCCGCTAAGATTTGGGGGCGGTGGGGAAACCTGCCGCCCTTAGCTTTTGCGGATCAGATAGGCGCTGCCGCCGTCGATTTCGGACTGGCCTAGAAATTCATTCCCCGATTGACCGCAGAAATGTGGCAAGTCTATTGCTGCCATTTTGTCACTGGCAAGCACCCGCAGCACTTGGCCGCTTTGCATGGCAAGCAGGCGTTTGCGCGCGCGCAGCACCGGCAGCGGGCAAAGCAGCCCCAAACAATCGATCTCGATATCCCAATTCATCGGCCAGCCTTTCATCGACGTTGCAATATCCCCGTCGCGAGCCAAGTTACCAGTTGAAATTGCCGCACATGGATGTGACCCGCAAACGCGTGACCTTTGCGCGCAAGCGCGGTAGATCAAGCCGAACGACGTGAAAAGGGGCGACCATGTTCGGCATCGACATCATCGACGCAAGTCTGATTCCGGCCATGTTGGTGGCGCTGATCGCCGGCGTGCTTTCGTTCCTTAGCCCCTGTGTGTTGCCGATTGTGCCACCCTATCTGGCCTATATGTCTGGTATCTCGATGGGCGAGATGAAAAGTGGCCGTTCGCCGTTGCTGGCGGCACTGTTTTTCGTGTTGGGTCTTTCGACGGTATTCTTGTTGCTCGGTTTGGCGGCCTCGGCCTTCGGCGCGTTTTTCCTGGGCAATGCCGACACCTTCGCAACCATCGCCGGTGTGATTGTGATGATCTTTGGCGCGCATTTTATCGGCATTTACCGCATAGGCTTTCTGGATCGCGAAATGCGGCTTGATGCGGGCGACAAAGGCGGTTCGGCTTTCGGGGCCTACGTTCTGGGGCTGGCGTTCGCCTTTGGTTGGACACCGTGTATCGGGCCGCAGTTGGGGGCAATTCTTTCGCTTGCCGCGCAAGAGGGCAATGTCAGCCGCGGAATGGTGCTGCTGGCGGTTTATGCCGCTGGCTTGGGGTTGCCATTTTTGGCCGTCGCCGCGTTCTTTTCGCGACTTGCGCCTGCGGTGGCGTTCCTGAAGCGGCATGCCGAGCGGATTGAAAAGATGATGGGCCTGCTGCTTTGGACCATTGGTCTGTTGATGCTGACCGGCGGCTTTTCGTCATTTTCCTATTGGCTTTTGGAAAATGTGCCGTTCCTGGCCAATCTCGGCTAGGATTTCCCCTTAGATTTGCCGGAATCTTTGGCCATGCTGGCAAGGGACTGGCAGGGAAGCGATGGATTCGATGACGGGGCACATGAAGGCCGATCAGCGGGTTTTTCGCAGGCGGGTGTTTTACATTCCGGGCTATGATCCGTTTCACCCGCGCCGCTACCGCGAGCTTTATCGTAAAGAGGCGGCGGTGCAGGCGGCCGTGTCGGGCTATGATATTGCGTTGACGCCAAAAACCGTAAAAGGGTCATATGGGTGGCAGGTCACGGCCTTGATGGACGGTTGCGTCACCAATGCCGATGTCGAGGTGCTCGTCTGGTCGGACATCGTAAAGAGCTCGATGCAGCAAGGTATTGCTGCGACATATCTGCAATTGCTGCGTACGGCGTGTGTCTATATCGGGTCCGGCGCGCTGTTTCGGTTGGCGGGGTTACGAAAGGGCCCGATGATCGCCGCCCTGTATCCGATTGTGTTCCTGTTGTTGCAGCTTGCCGTTGCAGTTTTGGTCGGCTGGGCCGTAGGCCTTCTGGCGGCGCTTTTCACGCCCATCTTGGGGTGGTTGGTCGGTCTGACCGCAAGCTGGTTGACGCTGCGAGGTTTCAAACACTGGGACAACAAGGTTTTTGCCTATTATCTGATGCATGATTACGCCTATTCGGCGCAGGCCAAAGGCGCCAACCCACCAGAGTTAGAAACTCGGATGGCAAGGTTTGCCGCCACCATTCGTGATGCGGCAGCTAGTGATTTTGACGAGGTTTTGGTGGTGGGCCACAGTTCGGGCGCACATCTGGCGATTTCGATTTTGGCCGATTTGCTGCGGCAGGGGCTGCCGGATGGGGAGACAACGCTGTCGTTTCTGTCACTGGGGCAGGTGGTGCCAATGGTGTCTTTCTTACCCGAAGCCAAGCGTTTGCGCGCCGATTTGCGCTATATGGCAGCGCAAGACAGGGTGGCGTGGGTTGATGTGACGGCACCCGGGGATGGTTGCGCTTTTGCGCTGTGCGATCCGGTCGCTGTAACAGGCGTTACACCCCCAGCCAAAAGATGGCCGTTGGTGATGTCAGCCGCGTTCACCCAGACGCTTAGCCCGGCCCGGTGGGCGGAACTGCGCTGGCGGTTTTTCCGGCTGCATTTTCAATATTTGTGCGCCTTTGATCGCCCCGGCGACTACGACTATTTTCGCATCACCGCTGGGCCATTAACGCTATGGCAACGCTACGCAGGGCGGCCCGCGTCGAAAAGCCGGATTGAAACGCCAAGCTCTGGCTATAGAACCATCGCATGAACCCACCCAAGCCGCCCTCGCGCCCGGAAAAGGTATCGCTGCTGCACTATCTGCGGTTGTTTCGGGCTGACATTTTGTCAGCGCAGCCGCTGCGGCTGTATCGGGCTTGGATGGCAGAGTTTCGCACCCCGTTTTTCCGCAGCTATCTGTGCAACGATCCGGCCTTGGTGAACCGGGTTCTGGTCGAAAGGCCGGATGATTTTCCCAAATCAAACCGGATCCGCGAGGGGCTGAACCCGCTTTTGGGCAATTCAGTGTTTGTGACCAATGGCGAGGTTTGGAAGCGCCAGCGTCGTATCATTGACCCGGCGTTCGAAGGTGGCCGGCTGCGCGATACGTTTCCTGCCATGCTGGCCGCGGGGCAGGCGGCGGTTGCGCGGATGCCTGTTGGCGACGTTGAGGTCGAAGCAGAGATGAGCCACGCCGCCGCAGACGTTATTTTTCGGACGCTGTTTTCTATTCCAATCGAACACGAGGTTGCAGCGCAGGTTTTTACCCAATTTCGCGACTATCAGCGCACGCAGCCGTTGCTGAACCTTGCAGCCTTCTTGCCGCTACCCCGATGGGTGCCCCGGTTGCATCGCCGGTCTACGAAGCGTTCTGCGTTGCAGATCAGGACTTTGATCGCCCGATTGACCGAAGCCCGCGCGGCCGAGATTGCGGCAGGAACTGCGCCCGATGATCTGGCAACCAAGATTATGGTCACGCCAGACCCGTTGACCGGCGACTGCTTTCAGACCGCCGAGATGGTGGATCAGGTGGCGATTTTCTTTTTGGCGGGGCACGAAACCAGCGCGTCGGCCTTGGCTTGGGCGCTGTTGATGCTGGCGCTTTATCCGGCTGCTCAGGACCGCGTAGCAACAGAGGCTGCGGCTTTGGGCGACGCGCCAGAGTTTGCCGCGGTGTCAAAGCTGCGCTTTACCCGCGACGTTTTCCGCGAAGTGCTGCGGCTTTATCCGCCGGTGCCGATGATGGTGCGCGAAAACCGCTGCCCGGAACTTATGCGCGCACGGCAGGTCGCCAAGGGCGGGCAGATTGTTCTAAGTCCGTGGCACTTGCATCGGCACGAACGCATCTGGGATCGGCCCGATGCGTTCGACCCCGACCGTTGGCAAACCGATGCCAACCGTGCCTGCGCGCGCGACGCCTATATGCCGTTTTCGGCGGGGCCAAGGGTGTGCAGCGGGGCGGGATTTGCTATGGTTGAAGGCCCGCTACTGCTGGCACTGCTGGCGCGGGCGTTTCGGTTTGAATTGGTTGGCGAAATGCCGGTGCCCGTGGCGCATCTGACGGTGCGGGCGAAGAACGGTATCCGGTTGCGCGTTACCCGGCGCTAAATGTTCTCGGCCGATTGGCCACTGAATGCATGCAGCACGAACACCCGAATGGCAGAGGCCAGCCCGACATCGCCCGCGCGGCTGGCGTCAATTTCGGCTGCCAAATCGTTAAGCGATTGTCCGCGTGCGGTTGCAACTTTGCGAAACGCATCCCAAAACGCCTGCTCTAAAGACACCGACGTGCGATGCCCTTTCAATGTAAGGGAATGTTTGACGGGCCGCCCGCTCATTCGCGTTCGTGCCCGTCAAGATCGCGCCTGGCTTTTTCGGCCTGCGCACTTTCAAGCTGTTTGTCGGTCTTGCGGCGTCCGTATTTCACAGCGTTCGCATCCGCCTGCGCGCGATCAGCGGCCTTTTCCTTGGCCTTCCGCACCGCGCGCAGGTTGATGATTTCGGCCATGGCTTAGCCTTTCGGGCCGACCATGTCTTCGGGCCGCACAACGCGGTCGAAGGTTTCGCCGTCGACATAGCCAAGCGCAATCGCCTCTTCGCGCAACGTGGTGCCGTTTTTATGCGCGGTTTTGGCAACCTTGGTGGCAGCGTCATAGCCAATGGTCGGGGCCAATGCGGTGACCAGCATCAGGCTTTCCTTCATCAACTTGTCAATGCGCGCCACGTTGGCTTGGGTGCCGACAACCATGTTATCGGTGAACGACCCAGCCGCATCGCCCAAAAGCTGCATGGATTGCAACACGTTATAGGACATCATCGGATTGTAGACGTTCAATTCGAAATGGCCTTGGCTGCCAGCAAAGCCCACCGCCGCGTCGTTGCCCATAACATGCGCGCAGACCATGGTCAGTGCTTCGGCCTGCGTCGGGTTAACCTTGCCCGGCATGATCGAAGATCCCGGTTCGTTTTCCGGCAAGATCAACTCGCCCAGACCCGACCGCGGGCCTGACCCCAACAGGCGCAGGTCGTTGGCGATTTTGAACAAGGATGCCGCGACGGTCTTCAGCGCGCCCGAAAACATCACCATTGCGTCATGCGCGGCAAGGGCTTCGAATTTGTTCGGTGCGGTGACGAAGGGCAGGTCAGTGATTGCGGCGATCTGCGCAGCCACGCGGGTATCCCAACCGACGCGGGTGTTCAAACCGGTGCCAACGGCAGTGCCGCCCTGCGCCAGTTCATAGATGTCGGGCAGGCAGGATTTCACCCGCGCGATGCCTTTGGCAACCTGTGCGGCATAGCCCGAAAATTCCTGCCCCAAGGTCAGGGGCGTGGCATCTTGGGTATGGGTGCGGCCGATCTTGATGATGTCTTTGAATTCAACGGCTTTGGCGTCAAGCGCCGCGTGCAGCTTTTCCAGACCCGGCAGCAGCACATCGCGCGCCATCATGCCGATGGCCACATGCATTGCGGTCGGGAAGGTGTCGTTCGACGACTGCCCCATGTTGACGTGATCATTGGGGTGAACCGGCTTTTTGCTGCCCTTCACGCCGCCCATCATTTCAATCGCGCGGTTCGAAATAACTTCGTTCGCGTTCATGTTCGATTGCGTGCCAGACCCGGTTTGCCAAACCACCAGCGGGAAGTTGTCGTCAAACTTGCCGTCGATGACTTCTTGCGCGGCTTTCGCAATGGTTTCGCCCAAAGCAGTGTCAATGTCACCTTGCGCGATGTTGACCAGCGCGCAGGCCTTTTTGATCACGCCCAAGGCGCGGACGATGGCAATCGGCTGACGCTCCCAGCCGATCGGGAAGTTCATGATCGACCGCTGGGTCTGCGCGCCCCAGTATTTGTCGGCGGGAACCTCGAGCGGGCCAAAGCTGTCGGTTTCGGTACGAGTGGCGGACATCTGCAAGCCTCCTGTTGGGATTGGTTGCCGCATACAGCGGCAGGCCTGAGAATTCAATCGGTATGCCGAGGTATACCGTGCAATTGCGACGATCAGGCGCGGCGAAAGTGGAACACATGCGCCGGCGGCAGGTTCAACCAGACCCGCTGGCCCGGACCAACGGTTAGGCCAAGCCGCTTCAGCTGCTCTGCCGACAGCGCTGGCTTGCTGCCATAACTGAATTGAACGTAAAGGCCGCCGGGCTCCAAAATATCGAAGGCGGCGCGCACGATAGATTCGCGCAAAGCTGGTGGCATTGACAGCAACGGCAGGCCCGAAATCACCCGGTTAACTCCGGTCGGAACCGTAGATGGTGCGGTTTGCGCAGGCGCGTTGATCACCGTGACGCCGGGCAGGTTTGCGCGCAGATGCGCAGTGAAATCCGCGCTCATTTCAAACAGAGTCAGATTCTCGGGTTTGACGCCAGCAGCAAGGATGCCGCGTGTCAGCACGCCGGTGCCAGGGCCAAATTCAACCACGCGACCTGTATCAGGGCCAAGCCCTTGCGCCATGGCCTTGGCCAACCAACGTGACGACGGTGCCACAGCAGAGACTTGCAACGGGTTCCGCAATAATTGGCGGATGAACAATGTAGCCTCATTCGCCATGACAGGCTCCTGAAATTAGAGGACTATTGCTTTCTGAATTTGTCTAGCCGCACGATTTGGGCGTCACCCTGCGGCGGAGTCGGGTCGTCTTCCGGCTCTTCGTCGTCGTCATCCTCTTCTTCGTCATGCGTTTCAAAGCGCAGGCCGAATTCAACCGAGGGGTCTACAAAAGTACGCACGGCGTCGAAGGGAATCACCATCGGCTCTGGTTGGTTGCCAAAGTTAAGCGTGATGGTGAAGCCGTCATCGTTAACCGTCAGGTTTTCAAACCAGTGCTGAATAACAATCGTCATTTCGCCCGGATAGCGCGAGCGCAGCCAATCGGCCATTTCGACGCCTTCGACGCTGGTGTCAAAGGTGATGAAAAAATGATGCGCGCCCGGAAGGCCGTGGGCTGCGACATCTTTGAGAACGGTCTGGATCAGCCCCCGCATCGCGCGGTGCATCAGGTTTCCGTAATCAATCGATTTCGCCATAAGACATCCTTTCACGCTGTGCCCAGCATAGGGGATTCGCCTCTAAAGGGAAGAGGTTACCGGGTCAGATTGCTGCAAGTGCAGCGGTCGCCAGCGCACAAAGGCACAGAACCACAGGCAAAGGCCAGTGGCGTCGTAACAAAAGATATGCCGCAGCCAAAGCAAGCAAGCTTGGCAGCAGGCGCAGGCTGCCCAAGTCGGGGGTGATAAGGTGAAGCGGGCCAAAGTCGACCGAAGCCACTTTGCCAAACAGCACATGCGCGGCAAACCAAATCGAAAGATTGGTAATAACACCGACCACGGCGGCGGTGATGGCGCGTAACGCGCCCGACAGGCGTGGGGCGTGCGTCAGACGGTCGATCCAAGGCGCGCCCGCAAAAATCCACAAGAAGCAGGGCGCGAAGGTCATCCAAAGCGTGATGATGGCCCCTGCCAAGCCCATCCATAGCCCCTGCTTGGCGGCGGCAAGGTAGCCCACGAACTCTGTCACCAGAATAAGCGGGCCGGGCGTGGTTTCGGCAAGCCCCAAACCGTCAATCATTTGTGGCAAGGTCAGCCAATGCTTTTGCTGAACCACATCTTGCGCCATCCAGGTCAGAACTGCGTAGGCACCGCCAAAGGTCAGCAGTGCAAGCTTTGAGAAGAACCAGGCAATCTCGGCAAGGATGCCGGGGGCGAATACCGTAAGCAAGCCAAGCGGCGCCAGCCAAACCACACCCCATATCAACAAAGCCCGCAGCGTTGTGCGCCACGGGGCAGGCGTAGGCGGCGCGGCGTTGGGCGCGTTGGTGGCGACAAATCCCCAAATGCCCGCAGCAAGAATGACCACCGGGAAGGGGGCGGCAAACAGAAACAGCGCCGCGAAGGCCAGTGCGGCAATGATCCAATGGCTGCGCGATTTCAGGGCGCGCTTGGCGACCCGCAGCAACGCTTCGATGACAACCGCAAGCACCGCCGCCTGCACACCCGTAAACAGCGCGGCCACAAGCGGAACTTGCCCCCACGCGCCATAGATCATCGCCAGCGCCAGCACGATAACGGCACCGGGCAGCACAAACAGCCCGCCCGCAATCAGACCGCCAATCGTGCCGTGTTTCTTCCAGCCAATCCAAGTGGCCAATTGCATCGCTTCTGGCCCCGGCAGCAGCATGCAAAATGACAAGGCCGACAGGTAATCTTCTTCGCTTACCCACTGCCTTTCATCGACCAACTCGCGGTGCATCAACGCTATTTGCGCGGCTGGGCCACCAAAGGACAGGATGCCAATGCGCGCAAAGGCGCGGGTGAGTTCGGAAAGGTGGACTGTGGCGCTCATGGTGCCATTTGGCATCATTTGCGCAGATGTTCCAAAGATTTTGCACGCCATCCCGCGCGACCAAGGCTTAACAGATTGGGAAAGTGCAGGTTTCTGTTGCCAGGTACCTGCGAACCCCGCCTTACGCGGCTAAGCGTAAGGGCTTAGTTTCGGCGACTCGAACTGCTTACGCAGCCAAAGCCATTGCCGGAGCACGGTTGTCATTGGCAACTGTGATTATGCACCGATAACGGTAGTAGCTCACCGAGCGAAAGCTGGCCTCTTTAGACGTTCGTCGATCCTATTTCGACCCCATTTGCCCGCAATGCCGGGGTTTTTGGTGGAGTCGCCGGGTACCGCCCCCGGGTCCGAGCCGTTTATTACAGGTGCGTTTATCGCCATAGTCCGAGTTACCCCGAACACCGCCAACATAGGGGCGCGGCTGGGGCGACGCAAGGGGCACTGGCAGTGGAGTTTACAGGCTTTGGCAACATATCCTGACCGCGCAATGGATCGTTTGGTCAACAAAAAACGCCCCAAGCACCGGCTTGGGGCGTTTTGATGCGGCGTTGTTAGGTTCAGAACCCGGATTTAATCATTTCAAACTCTTGCGTCATGCGGTCGCGCATCGCGGGGTCGATGGGCACCTGCGACAGCAGCGTGCCGGTGATCGGATCGACATCGTGGGCCTTCAGTTCTTCGATCGGAATGTCTTTCATCGCGACGTCGTTCGAATGGACATAGCCGAAGTTGTCCAACAGCCCTTTGGCAGACCCATGGTCAAGCCAAGCGTTGATGAAGTCGTAAGCCTTTTCTTCCTTGCCGGGGCCATCCTTGAAATTGACATAGCCACAGAACCAATTCGCCACGCCCTCTTTCGGGGTGCGTTGGAACGCCACGGGCACGCCTTCGGTCTTCATTGCCGCAACACCATCGTTCCATGTCCAGGCGATCACAACTTCGCCGGTCTTCATCAGTTGCGCCAACTCGGACGGGTCGGCCCAATAGGTGCGCACGTTGGCGTGGGCTTGGCGCAGCCATGCGGCAGCGGCGGTGAATTGTTCGTCCGTAATGTTTGACCAATCGGAAACTCCGGTTGCCAACAGTGCCAGCGACCATGTGTCATCGGTATTGTCGGGAAGTGAAATCTTGCCCGCAAACGCCGGATCCACAAAGACTTGCAGCGAAGCAACCTGATCTGCGGTCACTTTTTCGGTATTATAGGCCACTGCGGTATAGGCCCCATCGGTCGGAATATACCAAACCCCGCCGTCATCCGCGAAGATCTTTGATCCCTTATAGCGTTCGCCAATTTCGCCGTAGTTCGGGATTTTCGAAATATCCCACGGCTCGATCAGGCCCGCGTCGCGGTATTTCTGAACCATTTGCGCGCAGGGGTGGCCGACATCGGCCTTGAACCCGGATGAAACCTTCTGAAACGCCTCATCATCGTCGCCGTAGAACGAATAGGTCGGCATCTCGCCGTATTTGGCGACATAAGGCGCAATCAGGGCTTCATTTTCGAATCCGGCCCAATCGAACACGGTCAGTTCTGGGTCGGCGGCGAAGGCGGCGCTGGAAAAGCTGAACGCAAGGGCAGTGCTTGCGACAAGGCGGCGGATGCTGGTCATGGCGGCTTCCTATCTTATGTCTTGAATGTCTATCGCATTGAGCGGCTGATCTAACAGGATTGGCTCTGGCATTCGCCCAAGCTGTTATTGCAGGATTGGCCGGACGCGGGCGTTTGGCAAGAGGGCCGATCACCGTAAATGAAATTTTGATCAAATCGGGGGCGGGCGATGAGTTTCAAGGCACTGGTAATGGAAGCGGGCGCAGATGGTGCTGTGGCCGCAGTGCGCGAGTTAAGTGACGATGCGCTGCCTGCAGGCGATGTCACTGTGCGGGTTGAATATTCGACGCTGAATTACAAAGACGGTCTTTGCCTTTCGGCCAAGGGCGGCGGTTTGGTGCGCAATTACCCGCATGTGCCGGGCATTGATTTTGCTGGCGTTGTCGAAGCGTCGGACGACGCGCGGTATAAACCCGGCGATCGGGTTGTGCTGACCGGTTGGCGCGTGGGCGAGGCGTATTGGGGCGGTTATGCGCAAAAGGCGCGGGTCAAGGCTGATTGGCTGGTGCCGTTGCCCGCAACGCTGACCACGCGGGATGCGATGGCGGTTGGCACCGCGGGCTTTACTGCAATGCTGGCCGTGATGGCGCTGGAGGATCACGGTTTGACCCCGGCAAAAGGCGAGGTTTTGGTCACTGGCGCGGCGGGTGGCGTCGGGTCAATCGCCACCGCGATCTTGGCGGGTTTGGGCTATCAGGTTGCGGCGGTCACCGGGCGCCCAGAGACAGAGGTCTATCTGCGCGCTTTGGGCGCCAGCAGGATCGTTCCGCGCGCTGAACTTGCCGAAACGGTGAAGCGGCCGCTGGAAAGCGAAACTTGGGCAGGCTGCGTTGATGCCGTTGGGGGCACGATGCTGGCGCGCATTTTAGGTCAGATGAAGCATCGGGCCAGTATTGCAGCCGTAGGGCTGGCCGGTGGCGCATCCTTGCCTGCCACAGTCGTGCCGTTTCTGTTGCGCGGGGTAAACCTGCTTGGCATCGATTCGGTGCAATCGCCCTATGAAGAACGGTTGCGTGCTTGGGGCCGGATTGCGCGCGAATTGCCGATGACAAAACTTGCAGCGATGGTGCGTGAGGTTGGGTTGGCCGATCTTCCCGCGCTGGGCGCCGCAATTTTGCAGGGCGAGGTGCAGGGCCGCATCGTGGTCGATGTAAACCGCTAGGGCCTTTACGCGCGGATTTCCGGCGGCTAGGCTTGTCGCGACCCTCGCTGTTGCGCGGGTCTGCCACAGCACCTTTGCGGGGCTGCGGCTTGGCTGGAAGACCTGCCACGGCCTTTGCTTTTTCCGTGGGACTCCGCTGGGCCGTTTTGTCTGAAACGCAAATAACAGGTGTCTGATGACGCAACTTGATCTGAACTTTGTCCGCAGCCAGTTTCCGGCCTTTGACAGCCCGGTGCTGTCAAGCCACGCCTTCTTTGAAAACGCAGGCGGGTCTTACCCATGCCGCGCTGTAGTTGACCGGCTGCACAGGTTCTACCTTGATCGCAAGGTTCAACCCTATGGGCCATATCCGGGGGCGCAGGCAGGCGGTGCCGAGATGGACGAGGCGCGCGCGCGTCTTGCAGCCCTGATGGGGGTGGCGGATGCACAGGTGAGTTTTGGGCCATCGACAAGCGCAAACACCTATGTTCTGGCGCAAGCCGTGCGGGTATGGCTGCGCGGGCAGAACGCTGCAATTGTAGTAACAAATCAGGATCATGAGGCGAACTCTGGCGTCTGGCGTCGCTTGGCTGACGAAGGGATCGAAGTGCGTGAATGGCAAATTGATCCGATAACCGGTAGCCTTGATCCGGCTGGCTTGGCGGCGCTGCTGGCCGATGGCAAAGTGCGCTTGGTGGCTTTTCCGCATTGCTCTAACGTGGTGGCAGCGATCAACGACGTCGCCGAGATTTCCGCGATGGCCAAGGCCGCGGGCGCGCGGGTTGTGGTTGATGGCGTGTCTTATGCCCCGCATGGTTTTCCAGATTTTCCCACGCTTGGCTGCGATGTCTATCTGTTTTCGGCCTATAAAACTTACGGGCCGCATCAGGGCATCATGGTGATTTCGCAAGAATTTGGGGCCGAATTGCCTGCGCAGGGCCATTGGTTCAACGCGGGTAGCCTGTACAAGCGTTTTACCCCGGCCGGTCCTGATCATGCGCAGATTGCAGCTTGCGCTGGCATGGCGGATTACGTCGATGCCTTGCACGCCCATCACTTTGCCGCCGAACCGGACGCGCAGCTGCGCAACCGGGCCGTACACGATCTTATGCGGGCCCAAGAAGTCGCCGTAGTGGCGCCGCTTTTGGACTATCTTGCCGCGCGCAACGACCTGCGCCTGCTTGGTCCACGCCGCGCCGAAGACCGCGCACCGACGGTTGCGGTCGCGTTGGACCGCGCTGCAGAACCAGTTTCTGAAGCCTTGGGCCGCGAAGGCATCGCCTGCTGGGCGGGGGATTTCTATGCGGTGCGCCCCTTGGAAGCGATGGGGATCAACCTTTCCAACGGTGTGTTGCGGATGTCAGCGACACATTACACCAGTGAAAAAGACGTATCGCAACTGATCGCGGCCTTGGACCGGGTCCTTTAGCCTTAGCGCCGTTGCCAGCACAGCAGAGAGGGGGGCTGCCTGCCCCCCTTTCGTATTTTCTGCGAAAATACTTCCCCCCGGGGATATTTGTGCCAAGAGGATGTAGACTATGATCCAGAGCAGGTTTTTCAGCGTAAACCCTTGAAACGGTATGGGATGTGATGACTGATAGGCCTTTGATCTTGTGGTTCCGGCGCGATTTGCGGCTTGCGGATCATCCAATGCTGACCGCCGCTGTCTTGTCAGGGCGGCCTTTGATTCCGGTTTTCGTGCTGGATCCCGAAACGGAAAGTCTTGGTGCTGCGGCGAAGTGGCGGTTGGGGCTCGCTATCGAGAAGTTTGCCGCTTCGCTTGCAGGGTTGGGGGCGCAACTGGTCTTGCGACGCGGCGCAGCAGCGGTGTGTTTGCAGGATTTGATCACCGAAACCAACGCGGCTGGGGTGATGTGGCAGCGGCTTTATGATCCGGCGTCGAAGGCGCGCGATATGGCCGTGAAGGCCAGCTTGAAAGCGAAAGGATTGATTGCGCAAAGCTTTCCCGGCGCCTTGTTGTTTGAACCATGGGATGTGGCGACGGGGCAGGGCGGCTATTACAAGGTCTACACGCCATTCTGGCGCGCAGTAAAGACGCGGGTAGTTTCGGCGCCCGAAGCTGCGCCAAAGGCACTGCGGCCACCAACATTGTGGCCGCGTTCAGACGCCCTTGCGACGTGGCGCTTGGGGGCCGATATGCGGCGCGGCGCAGCAGTTGTTGAACCCTATCAGCGGGTTGGCGAAGCTGCGGCTTTGCTGCGGCTTGATCAGTTTATCGATCAGGCGGTGGCGGGATACCAAGCGGATCGGGATTTTCCTGGTATTGCGGATGCGACCTCTGGTCTGTCGGAAAATCTTGCTTGGGGTGAAATTGGCCCACGACGGATCTGGTATGCCGGACAGCGCGCGATGTTGGCAGGTGCTGCGGGGGCAGAACATTTCTTGAAAGAATTGGTGTGGCGCGAATTTGCCTATCATCTTATGCACCACAGCCCGCAAATCCTGACGCAAAGCTGGCGCGAAGGGTGGGACGCGTTTCCATGGCGCGGCGATAACGCCGATGCCGAAGCGTGGCGGCGCGGCAAGACCGGTGAGCCGTTTGTTGATGCGGCGATGCGCGAGATGTATGTGACCGGGCGCATGCACAACCGTGCACGGATGATCGTGGGGTCTTATCTGACCAAGCATCTGCTGACAGATTGGCGGGTTGGGCAGGCTTGGTTTGCCGACTGTCTGACCGACTGGGACCCCGCCGCAAATGCGATGGGCTGGCAGTGGGTTGCCGGATGCGGGCCAGACGCGGCGCCATATTTCCGGGTGTTCAATCCGGCAGGGCAGGCCGAAAAATTTGACGCCGATCAGCACTATCGCAGGCGTTGGGTGGCGGAGCTAAGCCCGCGTCCGGGGGCCGAGGCACTGGCATATTTTTCCGCGGTGCCAAAATCGTGGCAGCTTGATCCCGCTGCGCGGTATCCGATGCCAATTATTGACCTCGCCGAAGGGCGTGCGCGGGCTTTGGCGGCTTATGCGCAACGAAATGCTTGAGAGATGTACGATGTTCTGGAAAAATGCCTGAAAGCCATGGGGGCTTGTGATGGATTATTTCACGGACACCAAAGGTCAAACCCGCCTGCCGCGCTATTTCAGTGCGGTGTTTTTGGTGGCCAAAGAGTTACAGCATGGCCAGTTGGATTTTGTGCTGCCCGACGGGCGGCGGTTTCGGATTACCGGTAAAAATCACGGCCCTGCGGCCGCAATACATGTCCACGATGTCGATGTTTTCGCCCGGTTGATCCGGGAAGGCGACTTGGGGTTTTGCGACGCCTATGTCGAAGGCGGATGGTCAACGCCCGACTTGATCGCCTTGATGGATCTGGTGCACGAAAAGAACGACGCGGTCTATGACGGCTTTCCGGGCATGGCTTTGGTGCGCGCGTATGAACGGATGCGGTTTTGGCTGCAGTCGAATTCGAAACGTCAAGCCAGGAAGAATATCGCCTATCATTACGATCTTGGGAATGCGTTTTACCGGCTGTGGCTGGATGACAGCATGACCTATTCCAGTGCGCTTTATCGCAGTGGGCTGGAAAGTCTGGAAAAAGCGCAAGAGCAGAAATATGCCAGTTTGGTCGATCAGATGGGTGCAAAACCCGGTGATCATGTTCTGGAAATTGGCTGCGGTTGGGGCGGTTTTGCCGAATACGCAGCGAAAGAACGCGGCCTGCGCGTCACTGGTTTGACCATTTCGCAGGCGCAGCATGATTATGCCGTGGCACGGATGCAACGCTTGGGCTTGTCGGGGCAGGTAGACATCAAGCTGCAAGACTATCGTGATGAGCGCGGCATCTACGATGGAATCGCCAGTATCGAGATGTTCGAGGCGGTAGGAGAGAAATACTGGCCGACCTATTTCAACAGTCTGCGCGACCGGCTTAAGCCGGGCCGGAAAGCAACGCTGCAGATCATTACGGTGCAGGACGCGCGGTATGAAACCTACCGGAAAAGTGTTGATTTTATTCAGAAATACATATTTCCGGGCGGCATGCTGCCAAGCCCATCGGTGCTGCGTCGCGAAATCGAACGCGCGGGGCTGAAAGTTCTGGGATCGGTCGAGTTTGGCAAAAGCTACAGCCAGACGCTTCGGCGCTGGCACGACAGTTTCAATGCGGCTTGGGCCGAGATTTCGGCCCAAGGCTTTGACGACCGTTTTTGCCGGATGTGGAACTTCTATCTGGCCTCTTGTGCTGGCACGTTTGAGGGCGGAAACTGCGATGTGACGCAGATTACCGTGACCCGCCCGTAGATTGAGGATTTCATGCCCACCGCCGCCAAACTTACCGCCGCTGTGGCCTTTGCGCTGTTGGCATTCGTTGCCGCAGACACCTTTGTCAAACATCTGCCTGCCGGCACAGCGCTGGGCTTCTTTCGCGAAATCACCGCCGCGATCGGGTTTGTTGTGGGGTGGATTGTGATGGGCGCGCTGGCCGGGCACGGCTACCGCGAAGCCATCGGCCACGGCATTCGAACCTCGATCACCGTGGTGTTCTGGGCTCTGTTGGGTTTCTCGATCTATTTCATGATCCGGAAGTCGATGCACATGATGTATGATGGCCCGATGGAAGCTGTGTTGGGGATTTTTGACTTGATGTTGGAATATGCCAAGAAACTGGTGGCGCTGGACATGGCCGTGGTGTTGCTTGGCGGCGGGGCACTTGCCGGATTGCTGGCCGAATGGGCCGGGAAGCGATGGTCGTGAGCCAGTTTTTCTTCTGCGGTACGTTGCGCCACCTGCCTTTGCTTCATATCGTTTTGGGGCGTGAGGTTAGCTTTAGCGCCGCTTGGCTCCATGATCGGCAGATGATTTGGGGCCATCAAGACAGCTATCCCCTGATGCAAGCTGCGGCTGGTGGGAAGGTTGAAGGCATAGTGGTGCCCGACCTTACCGCCGATGACGTTGCACGGTTGGTATTTTTCGAAGGTGGGTTTGGCTTTGAAATCGCGGCCATGCGGGTTGAAACCGATCATGGTGCGGTCGACGCTCAAATCTTTCAGCCCGCTTTGGGCGACCCGGTTGGCGCAATTGTGCCGTGGTCTCTGACCGAATGGCAGGCGCGCTTTGGGGCCGAATTTGAAGCGATGGCGCAGGATTACATGGCGCTTTATGGCGTGAAGCCCGGCTATGCGGTTGCCGCGCGGTTCCCGCAAATGTTGGCGCGCGGGGCGTCGCGTGTGCGCGCGCGCAATCCGGCCCCGACAGCGATGCGCAAACGGGTTGTGGCTGGCGATGTGGCTATTGCCGCCCTGCGCGAACCTTACGCGCGCTTCTTTGCGATCGAGGAAATCGACGTCAGCTTTCGTCGCTTTGACGGCTCGATGAGCCCGAAGGTAACGCGGGCGGGTTTCATCGCCTGTGATGCGGTTACGGTGTTGCCTTACGATCCGCTGCAAGATCGGGTACTTGTGGTCGATCAGTTCCGCGCCGGGCCACATTTGCGCGGTGATCCGCAGCCGTGGCAAATCGAAGCCATCGCAGGCCGCATCGACGCTGGCGAAACGCCAGAACATGCTGCGCGCCGCGAGGCCGAGGAAGAGGCCGGTTTGCAATTGGGCGCCTTGCTACCGGTTGCAAACTATTATCCGTCACCCGGATGCTCGGCAGAATATCTCTATTCCTTCGTCGCAATCACCGACCTGCCGGATGGGGCCGCAGGTGTGTTTGGGGTCGAAGGTGAAGCCGAAGATATTCGCGGCCATTTGCTAAGCTTTGATCAGCTTATGGCATTGGTTGCCAGCGGTGAGATCAGCAACGCGCCCACGGTTTTGACGGCGTTTTGGTTAGCGGGGCAGCGTGACCGTTTGCGCAAGGATCATCAAAACGGGACGCACCAGCGCCCCGCTTGATCGCCTTGTCGCAGCTTACAGCGCGAGTTTGGTCCATGCGCCATTCTTGCCCGAAGACCGCACGCAGGCATCAACAAAAGCTACGCCCTGAAGCCCCTCTTTCAACCCTGGGAAGCTGACGGCGGCGTCCATTGCTACGCCGTCCCGCCGGGCAATAATCGCCCGCGCGGCTTCGGCGTAAATGTTCGCGAAACCCTCCAGATATCCTTCAGGGTGACCTGCCGGAACTCGCGTGACCCGCGCAGCCGCATCGCCAGTGCCCGCCCCGCCACGCGACAGCCGATACCGCGGCGCGCCAAGCGGCGTTACCCAAAGGTAGTTCGGGTTTTCCTGTTCCCATTCGATACCGGCCTTGGTGCCATAAATCCGCAATTTCAGGCCATTTTCACAGCCCGATGCGACCTGACTGCACCAAAGCATCCCGCGTGCACCAGAGGTGTAGCGCATCAGGACATGACCGTTGTCATCAACGCGACGACCGGAGACAAAGCTTTGCAGGTCGGCAGACAGTTCTTGCAGCGTCAGTCCCGAAACGAAGTTTGCAAGATTGAAGGCATGGGTGCCAATATCGCCCGTCGATCCGCCAACGCCAGACCGCGCCGGGTCGGTGCGCCAGTCGGCCTGCTTCTGCCCCGAATTTTCCAGCGGCTCGGCCAGCCAATCTTGCGCGTATTCAACATTTACCAGCCGGATATCGCCCAAGATACCAGCCTGAACCATCTCGCGCGCCTGGCGGATCATTGGATAGCCGGTGTAGTTATGCGTCAGCGCAAAAACCACGCCTGACTCTTGGGCGGCTTTCGCCAGCTTTTTTGCTTCGGGCAAGGTTGCGGTCAGCGGTTTGTCGCAGATCACATGAATGCCGCGTTTCAGAAATTGCAGTGCAACAGGCGCGTGCATGTGGTTGGGGGTGACGATGGCGACAGCCTCGATTCCGTCTTTGCGACGTGCTTCCTTCGCGGCCATTTCGGCAAAGCTGCTATAGCTGCGCGCAACACCCAGATCGGCGGCAGAGCCCGCCGCTTTTTCCGGGTCCGACGAAAACGCACCTGCAACCAATTCATATTGGTCGTCAATGCGTGCCGCAATGCGGTGAACTG
>Ga0228702_1001135_pt1 | contig 17844 bp, 15 predicted proteins | sample McNCre217_Aug_MG_2_FD_178018 | JGI IMG/M metagenome (GOLD analysis project Ga0228702, IMG submission 178018) | Freshwater microbial communities from McNutts Creek, Athens, Georgia, United States - 20-17_Aug_MG | ecosystem: Environmental > Aquatic > Freshwater > Creek | place: USA: Georgia... | reverse complement strand
AATCTGGACTGCGTGCTGCATGGTGTCCCAGTCGGAGCTGGAACCCATGACGACGCCGATGAGCGCTTGAGTCATTGGGTGCTTTTCGTGATCAATGTTGGATTTTAAGGTTTCACACCCATGTGGGGGTGAAACACAACCCGGAACACTGCCCGCCATGATGGACGTCACACTGCAAAATTTTGAAACCGAGGTCATTGAAGCCTCCATGACCACGCCCGTGCTGGTGGACTTTTGGGCTCCCTGGTGCGGCCCCTGCAAATCGCTGGGCCCGGTCCTTGAAAAGCTCGAAGAAGCCTATGCAGGGCGTTTCAAACTCGTCAAGGTCAACTCCGACGACGAACAGCAACTGGCGCAAGCTTTTGGCATTCGCAGCATCCCGACCTGCGTGCTGCTGGTCGGCGGCAAGCCGGTGGATGGTTTCATGGGCGCACAGCCTGAAGGGCAAATTCGCCAGTTCCTCGACAAACACCTGCCGGCCGAAGAGGCCCTGCAAGCACAAGCGGTCGCCGAAGAAGCCCAGCAACACCTGCAAGCGGGCGACGAACACAGCGCCCGCGCTGCGCTGGAGCAGGCCCTGGCCACCGACCCCGGCAACGACGATGCCCGCTTTGACCTGGTCAAGCTGCTGATCGGCCTGGGCGAGCTGGCAGAAGCCGCCGCCTTGCTAGCCCCGGCCATGAGCCGCATCCCGGTGCCGCTGCGCTTTGAAGCCCAGACCCAATGGGTCAACGCCCTGGAATTTGTGACCACCGACCCGCGTGGTCAGTGGGAACTGGCGAAATTTGACGAGTTGATTGGCCAGAACAAACGCGACTTTGAAACCCGTTTCGCCAAAAGCCGCCTGCTGATCGCGGTAGGCGAGTGGGAAGCGGCCATGGACGAGTTGCTGGAAATTATCATGCGCGACAAGAAATGGGACGACGAAGCCCCACGCAAGACCTTTGTCGCCCTGCTGGAGCTGATGACCCCACAAAAACCCAAGGCCCAGGACGGCACCGGCAAATCAGCAGGCGGCATCGAGCTGATGGGCAAGTCAGCGGTCGAGGAAGACCCACTGGTGGCACTGATCGGCAGCTACCGACGCAAGCTAAGCATGGCGCTGAACTGAGGAAATGCCACGAACATGCACCAAGCCGTCATGGCGAGGAGCGCAGCGACGTGGCCATCCAGCAGCGGCTTTGCATCAGCACAGGCCTGTCTTCAAACACTGGATTGCCACGCTTCGCTCGCAATGACGAAGCAGGGTCTCATCAAAGACGGTGCAGCCTCAGCGCGAAGGGCCTGCCTGGCGCTCGATGGCCATGCGCATCTGGCCCAGCAAACCCACAGCCATCAACACCTCACCCACGACAAACATGGGGCCCACCAACAGGCCCACGATGTCGTCGACAAAGGCGGGTTTGCGGCCTTCCCAGTAGTGGCCCACAAACTGGATGATCCAGCCGACCACAAAGATGGCCAGACCCAGCTGCCAAGCCATCAGGCCCACTGGTGCGGCCATGGACGCCAGCAGATGCGCCAAGGCGATCAACAAGCCGTTGACCGCCGCCGTGGCCAGGCCCAGCAGGAAGTTGCCGCGCGACAGGTACCACAGGCTGGTCAGCCCCCACACAAGCCAAGCGGGCGTGAGCAGGCGGTCTGCCACGAGCCATTCGGGTCGGCTCAGCATGATGCCAATGGCCATGAAGATGAGGGGCACACCCACCAGATGGGTGGCGATGTTGCGGCGGTCGCGGTGGTAGTGGGCGTACTGAACCATCAGTGCGGTGGCGGGTCGAAAAAAACTCATTGCGTTTCTCTTTCTGGTTGCCCAACAGCCCGTGTCGGCCACGGGCATGCCCATTTAAACGACCAAGGACCGCACGGTCAAGCCATGAGGCGCTGCAAGGCTTCCTGGTATTTGGCGGCCGTTTTCTCAATCACCTCGCGGGGCAAGCGCGGCGCGGGCGCCGTCTTGCTCCACAACTGACCATTGACCTGGGCGGTCTCCAGCCAGTCACGCAGGAACTGCTTGTCGTAGCTGGGCGGGTTGGCGCCTTCCACATAGCTGTCGGCAGGCCAGTAGCGCGACGAATCGGGCGTCAGCACCTCGTCCATCAGCACCAAAGTGCCGTCGGCGTCCAGACCGAACTCAAACTTGGTGTCGGCAATGATGATGCCCTTGGTCGCGGCGATGTCACGCGCCGCCTTGTACAGCGCGATGCTGATGTCACGGATGCGGCCCGCCAGATCGGCGCCGATCATGGCCACGGTTTGCTCAAAGGTGATGTTTTCGTCGTGCTCCCCCACGGCGGCTTTGGCAGCCGGGGTGTAGATGGGCTCGGGCAGCTTGCTGGCGTTTTTCAGGCCTTCGGGCAAGGGCACGCCGCAGACGGCGCGGGACTCCTGGTACTCCTTCCAGCCGCTGCCCGCCAGGTAGCCGCGCACCACGGCTTCGACCGGAATGGGCTTCAAACGCTTGACCAGCATGGAACGGCCCTTGACTTGAGGCACTTCGGCGGCAGACACCACGCTCTCGGGGGCATCACCCGTCAGGTGGATGGGGCAGATGTTCAGGCCTTTGGGGCCGAGCTTGTCGAACCAGAACAGGGCCATTTGCGTGAGCAGCTCGCCTTTGCCCGGAATGGGCTCGCCCATGATGACGTCAAAGGCACTGATGCGGTCCGAAGCCACCATCAGGATGCGGTCATCGCCCACAGCGTAGTTGTCACGCACCTTGCCGCGCGCGAGCAAAGGCAGGGAAGTCAGGGCCGAGGTGTGGAGCGCAGAGGTCATGGCAATACAGTCAAAGCAACAACAAAAAAGAAAAAGGCCCGTTGAACAGTCAACGGGCCATTCGGGTCAATTATCGCAGGGTCCGGGGGCCAGAGCCGCCGCTGGACTGCCGCGTCGTAAGCTCCTCGCAGTGACGGCCAGCGTCATGGCGAGCGCAGCGTGGCCATCCAGATCTCAGTTGACCACCTGCGCCAGCTCGCCCTTGGCGTAGCGGGCGGCGACCACTTGCAGGGTTTCACCCTTGATCTTGGGGGCCTGGCCTTCGCAACCGAACTCGAGGTAGCGCTGTTTGCACAGCTGCTTGGCCGCTTCGCGAGCGGGTTTGAGCCATTCACGGGCATCGAATTTGTCGGGGTTTTCAAACAGGAACTTGCGGCAAGCGGCGGTCATGGCCAAGCGGATGTCGGTGTCGATGTTGATCTTGCGCACACCGTGCTTGATGGCTTCCTGGATTTCCTCGACGGGCACGCCGTAGGTTTCCTTCATCTTGCCGCCGTACTGGTTGATCAGCGCCAGCAAGTCTTGCGGCACGCTGGACGAACCGTGCATCACCAGATGGGTGTTGGGGATGCGTTGGTGGATTTCCTTGACGCGGCTGATCGCCAAAATGTCGCCCGTGGGCTTGCGGCTGAACTTGTAGGCGCCGTGGCTGGTACCGATGGCGATGGCCAAGGCGTCCAGGCCTGTGGCTTTGACGAACTGGGCGGCTTCTTCGGGGTCGGTCAGCATCTGGCTGTGGTCCAGCTTGCCTTCGGCGCCAATGCCGTCTTCTTCACCGGCTTCACCGGTTTCGAGGTTGCCCAGGCAACCGAGTTCGCCTTCGACCGACACGCCCATCTTGTGGGCCATGTCCACCACGCGGCGGGTCACGTCCACGTTGTATTCAAAGCTGGCGGGGGTCTTGCCGTCTTCCATCAAGGAGCCGTCCATCATCACGGACGAAAAACCCAGATCGATGGCGCCCTGGCAGACGGCGGGGCTTTGGCCGTGGTCCTGATGCATGACCAGCGGAATGTGGGGCCACTGCTCGGTGGCGGCCTGGATCAAATGCTTGATGAAGGGCTCACCGGCGTATTTGCGAGCACCTGCGCTGGCTTGCAAAATGACAGGCGCACCGACTTCGTCGGCAGCGGTCATGACGGCCTGGACTTGCTCCAGGTTGTTGACGTTGAAAGCTGGAATGCCGTAGCCGTTGACGGCTGCGTGGTCCAGCAGCTCGCGCATTGAAACGAGTGCCATGGTGGTGTTTCCCAGAGAGTTTAAAAATCGGGCGAAACCGGGACGTACCCGGCCTGTAACTGGGCTGAATTTTATAGGTTCCGGTCTGACACCGGACTGAATACCGAAGTCAGCCCGATACCCCTTGTGGGCCACAGCACCGTCGGGCTCAACCCACGCGGCAGATTTTGAGCATGTTGGTGCCGCCGGGCGAACCCATGGGCTCGCCGCAGGTGATGGCGTACACATCGCCCGTGCTCACGATGTTGCGTTTTTTGAGATAGCCCTCGGTTTGCATCAAGGCCGTGTCGCGGTCAGCGCTGGTGTCCATCAACAAGGGGCGCACATTGCGGAACAGAGCCATCTTGCGCTGCGATGAGAGCTTGGTGGTCACCGCGTAGATCGGGATGTGCACCCGGCGGCGGCTCATCCACAAGGCGGTGGAGCCCGACTCGGTCAAGGCCACAATGGCTTTGGCCCCCAGATGGCTGGCGGTGAACAGGGCGCCCATGGCGATCGACTGGTCAATGCGGTTGAAGGTCTGACCCTTGAAGTCAGCATCCACTTCCACGTCTTCGGCACCTTCGGCGGCCAGGCAGATCTTGGCCATTTCCTCCACCGTCTCCAGCGGGAATTTGCCTGCGGCGGTTTCGGCGCTCAGCATCACGGCGTCGGTGCCATCGAGCACGGCGTTGGCCACGTCCGACACCTCGGCACGGGTGGGCACCGGGTTGGTGATCATGCTTTCCATCATCTGAGTGGCCGTGATGACCACCTTGTCGTGCACCTTGGCCAGCTTGATCATGCGTTTTTGCAGGGCGGGCACGGCGGCGTTGCCCACTTCCACGGCCAGGTCACCCCGGGCGACCATGATGCCGTCGCTGGCCATCAGAATGGCTTCCAGGTGCGGAATGGCCTCGGCGCGCTCGATCTTGGCGATCAGACCGGGCTTATGGCTGTATTCGGCACCCGCCACATTGCACAGCTGGCGGGCCATTTCCATGTCAGTGGCGTTTTTCGGGAAGCTCACCGCCACATAGTCGGCCTGCAGGCTCATGGCGGTCTTGATGTCGTCCATGTCCTTGGCGGTCAGGGCGGGCGCGGTCAGGCCGCCGCCTTGCTTGTTGATGCCCTTGTTGTTGGACAGTTCGCCGCCGAGCTTGACGGTGGTGTGCACCTGCTCACCTTTGACGGCCACCACGTTCAGCACAATCAGGCCGTCGTTGAGCAAAAGCACATCGCCCGCCTTCACATCACGGGGCAATTCCTTGTAATCGAGGCCCACGCCCTCAATGTCGCCCGGCTCGGTGCGCGAGGCGTCCAGCACAAAGGCGGCACCGGGCTCCAGCATGACTTTGCCCTCGGCAAATTTGCCCACACGGATCTTGGGGCCCTGCAGGTCGGCCATGATGGCCACTTCGCGGCCGGCGCGTTGCGAGGCTTCACGCACCAGGCGGGCGCGGTCCACATGGTCCTGGGCCTTGCCGTGGCTGAAATTCAGACGCACCACGTTGACGCCGGCGTGGATCATGGCTTCGAGCAAAGCGGGATCGCTGGAAGCAGGGCCTAAGGTGGCAACGATTTTGGTGGCGCGACGCGACATGCAGGGTCTCCTTGTAACTTGGTTTCAATTTTCACACGGATTCGGTTACATCCCCGGTTCTTTCGGGCGGGTCCACTCACCCGATCTCTGCCGGAAGCTCAAAAACCATGGCAGAAATGCCGCCAAGGGACGCCAATCAATACCTTCGACTTCATTTCAGTGGGCTTGCTTTGATCCTTGTCAGGCGCAGGAAAACCCCCAGCGACTAAACTCGGGGGTAGCGAAATACCCCGATCGAGCGTCATGACCGCAAGCAACACACCGCATTCCAACGAACCGATCCCATTGGATCAGCCCCTGCCCCATCGCAAAATCATCCGCGAGTGGCTCATTCCCCTGTCCGAGCGCACCACATTTCTGGCTTTTGTCCTGCTGATCGTGGACTACGCCCTGTTCTTCGCCTTGATCGCGGGCACCATCGCCTTTGACGCCGTCTGGGCCAAGTTGCTGAGTGGTCTGGCCGCCGGTTTCGTGATTGGTCGCCTGTTCATCATTGGCCACGACGCCTGCCACCAAAGCCTGACGCCTCACCGCGAACTGAACAAGGTGCTGGGCCGCATCGCCTTTTTGCCGTCGCTGACGCCTTACAGCCTGTGGGACACCGGCCACAACGTGGTGCACCACGGCTACACCAACCTCAAAGGCGTGGATTTCGTCTGGACACCCCTGACGGCGGCCGAGTTTGAGGCACTGAACCCACTGCAAAAACTGCTGGAGCGCGCTTACCGAAGCGGCTGGGCACCCGGCTTGTATTACATGATCGAGATCTGGTGGAAGCGCGAGTTCTTCCCCAACAAAACCCACATGCCCACCCGCCGCCCGATCTTCTTCAAGGACAGCCTGCTGGTCAGCGTCTTTGGCGCCATCTGGATGGCCGTGATCGCCGGTGCCGCCATCGGTACGGGCCAGTCGGTTTGGTTGTCTCTGCTGCTGGGTTTTGCCGTGCCGTTCTTCTTCTGGAACAGCATGATCGGCTTTGTGGTCTATGTGCACCACACCCACGTCAAGGTCTCCTGGCACGACAACAAGGCCGCCTGGACCAAGGCCGCACCGTTCGTGTCGACCACCGTGCACCTGACCTTCCCCTTCAATATCGGTGCGCTGATGCACCACATCATGGAGCACACCGCCCACCACGTGGACATGAGCGTGCCCCTGTACCGCCTGAAGAAGGCACAGGCTAAGCTCGAAGAGATGCTGCCTGGCCGCATCATCGTGCAGCCCTTCTCGTGGAAGTGGTACTTCGAGACCGCCAAGAACTGCAAGATGTACGACTTCACACGCGAGTGCTGGACCGACTTCAAGGGCAACATGACCAGCCCGGTGCGCGGCAACCTGCCACCAGCGGCCCAAGCCTGATCGGGTCTTTGGCCTAGACAACAAAAAACCCCGCGATGCGGGGTTTTTTGTTGGGCGACGGCGTGTCCATGTCGGGGCTCAAGCCACCGACCTACAACTGAAGCCACCAACGTCGGACCTGAAGGTACCGACCTGCGCAAAGAACTGTAGGTCGGCGGCTTCAGCCCCGACTTTTCTTCATCAAGCCGCTGCACGCTTCATCAGGATTTCGAACGCAGGCAAAGTCTTGCCTTCCAGAATTTCGAGGAAGGCGCCGCCGCCGGTCGAGATGTAGCCGACCTGCTTGTCAATGCCGTATTTGGCGATCGCGGCCAGGGTGTCGCCACCGCCTGCGATGCTGAAGGCGCTGGACTCGGCGATCGCCTGGGCAATGACTTTCGTGCCGTTGGCGAAGGCATCGAACTCGAACACGCCAACCGGGCCGTTCCAGACGATGGTGCCTGCGGCCTTGAGCTGCGCAGCCAATTGGGCCGCCGTCTCGGGGCCAATGTCCAGGATCAGGTCATCGTCGGCCACTTCGGTGGCCTTTTTCACCGTCGCAGGTGCATCGGCCGCAAAGGACTTGGCGGTCACCACATCGGTCGGGATCGGCACGTCGGCACCACGGGCTTTCATGGCCTCGATCACGGCTTTGGCCTCGTCCACCAGATCGGCCTCAGCCAGGCTCTTGCCAATCTTCAGGCCTGCAGCCAGCATGAAGGTGTTGGCAATGCCGCCGCCCACGATCAGCTGGTCCACGTTCTGGGCCAGGCTCTTCAAGATGGTCAGCTTGGTGCTGACCTTGCTGCCCGCCACGATGGCCGCCAGCGGGCGCTTCGGGTTGGCCAGCGCTTTGGAGATGGCGTCGATCTCGGCCGCCAGCAAAGGCCCCGCACAAGCGATGGGCGCGAACTGGGCAATGCCGTAGGTCGTGCCTTCGGCGCGGTGGGCGGTGCCAAAGGCATCGTTGACGTAGATGTCGCACAGCTGGGCCATCTTGCGGGCCAAGTCTTCGTTGTTTTTCTTCTCGCCCTTGTTGACGCGGCAGTTCTCCAGCAGCACCACCTGGCCGGGCGCCACGGCCACGCCGTCCACCCAATTGGCGACCAAGGGCACATCACGACCCAGCAGTTCGCCCAAGCGCTTGGCCACTGGGGCCAGCGAGTCTTCGGCCTTGAATTCACCTTCGGTGGGGCGACCCAGGTGGCTGGTCACCATGACGGCAGCACCCGCGGCCAACGCCATCTGGATGCAGGGCACGCTGGCGCGCACACGGGTGTCTTCGGTGATGCTGCCGTCGTCGGCCTGGGGCACGTTCAGGTCGGCACGGATGAAAACACGTTGACCGGCGGCTTGACCGCTGGCGCACAAATCAGAAAAACGGATGACGTTCATGGTGAGACAAGTCCTGTATCGGGAAAACTGTTCTCATTTTAAAAGCGGCATCTGACGCCGCCTGACAAGACAGCGAAACGAAACCGGAACAAATCCGGCTTACCAGCCCAGCCCCAGGTGCAAAGGCAGGTACACCGCCATGCCCGCCACGATGGTGAGCAGCACATCACGCCGCCAGAAATACACGCCAGTGCCCATGGCGGCGGCAAACAGGCGGGCATCCTGCCAGGTGCCGATGAGCTCGCCTTGCACCGTGATGATTTCGGGCACCACCACGGCCGACAAAGCCGCAATCGGCGCGTATTGCAGGCCGCGTTGTGCCCAATGAGGCAGCTGCCAACTTTGGCTGGAGATGAAGAAAAAGCTGCGCGTGAGCACCGTCACCAGCGCCAGCCCCACAATGACCGCGAGGGTCCACAAATCGGTGCCGTTCATGGCGCTGCTCCAGATTCAGGGCGGATTTTCTCGACCGTCAGGCACAAAATCACCGCCACAGCGATCGCCACCACGATGTTGAGCTTGAGTGGCAAGTGGTAGGCCACCACCGCCGCCGCGCCTGCCACGGCGGCAGACAAGATGCGCATGCGCGAGCTGGCCAGCGAGCACTGAATGCCCAGCAAACACAAAATGCCCGCAAAACCCAGACCCCAGGTCGTGGGAATCAAATTGGCCAGAGCCACGCCAATGAAACTGGCCACGATCCAGGACAGCCAGTTCAAAAAGTCATTGCCCGCCAGGTAGGCCTCTTGTGCATCGCGGCCCGCGACCGTATCGGCAGGTTTGGGGTATTTGCGCACAAACAAAACGTAGCTGATGTCGGCCGTCATGTAACCGTGCACCATGCGCTGCCAGCGCGGCAAATGGATCAGGAACGAACGCAAGTGCAGGCTGAACACCACAAAACGCAGGTTCACGCAAAAGCCGGTGGCCAAGATCACCCAGGCCGGGGCGCCCGCCACGATGAGCGGGATCGCCGCCAGCTGCGAGCTGCCCGCAAACACCAGCAGCGTCATGGCGCTGGCCTCGAACACGCTCATGCCCGACTTGACCATGGCCACGCCCGTCATCAGCCCCCAGGCGGCAATGCCGGGCGACTGGGGCGACACCTCGCGCATGCCCTGCACAAAAGCCGGGTGCCGATGAAGACGTGAGAGAAAAAACATCAGGCCATCACCAGACGCTGACCCACTTGCAGCGGGCAGCCGTGCAGGAAGTCGGCCGCACTCAGCCGTTTGCCGCCAGGGCGCTGAAGCTGCGTGAGGCACAACTGGCCCATGCCGCAAGCCACACGCACGCCGCTGGCATCGGCCTGCACCACAGTGCCGGGCTCGGCAGCCTGCGCCAGCGGTTCGGCCTGCGCTTGCCACAGCTTGAGAATTTCACTGCCGTTGGCCGTGGTCAATGGCACGGTCATGCCGGGAAAGGGGTCAAACGCACGGATGCGGCGGGCCAGCACCTCTGCGGGCAAGGCCCAATCGAGTGCAGCTTCGGCCTTCTCGATCTTGTGCGCGTAGTTCACACCTTCGGCAGGTTGCGGCACGCGCTTGAGGTGGTCGATGCCTGCCAGCGCCTGCACGATGGCTTCACCACCCAAAGCCGCCAGTCGGTCGTGCAGCACGGCGGTGGTGTCGGTGGGCAAGATGCTTTCAGTGCGCACCAGCAGCATGTCGCCGGTGTCCAGGCCCACGTCCATCTGCATGATGGTGATGCCGGTTTGGGCGTCACCCGCTTCAATCGCCCGGTGAATGGGCGCCGCGCCGCGCCAGCGGGGCAAAAGCGAGGCGTGGATGTTGAGGCAACCGCGCGGTGGCAGGTCCAGCGTCCACTGCGGCAGGATCAGGCCGTAAGCGGCCACGATCATGGCGTCAGCCTTGGCGTCCAGCAGCGCTTGCCGGGCGGCGGCCGCGTCTTCGGGGTATTTGCCGTCCAGACGCAGGCTGCGCGGCTGGGCCACCGGCACCTTGTGTTGAAGGGCCCATTGCTTGACGGGCGAGGGCTGCAGCTTCATGCCGCGCCCGGCCGGGCGGTCGGGTTGGGTCAGCACCAGAACGATGTCATGGCCTGCCGCATGCAAGGCGGCCATGGCTACTTGGGCAAATTCGGGCGTACCCGCAAAAATCAGACGCATACCGATCAGCGCTCGGCTTTTTGGGCTTTGACCAGCTTGGTCTTGATGCGGCCTTGCTTGAGGGGCGAGAGGTATTCCACAAACACTTTGCCCTTGAGGTGGTCCAGCTCGTGCTGGATGCAGATGGCCAAGAGCCCATCGGCTTCGATGTTTTGCGTTTGGCCATGGCGGTCCAGCGCCGTGACCTTGACGGCCGTGGCACGTTCCACACCGTCATAAATGCCAGGCACCGACAGGCACCCCTCGTCGCCTTTGACGCGCTCATCGCTCATCCAGGTGATCTCGGGGTTGATCAGCACCATGGGCTGGTTGCGCTCTTCCGAGGTGTCAATGACCACCAGACGCTGGTGCACATCGATTTGCGTGGCCGCCAGGCCGATGCCATTGGCCTCGTACATGGTCTCCAGCATGTCGTCGATCAAGGCGCGCAGACGGTCGTCCACCGCTTGCACGGGTTGGGCCACCTTGTGCAGGCGGGCATCGGGATAGCAAAGAATGGGAAGCAGGGCCATGGATCAAAAAAGGGCAAAGGTCAAAACCGATCCCCTATTGTCCCTAATTTCGAATGGGCTTGCGGCGGCAAGGGTCCGCATCGGGCCCCAGGCGTTTGCCCGTCCATGGCTTGTGCCCAGACCCACCCTGCACTTCAACGACCGGCGGCACAGGCCGCAAAAATGTTCAGATCGGGCTTGGCCAGGCGGGTGTCCACCTGAGACAAGTCCAGCATCGAATGGAACAGGTTGTCGTGCGACCAGGGCTTGTCTGCCTGGCCCTGCAGGCAGGCCATGCGCCAGCCGCGCTGCGCCTGCATGGGCTTGGACAGCCAAGCCAGCATGGGCACATGGGTCTGCTCGCGCGGGGCCATGCGGTAAGGCATGCCGTGCAGGTACAAGCCCTTCTCACCCAGCGATTCGCCATGGTCCGAGAGGTACATCAAGGCCGTGGGGCGCGATTGGGCTTGCAGCCACTGGACGGTTTTTGCCACAAAGTGATCGGCATACAGCACCGAGTTGTCGTAGCCATTGACAATCTGCTCCACCGGGCAGTTTTGCAGCGCGCTGCTTTGGCACTCGGGCTTGAACTGCTTGATGGCTTGCGGCGAACGCTTGTAATAAGCGGGTCCATGGCTGCCCATCTGGTGCATGACCACCACCGTGCCTTTGGCGCGTTTGACCGGGTCCAGCAAGGCCAGCCGCTTGGGCAGCTCTTGCAGCATGATTTCATCAAAGCATTCGCCGTCCTGGCACAGCTCTGGCACTTTCAGGGCCTGGGTTTCCCAAGTTGAAACCCTGTCGCACACCCCTTTGCAACCGGACTGGTTGTCGATCCACAGCACCGCCAGACCGGCTCGCTGCAACACGTCGAGCAAGCCCTCGTAAGGCTGGGCGCTGTTTTCATAAGCCGTCTTGCCCAGGTGTGAAAACATGCAGGGCAGGGAGGTCTGGGTGCTGGTGCCGCAAGAGCTGACATCTGAAAAATAGACCAGGTCACCTTGCGCCTTGAGCTGGGTCAACTCGGGCGTGGTCTGACGAGCATAGCCCGACAAACCGAAGTTGGCCGCACGGACTGTCTCGCCCACCACCAACACGATCAGGGGGGCCTCTTTTTCGGAAGCCGGGACGGCCCGCAGCCGGGCGTCTTCGCCAATGGGCTGCAAAGGCTTGGCCGCTTGCGACGCCTGCCCCACCGACAAACGCACCACCGCGTACACGCTGTTGAACGGGTTGGCCATGTAGCGCAAGGTGGTGTGGTTGCGCATCAGCGAGGCCAGGTCCTGAAACGAGGCCCACACGAACACGAACATCATGAGCCAGGCCAGCACAAACAGACCCAGCTGGCGCAACACCAGCGGTTTGAAATTCACCGCCTTCACGGGCTGACGCCACCACCAGATGCCGGGCAAAACGACGCCCAGGAGCAAGGCGCCCAACATGCGCCAGGACAACAAATCACGCACCTCACGCACATCGGTGTGGACCACGTTGGCGATCATGCTGGGGTCGATCACCACGTTGTAGGTGAGCATGAAATAACTGCTCGACGTGACCACCGCCATGAACACGATGCCCGCCGGCTTGAGCCACTTGGGCCACACCAAAAAGAGCAAGAGCCAGCTCACCATGCTCAGCAAAATCAGCATCAGGCTGCCCAGCGTGGTGAGCGCCTTGAAGCCGTGTGTTTCGGGCAGCTGCCAGACCGTGACCCACATCGGCACATTGCCCGCCGTGGTCAGCCAGACGGCCAGCACCATCAGCAAAGTGGTGGGGTGCCAAGGCTGTTTGTGAAAGAGGCTTTTCATGCGGGACTTTGAAGGTGAGGGCGGGCCTGATTTTAGTCGGCCAAGGTGAAAATGCGATGAACACACAGCGCACATGCCCGTGGTGTAATCCTGCCTGTCTCCCGCACCACCCACCCCATGCACCCCACCCCTTCGCGTGAACACACCCCCTTGCGTGATCTGGCCCTCTACAGCGTGCTGGCCTTGCTGTGCGTGCTGGCTTGGGACTACTCGGGGCTGGACTACCCCGTCATGCAGGCACTGGGCAACGCGCAGGGCTTCGCGCTCAAAACCAACTGGTGGCTCGAAGAAGTGCTGCACACCAAAGCCCGCCAATTGTCTGGCCTCGTGCTGGCAGTGCTGATCTGGATGGTCTGGTGGCCACGCGGTTGGTTGCGCGATCTGAGCCGCCTGCAACGCATCGAGATCGTGCTGGGCATCCTGTGGGGTTTGCTGTGCATCAGCAGCCTCAAGCGCATCAGCCTGACCAGCTGCCCTTGGGACATGCAGGACTTTGGCGGCACCGCCATCTATGTCTCGCACTGGCGCTGGGGCGTGGGCGATGGAGGGGATGGCCACTGCTTTCCAGGGGGGCATGCCTCATCGGCTCTGGCTTTTCTGGCACTGTGCCTGCCGTGGCTGACCCATGCCACCGCCGCAGCCAGACGCCGTGGCCAGGTCTTGCTGATCGGGGTGCTGGTGCTGGGCTTCATTTTGGGGGCCACCCAAACCCTGCGTGGTGCGCACTACCCCAGCCACACCTTGTGGACAGGCCTGATCTGCTGGGCCGTTGCGGTGCTGAACCACTGGTTTTTTGACAAACTCTCTCACCGCCGACAGGCATTGGCCCAACCCTGATACACAGGCCGCACGGACGCTACAGGCGGCTTGACGCCTGCGCAATGCGGCCACCACAATGGCCCCACAGACAGCCCGAAGGCTGCACAGGGAGACATGGATGGTGAACACCCCCGACGAATTGGGTTCGTGGCTGCGGCTGTCGCTCACGCCAGGCGTGGGCAACGAGGGCGCACGCAAACTTCTGGCTGCTTTTGGCCCCCCCGAGCACATCTTTGCCCAGCCCGAATCGGCCTTGCGCCAGGTCGTCTCGGCCGCGCAAGCCCGGCATTTGATGGGCACGCCCGATGGCTGGGCCCACCTGAGCCAAGAGACTTGGGACTGGTTGCAGCACTGCCCGGATTCGACCATGGCCCACGCCGTGGTCACCCTGGGCGATGCCGACTACCCGGCGTCTCTTTTGCGCATGCCCGACCCGCCGCTGATGCTTTACGCCCTGGGCCAAACTGCTGCGCTGCAAAGCCTGAGTGCCGAACAATGCCTGGCCATGGTCGGCAGCCGCAACCCCACACCCCAAGGCCAGGCCAATGCGCGTGAATTTGCCCGCAGCCTGGCGGGCAGTGGCCTGACCATTGTCTCGGGCATGGCGCTGGGCATCGATGGGGCGGCGCACGACGGGGCCTTGCTGGGGGCACCGCCTCAGGCGCTGGCCACCGTGGCCGTGGTGGGCACAGGTCTGGACCGGGTCTATCCACGCCAGCACCGCGAGCTGGCCCACCGCATCGCCCAGCGCGGCCTGATCCTGAGCGAATACCACCTGGGCACGCCGCCGCTGAACGCCAACTTTCCCAAACGCAACCGCCTGATCGCGGGGCTGTCGCAAGCCACGCTGGTGGTCGAGGCAGCGCTGCAATCGGGCTCGCTCATCACGGCCAAGCAGGCGCTGGAACAAGGCCGCGATGTGCTGGCCATTCCGGGCTCGATCCACTCGGCCCAGGCCAAAGGCTGCCACGCCCTGATCAAGCAAGGCGCCAAGCTGGTGGAGTCCGCGCAAGATGTGCTGGAAGAGCTGCGCCTACCTGACCCGTTTGCGCAAGTGCCCTTGGCTTTGGACACTGCGACTGCGCATACAGAAACCGAAGATGAATTGCTGCAGCTGATGGGCCACGACCCTGTGGGGCTGGACGCCCTGCAAGCCCGTTGCGGCTGGCCCACGGCGCAATTGCAAGCGCAGTTGCTGGAGCTGGAATTGATGGGACAAGTCGGGCGCTTGCCCGGCGGGTTGTTTCAGCGCATCGGCTCGGCCTAGGCTCGCATCTGCAGGTCGGTGGCTTTAGCCCCGACGATGTTTTGTCTGCGCTTTGTCGGGGCTAAAGCCACCGACCTACCGCAGCCCCAAAACAAAGGGCACCCGAAGGTGCCCTGGTTCGCTGATGCGCTTGGGGAAAAAGCCTCAGACCACAGCGCCTGCGTTTTCGTCGCTCGGGTCAGTGCCTTTCTTGATCGGTTTGATCAAGTCTTCACGCTCAATGCCCAACCACATGGCAATGGCCGCGGCCACGAACACCGACGAGTAAATGCCAAAGCAGATACCGATGGTCAGGGCCATCGCAAAGTAGTGCAGCGTCTCGCCACCGAACAGCAGCATCGACAGCACCATGATCTGGGTGCAGCCGTGGGTGATGATGGTGCGGCTGATGGTCGAGGTGATCGCGTTGTCGATGACGGCGACCGTGCTCATCTTGCGAAAGCGGCGGAAGTTTTCGCGGATCCGGTCAAAGATCACGACCGACTCGTTGACCGAGTAACCCAGCACCGCCAGCACAGCGGCCAGCACCGCCAGTGAGAACTCCCACTGGAAGAAAGCAAAGAAGCCCAGGATGATGACCACGTCGTGCAAGTTGGCAATGATGGCCGAGACGGCGAATTTCCACTCAAACCGCACGGCCAGATAGATCACGATGCCGATCACCACAAAGGCCAGGGCCTTCAAGCCATCGTGGGCCAATTCATCGCCCACTTGCGGGCCCACAAACTCGGTGCGGCGCAGGGTCACATCGGCGTTGTCGGCCTTGAGGGCGGTCAGCACTTTCTCGCTTTGCTGCGCCGAGCTCACGCCTTTTTGCGCAGGCAGGCGGATCATCACATCGCGTGCGGTGCCGAAGTTCTGCACCTGCACTTCGCTGAAACCCAAGGTGCCCACGGTAGCGCGCACCTTGTTCAGATCGGCCGGTTGGCTGTAGCTGACTTCCATCAAGGTGCCGCCGGTGAACTCCACCGACAGGTGCAGGCCACGGCTGAACAGGAAGAACACCGCCAGCGCAAAGGTCACAAAAGAGATCGCGTTGAAGACCAACGCGTTCTTCATGAACGGGATGTCTTTTTTGATTTTGAAGAATTCCATCTTGTTTCTCCCTTTCAGTCGGCCTTGACCGCAGAGCCGCCTTCAGGCCGCCACACAGTGCCAATCGACACCGACTTGAGTTTTTTCTTGCTGCCGTACCAGAGGTTCACCAGGCCACGCGAGAAGAACACGGCCGAGAACATGCTGGTCAAAATGCCGATGCAGTGCACCACCGCAAAGCCGCGCACCGGGCCGGAGCCAAAAGCCAGCAAGGCCACACCCGCGATCAGCGTGGTGATGTTGGAGTCAAAAATCGTGGCCCAGGCGCGGTCATAACCGGCGTGGATGGCCGCTTGCGGGCCAACGCCGTTGCGCAGTTCTTCGCGCACACGCTCGTTGATCAGCACGTTCGAGTCAATCGCCATGCCCAGTGCCAGTGCCATCGCGGCCATGCCGGGCAGCGTCAATGTGGCTTGCAGCATCGACAAAATGGCCACCAGGAACAACAAGTTCACCGCCAGCGCAATGCCCGACACCAGGCCAAACATGGCGTAGTACAGGCACATGAAGCCCACGATCACCAGGAAACCCCAGGTCACGCTGTTGAAGCCCTTGGCGATGTTCTCGGCGCCCAGGCTCGGGCCAATGGTGCGCTCTTCGATGATCTCCATGGGTGCGGCCAGCGATCCGGCGCGCAGCAGCAGCGCGGTGTCGTTGGCTTCGGCCGTGGTCATGCGGCCTGAAATCTGCACGCGACCACCACCGATTTCGGAGCGGATCACCGGCGCGGTCACCACTTCGCCCTTGCCTTTTTCAAACAGCAAGATGGCCATGCGTTTGCCCACGTTCTCGCGCGTCACGTCCTTGAAAATGCGGGCGCCCTTGGCGTCCAGCGTCAGGTTGACCACGGGCTCTTGCGTCTGGTTGTCAAAACCAGGCTGCGCGTCGGTCAGGTTGTCACCCGTGAGCACCACCTGTTTTTTGACGATCAGCGGACGGCCTTCACGCTCCAGATAACGCTCGGCGCCAAAAGGCACCATGCCACCTTGCTCGGCGGCACGCGCTTCGCTGCTTTCATCCACCATGCGCACTTCAAGCGTGGCGGTGCGGCCCAGAATGTCCTTGGCCTTGGCCGTGTCCTGCACACCCGGCAGCTGCACCACGATGCGGTCCAGGCCTTGCTGCTGGATCACCGGCTCGGCCACGCCCAGTTCGTTGATCCGGTTGTGCAGCGTGGTGATGTTTTGCTTCAAAGCCTGCTCCTGCACCTTGCGGGCCGCTTCAGGCTTGTTGCTGACCGTGAGGCGGAACTCGGCACCATCGGCTGCGTCTTGTGTCTGCAGGTCAGGGAACTGGGCCGACAACACCCGCTTGGTCGCTTCGAGCTGCTGCGCATCGCGCAAGCGGATTTCCACCGTCTGGCCGTTGCGGCTGATGCCGCCGTGGCGAATGTCTTTTTCGCGCAGCAAGCTGCGCAGGTCACCTGTGAGCGATTCCACACGCTGCGTCAGGGCCGCCTGCATGTCCACCTGGAGCATGAAGTGCACACCACCGCGCAAGTCCAGGCCCAGGTACATGGGTGCGGCGTGCAGGGCGCTGAGCCACTCGGGCGAGCGCGACACCAGGTTCAACGCCACCACAAACTGGGGGTCGGCCGCATCCGGAATCAGGGCTTTTTGAACCGCGTCCTTGGCCTTGAGCTGGTTGTCGGTGCTGTCAAAGCGGGCACGGATGGAGCCGCCTTCGAGCGCCACGCTCTGGGGGCTCACGCCAGCAGCTTTGAGGGCGTCTTCGACTTTTTGCAGCGTGCCGGTGTCCACCTTGATGGTGGCCTTGCCCGAAGACACCTGCACAGCAGGTGCCTCACCAAAGAAGTTGGGCAGGGTGTAGACCACCCCCAGCAACAATGCGATCACGATGATCGCGTATTTCCAGACCGGGTAACGGTTCATAGGGACTCGCGT
>Ga0228702_1001134_pt1 | contig 17869 bp, 14 predicted proteins | sample McNCre217_Aug_MG_2_FD_178018 | JGI IMG/M metagenome (GOLD analysis project Ga0228702, IMG submission 178018) | Freshwater microbial communities from McNutts Creek, Athens, Georgia, United States - 20-17_Aug_MG | ecosystem: Environmental > Aquatic > Freshwater > Creek | place: USA: Georgia... | reverse complement strand
TGTAAGAACGCTACTTTCTCATCTAAGTGCTTAGGTAAGATGTAAACTTTGTTCTCGTAGTTAGCTGAGTTAGCCCAAAGCTCTAATTGAGCCAATGTTTGGTTACAGAACGAGTTCGACATCACGAAAGATGGGTGACCCATCGCGCAACCTAAGTTTACTAAACGACCTTCTGCTAAAACGATGACGTTTTTACCATCGATCGTGTACATATCTACTTGTGGCTTGATTTGATCTTTTGTAGAACCGTAGTTATTATTCAACCACTCCATATCGATTTCGTTATCGAAGTGACCGATGTTACAAACGATTGCTTTGTCCTTCATTGCTTTGAAGTGACGGTCACGGATAATTTTCACGTTACCAGTGGCTGTTACAAAGATGTTAGCGCGAGTTGCTGCCTCATCCATTGGAACTACTTCATAACCATCCATCGCTGCTTGTAAAGCACAAATAGGGTCGATTTCAGTCACTAATACACGGCAACCAGCACCACGTAATGAATCAGCTGAACCTTTTCCTACGTCACCGTAACCTGCAACTACGGCTACTTTACCTGCTAACATTAAGTCAGTCGCACGACGAATCGCATCTACTAAAGACTCTTTGCAACCGTATTTGTTATCAAATTTAGACTTTGTTACCGAGTCATTCACGTTGATTGCTGGCAAGAATAACGTGCCATTCTTCATACGCTCGTATAGACGGTGAACACCAGTCGTAGTTTCTTCTGATAAGCCTTTGATGCCTTCGATTAATTCTGGATACTCATCAAAAACCATATTCGTTAAATCACCACCATCATCTAAGATCATGTTCAATGGTTGACGATCTTCTCCAAAGAATAAAGTCTGCTCAATACACCAGTTGAATTCCTCTTCGTTCATGCCTTTCCAAGCATAAACTGGAATGCCCGCTGCTGCGATAGCCGCCGCTGCGTGATCTTGTGTAGAGAAGATATTACAAGATGACCAAGTAACGTCAGCTCCTAAAGCTGTTAAAGTTTCAATTAAAACCGCTGTTTGGATAGTCATGTGAAGACATCCTGCGATACGTGCACCTTTTAAAGGTTGTGCAGCACCGAATTCAGCACGTAATGCCATTAAACCTGGCATTTCTGCTTCTGCTAATTGAATTTCTTTACGACCCCAGTCTGCTAATGCAATGTCTTTAACTTTGAATGGTACATATGTACCCGATTGTGATGCCATTGTGTGTATTTTTTGAAAGGTATTTTCTTAATAAAGTGCAAATTTAATGCAATTATTTGGAATTTTCTAAAAATGCCAAAACACTTTCTAGTTGAATTCCTCTAGAACCTTTAACTAAAAGAAAGCTCTCGTGAATTGGGTGATCTTGCAACCAAGTATGTAGGCCAAATTTGTCCGGGAAATAATAGGCGCTTGGTAAGTGCATTAGGGCATGTTGCATGTGTTGTCCCACCAAAAGGACTTTTTCAAAGGCTAAAGGAGCAATTAGTTGCCCTAAAGCTGCGTGTTCTGCGGCTGAAGAGTCCCCTAATTCAAACATGTCCCCTAGAATGATAATTTTAGGATCTCCCTCCGTTTCAGCAAAATGTAAAATAGCTGCCGACATGGAAGAGGGATTTGCATTGTAAGCATCCATCAAAACTTGGTTTGATCCTATTTTGATGAATTGAGATCGGTGATTATTCGGGATATAGGTTTCAATTCCCAAATTACATTGTTCATCACTTAGTTGGAAGAATTTACCTACGGCAATCGCTAATTGTATATTTTCGAAATTGTAGATGCCTGGCAGATGGGAATCGATTATTTCTCCAGAGGTTAACGTATAGCGAACCATTGGTTTCGCTTCTATTAAAGTCGTAGGAAGTGCTTCATTCACATAAACGGCATGCTGCATTCCTCTTTCAAGATACATATCTTGAATAACGCCGGATTGTGCAGGTAGAAAGGTGATTCCTCCAGAAGCCTTTAAAAAGTCAAATAGTTCTCCTTTTCCTTTGCGCACGCCTTCTATTCCGCCAAATCCTTCCAAATGAGCTTTGCCAATATTCGTAATCAAACCATGGGAAGGTTGAGCTATCTCCACTAATTCTTTTATGTCCCCTTGCTTGTTTGCGCCCATCTCGATGACCGCTATTTCATGTTCTTTTTTGATGGAAAGTACCGATAGGGGAACCCCAATATGGTTGTTTAAATTACCTGAGGTAGCAAAGCAATGGTATTTTTGGGATAAGACAGAGAAGATTAATTCTTTCGTCGTGGTTTTACCATTCGATCCTGTTAGTCCAACGATGGGAATCTTAAGGGTTTGGCGATAGGCTGTGGCCAAAGCTTGTAAGGCTAAAAGTCCATCCTCGACTAATAATGTGCGTTCTCCAGTTAAAAAGTCGGCATCATCGATAATCGCGTATTGCGCACCTTTTTCCAACGCTTCGGCCGCAAGGGCATTGGCATTGAAATTAGGTCCTTTTAAAGCGAAGAATAAATTCCCAGCTTGGATTTTACGGGTATCGGTGGAAACTCCAGTGGACGATAAAAACTTTTCTAAAAGTGTAGCTGTGTTGACAATCATTAGCCTATTGTGACAATTGACTGCAAATATCTACAAAAATTTTGGAACCCCTAAGATAATCTGACGTAGACTGACGATGATAATGACGATACCCACCAGAATCATCATGGATTTCACCGGTAATTTATTCGCTAATCGTGCCGCGATAGGTGCGGCTATGACTCCTCCTAAAATTAAACCGATGATGACATGCAGATAACCTAGACCGATTACCGCGAAAAAAGTGAGCGATGATGCGAGAGAAACAAAAAACTCGGTCAAGTTCACACTACCAATCGTGTATTTCGGGTGGCGACCTGAGGCAATAAGAGTGGAGGATACGATAGGCCCCCAGCCACCACCGCCAATGGAATCTAAATAACCCCCAAATAAAGCCAACCAGCCTACTCGTTTTAATTGTTTCTTTTCTTGGCGTTTAATGATCGCTTTTCGGATAATAATAGCACCTAAAAAGAGCGTGTAAACAGAAACGATGGGTTTAATATAACCTGCATAGTCTTCTAAACTTGAAATGACATATGCTCCTAAGATGGCACCTATGACCCCCGGGATCACTAAGGTTTTAAATAATTTGGAGTTCACATTACCAAACTTCAAGTGCATATAACCGGATACTCCTGACGTAAATACCTCTGACGCATGAACGCTGGCAGATGCCGCGGCAGGGGTGATGCCCACGGATAATAGAAAAGTAGTGGCTGTTACGCCATAGGCCATTCCTAGTGCGCCGTCTATCATTTGAGCAATGAAACCTCCCAAAACATAATATAGAATCGAGGAATCCACCGTATTGAAAACGGCAATTACTTTCTCTGCCGTTAAATAGGTAAATAAAAGATGCCCCACGATCATCAACGCAAGGGCATTGCTGATATGAATAATTACTTCTGTGATACTGCGTTCACGCATCCAAATCGTTTGGATGGCTTTAAAAATACTCGGAAAATTTCTTTTATGAGGCATAAATTTTCTAATTCCCTACAAAGCTAATAGACTTCACTTAATCTACCAACAAAGTAGAGTAAATATTTTTTCATAAAAAAGGCGTAATTTGCATCTCCTTTTACAATAAAAACATTTTATGCGTACAGAGTATCAGTTCAGAGAGATCGAGAAGGCGTGGCAAGGCTTTTGGGAAACCCAAAAAACTTTTCAGGCTCAAGTGAATCCGGCAAAGCCGAAATATTATGTCCTAGACATGTTTCCTTATCCTTCCGGAGCAGGTTTGCACGTAGGCCATCCGCTTGGCTACATTGCGTCTGATATCATGGCGCGTTACAAGCGTTTGCAAGGGTATGAGGTGTTGCATCCGATGGGTTTCGACTCTTTTGGACTTCCAGCAGAGCAATATGCGATTCAAACGGGACAGCATCCAGCGATTACGACGGAACAAAATATCACTCGGTATATCGAGCAATTAAAGAATATGGGCTTCTCCTTCGATTGGTCGAGGGAAGTCAGAACATCTGATGCGTCGTATTATAAGTGGACGCAGTGGATTTTTATGCAATTGTTTAATTCTTGGTATAACCAGGAAACAGATAAAGCGGAGTCTATTGAGACTTTGAAGACTATTTTAGGGTCCAAAGGTTCCATCGGCTTAAAAGCAGTCTGTGATGAGGACGTTCAGCGAATTTCGGCATCCGAATGGAATGCGATGTCTGCGAACGAGCAATATGCCTATTTATTGAGTTTCCGTTTAGCCTATTTAGATGATTCAGTCGTCAACTGGTGCCCGCAATTAGGAACCGTTTTAGCGAATGACGAAGTGAAAGATGGCGTTTCTGAGCGTGGCGGTTTTCCTGTCGAGCAAAAGAAAATGCGTCAGTGGTCGATGCGCATTACGGCCTATGCAGATCGTTTATTGCGTGGTTTGGATGAGGTAGATTGGGCTGATTCCTTAAAGGAACAACAGCGCAACTGGATCGGGAAATCAGTAGGAACGGATGTGGAATTTGCCATTGAAAATGTTTCAGACAAGAAAATAAAGGTATTTACGACGCGAGTGGACACTATTTATGGTGTTTCCTTTATGGTCTTAGCACCGGAGCATGAGTGGGTAGCAGAATTGACGACCCCTTCTCAAAAGCAAGCGGTTGAGGAATATGTGAATTGGGCCAAAACCCGTTCAGAACTCGACCGTGTCTCTGAGGTAAAAACTGTTTCTGGTGTTTTCACTGGAACTTATGTGATCAACCCTGTGAACCAAGAACGTGTTCCCTTATTCCTAGCAGACTATGTATTAGCGGGTTACGGAACGGGTGCGGTGATGGGAGTACCTTCAGGCGATCAACGCGACTGGAATTTTGCGAAGCATTTTGATTTGCCTATTCCAGCTATTTTAGATGCTCAAAAAGACATCGATATTCAAGCCGATAACACGAAAGAAGGCAAATACATTAATTCTGGAATGATTAATGGCATGGACTATAAGCAAGCGACTGAAACTTTGGTAGCTTGGTTAGAAGAGCAGGGGATAGGTAAAGGAAAGGTACAATACAGAATGCGCAATGCGGTATTCAGCCGCCAGCGTTATTGGGGAGAACCGGTTCCGGTCTACTTCAAACCAGCAGAAAATGGTGACTTATTGCCTTATTTGATCGAGGAATCAGAATTGCCCTTAGAATTGCCTAAGATCGATAAATACTTGCCTACCGAAACAGGGGAACCACCTTTAGGTCGTGCTGCTGCGGAATGGAAGTACCAAGGTCAATACGATTACGAATGGTCGACGATGCCGGGTTGGGCAGGTTCTTCGTGGTATTGGTACCGCTATATGGATGCCTTGAACGAGGGAGAATTTGCTTCAAAAGAGGCAATTAACTACTGGAAAGCCGTTGATTTATACATCGGTGGATCGGAGCATGCGACGGGTCACTTGTTGTATTCTCGTTTTTGGAACAAATTCTTAAAGGATTTAGGCTATGTGCCAGAAGAGGAATTTGCGAAGAAATTGATCAATCAGGGGATGATTCAAGGTCGCTCGAACTTCGTTTATCGCTTGAAGGATGCAGCGAAAGTGACTTTTGTATCTCACGGATTAAAAGATCAATATGACGTTGCGGCACTCCATGTGGACGTTAATATCGTGGAAAACGATGTCTTAGATATTGAAGCCTTCAAAAAATCCCGTAACGATGTTCCTGCAGATGCAGAATTCATCTTAGAGGACGGCAAATACGTGTGTGGTTGGGAAGTGGAGAAGATGTCGAAATCGAAGTTTAACGTCGTTAATCCCGATGATTTAATTGCTAAATACGGCGCAGATACCCTGCGTGTTTATGAAATGTTCTTAGGGCCCTTAGAGCAATTTAAGCCATGGAATACGAATAGTATTTCTGGATCACACAACTTCTTACGCAAGGTGTGGCGTTTATTCTTTGACGATCAGGCTAATACCTCGAAAGTGGTGGATGCGCCTGCTACTCCAGAAGAATTAAAAGTATTACACACGGCGATTCGCAAGGTCCAAGATGAATTAGACCGCTTCTCGTTTAATACAGTGGTCTCTACCTTAATGATCTGCGTGAATGATTTAGGGGCCCTAAAATGCTCAAATAAATCCATTCTTCGTGAATTGGTTATCTTATTATCGCCTTACGCTCCGCACATCGCAGAAGAATTGTGGGTAGCTTTAGGTGAGCAGGAGGGAAGTATATCGTATGCTTCATTCCCTACATTTAACGCTGCTTTCTTAGAGGAAAATGATTTCAATTACCCTATATCATTCAATGGTAAGGTGAAATTGACGCTTGCATTTCCAGTGACGGCGTCGCCAGCGGAAATCGAGGCAGCCGTTTTAGGCAATGATCAGGTTACGAAACATTTGGAAGGTAAAACTCCTTCTAAGGTAATTGTCGTTCCGAAACGGATCGTGAATATTGTTTTAGGTAAATAAAAAAAGCTCCTCGAAATGAGGAGCTTTTTTTATGTGATAACGATTATTGTCTTGGTGGACCACCTTGACGCATTTGACTTTGCATCGTTTTATATTTTTCTAATTGCTCTGGCGTTAGAATCGCTTTGAATTGTTCTGCTTGCGCATCATTGACCTTTTTCATTTCGGCCATCATTTCTTCGCGTTCCATTCCTTGCTCACGCAATTCCATCATCTTCTTCATTCTAGCTTCGATAAGTGGTTCCACTTTCGCTACTTGATCTTTAGATAAACTTAATTCAGTCGTCATGCGATCTACTTGACGTTGAATCATGGCTTGAGGGTCCATACCTTGTGCATGGATGTTCGCGCTGAATGCCATCATGGCTACCACAAAGGCAAAAATGGTGCTAATCTTTTTCATGTTATTTGGGGAATATGGTTTCCCAAATATATTGATATACTTGGGTAGGTTGTATTTGTTGACTGATATTTTGCGACGAAATGAAAACAGGGTAATAGGCCTCATCACAGAATGGACTTCCGTGAGAGCCCTTTACTAGTGATGCATCGAGTGGAATTACATCCATTCGATAGCGGAACCCTAACAGCTTGCGAGCTAATTTATAGGCCGCTCTGAGCTTTATAAGTGGATTTTTAGGATCCATGAACATTTCAACTGGATCGTAACCCGGTTTTTTGAAGATGTCCACACAGCGTGCGAAGTCTGGAGCTTTGGCATCATCTAGCCAATAATAGTAGGTAAACCATTTATCAGAATCTGCGACCAAAACGATATCACCACATCGCTCATGAGCTATTTGGTAGGCGTCTAATTCTTTTCCACTCAGCACTTTTGCAATGCCAGGCACTTTTTCGAATAGCGCCTTGATCTCCTGAACGTTCTTGCAATAGATATGAGCGATTTGGTGATCAGAAACAGCAAAGGCCTCACTAGCACCTGGATCTAATAATTCCAATCCTTGTTCCTCTCTTATCGCAATCTTACCTGCCTCTCGCAGAATACGATTCAAATGAATAGGCGTATTTACGTCGTTTATACCGTATTCTGAAAGCAGAATAATCTCCGCATTTTTCGATTCAAAATGGGTAATCAATTGCTCTAGGACTTGATCAATTTCTTTCAATTCTTTCGCAATCGCCGGCAAATCCACTCCGAATTTCTGCAGACAATAATCTAAATGCGGCAAGTAGATTAAGTTCAACGTGGGATCATATTTCTCATCCACATAAATGGAGGCATCTGCTATCCATTGGGTAGACTTGATATTCGCATTAGGTCCCCAAAAATTGAACAACGGGAAGGTACCTAGCTTAGCTTGTAATTCATCACGCAGGTCTGCTGGATGCGAGTAGCAATCAGGAGCCTTTACGCCGTCTGAATGGTATTGGGGGCGTGGAGTAACGGAATAATCCGCGCTGGAGTACATGTTGTACCACCAGAACATTTTGGCGCAGGTAAAATTCGCATCCTTTTTCTTCGCTGCTTCCCAGATTTTTTCAGCTCCGACTAAGGGGTTGGATTGCTTCCAAAACTTCACTTCCGAATCCGTTTTATCATACCAACCATTTCCTACGATGCCGTGTTCGGATGGATTTTTCCCTGTGACATACACACTTTGGGAAGTCGTTGTAACGGCAGGAAAGGGAGGTTTGATTTTTTGAAACTGCTTTTTCTGGATATAAGCATATAAAAAGGGCGTGTATTCAGCTGAAATTACGCTTTCGCTGAGTCCCACTACATCGATAACAGCGGTTTTTTTCATGAGCCTAACAGTTCTTGTATCGTTTTTATTTCACGGCTGATAGAATCCGCGATGGGTACTTGATAAGCAGTAGGCAATACTCCCCAGGTGTAGGTTTCTATCTCCATATGGTTAGTAAACGGATTTTCCTTCTGAATGGCTAGCGTCTCTCTAATCTCTTTTTGGGTCGAACCCAAAAGTCCATAGTTTTCTAAAAACAAGGGTACATGGAAATGTACTCGCCATTCGTCGTAGGTCTCTGGTTGATAGGACTCGAAAGCCTCATCCAAGTCTTTGAATTCTTCATAGGTACCATTTTTGCGCAGGGCTTTGACCTGATGCAAATACACGGGTTCCCGGTATTTCTTTAATTCGTCTATTTTCGCCTCTTCCTGATCTCGAAGGTCGATGCGTAGCGCGGAGCTGATTTGAATCTTTCCTACGGGAATATTTTTCGCCTTTAATTCAGCGATACTAGTTTCCGGCTCATCAAAACTTACCCCGTAATGGCAAATGTCAAAGCATAATTGTACGTGCTTACGAATGAGGGATGCATCGCCTGAAGGCAGTAAAACCTCCTCATACCAATGAACAAAATCAGTATGGTTACTTAGTAAGCCATCTGGTTCTGGTTCGATATCGATGTGAATTACCTTACCCGTTTTTTTTGCGATTTGGTCTAATACCTCCACTACTTCCAGTAAATGCTGAGTGGACTTTAACATGGCGTCTTCCCGTTCTTTTTCAGAAGTGAACCAGTAGCGATAGGAGAGTGGAGAAGTCGAAATCCCCCCTTCTTTATCTTCTAAAAGCTGAGCTAAAATATGGGCCAAACGTATCGTATAATCCCTGCGCTCCGTCGTCGTCCAATCGGGTGCGTGAACTTGGTCTTTAACAATCGTGTTGTGAAAACCTCCGTAAGGGAAGCCATTGAGCGTAAAAACGTATAAATTTTGTTCCTTCAGCCAGGTCTTTAATTCACTAATAAGGGAAGAATCTTGTAAATCGATACTGGCTTGATTTGCAAATCGAAGTCCTAAACCCATCTTCTCATCAGGTGAAACCTGTGCTTTTACCGCAGGAACATGCGCTTGTAATTGCGCAAAGTGCTCCGTCCAAATCTCCCCCGTATGGATATTACTACAATAACTCAGATGTCCGTAGGGCGTTTTCATATTAGGCGATTTGGGCTAAATAATCGACTGATTTCTTGATGATTTCGAAATCCATTTCATGCACTTCGACTCCCTTGCCTAGTTTTTCAAGTAGAGTGATGGTTAATTGGCCACCTAAATGCTCTCTAAACTCGTTCAGTCCGTTCGTTAAGTTTACTTTATCGTTTTCTGCCAAAGCCGGGTGGAAAATAGCAAAACCTAATTTTTGTAATAAATCTACAATGCGGTCTACCTCTTCTTTAGTCAAATAACCCATTAAGTGTGAATAAACGCTATCTAAGGCTATTCCGATCGCCACCGCTTCGCCGTGACGGATTTTGAAATCACTTAAGTATTCTAATTTATGTGCCGCCCAATGTCCAAAGTCCAAAGGTCTGGCCGATCCTAATTCAAAAGGATCCCCGCTGGCAATGTGTTGCATATGCAATGAGGCACAGCGATATATCTGCTCGATCATCACCGTTTTATCCCGTTGATTCATGGCATTCGAATGATCTTCTAACCACGTAAAGAAGCTGATGTCTTTGATGAGGGAAACTTTGACTGCTTCTGCTATTCCAGAACGCCAATCGCGCTCCCCTAAGCTTTCAAGGAAAATGTAATCATTGAATACAGCCACTGGAGGGGCAAAAGTGCCTAGAAAATTCTTTTTTCCTAAGTAATTGACACTGTTTTTTACTCCCACACCAGAATCGTTTTGAGACAAAACGGTCGTGGGAATTCGGATGAATTTAACACCTCTATGAGAGATTGCTGCTGCATATCCGGCCATATCTAAGAAGGCACCACCACCAATGCAAGCGACAAAAGAATGGCGATCAATGCCGTGCTCATCTAAGGCCCGAATCACTTCTTCGTAAAACCTTGGGTCATTTTTACAAACCTCTCCTCCGGGTAAGACTAAGATTTCAGGGGCTAAATCAGCTGGTGAATGCGTTTGGAAATAAGCTACAATTTCAGCCGTAAGGTTGGGTTGTATATCCGTTACCCCCTTATCAATCACGAAAAGGATTTTCTTGCGAAAAGTAGGGTTGCCGTAGTTTTGAATAAAATCCGCAAAAACGCGATTTTCTGCCGCAAACAGACGCTCTGTGAAGAATACCTCGTAGGAATACGGTACTTGAAAATGTTGTTTTAAGGATTGCATAGGTTTACGTAACGGCGAATTTCTTAGCTAAACCCAAAGATACGGGTAATAAGGCTAAAACAAAGAGGGCAACAATCCATTGTCCGCTCGAAGCTACCCAAGCTGCATTCATCAATATAAGGGTCAAAACCCCCGTTTTTACTGTTAATCCGATGTTTTTGCCGATTGGTTCTACGATAGCTATGCGTAATTTTCTGAAAATCAGGATAAAGTGGGCTAGCACAAAAACGAGCGCAAATTCAATTTTTTCTGCAAAATAAAGCTGCGATGCATGGACAAGTAAAAACAAGAATCCAGCAAAATATAGGGTAGTTGCTTTGCCACCATGTACTTCACCCCGACTTACAAGGGTAATAGCCGCAATGTAAATCAGTGGAATAAGGATGACAGGAAAATGCTCTAAAACGCCTAATTCATATACGCTCATCCCTAATAGCAAATTATAGGCACGACATAAACCCATATTGATTGGGCCAAAAATCCGCATATGCTTCCCTTTCCAATCGTAAAATAACGCTAAAAGGGTAATCAAAATGGCTACAATCCCACTCAATCGGCTTTGCCAGAACGCGAGAAAAATGCCAAATGCTAACAATAGTATTCCACCGAAAATAGCTTCAGAGCGCTTAATTCGACCGCTAGGCAAGGCTCTCTCTGGTCTTTCCGTCGAATCTAACTCGTGATCAAAAACGTCATTAAATACCACACCGCCAGCATAAAGGCACATGCTAGAAAGTCCTAAAAATAGGGTAGGGTAGAATTGGTAATCTAAACTTCCAAAGGTGAAGCCCACAATCGCTAATCCCGCCATACTATCGGACAAGGCTGTCACAACGTTAGCGGGCCGGGTTAATTCAGCAAATGCTCTTAATTTACTCATTAGCGGATGAATATGGAGTTTTTGTCAACTCGTGGAGCCTGGCCACCACGTAAAACGGTGTTACCATTGAACTTCAAAGATTGATCAATTTCAAGACCATGAATGAAGTCAGCTTCGTTGATCTGTCCGCTTTGAGCGAAGGAATCCAAGGCATTTTGGTACGTCACCTTCTGAATATCTGCTTCTGAAATACCCTTAATTTTCATCAAGGCAGCTGTTTTAGGAATTGCTAATGGATCGGATATTCCCCAATCCGCAGCGGAATTAACCATGATTCGCTCCGAACCGTATTGCTTTACGATCTCCACCATTCGCTCATTTCCCATCTTTGTAAATGGATAAATGGTGAAAGCAGCATAGAAACCTTGGTCTAAAACAGACTTCACCGTCTCCTCATTATTGTGATCAATCACCACCATATGAGGCGCTAAGCCATGTTCTAAGGCAATAGCCATACTACGTTCCGTTCCTTTTTTCTTATCTCTATGCGGCGTATGGACTTGCACCGGCAAATTCATCTCTTTCGCTAATTCGAGTTGCGCCCGGTAGTATTTTTCCTCAGCGGCGGTCTGGTCATCAAAACCAATTTCTCCGACACCCACCACACCTTCTTTTTGAAGGAAAAGGGGTAAAATATCCATCACCTCCTCTGCTAATGCTTCATTGTTAGCCTCTCTCGAGTTCAAGCCGATCGTGCAATAATGTTTAATGCCAAACTGAGACGATCTAAAACGTTCCCAACCCACTAAACTCGCAAAATAATCCTTGAAGGAAGCTAAACCTGTTCTAGGTTGTCCCAGCCAAAAAGCCGGTTCAATAATAGCCACCACACCTGCATCAGCCAAAGCTTGGTAATCATCCGTCGTGCGCGAAGTCATGTGCACGTGTGGATCGAAAAACTTCATCCCCTGCGTGTAGGCAGCAAAGCCTCCTTCCACTTCTTGAGCCGTTTGTTTTTCTTCAGTGGATCCTTCGAAATGCGATGGATTTAAGGAATGTTCGTTTGGGTTTTGGCACATATTAATAGGCTTTTTCTTCTATTTCTAACTCCTTCCAGGCTTCTAGAGGGCTATTGTTAAGGACTAATTGGGCTGCTTTTCGATCGTTAGGATCCGGGCTTGCAGCTAGTCTTTCGAGGTCTTGTTTTTTTGTTTTTGTATCAAATTCACGAATCAATCGCCAAACCTGCGAAGGTACGCGCCTTCCAGCAGACCATCTCTCCTGCGCAAAATCTGCTAAGGTCTCTGCCAAGGCTTGATTAGCCCGCTCATCCAATCCTTCAATTAGGTGAATCGGCTTGTCATTAAAGATGCATTTTAAAACTAATTGATTCCAGGCCAATTCGCTGAAAAAGGTTGTAGGATATGGATTACCAAATGCAATCGCATCAAAAACAGGCCCCATATTCGATCTTACAGCATCCGTGGCACGATGTAACCAGCTTTCAGGTTTACTTAATACAGGTAATGCGCGATATAGAGCGACTAATTCATTCATCTCTGCCGTATCGAATAAGGTCTCGATCTGAGACTTGCCCTCCTGTTTATCGGCTAATTGTATTAAGAAATAAACGCGAACAAGTTGATCGACTGTTCCATGTTGCCAATTCCAACCGGCTAATAAACCTAAATCTTTCTGAATGGGGGTTTTAGAGACCTTCCGCGGCACCATCACAAAAGCTAAAGCTAAGCCTTTTGCATCAGCTGCACTTTTATCCTCTATCCAGGCTAATTCGGTTGGATTAGCAAGGGATGCAATGGATTGATAGATTAATTCGGCGGTAGTCAATTTATAATAGGTTTGATTCTTCTCTTTGAACGAATTTACTAAAAAAATGTGAATTGATTCCTGATTTTTGGCAGGATGTGCAATAGGTTTAGCCCCTAAATTCCGTTAATTTTGTTTTATGGAAGAAAGACCGATAACTGACTGGCTGCCCCTCACGAAAAAAGAGGTAGAAAAACGTGGCTGGGATGAACTGGACGTGATTTTAATTTCAGGTGATGCCTATGTGGATCACCCGGCATTTGGCACGGCAGTGATCGGTCGAATCATGGAAAGCGAGGGATTGAAGGTCGGTATTGTTGCACAACCAAACTGGAAAGACGATTTACGTGATTTCAAGAAAATGGGTAAGCCCAAATATTTCTTTGGAGTGACTGCCGGTTGTATGGATTCCATGGTGAATCATTACACGGCGAATAAGCGACTTCGTTCGAATGATTCTTATACTCCAGGTGGTGAAGCCGGTTTTAGACCCGATTATGCGACCACCGTTTACACGAAGATTTTAAAAGAAATATACCCAGATGTTCCGGTTTTGATCGGTGGAATCGAGGCTTCGTTGCGCCGCGTTACACACTACGATTACTGGGCTGATAAATTATTCCCTTCCATTCTAGTCGATTCTGGTGCAGATATGCTCGTTTATGGGATGGGGGAGCAACCTTTGCGCGAAATCATGCGGGGGGTGAAGGAAGGAAAGAAATTAGGCGAGTTGACCCATATTAATCAAGTGGCTTTCTTAGGAAAAACAGCACCCGCCTGCGACTGGGAAACGGTCGAATTAGCGAGCCATGAAGTTTGTTTAGAAGACAAGATCAAATACGCTGCTAACTTTAAGATTGTTGAAGTTGAATCAAATAAGTGGCAAGCCAACCGCATCATCCAAAAAGTAGGAGAGGATGTCTTAGTCATAAATCCTCCATTCAAGACGATGGAAGAGGTCGAGATGGACAAATCTTTTGATTTGCCTTATACTCGTCTACCACATCCAAAATACCGTAAGCGTGGACCTATTCCCGCTTTCGAGATGATTAAATTCTCGGTCAATATGCACCGCGGATGTTTTGGAGGTTGTAGCTTTTGTACGATTTCAGCTCACCAAGGCAAGTTTATTGCCTCACGCAGTGAGAAATCAATCATGAAAGAAGTCGAGCAGATCACCAAAGCACCTGATTTTAAAGGTTATATCTCTGATTTAGGTGGTCCTTCTGCGAATATGTACCGCATGAAAGGAAAGGACGAGGAGATTTGTGCGCGCTGTGTGAGCCCATCTTGTATTCATCCGGTGATTTGCAATAACTTGGATACATCGCATAAACCATTGACGAATATTTACCGCAAAGTAGATAGCCATCCAGCCATTAAAAAGGCTTTTGTGGGCTCAGGTGTTCGCTATGACCTTTTAGTAGACGATTTCAACAAGAATAATCAAGATGGAAATCACGATGAATACATGGAGCAATTGATCACTAGACACGTGTCTGGTCGTTTGAAAGTGGCTCCGGAACATACGTCTGATGCGACTTTACGTATCATGCGTAAACCATCGTTCAAGTATTTCCATGCATTCAAGAAGAAATATGACGAGATTTCTGCCAAATTTGGTCTAAAACAACCCCTTATCCCGTATTTCATCTCTTCTCACCCAGGTTGTGAAGAGGAGGATATGGCAAACTTAGCCGCGGAGACAAAAGATTTAGGCTTCCACTTAGAGCAGGTGCAAGATTTTACCCCTACTCCCATGACGGTAGCAGAGGTAATTTATTATTCAGGCGTTCATCCTTACACCTTACAGCCCGTAAAAACGGCCAAAACGAGGGAGGAGAAGCAAAATCAAAACAAATACTTCTTTTGGTATAAAGCAGAATACAAGGATTGGATTCGCAACCGCTTAACGCAGTTAAAACGTCCCGATTTAGCACAGCGCCTTTTAGGATTTAGAAACAATAAAACGGGTTGGAAAAAATAATTCAGCCTTTCATTAATTAACCAAAAAACAAAAATACAATGGATGAGAATGAAGAATTAATCGTTCGCGATAGCAATGGTGCTGTTTTGAAAGATGGCGATTCAGTTACCGTAATCAAAGATTTAAAAGTACGTGGTTCTTCCATCGTGATTAAGCGTGGTACCATGGTAAAGAACATTCGATTAACAGACGATGCAGACGAAGTAGAAGGCAAAGTGGAGAAATCGATGATGGTTTTACGGACGGAGTTTTTGAAGAAAGCATAAATCAGTGGACAGTGGACAGTGGTCAGTGGTCGGTGGTCAGTAGCCGGTGGGCAGAGGACAGTAGACAGTTGTCGGTGGTCAGTAGCCAGTTTCAGTAATTATGAGTGGTGCAACCTTTTTTGATCCGATTGCATCTAGGCGTTTAAATAATAAAAGGATGGGAAAGTACCACAATTCATTGATGTTGCCACTTGCGCTAGCGAGCGGATTGTTATTCACTTCTTATGAATCAATAAGTGAAACAACAACAAAATCTACCCCAAAAACGGTAGCAGCTGCTGAAAGCAAAGCCGCGTTGAAGAAATGGGAAGCTAGTCCAGATGGCATTCAATTCAAAAATTGGGAAGCATCTCCAGCAGGTAAAAAAGTACATGCAGGTTCGGCCAAAATCAGAAAATTTGTTCGCACTAATGCTAATATGCAGGGAATTGTGACCTCGTTATCTCTTCCTGAGGGATCTAGATTAGGTTATGGTCTGATGGTTAAGATTGATCGTGAAGACTACATTCTTTCCTTAGGTCAAGTATCCAAGGCTGAATTAACGCAATTGAAAGGCCTGAAGGTGAACGACAAAATTGTCATCAGAAGCCGTTTTGTATCCAAAGCGCCTAAGTATGCTTACCCAATCGTTAACGGTGATTACCTTGAAAAAGACAGCAAGGTGGTTTACAAGAGAGTGGCTAAAGGAGGTTGCTAAATAGGAGAGTAGAGATTATAGATATCAAATTCTACTCTCTACTCTCTACTCTTTACTCTCTAGTCTAATTCTTCGGATTCGTCGTCCTGAACCAATCCTTGATTTAATTTTTTGGTGGATTTGATTCCCAGTTTATGTAGGTTTTGAGCTCTATTGATTAAGTTCCCTTTTCCAGTGCTCAGTTTATTTAAGGCATCGTTATGGGCATCTTCCGCCTTTTTGATGTGCTTACCTACATCTTCCATATCTTTCGTGAAGCCCACAAATTTGTCATACAAATCTCCCGCTTGACGAGCAATTTCAATCGCATTTCTAGTTTGATATTCCGTCTTCCAAACGGAAGCAATCGTTCTTAACGTCGCCAAAAGGGTAGAAGGGGATACTAACACTATTTTACGATCCCAAGCATAGTTAAATAAGCTAGTATCTTGGCTGATAGTTGCCACAAATCCCGATTCAATCGGGATAAATAGCAAAGTGAAATCAGGACTAGTTAAATCTAAGGCAGTATGGTAATCTTTGGAAGAAAGCTCCTTAATGTGTGTTTTCAAGGATTCGATGTGCGCTTTCAAAGCAATATCTTTCTCCACAGTTCCTTCTTCAGCGCTCGTGTATCGCTCATAAGCCACTAAGGAAACCTTACTATCAATAATTAAGTTTTTATTGTCTGGTAGAAAAATCACCGCATCCGGTTTGATCGTATCTTGGTCCTGATTTTTTGTGACAAATTGAGTCTGGTATTCCATCCCATTTTTCAATCCGGAACTTTCTAAAACGCGCTCCAAAATCATCTCTCCCCAGTTTCCTTGCGATTTATTCGAACCTTTGAGCGCATTCGTTAAATCCTCTGTTTTTTGAGTAACGGTCTGATTTAGGCTTGTTAGGTTTTTTATTTGCTCCATGAGCACGGTACTTTGTTCTAAGCTGTTTTTTTGGCCTAAGTTAACCTTCTCCTCAAATTCTTTTAATTTCTCCTTCAGCGGGTTTAAAACGTCGTTTAATTTCACTTGCTGTTGATCGCTTAACATCTTTCCTTGTCTCAGCACCGATTCATTACTGATATCCACTAGCATTTTGCGGAGTTTGTCTTCATCTGCTTTTTGACTTTCAACCGTCAATTTTAAGGTCTCATTTTGTCCTTCGAGTTGTGATAATTTGCCAAAAAGGGATCTATTTTCTGCCTCCAAACTAGCTTGTTTTGCTTGGTCTTGACTTGCTTGTGCTAATTGGCTCTGTAATAGGGCTAATTTTCCTTGAAATAGGAGGTAGGTAGCGCCTGCGCCTGCTACTAGGGCTAGAAGGATATATAGAATTGTCATGCTGTAAAAGTAAAGCATAAAGGATAAAGGACAAAGAATAAAGCTGATAATCGGTAGGCAGTGGACAGTGGACAGTAGGCAGTGGACAGTAGGCAGTGGACAGTAGACAGTGGACAGTAGGCAGTGGACAGTCGTCAGTGGACAGTAGGCAGTGGACAGTAGTCAGTCGTCAGTGGACAGTCGAGTCGAGAGTCTTATCTCTACTCTATACTCTCTAATCTAATTTCTGTTTTCTGACCACTGTCCACTGACCACTAGCGACTGTTGACTGTTATGCAAAAAAAAAGACCCACACTTACGTGCAGGTCTTCTATAATAACTTGGAGCTTACTTACTTTCCCGGGTTTGATCCCAGTATCATCAGCGGTGCGGGGCTTAACTTCTCTGTTCGAGATGGGAAGAGGTGAACACCCGTCCTATCGGCTC
>Ga0228702_1001131_pt1 | contig 17911 bp, 17 predicted proteins | sample McNCre217_Aug_MG_2_FD_178018 | JGI IMG/M metagenome (GOLD analysis project Ga0228702, IMG submission 178018) | Freshwater microbial communities from McNutts Creek, Athens, Georgia, United States - 20-17_Aug_MG | ecosystem: Environmental > Aquatic > Freshwater > Creek | place: USA: Georgia... | reverse complement strand
GCGGAGAATATGGGATTCGAACCCATGAGGGCTTGCACCCAACACGCTTTCCAAGCGTGCGCCATAGGCCACTAGGCGAATTCTCCTCATTGCAGATTTGCAACTCGTCTAGTTTAGCCCACAGCGCAGGCTTGGACGTGCGTGCTACTTGATTGAAGCGAAGCCTGCCTCAAGGTCGCTCAGCAAGTCAGCAATGTCTTCAAGACCAACCGAGAGGCGAACCAAGCCTGGGGTAACACCCGAGGTGAGCTGCTGCTCCGGAGTGAGCTGGCTATGAGTGGTGCTTGCTGGGTGAATCACCAGCGAACGAACATCACCGATGTTCGCAACGTGGCTGAACAGCTTGAGCGATTCAACAAACTTTGCACCAGCGGCAACTCCGCCCTTGATCTCGAACGAAACAATTGCGCCAGCACCCTTAGGGGCGTACTTCTTGGCCGCGGCGTTCCAAGGCGAGCTTGCCAGTCCTGCGTAGTTCACGCTTTCAACATCGGTGTGCGCTGCCAAGAAGTTGGCTACCTTCTCTGCGTTCTCCACGTGGCGCTGTACACGCAGGCTCAGAGTCTCGAGGCCCTGAATCAGCTGCCATGCGCTGTTTGGCGAAATTGCAGCGCCAATGTCGCGTAGCAACTGCACGCGAGCCTTGATGATGTACGCAATTGCGTCGCCCAGTGCCGCAGTGTAGGTAACGCCGTGGTACGAAGGGTCTGGCTCGGTGAGGCCTGGGAACTTGCTGCTCTTGCTCCACTCAAACTTGCCGCCGTCAACAATGGCACCGGCAACCACGGTTCCGTGACCGCCCAGGAACTTGGTGGCGCTGTGAACCACAATGTCGGCTCCGTGCTCCAGCGGGCGAATCAGATATGGGGTGGCAACGGTGTTGTCCACAATCAACGGAACGCCGTTTTCGTGAGCAACCTTGGAAACCTTTTCAATGTCAAGGATGCTTGCCTTTGGGTTACCAATGGTCTCGGCAAAGAACAGCTTGGTATTTGGGCGCACTGCGCGTGCCCATTCGTCGGCATCGTCCTGGTTCTCCACAAAGGTGGTCTCAATGCCAAGCTTGGCCAGGGTGTACTTGAACAAGTTGTAGGTACCGCCATAGATGGTTGACGACGACACAATGTGGTCACCGGCTTCAGCAATGTTCAGCACCGCAAAGGTTTCGGCTGCCTGACCCGAGGCCAACAGCAATGCAGCGGTTCCGCCTTCGAGAGCGGCAATGCGCTGCTCGGCAACGTCTTGGGTTGGGTTCATGATGCGGGTGTAAATGTTTCCAAACTCCGCAAGGCCAAACAATTTGGCCGCGTGTTCGCTGCTGTTAAAGGTGTACGCGGTGGTTTGGTAGATAGGAACGGCGCGTGCGTTGGTGGATGCGTCGGGAGCGGCACCAGCGTGAATCTGCTTGGTGTCGAATCCCCAGTTCTGCGGATCGGTGCTCATTGTTTCCCCTTGGGTTAAGTTTGGATGTTCTTGAAATGGTAACTACCCAATTCAGGGGCGCGAAAGTGGTCCTGAAACGGTTCGTAACTTTTCCGCCAAGCGGGGGAGAGGGCGGTGCGAGCAGGGTTGTGCACAGCAACAACCATCGATGGAAGGCTCATGCGGTTTAGCGGTTAGAATTGTGGTGGACTCCCCGTGCGGCGTCACCTCGGCCAACTCCCCCAGGATCGAAAGATAGCAAGGGTAACTGGGCTCTGGCGGGTGTGCGGGGAGTCTTTTAGTTCCCAAATAATGTGGGTGGCGAAAGGTAGGCTCAAAGGGTGGTTACCGCACTTTATCGCCGTTACAGGCCCGAGTCCTTTGCCGAACTGATTGGCCAGACTCAGGTGACCGCACCGCTCATGACGGCGCTCCGTTCGGACCGGGTAAATCACGCTTACCTTTTCAGTGGCCCACGCGGTTGCGGCAAAACCACCTCGGCTCGTATTCTTGCTCGCTGCCTCAACTGTGCCGAAGGTCCAACCGACACCCCGTGTGGCGTTTGCCCAAGCTGTGTTGAGCTGAGCCGCGACGGCAACGGTTCCATGGATGTTGTTGAGATCGACGCAGCCAGCCACAACGGTGTTGACGATGCTCGGGACCTGCGCGAACGCGCCATCTTTGCTCCGGTCCGAGACCGTTACAAGATTTTCATCCTCGACGAGGCCCACATGGTTACCCCACAGGGCTTCAACGCGCTGCTCAAGATTGTTGAAGAGCCACCGGCCCACGTGAAGTTCATCTTTGCCACTACCGAGCCCGAAAAGGTTATCGGCACCATCCGCTCGCGCACCCACCACTACCCATTCCGACTGGTTCCTCCGGCACAAATGCTGGAGTATCTTGAGTCTGTTTGCGAATCGGAAAATGTGGATGTTGCGCCAGGCGTGCTGGCATTGGTGGTTCGAGCCGGCGGAGGTTCGGTGCGTGACTCGCTTTCGCTGCTTGACCAGCTGATTGCCGGATCAGACACCGGCCGCGTTGAATACGAGCTAGCCACGGCTTTGCTTGGCTTCACGCATAGCAACTTGCTCGATGAAGTTGTGGACGCCTTTGCTGCAAATGACAGCGCCGCCGTTTTCCAAAGCGTTGACAAGGTGATTCAAAGTGGACAGGACCCTCGTCGTTTTGTTGAAGACCTTCTGGAGCACCTGCGCAATCTGATCATTGTGGTTTCCACCGGCGACAGCGCAAGGGGAGTGCTGCGCGGCATTGCCGTTGACGAGATTGAAAAGATGGTGCAACAGGCCTACCGATTTGGTTTGTCTGAGTTGACTCACGCGGCCAACATTGTTGCCGAGTCACTCACCGAAATGTCTGGTGCTACCAGCCCCAAACTGCACCTTGAACTAATGTGCGCCAAGGTTTTGGTGCCCGCGGCAACTGCTGCCGAAGTTGGTTCGCTTGCCCGAATTGAGCGGCTCGAGCGCCGTATTGGCGTGGCAGTTCCGGAAACTGTTGGGGCATCGGCTCGCCAAGTTGCAAGCGCACCGATGGTTGCCACTCCTGCCTCAAGTCAGCCAGCAGTTCAGGTTTCAGCGCCACCGGCTCCGGTGAAAGTTGCGGAAGCTCCGGCAGGTGCCCCTGCCAGCTCGCCTGCAGCCGCACCTCAGAGTTCTTCGCCGGCAACAGCGCCTATTGAGATTCCGGCGCTAAACATTGCGCAGATTCAAGCCGAGTGGGCCGACGTCATAACCAAGTTGGCAACAATTTCGAGAAGCACTTGGGCATTAGCGCAGTCGGTAAAGGTAATCGACTTTGCAGACAACATTCTGGCTCTCGAGTTTTCCACCCAAGCCGACATGGATACATTCAAAAAGACCAACGGCGCTCCGGGGCACCTGCGCTCGGCCATCCAAGACGTGATTGGCATAAACCCACAGTTCCGTGCGGTGGTGGCGGCAACAGCAGCACCCGTGGTGTCCACAAAACTGCCATCGATGCCCGCACCGGCTCCCGTAAGCATGCCGGCACCTGCTCCTGAAGCGGCTCCAGTTCCGGCTGCTTCGATTCCGGCGCCCGCTGCAGCCGAGCCTGAACCAGCCGTGGAGGCTGAACCAGTGCCAGAACCAGCCGCTTCGGAACCGGAACCGGATCCAGAAGACGCACTCGACTTTGACGAGCCCATTGACGAAGCACCCGAGGCAACTGCGCCGGCGTTAAACGAGCCCGAGTCCAAGGTTGGCAAAGTGCACACCGGTGCGGCCTACGGCGAACCGCTGCTCCGTGAAATTCTCGGTGCCAAGCCGATTGACGACACCAAGAACGGCCGCTAGTTCCACATGTACGAAGGCATTGTTCAGGAACTCATCGATGAACTTGGTCGGCTTCCAGGAGTTGGGCCAAAGTCGGCCCAGCGTATTGCGTTTCATTTACTTCAAACCGACGACGAGCAAGCCAAAAAGCTTGCCCAGGTTCTGCTGGAAGTAAAAGAACGAGTTCGTTTTTGCGAGATTTGCTACAACGTGACCGAAGAGGCGCGTTGCAACATTTGTCGTGATGCCCGCCGCAACCAAACCACAATTTGTGTGGTTGAAGAGTCCAAAGACGTTCAAGCCATTGAGCGCACGCGTGAATTCCGGGGTCTGTACCACGTGCTAGGCGGAGCTATCAGCCCGATTCAGGGCATTGGTCCAGACAACCTGCGCATTAAGGAACTCATGTCACGATTGAGCGACCCCAACATTGTTGAGGTAATCCTGGCCACGGATCCAAACCTCGAAGGTGAAGCAACTGCCACCTATCTCACCCGAATGCTTAGCCCGCTCGGTATTACCGTTTCAAGGCTTGCTAGCGGTCTGCCAGTTGGTGGTGACCTCGAATACGCCGACGAAGTGACTCTGGGCCGTGCGTTTGAAGGGCGTCGCAGGGTTCAATAACGTTGCGCTTGGCTACAACCATCCATGCCGGCCTAACAAAACTGGCCACAAGTCTGGTTGCCTAGAGCGAGTAAGGCAATAAGCCTTTTGCCCACAAAGTTTTTGGTCTAAACTTGGAGGGTTATCTGTTGCCCTATCGGGCAAAATCCCCTTGATTCCAGGAGCGGTGCATTGGCCCTTATCGTGCAGAAGTTTGGCGGTTCGTCTGTTGGAGACGCCTCCAAGATTAAGCACGTGGCCCGCCGCGTGATCGAAACTCAAAAAGCCGGCAACCAGGTTGTGGTTGTGGTTTCTGCAATGGGCGACACCACCGATGAGCTAATCGACCTCGCACAGAGCGTGGCCAAAGACCCTTACCTAGCCGCCCGCGAAATGGACATGCTGCTCACGTCTGGCGAGCGAATCTCCATGGCGTTGCTTGCAATCGCCATTAACGACCAGGGTGCTCAGAGCCGTTCCTTCACCGGTTCGCAGGCTGGCATCATGACCAGTGCAAAGCACGGCGATGCCCGTATTGCCGAAGTAACCCCAACTCGTATTCAAGAGGCGCTCGACGCGGGCGACATTGCGATTGTTGCCGGATTCCAGGGCTTCAACAAAGACAGCAAAGACATCACCACGCTGGGTCGTGGCGGTTCGGACACCACCGCGGTTGCACTTGCGGCTGCCTTAAACGCGGATGTCTGCGAGATCTACAGCGACGTTGACGGTGTTTACACAGCCGACCCTCGCGTGATCCCAAGCGCGCACAAGCTAAATGCCATCGACATTGAATCGATGCTCGAGCTTGCTGCAGCGGGAGCCAAGATCCTTCACATCCGTGCCGTGGAATACGCGCGTCGTCACAACGTTGACCTTCGCGTGCGTTCCACCTTTAGCACCGATCCAGGAACCATCGTTTACTCAAACAAGCCAGCAGGAGAGAGCATGGAAGAGCCAATCGTTTCCGGCGTAGCAACCGACAAGGGCCAGGCCAAGATCACCGTTATTGGTATCCCAGACGTGCCAGGCAAGGCTGCCGAGTTGTTCAAGGTGGTTGCCGAGGCAGACTCCAACATTGACATGATCGTTCAGAACACTCCCACCGGTTCCGATGTGACCGACCGCGTGAGCGACATCTCGTTCACCCTGCCGCTCGGCGACCTAGGCCGCGTTGCCGGTGCGCTCGACGCCGCCAAGCCAACCCTGGGCTTCCGCGAACTGGAGCAAGACGCAGACATTGGCAAGCTCAGCGTGGTTGGCGCCGGAATGCGCACCCACTCGGGTGTTTCGGCCACTCTGTTCTCGGCGCTCGCCGCTGCGGGCATCAACATTGAGATGATCTCCACCTCGGAGATTCGAATCTCGGTGGTTACCAGCAGCAAGCAGCTGGACGACGCCGCCCGCGCAGTTCACACCGCCTTCGGCCTCGACGCCGACACCGAGGCCGTGGTTTACGCCGGCACTGGTCGCTAGGCCGCTGCAGACGCCGGCTGGCCGGCAAAAACTTTCACACCCGACTTAAGCCCTAAGGAGCAAACCATGAGCCGTAAGCCAAATCTCGCCCTCGTTGGAGCCACCGGTGCCGTTGGTACCGTAATGATTGGCATCATCAACAGCCGCGAAAACATTTGGGGCGAGATTCGCCTGATTGCAAGCCCTCGTTCGGCCGGCAAAAAGATTACCGTTCACGGCCAGGAACTCACCGTGGTTGCTCTCTCCCCGGAGGCTTTCGACGGCATGGACATTGCCATGTTTGACGTGCCAGACGAGGTCTCCGAGATCTGGGCACCAATCGCAGCCGAACGCGGCGCGGTAGCCGTTGACAATTCCGGCGCATTCCGCATGAACGACCAGGTTCCGCTGGTGGTGCCTGAGGTGAACCCCGAGCAGGCTAAAAACCGCCCTCTGGGCATCATCAGCAACCCAAACTGCACCACCCTCACCATGATGGCGGCCATGGGTGCACTCCACAGCAAGTGGACCCTCAAGGAGCTTGTGGTTAGCAGCTACCAGGCCGTGTCGGGTGCCGGTGCAGCAGGCATCGATGAGTTGGCCAGCGAACTCGCAGTTGTTGGCGGCAACGAGTCTCTGGGCACCAACACCAACGATGTGCGCGAAGCTCTTGCCGCGGCAGGAAACGACCTCAGCACCTCGCCTTGGGCTCACCCGATTGCGCTGAACGTGATTCCTTTTGCCGGGTCCCTAAAGGCCGGAGGGCACAGCAGCGAAGAGATGAAGGTGCGCGACGAAAGCCGCAAGATCTTGGGCATCACTGACCTAAAGGTTGCAGCGAGTTGTGTTCGTGTTCCGGTTCAGGTGGCTCACTCGCTCACGGTGCACGCCACCTTTGCTAACGCACTTACCCCAGACGAAGTTCGCAACGTTTTGGGTCAGCAGCCAACCATTCGCGTGGTTGACGAGCCAGAGAAGAACCTGTACCCAACCCCAAACATGGTTGCCGGTCAAGACCCAACCTTTGTTGGCCGCATTCGCCAGAGTTTGGACTTCCCAAACAGCATTGAACTTTTTGTGGTGGGCGACAATCTGCGCAAGGGTGCGGCTTTGAACACCTACGAGATTGCCGAACTGGTAGCCAAGGAGTTCTAAAACCGAAAATTCTAAAATCCCGCTCGGTGTTTTTTCGATTCCGAGCGGGTTTTTGGTTTAACGGGCGATACCCTAAGAGTATGCGTGGCGTTACCGCTGTTTTGTTGGCTGTTGGACTCGTTTTGGGGGCAGCTGGCTGTTCCGCGTCTCCGGACGCAAGTCCATCCCCAACCGCAACCAATGCAATGCCAAGCATCAACCCAAGCTTGATTCCAACCCAGGCTCCAGCCACCGTGGTTGACGTAGACCCAGCCATGTTCAAAGATACCTATGGTGACTACATCTTCCGAGTTGGAACTGGTCCAACCTGGTGCACGATTAGCCCGGATTACGGCTATGCCGTTTGTGAACAGACCGAGGTGGCAACTCAATACGACCCAATCTCTGTGCCTGCCAGTTGCGAGTACTCCTACGGTTACCAGTTGAGGCTTTGGGGAAGTCAGCCAGATCAGGGTGAGATTGCCGAGTTCCCTTGCAGCGGTGGTTCATTCAGTGATCCAACCAGTGCTGCCACACTTGAAACAGATCAGCGGATTACCGTTGCGCCGTTCACTTGTTGGGTTCAAGAGGTAACCGCACGTTGTGAAAACGAGTCGGGTCAATACATTGTGCTCGGGCCAAAGGCCTGGGCGTTAAGCGCCAACTAGCGTAACCACTCGCACTTCCGGTCTGCACGCAAAGCGAACCGGGGCATAAATGGAATGCCCAAGGCCCGCGCACACATTAAGCCAAAGTTGTCTGCCGCCGCGCGACCAACTCGATAGCCCCTTGGCTGCGTAGGTTGGCAAATCACAGTTTGTTGTGAGCGCCCCAAAGCCTGGAATGCAAACCTGACCTCCATGAGTATGACCTGCAAAGAGCACTCGGGCTTCAACATCATTCATGGCATCTATAACAGCCAGGTAGGGCGCGTGCGAAACGCCGAGAAGTACCGAGGGTGCGAGTAGCTGGCGCTTTGAGGTTCGGATACTTTCAAGATCTGCAAGGCCGTCGTGGTAGTCGTCTACCCCAACTAAACCGACGCGCGTTTGGTTGGCGTAAAGTATTCCGCCACGGTTATTCAGATTCAGCCACCCGGCAGTTTCAAAGGCGTTGGTCATGCGGGCGGTGTTTAGCGGCTTGTTGCTGCCGCGCTTTGATGGGGCCTTGAGATAGGCGAGTGGGTTCCGCAGCTGAGGTGCAAAGTAATCATTGGAGCCGTTCACAAAAGCCCCCGGTTTGGCCATTAGGCCGCTAAGTGCCTTGAGCAGTGGCTTGATTGCCCAGCGTTGTCCTAGGTTGTCTCCGGTGTTGATTACCATGTCAACGTCAAGTTGACTCAATTTGGCAATCCAAGCCAACTTGGCAAACTGCCACGGGGCAACGTGTAAGTCCGAAATGTGCAACACCCTGATTGGATCCGAACCCCGTGGCAACACGGGAAGCGGCTGTTCCTCGTAGCGAACCACTCTAAGGTGACGTTCAACGCCAATGCCCCAGATTGCCGCCGCCAAGCCTGCCGCGAGCAGACCAAGCAACAACCAGAGGAACCAGTTCATTGAACTAAGGGCCGGAACTTATGACCAGCAGGATAGCGCCGGTGCCTTGGGCTTGGGTACCCGCAGGAGGGTTCGTGCTCACCACGTAGCCCTTGGGAACGGTACTGGAATGAACAAAGAATTGACCCTGCGATGCCTGTGGCTCAGATACCGCGCTGAAGCCCGCGGCCAACAGAATGGCCTTGGCATCGGCCACGGACTTGCCCGAAACATCCGGCACCACGGTTACGCCGCCGGAACTCACGTAAATCACAACCTGAGTTCCGCTGGAAATTACAGTTCCACCGGCTGGCTTGGTGTAGGCCACGGTGCCAACAGGCTGCCCCGATGACATTTGACGTAGCGAAATCTTGGCATTCAAACCGGCCGACTCAATCTGTTGCTGAGCCGCTTCTGGGGTTTGGCCAGCGGTCTGCGGAATCAGAATCTGAGCCGAATCAATCATGGTCTGAGGCGGCTTGGCAAACTTGCCAGGTACGTATTCCTTGTTGGCAGTTTGCATGATGGTTCGCCAAATGTCGTGACGCACTGTGTTGGCGGCCTTCTTGTTGAGAAGCATGCCCGAAAGGCTCTTGCTTCCAACCACGTTTCCAACCCAGGTGCTGGTGGCAACCTGAGTGCTGAAACCGGTCATCCAGGTGTGAACACCGGAGTCGGTGGTTCCGGTCTTACCTGCCAGGAATGCGCCATCTCCAGTGTTAGAGGCACCAGCGGTTCCGCTCATAACCGCGTGCATTGCGTAGATCATTCCCGCGGCAACGGTTGGGTCAACCGCACTGCTGCAGGTGCTCTTTGGAACCGGTAGTTCCTTTTGGGTGGTGCGAACCACAACCTTGTCCATTGCTACCGGTGTACAGAACACACCGTTGTTGGCAATGCCGGCAAATGCTGCGGCCATGGTCAGCGGCGCAATTTCGTTTACACCCAGAATCGAGCTTGGGTAGAACAGCAGTGGAGTGTCATCTGCACGGTGAACTCCAAAGCGCATTGCGGTGTCTCGAATGTCACAAAGGTCCAACTGGGAAGCCATCGATGCAAATGCGGTGTTCACCGACATTGATGTGGCTTGAACCACGGTGAGGTCTTCAGGCTCCTTGGTGATGTTCTTGGGTGCCCAGTCACCGGTGATCACACCGCAACGCGAACTCCAGTCGCTGGCGTGCCAGGTGCGCACGCGCCCGTCAACGTGATCCATCAGGTGCTTGCCGTTAATCAGCCACTGGCCAAGAGTGAACACCTTGTACGTACTACCAACCTGGAAGCCCGAAGAGCCACCGTAGGCTCGGTCGCTGGCGTAATTCACCGATGTGTGTCCAGGCTGCTTGGAAGGTGTTTGATCGTAAACACGGTTCTCGGCCATGGCCAAAATGCGGCCGGTTCCCACCTGCACCGAAACGCTGGCGGAACCAATCTGGCTTGGATCGGTTGGAGGCACCCAGGTCTTGGTGGCCTTGTCTGCGGTGGTCTGGAGGCCAATGTCGAGAGTGGTGTAAATGTCCAGTCCGCCGCGCTTCAGAAGCTTCTCGCGGTCTGCCTGGGTTGGTCCAAATTCCTGACCGTTGCGGATGCTCCACACCACGTAGTCGCAGAAGAATGCGGTGGTCTGGTTGGCTTCACAACCGGGCTGTGCCGAGGTGAGGTGGGTAACAATGGGCTGCGCCTTGGCGTGGTCCGCTTGCGCCTGCGAGATGTAACCCTCGTTGCGCATGTTGTCAATCACATAGTCGCGGCGACTCTTTGCACGTTCCAGATTGTCTTTAACGTCTGGCTTGTAGTCATTTGGGCTCTTGAGCATTGCCGCAAGCATTGCCGACTCTTGAATGTTGAGCTTGCTGGCGTGCTTGTCAAAGTAGTACTGAGCGGCGGCTTCAATGCCGTTGATGTTGTTTCCAAAGAATGCCAGGTTTAGGTAACCGGCCAAAATGTCTTTCTTGGTTACAACCTTTTCAAGTGCCAGCGCCATTCGGATTTCTTGAATCTTGCGGCCGATTCCGGAAAGTCCACCAACGGTTGCGTCGGCAATGGCCTGCTTGTCGCCAGAAATGGTGGCAGCTTCAACCAACGAGTTCTTCACGTACTGCATGGTGAGTGTGGAGCCACCCGGGCCATTACCCGCGGTAGCAACGTTGGTCATGGTGGCACGAATCAGAGAGATCCAGTCCACACCGTTGTGCTGGTAAAAACGAGGGTCTTCGGTTGACACAACTGCGTCAACCACGTTTTTGGAAATCTCGCTGAACGGCACGCTAATGCGGTTCTCTTCGTAGAAGCTGGCAACCTTCACGGGCTTGCCGTCTTTAGTTGCGTAAATGTTGGATGCGTCGCTCGCATTAACCGGCTTGATGTAGTCGGGCAGGTTTTCAAAAAGTGCCACACCCGTTGTGGCGCCAAAGGTTGCAATAGTAAGCGAAGGGGTCAGCAGTGCTGTTCCCAGAATTCCGGCAATGGCACTCAATCCAATAAGTTTGAGGGTGTTGCCAAAACGGCCTGGATTTCTGTCGCGCATAGAAACAAGGTTACCGAACAAGTCTGAAAGGGCGCTGCAAATGCAAGCTTGGGAGTACGTTACAACCCCACTACTTATTCACAACACCACGGCTATTTTGAACACCTGGGGCAAGCAGGGCTGGGAGCTGGTGCAGATTGTGCAGGGCCCAGAGGGCGGTCTAGTGGCCTACCTAAAGCGCCCGCTCGCCGCCTAAACGCGATTATTACCCCATCGATGGTTCTCGAGGCAGCCATCGATGCCATATTTGTTGATAACTGAATCACTAGGAGTAGTTATGTCCAAGATTGAAGCCCGTTTGATTGAACTGGGCTACCCGCTGCCCGAGGTTGCCAAGCCAGTTGCGGCCTATGTGCCCTCCGTGGTAACCGGAAACCTGGTATTCACAAGCGGCCAGTTGCCTTTTGTGCAGGGTTCGCTGCCTGCCGCCGGCAAGGTTGGCTTGGGAGACGACCTGGTGGACCCCGCAACCGCAAAAGACCTAGCGCGTCTGTGTGCGCTGAACGCCTTGGCAGCTGTGAAGTTGGCTATTGGCGACCTGGACCGCGTTACTCGCATTGTGAAGGTAGTTGGCTTTGTGTCTTCGGTTCCCGAGTTCACCGGGCAGCCCGGCGTTATGAACGGTGCGTCTGAGTTCTTAGCCGAGGTATTTGGAGAAGCCGGAGTGCACGCTCGTTCGGCTGTTGGTGTGCCATGCCTCCCGCTGGATTCCTCGGTTGAAGTGGAGCTGATTGCGGAGTTCAAGTAACTGCAGAATTGCAAAAGTGGCCAATCCAATTGGGTTGGCCACCTTTGTTTTAAGTCATTAGTCGGTTGCCCCCGCAGCGAGTTTGTTGGTGATCAGGCTCATGACCCCAACGTCGGCCAGTGTGGTGGTGTCGCCAACGTCACGCTGCTCGGCAACGTCGCGCAGCAGGCGGCGCATTATCTTGCCGCTGCGGGTCTTTGGCAGCTCGGGCACCACCATGATTTGACGAGGCTTGGCAATTGGCCCAATCTCCTTGGCAACGTGGTTGCGCAGAACTGTGTTCACGTTGGCATCGTCACCCGCATTCTCCACCTGATCGGTGCGCAGAATCACAAATGCCACGGGGGACTGGCCGGTTAGGTCGTCGGTGGCACCAACCACGGCGGCCTCGGCAACCCAGGGATGAGCCACTAGAGCGCTCTCCAACTCGGCAGTGGAAAGTCGGTGTCCCGAAACGTTCAGCACGTCGTCAACACGACCCAGAACCCATAGATCGCCGTCGTGGTCTAGCTTCGCTCCGTCGCCTGCGAAATAGCGGCTCGGGAAGCGGCTCCAATACCCTTCTCGATAGCGGTCTGGATTCTGCCAAATACCGCGCAACATACTCGGCCAAGGTTCGGTGAGCACTAGGTATCCGCCATGCCCAGGCTCGAGAGCGCGGCCGTCATCGTTGACCACCGCCATTTCTATGCCCGGCAAAGCTGACTGAGCCGAACCAGGCTTCAGGTTTGTGATTCCCGGAAGCGGAGAAATCATGATGGCCCCGGTCTCGGTTTGCCACCAGGTATCAACTATTGGGCACTGGCCGCCACCAATTACATTGTGATACCAGAGCCAGGCCTCGGGGTTGATTGGTTCACCCACAGAGCCCAGAACTCGCAGAGATGTTAGGTCAAACTGATCGGGAATCTCGCGTCCCTGTTTCATGAATGAGCGCACCGCGGTGGGGGCCGTGTAAAGAATGCTCACTTTGTACTTTTGAATGATTTCCCACCATCGTCCCGGATGCGGGCTGTCGGGAGTTCCTTCGTAAAGCACCTGGGTTGCACCATTGGCTAGTGGCCCATAAACCACATAGCTGTGACCCGTGATCCAGCCAACGTCGGCGGTGCACCAGTACACATCGGAGTCGGCGTGTAAGTCAAAAACGTTCTTGTGGGTGAATGCCGCCTGAGTCAGGTAGCCACCGCTGGTGTGCAAAATACCCTTGGGTTTACCTGTGGTGCCGCTCGTGTAGAGAATGAACAGCGGATTTTCGGCCGGAAACGCCTTGGCTTCGTGTTCGGCGCTCGCCGAGTCAACTAGGTCGCTCCACCAGATGTCGGTGGCGGCGTTCCAAGCGGTTTCCTGCCCGGTGCGTTTTACCACCAAGACTTTTTCCACCGATGGGCACTTGCCGTTGGATAGTGCCTCGTCAACCGCAGGTTTAAGTGCCGATGCCGCGCCACGACGGTAGCCTCCGTCTGCGGTGATCACCAGTTTGGCCTGGGTGTCATCGATGCGGGTATGCAGGGCCTCCGCGCTGAAACCGCCGAACACCACCGAATGGATCGCACCTAGGCGCACGATTGCCAACATGGAGATCACGGCTTCAGGAATCATAGGCAGGTATATGGCTACCCGGTCACCCTGGTTGATTCCAAGAGAGGCAAGAGCGTTTGCGGCTTTCTTGACCTCGGTTGTCAGCTGTGCGTAGGTGTAGCTTCTCGAGTCACCGGGCTCACCTTCAAAGTGAAGTGCCACGCGGTTGCCACGGCCCTCGACAACGTGCCGGTCTAGGCAGTTGTAAGCAATGTTTAGTTCGCCGTCGTGGAACCACTTGGCAAAGGGGGCATCGCTCCAGTCCAGTACATGGCTAAAAGGTTTGTGCCAGTGCAGTTGGTTGGCTTGTTTAGCCCAGAAGCCCAGTCGGTCTGCCTTGGCTTCCTGGTAAATGCTGGGCTGGGCAACAGCTTTTGCGCTAAATGCTGCGTCGGGTGCAAATCGGCGGTCTTCGCCGAAGCCACCTCTGGTGTCGGTGAGGTCAGTCATTCCCTAGGTTCCTTCGTCATTGAAGTTTGTTTTTAACCTAGTGCAAGTTGACTTGCCATTAGCACGCAAATGATTTATCCTTGGTCTTGTCGGTTTTACCGACCCGCGTTATAGCAACTCCCCCCAGTTGCATAGCGCCGCCCGCAGTCTTCCCCCAAGACTGCGGGCCCTTTATTTTTCCACGGGTTTTGCATTTTGGCTAAGCAACCGTGTTTCCCTCGGCCAATCTGGGCTGATGCACACAACAACCGTCCCCAACTTGAGCTCTTTGCTCAAAGTACTAGGCGCCGCTGGGGTAACAGACCTTGTGGTGAACGGGCCGGCCGACTGGCGCGTGAATCGGGGTGCCGGTTTTCAACCCATCGATGGTTTACTTGGTGCACAGCAGCAACCCGCCTCGGCTTTGGCCGAGTTGGCTCGACAATTCGTAGATTTGGCCGACCGCCATTTGGATCTAGCCAATCCGGTTTGCGATGTTTCGCTTACTCCGGGGCACCTGCCAGAGTTGGCCGCTGCGGGAATTGAGTCGCTCCGCGTTCATGCCGTTTTAGAGAGCGCAATCAGCGCACAAACCCTGTTGAGCATTCGAGTTCACCGTGCGGGCTTCCACTCGCTTGAGCGCCTGAGGGAGCAGGGCATGTTCACGGCGGCACAGGGGGCAAAACTAGCCCAACTCATGGCCGAACAACAAAACTTTCTTATTGCCGGACCCGCAGGCGCCGGCAAGACCACACTTTTGCGAGCGCTGTTGGCGCAAGATCCCGAAAGGCGCACCGTGGTGGTTGAAGACACGGCGGAACTATTACCCATGCCGGGGCACGTTGTTGGGCTGCAGGCGCGGCAGGCAAACATCGATGGTCGCGGAGCGATCACTTTGGAAGCGTTGGCACAGCAGGCTCTGCGCATGCAACCGCAACGCTTGGTTATTGGCGAGGTGCGCGGTTCCGAGGTGATGGTGTTATTGCAAAGCATGAATACCGGTCATGCCGGTTCGGCGGCAACCATCCACGCCAATTCGCCGCAAACCGTTTATCCGCGACTCAGGGGTTTGGCGCAAAGCGCCGGCGTTAGCGACTCAGCCTTTCAGTTGCTCGCTCAAAGTGCCATTCAGAAGGTGATTTTCCTGGGTGGACCACAAGGAGATTTGGGAGGCGTAGGTTTGGAAAAAAAGGTGCAACGAACCGTTCAGTGGATTGGTTCGTTGCAGTGGTGAACCCCGAACTAGACCTCATGCTGGCGCAGTCGCAACTTGCGGCCGGAATTTCGCAGCACAGAGTGGGCAAATGGCTAACAGGTGCGGTTGAGCACTGGCCCAGTGGGCACGCGCCCTTGAACCTGGCGTGGCAGCTGGGTCTGGCTCGTCATACCGGCGGTTCCTTGAACTTTGCCATCGATGGTTGGCTGGCGCAGTTGCGTCACCGCAAACTGATTGCTGAAGAACAACGGTTGGCGCTGCAGGGCCCAAAACTCACGGCTCGACTCATTCACGTGGTGCCCTGGCTTGGATTGGGTGTTGCCCAACTCTTTGATTTGAATCCACTGGGATTTCTCTTTGGAAATCCTTTGGGATGGGCGCTGCTCATGGCGTCGTTACTTATGGCGGTGGCCGCGGGCAAGTGGACGGCCCGCATTGTTAGGGCGTTTGATGCCGTGGAACCCAACGATCCCGGAGTGGCATATGCGGGTTTGGCTCTGGTACTGCGGTCTGGGTTAGGGGTGACGAGCGGCTTGCAGCTAATGGAAGCCAAGGGTGTTCCAATTCCCGAAGGTTTGAACCGTTTACTAACAGCTCACACACGGATTGGGGCTGGTTTGGTGCAGTTGCTTCAGACCCAAGCCGATTGGGAGAGGCAGCACTTGCGCGCAGAGCAACGCATTCACCTGGCCAAGCTACCGATTCAGCTGCTCTACCCAATGGCTCTCTTGCTCTTACCACAGTTCATGCTGCTCACCGTGGTGCCCATAGCGGTGGGAGCGCTCGCGGGAACCAGCTAGCCACGCGAGCGAGGCCGAATCCGCTGTGATGTTTTGACGGCAAACAACTTTGGGGACTAACAAAAGGAAAAGAAATGAAATCAACAACTCAAACCAAGTGGTTCAGCAAGGTCAGAGCTTATGTTGGCTCACTGGCAAAAGACGATGGCGCAGCCACAGCCGAATACGTGGTTGCCACCCTCGCCGCGGTAGGTTTTGCCGGTTTGCTACTTGTGATTCTCAAAAGTGGCGAAGTAAAGGGGCTGCTTTTTGGTCTAGTGAAGCGCGCACTCACGGTTGCCGGTTAATGACCGCCAATCCAACACGTGCCTTACACGTGGAAACCGGTGCGGTCACCGCCGAGTTAGTGGTGGTGTTACCGGTGGTGGCCGCTCTGATTGGCGTGGTGGCCTGGCTCGGCGTGGCCCAGGTTGAGCGTCTCACAGTGGTACGCGCGGCCGGAGCTCTGGTGCGCGAGGCGGCCATCAACCCGGCGGGCGTGCCGGCGCTGGCCTCCAAGTTGGGGGTCGGCGCCTCGGTTGCGGAAACCGCGGCGTGGGTGTGCGTAACCGCCAGCAAACCAAGCGGGTGGCGCCCGTTGGGCACGGTGCAGTTGAAACAACGGTTCTGTCAGCACCCGGAGGGGCAGTGAGGCGCGGCCTTACAGGGGTGATGGTTGCCGAATCCGGAGTTGGCACGGTGCTGGCGGTTGGGTTGGTGGCCGCCGCCGCTCTGCTCATCTCTGCCATCGCCGTACCGCTGCAACTGCTAGTTACTCAGGCTCAACTGCAGGCTGCGGTGGACTCGGCAGCCATCGATGGAAGTCACGCATTGAGGGGGTTGATCAGTGGCTACCCGTGCGATCGAGTTAAAGAGGTTTTGCATATAAATATGGATATCAACGGAACATGTCTTATTGTTGGCGAGGAAGTAAGGGTTGTCGCCCACAAGAATGTGGCGGGTATAGTTCTAACCGCAAGGGGTTGGGCGGGACCCTAACCGGCAAGTTAGTTTTTAGGAGAGCTTTTGGCATCCAAGTTGGTAATCGTTGAGTCGCCGAGTAAGGCGAAAACGATTTCTAAGTATCTGGGGTCCGACTACGAGGTGTTGGCTTCGGTTGGTCACATCCGCGACCTTCCGGAACCTCGCGACCTGCCCGCCGAACTAAAGAAAGGCCCGTTCGGCAAGTTCGCCATTAACGTTGAGAACAACTTTGAACCCTATTACGCCATTTCGGCCGGCAAGTCTAAAACCGTTTCGGACCTGAAGAAAGCCATGGCTGGCGCCGATGAACTCCTACTCGCCACCGATGAAGACCGCGAGGGTGAGGCCATTGCCTGGCACCTGCTGCAGGTACTCAAGCCAAAGATTCCCGTGAAGCGCATGGTGTTCCATGAGATCACCAAGGAAGCCATTCAGGCGGCCGTTGCTCACACTCGCGAGTTAGACGAAGACCTGGTTAAGGCTCAGGAAGCTCGCCGTGTGGTTGACCGCCTTTACGGCTACGAACTTTCTCCGGTGCTTTGGCGCAAGATTAACCGAGGCTTGAGCGCCGGCCGTGTGCAGAGCCCTGCAACACGTTTAGTGGTTCAGCGCGAACGCGAGCGTATGGCTTTTGTGAGCGCCCGCTACTTTGATGTGAAAGCCGTTTTGGCAACTGGCGATTCAACTCAGCCAAACTTTGAAGCCAAGTTGATTGCCGTTGGTGGCCAAAAGATTGCCACCGGAGAAAGCTTCAACGACAAGGGTGAACTTACCGCAAACGTTGTGGTGCTAGATCAGGCCAACGCCGAGGCGATTGCTCGGGCGGTTCAGGACTCAAGTGCGGTAATCAAGGTGCTCGACGTGGAGAGCAAGCCGAGCATCCGTCGTCCCGCGGCACCTTTCACCACCTCTACCTTGCAGCAGGAAGCAAGTCGCAAGTTGCGCATGAGCGCCAAGCAGACCATGGACACAGCGCAGAGTCTCTACCAAGAGGGTTACATCACTTATATGCGTACCGACTCGCCAACCCTCTCGGACCAAGCCATTAATGCAGCCCGCAGCCAGGCCAAGCAAATGTTTGGCAACGAGTTTGTGCCCGAAAAACCCCGCGTTTACACGGGCAAGAACAAGAACGCGCAGGAGGCCCACGAGGCTATCCGCCCATCTGGTGAAGTTTTCC
>Ga0228702_1001129_pt1 | contig 17928 bp, 18 predicted proteins | sample McNCre217_Aug_MG_2_FD_178018 | JGI IMG/M metagenome (GOLD analysis project Ga0228702, IMG submission 178018) | Freshwater microbial communities from McNutts Creek, Athens, Georgia, United States - 20-17_Aug_MG | ecosystem: Environmental > Aquatic > Freshwater > Creek | place: USA: Georgia... | reverse complement strand
CAATATCAGCCGCAATGCCGATGGGTCGCTGAACCGCGCGCCTGCGGTGACGCTGGCGATTGCCAAGCGCGCCGGGGCGAATGCGGTGGTGGTTGCCGAAGATGTGCTGACTCGCGTTGAGGCGCTGAAGGGCAAGCTTATTCCGCAAGGCGTGCAGGTGACGGTGACGCGCGATTATGGCGAAACCGCCAATGAAAAGGCCAACGAGTTGCTGTTCCATCTGGGGCTGGCGACGGTTTCGATCATCTTTCTGGTCTGGCTGGCGATTGGCTGGCGCGAGGCGATTGTGGTCGCGGTGGTTATTCCGGTGACGATCTTGCTGACGCTGTTTGCCAGCTGGATCATGGGCTACACGCTGAACCGCGTCAGTCTGTTTGCGCTGATCTTTTCCATCGGGATTTTGGTGGATGATGCGATTGTGGTGATTGAAAACATCGCGCGACACTGGGGGATGCGCGATGCGCGCAGTCGGCTGGAGGCTGCGGTGGATGCGGTGGCCGAGGTGGGCAACCCGACCATCGTGGCGACGCTGACGGTGGTGGCGGCGCTGCTGCCGATGCTGTTCGTGTCGGGGTTGATGGGGCCGTATATGAGCCCGATCCCGGCCAATGCCAGTGCGGCGATGATCTTTTCGTTTTTCGTCGCGGTGATCATCACGCCATGGCTGATGCTGAAGATCGCCGGTCGCGCGCCCATGCAGGGCCATGGCCAGGACGACACCTATGGCGGCCATCATGGCGGCCGGTTGGAGCGGATGTTTCGCAAAGTGGCGACACCGATTTTGGCCAGCAAAAAGCGCAGCCTTGGGTTTTTGCTGATCACCGCGGCGCTGTCGTTTGGGTCTTTGGTGTTGCTTTACACCAAGGATGTGACGGTCAAGCTGCTGCCGTTTGACAACAAATCCGAACTGTCGGTGATGATTGACCTGCCGGAAGGATCGTCGGTTGAGGCGACGGATCGGGTGGCGCAGGACGTGGCGAAAGCGGTGATGGATCTGCCAGAGGTGACGGCGGTGCAGACCCATGCCGGCACACCGGCGCCGTTCAACTTCAACGGTTTGGTGCGGCATTACTATTTGCGCGCCGAACCGCAGTTGGGCGAGGTGCAGATCAACCTGACGCCCAAGGCAGAGCGCAGCCGTGCCAGCCATGACATTGCTTTGGACATTCGTGCGAGGTTGCAAAAACTGTCGGTTCCGGCGGGCACCAGCCTGAAAACCGTGGAACCGCCGCCCGGACCGCCGGTGATTTCAACGCTGTTGGCCGAAGTTTACGGGCCGACGCCAGAAGCCCGGCGCGCGGCGGCGACGAAGATCCGTGAAGCCTATCAGTCGGTGCCGTTCATTGTGGATGTCGACGATGGTTTTGGCACCCAAGCCCGCCGCCTGCGCGCCACGATTTCCACCGATGATCTGGAATTTTTTGGCGTGCAGGAACAAGATGTGTTCGACACGCTGGCCATTTTGAACGGTGGGCAGACGGTTGGCTATTCGCATCGCGGTCAGGGCCGCGACCCGATTGCGCTGCAAATTGCGCGCGACAAGGGCGACCGGGTGTTGGATGAGCGGTTCTTGTCGACGCCAATTCCGGCCAATGTGCTGCCCGGCGCGCGCGGCGTGGTGGAGTTGGGCGATGTGATCAAGATTGGCGAAGAGAAAAGCTCTTACCCGATTTTCCGCCACAATGGCCGCGATGTGGAAATGGTGACCGGCGAATTGGCGGGTGCTTTTGAAGCGCCGCTTTATGGTATGCTGGCGGTGTCGGATGCGCTGGACAAGATGCAATGGGCCGATGGCATGAAGCCCGAAGTGTCGTTGCATGGCCAGCCTGCCGACGAATCCAAGGTGACGCTGCTGTGGGATGGCGAATGGGAGGTGACGTTTGTGACCTTCCGCGACATGGGCGCGGCGTTTGGTGTGGCGCTGCTGGGCATCTATATTCTGGTGGTGGCGCAGTTCGGGTCGTTTCGGCTGCCGTTGGTGATCTTGACGCCGATTCCGCTGACGTTTCTTGGCATCATGGCGGGGCATCTGATTTTTGGCGCACCGTTTTCGGCCACCTCGATGATCGGCTTTATTGCGCTTGCGGGGATTATCGTGCGCAATTCGATCCTGCTGGTGGATTTCATCCGCGCCAGTGGCACCGGATTGACCACGGTAGAGGTGTTGCTGGAGGCCGGGGCCATTCGGTTCAAGCCGATCTTGCTGACGGCGATTGCGGCGATGATCGGTGCGGTGGTGATCTTGTCTGACCCGATTTTCCAAGGGCTGGCGATTTCGCTGCTGTTCGGGCTGCTAAGTTCGACCTTGCTGACGGTGCTGGTGATTCCGGCGATTTACCGGGTTTTCAAGACCTGAAACCGTGATCTGCGACAATAACATATAGGGGAAATCCTATATGTTATTGTCATATGCGAATATATCTATATGATAGTTCCCGGAGCAATGGCCGTTGCGGCCAAGGGGAGGGAACATGGCGCATATCGTGGTTTTGGGGGCGGGGCTTGGTGGGTCTATCATGGCCTATGAGTTGGCGGATCAGTTGCGGCCCGGTGACAGCATTACGGTGGTGACGAAAGATCCGACGTATCATTTTGTGCCGTCGAACCCATGGATTGCGGTGGGCTGGCGCGAACGTGACGACATCACCGTTGATCTGGCGCCGACGATGGCGAAAAAGGGCATCAAGTTCATCACCATCCCGGCAGAAAAGCTGCATCCGGCGGAAAACCGGCTTGAGTTGGTGGATGGTACGTCGATTTCTTATGATTACATCGTGATCGCGACGGGGCCGGAATTGGCGTTTGACGAGATCGAAGGGCTTGGTCCGCATGGCGGCTATACGCAGTCGATCTGCCATGTTGACCATGCCGAAAAGGCGCGCACGGCGTTTGAGGCGTTTTGCCAGAACCCTGGCCCGATCGTGGTGGGTGCGGTGCAGGGCGCATCGTGCTATGGTCCCGCCTATGAGTTTCTGTTCATTCTGGAAACAGCACTGCGCCGTGCCAAAATCCGCGACAAGGTGCCGATGACCTTTGTGACTTCAGAGCCTTATGTCGGGCATCTGGGTTTGGATGGGGTGGGCGATACCAAGAGCCTGCTGGAATCTGAAATGCGCGGCAAGCATATCAAATGGCTGACCTCGACCCGGGTGAAGAAGGTTGAGGCCGGGAAGATGACGGTCGAAGAAATCGCTGATGACGGGTCGGTGAAGGCCGAAAAAGAATTGCCGTTCGGGTTTTCGATGCTGCTGCCCGCGTTTCGCGGCATCAAGGCGGTGTCGGGGATTGACGGGTTGTCGAACCCGCGCGGCTTTACTCTGGTCGACAAGCATCAGCGCAACCCGAAATTTCCCAACGTGTTTGCGGTGGGGGTCTGCGTGGCGATACCGCCAATGGGGCCAACGCCGGTGCCTTGCGGCGTGCCAAAGACCGGGTTCATGATTGAATCGATGGTGACGGCGACGGCGCATAACATCGGGCAGTTGTTGCGCGGGCAAGAGCCCTCGAATGTGGGTACCTGGAATGCGGTGTGTCTGGCCGATTTTGGCGACAGCGGCATCGCCTTTGTGGCGCAGCCGCAGATCCCGCCGCGCAACGTCAACTGGTCGTCGTCGGGCAAATGGGTGCATCTGGCGAAAATCGGCTTCGAGAAATACTTCTTGCGCAAGGTCAGGAAGGGCACCTCGGAACCCTATTACGAAAAAGCGGCGATGAAGATGTTGGGCATCGACAAGCTGAAAGAAGTGACAAAGGGTTAGGTGCTGGGCAAAGGCTTGCGAGCGGGCGCATCGCGGTTTACCCAAGGAAAAAATGGGGGCCGCGATGCAAGATCTAGACCAAGCCTATGCTGCGATGGCGGATGGGGACGAGGCCGCGGGCTTGCGGTTTTATCGCCTGTTGGCGGATGCGACGTTGTTTTTGCTGCTGGAGCGCGAAGCCGAGGGCGAACGGGTGGACCCTCGGGTGTTTGATCTGCCGGATGGGCCGGTGCTGTTGGCCTACGATTCCGAAGACCGGCTGGCGGCGCTGGGGGATGGGCCGCTGCCCTATGCGGCACTGCCCGGACGCGTCATCGCGCAGCAGATGGTTGGGCAGGGGCTGTCATTGGGGTTGAACTTTGGCACAGGGGCGGCGTCGGAAACCCTGTTGCCGCCCGAGGCACTACGCTGGCTGGCCGAGATGTTGGACAGTGCGCCAGCCGAGGTGGAAGCCAAGCCGCAGCAGTTTTTCGCACCGCAAGGCCTGCCAGAGGCGCTGACCGAGGCGCTGGGGTTCACCTTGGGCGGCGCGTCGGGTTTGGCGGTCGCGGCGCTGTTGGCGGGGGTGCGCTATGCCGATGGGCGGTTTGGCCATGTGCTGGCGATGATTGATGCGCTGCCCGCCGCCGAAGAGGCATTGGCGCGCGCAATTTCCGAGGCGCTGGCGTTTTCAGGGATTGAGGCGGGCGAGTTGGACGTGACCTTCCTTGCCGCCAGCGACCCCGCAGTGGCGGCGCTGGCACGGGTGGCGATGGTGTTCGACATTCCCGCCCCGGTCGCCGCAGAACCGGTGCCGGCGCGCGCCGCACCGGGGATGGACCCGGCAAAACCGCCCTTGCTGCGATAGGGTTACCCAATGGCGCCGCTGCCGCGGCACGGCTTTTCAGCCGGTCTGCGGGACGGGGCCCGCAAACCGGCGCGAAGATGAGTATTTGGCAAAGAGCAATGGGGTATTAAGATACCGTATCTTTTAAGTATATGAAAAGGTGTATTTTTATCTTGAGCAATGCTCTTGACCCGTGTGCCGGCTTCGGCGATAAGCCCCCATCCGAAATGCGGGGGGAAACCCTTGCCTCTTTTCTCATGGGTTCAATATGAAAACCTTCACCGCTACTCCGGCGGACATCGAGAAGAAGTGGATCCTGATCGACGCCGAAGGCATCGTTCTGGGCCGCCTCGCTACGATCGTCGCCAACATCCTGCGCGGCAAGAACAAGCCGACGTTCACCCCCCACATGGACATGGGTGACAATGTTATCATCATCAACGCCGACAAGGTGCAGATGACCGGTAACAAGCGTAACGACAAAGTCTATTACTGGCACACCGGCCACCCGGGCGGCATCAAGCAGCGCACCGCGCGGCAAGTGCTGGAAGGCGCACACCCCGAGCGCGTCGTGATCAAAGCTGTCGAGCGTATGATCACCCGCAACCGTCTGGGCCGCGTTCAGATGACCAACCTGCGCGTTTACGCATCGGCTGAGCATCCGCATGAAGCACAGCAGCCCACCGTTCTGGACCTTGCGGCCCTGAACCCGAAGAACACCCGGAGCGCGTAATCATGTCCGATATCAAATCTCTTGACGATCTGAAATCGGCTGTTGGCGCTGCAGCTCCGGCTGCTCCGGCAGCTATTGTCCGCACCCCGGTTCGTGACAAGCTGGGCCGTGCCTATGCAACCGGCAAGCGTAAGAACGCTGTTGCGCGTGTGTGGATCAAGCCGGGTTCGGGCAAAGTTGTGGTGAACGGCAAAGAAATGGCCGTCTACTTCGCACGCCCGGTTCTGCAGATGATCCTGCGTCAGCCGTTCACCGTTGCTGGCGTTGAAGGCCAGTTCGACGTGATGGCAACGGTTGCTGGCGGTGGTCTTTCCGGCCAAGCTGGTGCTGTGAAGCACGGCGTGTCGAAAGCACTGCAGCTGTACGAACCCTCGCTGCGTGGCGCGTTGAAAGCCGCTGGCTTCCTGACCCGCGACAGCCGCGTTGTGGAACGCAAAAAGTACGGCAAGGCAAAAGCCCGTCGTTCGTTCCAGTTCTCGAAGCGCTGAGGCTTTTCAAGCTTCAAAATCTGCTATGTCTTTGGAAAAGCGCGGTTTTTACCGCGCTTTTTCTTTTACCATAAGGCTTACAAATCTTTCACAGAAAGCTGATTGTAGACACAAACTGACTTCGAAATTACAAGTGTTTTACAACGAAACTGTGCTTGGCAGGTGCTTGGGATGAGCAAGAGTTATCTAAACAAGGTCGAGTTGAAGGATGGCCAAGTCATCTTGTTCCATCGCAATGCAAACTCCAAGCGTCCCATCTATCACATGCGAATACATGTTCGCGGGATGACAGACATCCAAGGCAACAAGCTCACCTACACACAAGAGACTACCGGCGAGAGTGATCTGGACGAAGCCAAGCGCAAAGCATTGGACAAGTTTGACGAGTTGCGGCTCAGCGTTCGCGACAAGCGACCTACTGCTACATCAAGACCATCTTCGAGGTGAACAAGCGGTACGGCTGGTCCAAGTTCATCATCATGGTGCCCAGCATCGCCATCCGCGAAGGTGTACAGAAATCGCTTCAAATCACCGCTGAGCATTTCACCGCGACTTACGGCCAGAAAGCGCGGTTTTTCACATACAATTCCAAGCGGTTGCACGAGCTGGAAAGCTTTTCCAGCGATGCCGGTATCAACGTCATGGTGATCAACATCCAAGCCTTTGCGGCCAAGGGTGCTGACAACAAGCGCATCTATGACGAGCTGGACGACTTCCAGTCGCGCAGGCCATTTGACGTGATCGCGAGCAACAGGCCGATCCTGATCCTTGACGAACCGCAGAAGATGGAAGGGCCAGCGTCAAAGGAAGCCTTGCCGCGCTTCAAGCCGCTTATGATCCTGCGCTACTCGGCAACGCACAAGACCACGCACAACAAGGTGCATCGTCTGGATGCCGTGGATGCCTACAACCAAAAGCTGGTGAAAAGATCGCGGTGCGCGGTGTGCAAACACGCGGCTTGGCGGGCACTACAACCCCAACGTCTTCATCATGTGCATGCTGAACACAGCGACAACACTATCTCGCGGCGGCAAGAGGTTGGAAGTGGTCTGCGTCTTTCTGTCGACAAGCATGGTGAAAGGATGGACAATCCTGCCGTGGTCCACGACATCAACGTGCTGACTGTGGTGGCGAGTGAAAGCTACAAGGACTTCGTTGGCGCCCTTCAAAAAGAAGTCGCTGAAGGTCTGTCCAGCAGGCCACGCCAAGCAAGCGAGGCCTATTTCAAAGGCAAAGTGCTTGCCACGGAAACTGGCCCGGTCACGGTCACACCCGAAATGGCTGCCAAGATGGAATTCTATCTGGTGCAGCAAGGCTATGTTGATTGGCAGACAAACATCACGGACAAGTATCACCAAGCAAAGACTGATGGCGCCTTGGCCGGACTACCAGATGTTCTGAAACCGTATGCAGCGCAAGTAATTGCGCTGATAGACACGGTGTTCAGTGATGCTGCCATGCCGAAGCCTGAAGATGGCCGCAAGCCCAAGACCAATGCTCTCAACCCGAACTTCGATAAGCAGGAGTTCAAAGAGCTCTGGGCACGTATCAATCAAAAGGCCGTCTATCGCGTGGCTTTTGACAGCGCCGAGCTGGTCGCGAAGTGTGTGTCGGCTGCGTTACATCAAAGTTTGATGTAAGGAGCTTGGCGAGATGTGATGCTGGGGGTGCGAAAACGTGAAAAAAGCGTGCAAGATATAGGCCTAAATTCCGTCGTCGGCTCGTGCAGCAAAGAAAGATGCTGGATGACGCTTGTGCGCGCTGCTGGGTATCGAACCCAAATAGAATTCCAATTTATGACCTAAAGTATCGCCCGCAGTAGTTTCAACCTGTCAACAGCAATTGGCGGCTTGATACGATGCCATAGCTTGGGTTAGGTAATTAAAAGATTGAGACTAAGGGCTTAGCATGAAGTATAGACGGGAAGTTGATGGGCTGCGCGCTGTGGCTGTTTTGCCAGTTATCCTCTTTCATGCTGGATTTAGCGTGTTTAGCGGCGGCTTTGTTGGCGTTGATGTATTTTTTGTTATTAGCGGCTACTTAATCACAAGCATACTTATGGCAGAGCTTGAAAAAGGTGATTTTTCGATTGCGCGCTTTTATGAGCGTAGAGCAAGAAGAATTTTACCTGCGCTGTTTGTTGTTATGCTGGCGTGTTTGCCGTTTGCATACATGTGGATGATGCCGTTACAGCTAAAAGATTTTGCGGCAAGCGTCGTTAGTGTTGTGTTTTCTCTATCGAACCTATTTTTTATAAGCCAAGTAAATTATTTTGCGCCAGATGCGTATACTCAACCCTTGCTACACACTTGGAGCTTGGCAATTGAGGAGCAGTATTATTTTCTGTTTCCTTTAATGCTAATGGCGATGCGCAAGATCAGCCTTCGAACCACTGCTTTTTTGATTTTTCTGCTTGTTTTGGTAAGCTTTATCTTTTCCGAGTGGGCGTGGCGTAATGATGCTGCGCGCAGCTTCTTCTTTACTCTATCTAGATTTTGGGAAATCGGCGTTGGGTCGCTTTGTTCATTTTTAACTGTTGGCAGATCGCAGCGGTCAAGCAACTTGCTGAGTATAGCTGGGTTGGGGCTGATTGTATTTGCTATATTTGCGTACAATGAAAACGTGCCGTTCCCAAGCGTCTACGCGCTTGCACCGGTAGTCGGCACTGCGCTTGTCCTTCTGTTTGCAGATGAAGGCACGTGGGTTGGACAGCTACTGAGCTTGCGTGCTTTCGTAAGCATCGGATTGATTTCTTACAGCGCGTACTTGTGGCATCAACCACTGTTCGCATTTGCGCGACTGCGCAGCTTAACTGAACCTAATCAAATATTAATGGCTGCGCTTGCTGTAGTTGCGCTATTGTTGGCGTGGGTTACTTGGCGTTACGTCGAGCAGCCGTTTAGAAGACGTGCAAATCCCGTGCTTGTGACGCGACGTAGCGTGTTTGCTGCAAGTAGTGTTGTCGGCTCTGTATTTGTTGCTGTAGGGTTGGCAGGGTATGTAGGTAAGGGCTTTGAGTGGCGTCTTAATGAAGCACTGCAAGGAATTTCCGTAGCGGCTGATGATCGAGCCAAAAAAAAAAAAAGTTTGCCATTTTGGCCCGGATAAAGCTTTACCTACGCACCCTGTGCTGAAATGCATTCATCAAAGTGCTAGTCGTGATGTTGAAGTTTTGCTTGCAGGTGATAGCCATGCAATGGCTATTTCGGAAATTTTGGGAGACCAGTTAAAGCGTCTAAATATTGGATACTACAACGTCTCGTATAGTGGGTGTATACCTTTATTGGGGCTGCGTAGATTTGACGCTGACACTGGACAGAAGCATGCTTGTCCATATTTTAACCAGGAACTATATTCCTACGCCGAGAATACAAGTATCAGCACAATAGTTCTAACTGCGCGGTTTCCATTATATTTAGTCGGAGCGCGATTTAATAACGGTGAAGGGGGCATTGAGGAAGGTGGGCTTGCTTGGGTTGATAGATGGGATCGTGCTCAGAGCAAGTTGGATGATGAAGGGCGGCAGGCGCGTGTACTTGCTACTTACGAACAGCGCATACGTGAGTTAGCGCGGAAATTTAATGTCGTCCTTGTTTATCCCATACCCGAAGCTGGTTGGAATGTTCCAAGTCATGCGTTTAAGAATGCATACTTTAACGCAGGCGATCCAACATTAACCACGTCTTATGCTGAATACAAAGAGCGAACACTAGAAGTGAACGCATTGTTTGATCGACTTATTGCTGAAATGCCCAATGTTTACGGTGCGCGAGTGCAAGAAACTCTTTGTAGTGATGAGACTGGTCGTTGCGTGAATGCGGACGCAAAAGGTGTTTACTACTTTGACGATGATCACCTTAGCAATGCTGGTGCGCGACTTGTTGCACCAGTCATTGTTGAGGCGATACAAGATGCGCTTGGCAAGGACGGATGACGTAGCTCCTTACATCACTTATTGATGTAAGCTGCCTGTGCGTCGCCCTTACGTCAAGCGCCACCTTTGAGCCAAAAGGATAAATAGATGTGCCGTAAGTGCGCGCCAAGTTTTCATGGTAGGAGTACTTACAGTTTCGGGCAATGGGTTTGGACACACTACACGATGCGGGCAAGTGAGTTTTTGAGCGATGATTTTGCGCAAGCGTTAGGATAGGTTCCTAATGTCGCTTGCGCTTGCGCAACTAAGCGTGGCCCAAGGCGCAAACCTCAGCCCAGCCTAGTCGCGCGCCGAAATGCAGTTCAGCCAATCAAGCACATCAAACCAAAGTCGCCTGTTCAGCCAGTTGCCACCAGCCCAGACAGCTTACGGAATCCTGCGTCGAGCCAACGTAAACCTAAACCTGGCCCCAGTGCTGCGCGTGCATAGCTGGAATGCTTAGTAGTTGATCAGTTCAACCGCTGCCCGCAGTTTGTTCTCGTTCACGTCAATGTATAGCATAGTGACGGCCAAGGATTTATGTCGAGCAGCAGCTTGGACAAGTGTAAGCCTCCGGTCTAGGCCGCGGCTATTTGGCTTTCCAGTTCCAGGGCAGGAGATCCGGCAGGTGTGACGGTGTGGTTGCCGGTAGTTTGGCGAGGACATCTGCGAGCCAGGCCTGCGGGTCGACGTCGTTCATCTTTGCGGTGACGATCAGGGAATACATGAAGGCTTCGCGGTCTCCGCCGCGGGAGGATCCGGCAAAGAGCCAGGCTTTGCGTCCCAGGGCAACGCCGCGCAGGGCGCTCTCTGCGGCGTTGTTTGTCATGCAAATGCGGCCGTCGTCGAGGAAACGGGTGAAGGGCTCCCAGCGACCGTCTTCGTCGAACATTTAGTTGATCGCCTTGGCGACCGGGTTGTGCTGTAAGCGGTGCGCCAGCCCCGTGGTTTCGGCCTGATCTGACTTCGGGCGTAAGCCTCCGGTTATGGCCGTCTGACACGATTTTCTGAGGTCAGCTAAGACGCTGACCTTATGGATGACTCTAAGTTCAGATCACAGATCGAGGTTCTCTCTGTCGTCGACAAAGGTCGGCGGCGGGAGTGGACGGATGCCGAGAAGGTTCGGATCGTCGAGGAGAGCCTGCGCGGGTTCCGGCAGTGTTCTGCGACGGCGCGGCGGCATGGGATTTCGCGGGCGCTGTTGACGCGGTGGCAGCGGGAATACCGAGCCGGGGAGCTTGCCAGCGAGCGGCGGCCGCAATTCCTAGCGGTTGAGGTTGCTTCGGAGATGGCTCCGAAGTCAGTGCCGCCGTCGGCGCTCGGTTCGGATTCTGGTCGTGGTGATCGCATCGAGATCACCCTGGGCAATGGACGCAAGCTCGCGGTCGGGGTGACGATCGACCCGATGGCACTGGCGCACCTCGTTCAAGTCCTGGATCGGCCATGATCCCGTTTCCGGCGGCGGCCAAGGTCTTGATTGCAGGCGGTGCGACTGACATGCGGTGCGGGATGAACAGCCTCGCGTTGAAGGTCCAGCAGGGCCTCGGGCGGGACCCGCACGGCGGGGAGCTCGTCTGTTTCCGGGGGCGCAAGGGCGATCTGATCGAGGTGCTTTTCCGACCGAAGGCACGCTCGCTCATGTCGCCGTGTCTAAATATGCCGACCACTTGCCGCTCTACCGCCAGTGCCAGATCTACGCCCGGGGCGGCGTGAATCTGGACCGATCAACCCTGGCAAGCTGGTGCGGCGTGTCCGCCTATCATCTGGGCCCGATCGTTGACCGGATGTTGGTCCACCTCAAGCGATCCAGCCGTCTGTTCATGGACGAGACCCGGGCGCCGGTGCTCGACCCCAAGGCGGGCAAGACCAAAACCGGCTACCTTTGGGTGGTGACCCGCGATGATCGCGGCTGGGGCGGCGGCGATCCGCCCGCTGTGGTCTTCACCTATGCACCCGGGCGCCATGGCCACCATGCAATGGATATCCTGGTGGGCTTTGATGGCATCCTGCAAGTCGATGGTTACACCGGCTACGACGCTTTGGCCGGACCAAAGCGCGTGGGTGGCATGCCCCTGACGCTGGCCTACTGTTGGGCCCACTCCCGGCGCAAGCTGCACGACATCTATCAGAAGGACGGCTCTGAAATTGCCGCCGAAGGCCTGCGCCGCATCGCCCAGCTCAACAAGATCGAGGCAAGCGTCCGGGGCCAGTCCCCCGAAGAACGGCAGGCTGGCTACTATGCGCAATGCAGATATGGGACGCGAGTGCTGATGCTACACGGCAAAAGCAATGCGGTTTTTGTGGACAAACTGGAACAGGTGGCTGAGGTTTTGGCAGTGTTTCGCACTGCTGCACTGGCTGGTGATTTTGACCGTGCAGTTTTGCTTGTAAAAAGTCGTTCTAGTTGGCTAACGGCTGTTGTGGAGTTTCGCAGCGCAAGGTTTACGAAAGCTTTACGCGATGAAAGCTGCGTATAAAAATCACACGAAAACAACGATTTACAGAGATACTGAATAGCCAAGCGTTAATATTTCCCGATTGGGATGTGGCAAAGGCCCGTGGGAAACCGCGGGCCTTTTGCTTTGCGTGGGCTGTGGTGGTGGTCATAAAAAAACGGGCCGGAAAACCGGCCCGAGGTTGGGGAAAGCGAAAGGTGTCAGTCGCGCCAGAACGGCTTGTCAGCCTCGATCAGGGCGGTGTGTTCGTCGACGCCGATGTCGCGCAGCATGTGGGGCGGCAGGGTCGACAGGTGTTTTCGGGTGCGCTGTCGCAATTCCCAGGTCGCCACGGTCAACGCAACCGAAACCAACACGCGTGACAGCGGTGGCAGAGGGCGGGACGAAAGCGCAAGGGTTTCCTGGAGCGACATGATTTGACCTAAGTGTATTGATACAATGCAGTTCATTCTGCTATATAGAGATACAATACTTACGGCTCCGCTGACCAGAGGAACATTGTCATGCACACAATATGGCTGCCGGACCTGTCGGGCGATGAGGGGCCGAAATATCTTGCGCTGACGCGGGCGCTGCGGGATGCGATCCGGTCGGGGGCACTGCCGCAGGGGACGCAATTGCCAACCGTGCGTGATCTGGCCTATCGGATTTCGGTGACGCCCGGCACGGTCAGCCGCGCCTATCAGATTGCCACGCAAGAGGGCCTGCTAGAGGCGACGGTGGGGCGCGGCACCTTTGTTGCGGCGCAGCGACCGCGCTTGGGGCCGACGCAATCGCTGTTCACCGACCGCGATCCCGGCGTTGATGCGGGGCGGGTCGATCTGCGGTCGCCGCAGCTTCCCGATGTGGGGCAATCTGAGATTTTCGCCAGCATCTTGCGCAAGATGTCGATGAATGTCGGCGCGGAATGGCTTGATTATACGCATCAATCTGGCGAAGAGCCTTTGCGCGCGGCGGTGGTGGACTGGCTGGCGGGGCGGGTGCTTGGGTCGGTTTCGGCCGATGATATCATGCTGACGCATGGTGGCCAAAGCGGCATCGGGCTTATCCTTGATTGTTGTTTGCGCGGCGACCGGCCGGTGGTTTTGATCGAAGATCTGGCCTATCCGGGGTTCCGCTATTCGGCGCGGGCGGCGCGGGCCGCGGTGGTGGCGATTGAGTTGGACGATGAGGGGATGCGCCCCGATGCGTTGGAAGCGGCGTGTCGCCGGTATGGCGCGCAGGTGTTGTGTCTGACGCCATCGGCGCAGAACCCGACAACGGCGCGGATGAGCCCGGAACGTATGGCGCTGATTGTATCAATCGCCCGCAGGTACGATTTGCAAATCATTGAAGATGAATGCTATTTTTATACCGGTTCGCCGCTTCCGGCGCTGCGGGCCGTAGCGCCAGAACGGGTTTGGTACGCGGGAAGCCTGTCAAAGTCGGTTTCGGCGGGGCTGCGGTTTGGCTATGTGGTGTGCCCCAGCGGCATGGGGCCAACCGGACGGCTTGCGGCGCAGCATAGCTTCTTTGCGCTGTCGCGCCCGCTGGCGGAATTGGCACTAGAGCTGTTTGGCTCGGGTGCGGCCAATGATATCCGTGGCAAGGTAGAGGCCGAGTTTTCAGACAGAATGCAGATGTTCGTCAATAGGTTAGGGGCGTTTGATCTGGCGTGGCAGCCGGGGATTCCCTTTGCCTGGTTGCGGCTGCCGCAGGGGTGGCGGGCCTATACTTTCACCCGGATGGCCGAAGAACAGGGGGTTTTGCTGCGCGCGGCGGATCAATATGCCATCAGCACGGGGCGCGCGCCGAATGCGGTGCGCTTGGCGGTGGCGGGGAATATTCCGCGACAACAGTTGGATGCGGGGCTGGCGGCGCTGGCCTATCTGCTGCCGCGGCCGCCGCATGACATGGCGGTGTAGCCGCAGCGCGATTGTATTGCTGCAATGCGGCATGTGGCTTTCGGGTTCGGCTTTGCTGATTTTCTGGGCAATCGGGCGCGGCAGGATTGACCGAAGCGGTATAACTCCGGCAAAATTCCGCGCAGAGCAGAATAGAAAGGCCCGAAAATGGGACTTCAGACCACATTTCATGCCCCCGCTGGCGGGGCAGATTTTCTTGGATTTCGCAAATCACGCGCCGGTTCGACAGAGATTGTTTATGACGATGGCCTGAAACAACGCCTGATCTGGCGGGTGTGCGGGGTGTTTGGCGAGGCGGGTATTTCCGATGCGCTGCAGGCGGCGGTAGGTGCGCAGCGGGTGCTGCCGACGCTGTTTGAAGAGTTGAAAAAGCGCGCCATCGAAATTGAACAGGTGGAAATCTGATCAGTTTTCCTTGTAAGCCAACGGCTTAGGCGCGATGATCATAATAAGGCTTGCGCGATTTCTTGCGTTCGGCTTAATTTGATCAAAACTTTCGCGATAAGCCCGAAGTGGCGCAACAGGGGAAAGAGTGATGAAACCCACCGCAAGGGGGCGCTTCAGGGGATCTGAGGCCGCCAACGGGCTGGCGATGATCAGCCCAACCGCGATTTATGCCTTGTTGCTGTTGGCGGCACCTTTGGCGATGATTTTTGCCTATAGCTTCATGACCGATGGTTATTTGCAAATCATCCCGCGTTTTCAGCTGTGTAACTATTTTGGCCCCTGCCATTCCTACAAGCTGGTCGATGGCGTGATGACCGAGGCGCAGACCTATAATGGCGTCTGGAGCGACCCGTTGGCCAAGGCGCTGATGCTGCGGTCGTTGATTATTTCGCTGGTGGTGACGGCAACCACTGTGTTGCTGGCGTTTCCGGTGGCGTATTTTGTCAGCTTTCACGTCAGCCCGTCGAAAAAATCGCTGTGGCTGTTTTTGATCACCATCCCGTTTTGGACATCGTATCTGATCCGGGTGTTCTTGTGGAAGGTGATCCTTGGCACTGGCGGGGTGATCAACACCGGGCTGATGGAGTTGGGGATCATCCAAGAGCCGATTTCGTGGCTGCTGTATAACGCCAATTCGGTGGTGATCACGCTGGCACATGCCTATGCGCCGTTTGCAATTTTGCCGATCTTTGTGGCGTTGGAAAAGATTGATCGGTCGCTGTTAGAAGCGGGGCGGGATTTGGGCGAAAGCCCGTTCATGACCTTCGTGCGGGTGACCTTGCCGCTGGCGATGCCGGGGGTGATTTCTTCGGTGTTGATCGTGTTTATCCCGACCATTGGCGACTATGTGACGCCGCTTTTGGTCGGCGGGCCAGAGGGGCGGATGGTCGCGAACCTGATCGAACTTAGCTACAAAAAGCTGGACAACTACCCGCTGGGATCGGCGATTGCGATTTCGTCGATGGGGATCGTGGTGGCGGTCAGCCTGTTGTTCTTGTTCTTGAACCGGCGCTTCTTGAAGGGGAACAAGGCATGAAGGGCGGTTGGTTTCGCGTTTATACTTTGGCTTATCTGGTGTTCTTGTATGCACCGATCGCGCTTTTGCCGATCTTTGCGTTCAACAATGCCACCACCGTTGCCTTCCCACTGGAAGGCTTTACCGCGAAATGGTTTGCCAAGCTTTGGGAAGAACCTGAACTGCACCGGGCGCTGCGTAATTCCCTGATCATCGCCTGTTCGTCGTCGGTGCTGGCCACGACTTTGGGGATTTTCGCGTCGCGTGCCTCGACCCGCTATCGCTTTCCGGGCAAGGCCGGGCTGATGGGCATGATCATGCTGCCGCTTGTGCTGCCGGAAATCATTCTGGCGGTGGCGCTGTTGGCGGTGATGTTGGGCATTGGCATGCCGCTGTCGCTGTTTACGGTGATCTTGGGCCATGTGCTGGTGTGCACGCCGTTTTCGATCGCCATTCTATCGGCAGCGTTTCAAAGCCTTGATCAATCGCTGGAGGAAGCCGCCTATGACTTGGGCGAGACGCCGATTTCAGCGTTTCGGCTGATCATTCTGCCTTTGGTGATGCCGGGGATCATTTCCAGCCTGCTGATCACCTTCACCATCAGCCTTGATGAATTCATCATGGCGTTCTTTCTGGCGGGCAATGAAAACACCCTGCCGGTTTACATCTTTGGCCAGTTCCGCTTTCCGCAGAACGTGCCGGTCATTCTGGCGCTGGGGACGATTTTGGTCTGTCTGTCCATCGCGCTTCTTGCAACCGCTGAATATTTCCGCCGCCGTGGCATCGCCAAAACCGGTGGTAAGGATACTGGAGGCTTCCTGTGACGTTCTCTGCCGAAAAATCGAACATGATCGAGTTCAAGGACGTCCATAAGTATTATGGCGATTACCACGCGCTGCGCGGCATCACCGCGACGATCAAGGCGGGTGAGTTTTTCTCGCTTCTGGGGCCGTCGGGCTGTGGCAAGACCACGCTGTTGCGCACGATTGCAGGGTTTGAGGGGATTTCCTCGGGTGCTGTGATGATTGACGGCAAGAATATGGAAGGCGTGCCTGCCAACCAGCGACCGACCAATATGGTGTTTCAATCCTACGCGATTTTTCCGCATTTGACGGTGGAGCAGAACGTGGGCTTTGGCCTGCGCAAAGACCCGCGCAGCAAGGCGGAAAAGGCGGCGGCGGTGGCCGAGGCGCTAGAGATGGTCGGGCTGAAGGGCTATGGCGCGCGGGCGGCGCATGCGCTTTCGGGCGGGCAGCGGCAGCGGGTGGCTTTGGCGCGGGCGCTGATCTTGAAGCCGAAGGTGCTGCTGTTGGACGAGCCGCTTTCGGCGCTGGACAAGAAGATGCGCGAGCAGATGCAGGTCGAGTTGATCAAGCTGCAGCGGCAGGTTGGCATCACCTTTATTCTGGTGACGCATGATCAGGAAGAAGCGCTGGTGATGTCGGACCGGATTGCGGTGATGTTTGATGGCCAGATCGCGCAATTGGCCGACCCTGAAACGCTGTACAGGCGTCCGAATTCGAAACAAGTGGCTGATTTCATTGGAACAATGAACTTCCTTCCGGCGCAGATATTGGCAGAGGCAGAGGGCCGCGTTGAGGTGGAAGCACAGGGCTTTGGCCGCATTTCGCTGACGGCGGATCAGGTTTCGGTGGCACCGGCGGGGGCAAACCCAGCGATTGGCTTCCGGCCCGAGACACTGACCATTCTGTTTGACGGCCAGCAACCGCAGGACCGCGAGAGCATGGCGACGGTAGAGGAAGTGGTTTATTACGGCGATATGACCTATTACGACATCAAGCTGGACGGCACGACGGCGCCGATGCGGCTGTCGATGCGCAACGTGTTTGGCCGCCCGGTTCTGGATATTGGCACGCGGGCGCGGGTGGCTTGGTCGCCCGGGGCGCTGGTGCTGTTCCGCTGACGGCAATCTGATGGCGCGGCTGCGCCGCAAGCCTTCTTGAGCGCTTGCGCGCGGCGTGCCTCCGGCGGGGATATTTGCGCCAAGGTGAAATCAGGCGTCTGGCGGAAGCAGGCCGAGGCCGCGCAGATAGATGCCGATACCGGTTTCAAGCAGGTCTTCGGGCGGGAACGGGCTTTTGGCGCCCGGCGCGCCGCGCATGTAAAGTTCAACCACGCCATGGCTTAGCGCCCAGATATGCGCCGAAAACATTGTCGCAGGTGGGCGTTTATTGGCGGGCAGATGTTGTGACAGCTGTTCGGCGGCCTGTTCCAGCACTGCGCGGGCCTTTTGCGCCACTTCGGCAAGGCCGGGGTGGGCTTGCAGGTTAAGGCCGCTTTCAAACATCGCCATGTAGTGGCCGGGGTATTTGCGGGCGAAGGCCAGATAGGCGCGACCGGTGGCTTCGAAGGCGGCAAGGGCGGTGG
>Ga0228702_1001126_pt1 | contig 17962 bp, 14 predicted proteins | sample McNCre217_Aug_MG_2_FD_178018 | JGI IMG/M metagenome (GOLD analysis project Ga0228702, IMG submission 178018) | Freshwater microbial communities from McNutts Creek, Athens, Georgia, United States - 20-17_Aug_MG | ecosystem: Environmental > Aquatic > Freshwater > Creek | place: USA: Georgia... | reverse complement strand
TACAACAGCTGGCAGGTAGGCGAAGTCGGTGTTCGGGGTCTTGCCGGCCTTGGTGCGGCTAAGTTGAACGCCTGCGATGACCGGCTGCGAACTGGTGATGAACACCGCGTAGTCGCCATCCTTGAGTCCCGTGATTGGGAACTCCTGCGACTGCTTGCCCGAGACGGTCTCCTGAACCACAGTTCCGTAGGTCTTGGCATCCGCGCCGATGATCTGAGCGGTGACAGTTGCAGCAGCATCACCCGGCACAAAGACCGAGAGTCGCGGGGTGAGATCCGAGTAGTTGTCGTTGCCGGAAATCAGCTTGGTCGCGTCGGCTGTTCCGCGCTTTAGGAAGCCTGGAATCACGAGGCTCTTGGCGGCAGTGGCGGAAGGACTGATGAGGTCTGCGCCTGCGGCCGAGGTGCCGCGCACGGTCTTCTGCTGAATCCAGCTGGAGACGGCTGCCCCGTGTGAGGTGAGGTGAACGGTGAGCGACTCATTTTCAGGCGCAAAACCCGCAAGTGGCAGAACCACTGAGCGGTTGGCCGAGACTGCTATCCCGTTCAGACCAGCGCTGTCGATTACACCGTTGGAGCCAAAGAGGCTGAGGTCGACTGTTGCATCGGTGTTGTTCGGATTCGAGATGAGCAGCAGCGACTCACGGCCGATAGTGGTTGTAGCGCCGACAAACCACTGTTCAACGGTTGGAGCCTGGCAGTTGGCACCGACAGCACCCTGCATGCCAGGGTTTGAAACCACCTGATAGTTCTGCGCCGTGAGCAGCGTCGAACCCTGAACGGCGGCACCCATCGGGTCGGTTACTCGCAGCGCGACGGCCGCCGAAGCCGAAACGTTTGCAAGACTGTGGTTCGAGTCGCTGAGGCCCGAGGCGCTTGACCCAGCGCCGGTGAGTGGCAGCTTTGCCAGCTTCACGCCTGACGGCAGGCTAGACGAATAATCGATGGCGGCACTGTCAATGCGCTCGAAAGCACCAACCTTGGTGCCACTGGTTCCACCCGACTTGAAGGCGGCTCCCGGGCAAACCAGAGTCAGTTCCTTGGCCTTTACATCGATGGTGTGCTCTGTTGGGGCAGCGCCAACCGCGATGTTGAAACTTGGGATGTACTGGACGCCAAATACCAGTGCGGAGGCAAGACCTAGGGTCAGCAAGAGCCCGAAGAACTTCCTAATCATTAGTTAGCCTCCGTTTCGAAGCTGTCCAAAACGGTCATCTCGTCATCGGATGCGAGTCTGGCGCGACGACGGGTAGGAATTGCAAGCAGGGCAAACAGCGCGAGCACCGAGACCTGAACACCCTTGGTGATAGACCATCCGGAGTCTTGCGGCTTGCTGATGTCCTTCTGGTCCGTGACGCGCCAGAGCCTGCCGTAAGCAGTGGAACCAACGGCTTCGAGCTGATCCACGGTGTCTAGCGAGGCCGAAAGATTTACTGCTGCAACGCTCGACTGATCTGGAACCAGCACGTAGTTCACGCCTAGCTTGTGCAGAACCGGAAGCACGTTAGCGCCGTTCGCGGACACCAGGTCGGCGGTTACACGACCGATTTCCTTTGACATCGGGCGCTCGGCGAGCTGGTTCACACTGAAACGGTATGCCACGCTCAGGTCGTCCAGGTGAATGCCGGTTCCAGTTACCAAGGTGGCGCTGAAGTGCTGCACGCCGGCATCGCCAGGTTCAGGACTAATACTGATAAGTCGAGTGTCTGGGTTCTGAGCAGCCTGAGCAGCCACCAAGGCTGGCACGCGGGTGCCATCGGTGTACTGCAAAGTTGAAGGCATGATGGCGAACTGAGCGACGAGAGCCGAGAGAGCAACCCATGACAGCCCGGTTGCGAACACCCTCCAGAAGCGTGGCTTGGCATCCGCGGCGATTACCAAAAGGTATGCCAACAGCAGGCCAGCAAGGCCCAGCAGAGCCAGCCCGGAACCGGCCACAAAGTTGCTTGCGGCGAGGCTGAATATTGAGCCGGCCGACTGGAACAACATCTGGCTTAGAACCCAGGCAGAGGCCACCGATGCCAGCAGTGCTATCCAAAGCACGAGCGCGTTCAGGCTGCGCTTGGTGAGAACTGCGACCAAACCGACAGCGATAAATACAGCAGGCACATAGACCAAATACTGTGCGTACTGGCTGTCTAGCTGCGAGCCGAGAAGCAACTGCCAAACCGGCTTTGCCGAGGTGTCGAGCGGAACGCCCGGATCGGTGAAGATTGCGAGCGGCTGGCCCAGACCAAAGATTAGGTAGGCTCCCAGCGGAATCCAAAGCACTAGGAGCGGAACCGGCAGCCACACGAGGTAGCCGATGCGCTTGAATCGGTAGATTGCCAGCAACAAGATTGCCAGTGCGACCAGCGGGGTAAGGCTTGGGGCGCCTGCCGAGATTGCCGCAGCCAAAAGGGCCGAGAGCCCAACCCAAGTCCACGCCTGAACGCTCTTGCGGGCCTCGGCGCCGAGCTCGAGGATGCGTGCCACGGTGAACACGAACCAAGGCATCAGAACCAGCGCAAGCAGCGTGCCGAGACGACCGTCAAACTGAGCTTGGGTTAGGGCCGGCCAGAACGCATAGACGAGGCCTCCGAGCAGCAGGAGTCCGCGCTTATTGGTCACCAGACTAAGCGCGCGCCAGGCCGACGCGAAGGCTAGCGGCTTCACCAAGAACAAGAAGATTGTGACCGAAAGAGTTGGCGCCCAGAAGGTCATGCAGCCGAGAGCGAATAGAACCCAGCTGAATGGGTCGGCAGGGGCGGCCAAGCCGAGACCCGACTGCTGCCAACTGGAGCCGGCGTGCGCAAACAGCTGACCCAAGCTTGGATTCAGCGGAAGCAAACCGCCGCCAGTCACGGCGATGTTTCGAGGCCAGAACTGCCAAGAAATGGCGGCCAGAAGCGCCATGACCCAGAAGCCACCAGCAGGACCAAAACCTGGACGCTGTTCGGTTGCGAGTTCGATGTCGCGTTCGGCCTGAGCTACCGGCTGTTCGATTTGCGAACGCTGTGCACGCGCGGCATCCTCGCGCGATGCGAAGAGCACCTTTAGCCCCTTGAGGCCCGACCGAGCTTCAGTAGATAGCTGCGAGCGCTTCGCAAACTTTCCAAACACGGTGAAGAACCACCAGAAGCCAGCGACGAGAGTGCTCGCGATCTGCTCTGGGCGTTTGATGAGGAGCAAGATTGCGCTCTGGACAATGGCTGTTGCCGGTGCAAAGAAAGCCCCGAGTGCGACCAAGACCGCCGGCGAAAAACCAGTGGCCAACTGAATCTGAGTCTTGCGCAGCTCTAGGTCGGTCTGGTTCGCCAAGAGCTCACGGGAGTCCGCGGCGATGGCCACTCGGGCCTTCGGCGCCAGCAACACTCGCCCACCGGCTAGGCGAAGGCGGATTGCGGCATCGTAGGTCTTGGCTGGCTCGGAGAGTTTGTTATTTACCCCACCGATGGCGGTCAGCGCGCTTAGTCGAATGAGCGAACCCGGCAGGGCTGCGGCCAGAGCATCCTCGATGTCGTCGTGCTGCGACTGGTCGAATTCCTGAGATACGAGCGAAACCGGGCGCCAAAGGCTGGTAGCCGAAAGGCCGTACTGAAGGATTACTCGCGAGTTATTTTCGCTGACCAGTTTTGGCGCAATGAGCGCGGCCGATGGCGAGAGTTCACTGACGCTGAGAAGCTCGGCGAGCGCGGTCGGCTGCGGCGAAGTTTCATCGGTGAGCAGCCAAATCCAGTTGTGATTAGTGGTTTTGAACTCTGCCGGAAGTTGACTCAGCGCGTCCTCAAGGGAACGCGAAACTAGTGTGATTTGAGGCTGAACGGACTGCGAAGCTACCGCCGCGACCACAGCCGAGGCGGCTAATGATTCGTCGTGGCTGACCACGATAGCTGCGATAGCCATTGGCCTACTTAGTTATTGGGCAGCCCACTTGTGGGCCGCGTTCGGTGTGACTAGGCGCGCTTCTTGAGCTTGCGGCGTTCGCGCTCCGAGAGACCGCCCCAGATGCCGAAACGCTCATCGTTCTGAAGTGCGTACTCGAGGCACTGTGCCTTTACCTCGCAGCCAGAGCAGATGCGCTTAGCGTCGCGGGTTGAGCCACCCTTTTCAGGGAAGAAGGCCTCAGGGTCGGTCTGAGCACATAGGGCATCTGCCTGCCACGCGAGTGGATCGGTGTCTGGATCTGAGTAAGCTCCAGCAATGCCCAGGAGAATCGGGTCGGCAAACCAGTTGTCTGGTACGCGATTGCGACTGTCCATGTGAACCCCTTGTCTGAATGCAACTGAGAGTTGCGTCCGTGTAATTACATCGGTGTAACTCATTGGAAGTCAAGTTGAGAATTGGCCAAAAGACGGGTTTTTACCTAGCTGTTGCAAATCTGTTACCAAACAAACCGCTGAATCAGGCCTAGGCAGGGCTGCATCTTCCCGCCGATCCTGCGCAATCTATGTGCCGGCTATACCAAATCTCCTGACGCTAACATTAGAGACATGAGCGTATTAGTCACTGGCGGTGCAGGTTACATCGGTTCCCACGTAGTTCGTCTGCTTCAGCAGCGCGGCGAAAAGGTCGTCGTCGTAGACAACCTGACCTCCGGCAAGGTTGAGCGCATCGGCGACGCAACTCTGGTAAAGCTTGACCTCTCTGACCCAACCGCAGTGGCTGTTCTTTCGGACACCATCGAAAAGCACTCCGTAACCAGCGTCATTCACTTCGCCGCACAGAAGCAGGTTGGCGTTTCGGTTGAACAGCCAGAGTTCTACTTCTTGCAAAACATCGGTGGCATGACCAACCTCCTGAACGCGATGCGCGCCAAGGGCGTAAACCAGCTCGTGTTCTCCTCAAGCGCAGCCACTTACGGCATGCCAGACGTGGACATGGTCACCGAAGACCTAGTTTGCGCTCCGATCAACCCATACGGCGAGACCAAGCTCATCGGTGAATGGATGACTCGCGACGCCGCTCGTTCGTGGGGCCTCAAGGTGGCAAACCTGCGCTACTTCAACGTTGCGGGAACCGGCTGGGCCGACCTCGCAGATACCGCGGTTATGAACCTGGTGCCAATCGTTTTTGCGGCCATCAAGTCTGGAACCGCACCAAAGGTTTTCGGAACCGACTACCCAACTGCCGATGGTAGCTGTATCCGCGACTACGTACACGTGCTAGACCTAGCCGAGGCACACCTGAGCGCACTCGCCTACCTGAACACCGACGACCGCCCATACGACGTATTCAACGTGGGCACTGGTCACGGCTCAAGCGTCCTAGAGGTGCTTGCCGAGGTAAAGAAGGTCACCGGAATTGACTTCGAGATCGACCTCGCAGAGCGTCGAGCAGGCGACCCACCAGCACTTTGCGCAGACGTATCGCGCATTGAAAAGACTCTGGGATGGAAGGCAAAGCACAACTTGCACGACATCGTAAAGAGCGCTTGGGACGCCATCAACTAGCCTTCTCGTTCATGCCAAGCCTGCGCCTGTAAGGCAAGCCTGCGCACGCAAACTAGTTAGTAACTAGGAACCCAGTTCCTGATCCGCTGAAGCTGTAGAAGTTCGCATCCGAGAGGTATGCCGCCTCACCCTTGCGCAGCACCTGACGCTCTTCCTTGCTGTCGCCCACGGCAATTTCACCCGCGGTGCAGACGAAGATGGCTGCGTTCGGCAACTTTAAGTCTGCGAGGATGTTGGTTGCGCCAACCTCAACTCGGTACACGATGTAATCCTTGTTGCGGCTCGGGTAGCGGTATAGCCCCTGAGTCTCGGTCTTTGCAGTGTCCGGGCGAATCAGCGCCGTGGTGTAGTCGAGGACATTTTTGAGCTCTTCTACGTTGATGTGCTTCTGAGTCAGACCGCCGCGAAGGACGTTGTCGCTCGAGGCCATGACCTCGACACCAAGACCCGAAACGTAGGCGTGGACGATTCCAGCGTTCACCTCGAGCGATTCGTTCGGTGCGAGTTCGACCACATTCATCAACTGGCTGATGATCACACCAGGGTCGCCAGGGTAAAGCTCCTGAAGAGTTGGAACCAGGGCGAGATTCTGGCTTTCGACGTTCTGCACGGTACGGCTCAAACCAGCAAGTTGAGCGAGCTCTTCACAAACCTCGGCCAAGTTTTCCGGTCGGTTCAAAAGACCGGTTACCAGTGCGCTGAGACCCGCCTGACGAAGCACGGCGATCCAATCTGCGAATGCCTTTTCAAGCACGAAGAGGTTGAGGCTCTGAGCCTGCATGACTATGCGCTGGAACGAAATGATGGTGTCGACAAGCGGACGGAAGCCAGCGAGTGCTGTGAAGTCGGTGAGCGCGACAATCATTTCCGGCTTGTGGTTGTCGTCTTTGTAATCGCGAGCAGGGTCGGTGAGCCTGATGCCCAGAGCGTTTTCGCGGGCGAAGCCATCCTCGGCCTGCGCCTTATTTGGGTGAGCCTGAATGCTGAGTGGCTGCCCGGCTGCGAGGAACTTGACCAAGAATGGCAGCTGTTCACCGGCGCGAAGCTCAAGAAGCGAAACGTTCTGGTCAACTACAGCGGTGGGCGAACCCTCGTGGGTGCCGAACCAGATCTCCGCCATCGGTGCGCCGGTAGCAGGGATGCCAAAGTAGTCAGCCATGAGCGAAGTGCTGCCCCACGCATACTCTCTGGCGTTGTTGGTTAATTTGCGAATCAAGAAGTCCCCGACGTTTAACTGGTCTTCTTAGGGTAACAAGGCGCCTAAAGAATAGACTTCAATGACAGGCAATTCAAAGGTTTCCATGCATCCGCTAACGCAGCTAATTCCAGTAGTCGCAGACAAGTCTGCTCCCGGCTACCGCATTCGCAACGCGCTCGCCTACATCGGCATCTTCATAATCTCCGCGGGCGACACCGTTCGCTACGCAATCGGCTTCCCGGCCTGGGGCACCATCTCGGTTGCGCTATCAATCGTTGCCCTCGTTCTGTTCCTTCGCAGCAACCCAATGCCAACCCTGCGCCGTATGCCTCGCACGCTGGTTGCACTTCTGGCATTGATGCTGTTGAGCACCGCTTGGTCGTTCTACCCGGCGTACACCCTGCTCGGCTACGCGGGAACGCTTATTGCCACCTTCTTTGCGCTTTTCCTGATTGCAACTTTCAGCTGGCGCGACTTATTGAATCGCTTCGCCAACGTGTTCCGATTCATCCTCGCGGCATCGATTGTGTTTGAGCTTTACGCCGCGGTGATTGTGCGCGGGCCGATCGCCCCAATCTTTAAAAACTACAAGGGCGATGTCCCTCCATCGGGTGCCTACTACTGGACCCAGGGATGGCTGCTCAAGGGTGCGCGCATCCAGGGCATCGTTGGAAACGCAAACCTACTCGCCTACATCGCGATGCTCGGATTCTTGTTATTCGCGGTTCAGTACGCCATCAAGCAGCCAAACCGCAAGTTGAGCATGCTCAGCATGCTTCTGGCCGCAGGCTGTTTGGCGCTGACCCGCTCCGCCAGCATTGGCGTTGCAATGATGGGCGCGATGGCGGTTGTGTTTGTAGCCCTGATTTCGGAGGGCCACGACCGCGAAACCCGTCACCGCTACTACCGCGTGGCTTGGACTATTTTTGGCATCCTCGCGTTCTTCATAATGGTTTACCGCGCGCAACTTTTCACCATGATTGGCAAGAGCCCGGACATGACCGGTCGCAGCGATATTTGGAAGGCCGTGATGGGTCTCGTGGTTCAGCGCCCGATTCAGGGTTGGGGCTGGATTAGTTACTGGATGCCGGGCGTGAAGCCTTACGAGGGTCTCATTGTTCGCGACAACGTCACCTACTACCAGGCTCACAACTCGTACCTCGATGTCTGGCTGCAGCTGGGCATCTTCGGCCTCATTCTGCTGCTCGCACTCGTGGCTTTCACTTTCATAAAGCTATGGCGCTTGGCCGTTCGTCACACCAGCCCGCTTTACCTGTGGCCGATCTTTGTTTACGTTGCGATCCTGCTTCAAAACCTCACCGAGAGCCGACTTATCGTCGAACTCGGTTGGGTGCTCTTGGTGATTTTCGCCACCAAGGTGAACGAACCTGCGGAGTCACTAGAGCCGCGCGGAAAGTCGCCAAAGCGCCTGCGCCTGCGCCTAAAGGGCCTGGCAAAGCTAAACGCCAAACCCGACGACAACTAACTGAACCTGCCCGCTAAGGGATAAGTAGAACTCGACCGAGCTGAACGGTGTCGCTCGTCAAACCATTTAGAGTCTTGATGGCCGCGATGGTGGTCCCGAACTTTATGGCGATCTTCGTCAGGTTATCCCCCGCAACCACCGTGTAGGTCTTGGCTGTCGCGGTGGGAGTTGGGGTTGGCTTTGGTGTCGCCGTAACGGTTGGCTTAGGGCTAGCCGTCGCAGTGGGCTTAGGCGCTGCCGAAGCACTCGCGGTTGGCTTTGGTGTAGCCGTTGGTGTCGGCGTGGTTGTAGGGCTAACGCTTGGCTTCGGACTTACCGATGGCTTCGGGCTTGCGGTCGGCGTAGGCGTGGCGCTCGCAGTCGGTACCGGTGTCGGGATTGGTGTCGCCGACGCCGATGGACTCACTACAGGAGCATCATTCGGGTTCACCAAAACAGTTGAGTAGCTGGCCGGCATCGGTGTACCCAAAGGCCAGAGCGCAGCCAAGGTGTCGTCAATCTTGAATGCAACCGGGGTGGTTCCGCGGATGGCCTCGTACTGAGACTTCGAAACCAGTCGACGCTTTCCGGCGCTCATCAGATAGATGAGCTTTGCTGGCGAAACCACGAATCGGCCGAGCTGGGTTGAGCCGATCTTGAGATTTGCACAAGTGGTCGGGTCGAGCGCAGCAAGCTTGCCCGGAAGTGCCGACGCATAAGCATCGGCAATTGGCTGAAGCTTGCCGATTAGAGCCAGGTACTGCTGGGTTCCACACTGAACGCGGTATCCCAAACCGCCGCCAGATGTGTAGTCGAGCAGGTCGGTCTTGGTCGCCTTGGCAGGCTTGGTTAGGCCAAGTTCAGCCGCGATGGCTGGGGTTGCGACAATCTTGTAGTTCGCGAGCCCATCGGTGAGCAGCAGGCGCCCGGCAGGGTCGGTGAGAGCAGTTCCAGGACCAAACACCGTCGAGCCAGACGTGATCAACTGGAGCGCACTGGCCGGAATTTCCTGGATATCTGGCTGCGCGGTGACGGCCGAAAGCTTCACTGCGGCTGCGGTGTTCGGAACGAAACGCTTGGTCTGGTCGGCCACAAAGAACGTGTTCTTGCCAGCCGGAGCCTTGGCCAAGAACGGCAACTTGAGGTCGTTTGGCAACAGCGGGATCTGGCTCAAAACCGCATCCGGAAGCACATTCGGCTGAGCCATCAGCGCGGCCTCCCCAGCGACGGCACGGCGACCTAGCGGCGTCAGAACGAAGCGCTGACCGGTCGAGTTTTGAACGATGCTCTGAATCTGAACGCCCGAGTCGATCGTCCGGGTGCTGTCGGAACGCAACGTTCCGCTCGAATCGATGAACCACTGCTTGAAGTCCATGTCATCGCTGGTCTTGGCATCGATCTCGTAGTACTTTCCGCCCATGATGACGGCCATGTTGCCGTTTGTGCGGTTCTTGAATAGCTCGCCGCTCTTGGCAATTGGCGCACCCCAAGGCAGGTAACTAAACGCTGTGATTGGTACCGGCGCAAACGCAGGCAGGGTCAGCCCAGCCGATGCAACCGAAGCTGGGTCGAGGATTTCATGAATCTGACCGCCGCTGATGAGATAGCTCGGACCACTCGCCTGCTTTACAGCCTCAGGAACTAGAGCAGATAGCGTGCCCGAAGATGGCATCGCGTTGAGCTGATAGGCCGAGAGCTGAACCGCGGTAGCGCAGCTCAGGCCGTAGGTCGCCGCCTGGTCACAGGAGCTCAAGACATATTTTCGGCCACCATCGACGAAGAAGTAGCTGTTGGTTGCAGACTTCACCAAGCGGTTCATGTCGCTCGAGGTCGGGAACGAGTCTAGGTAGTCCTGCGAGATGCGCCCGATAGGGCCAAGCGGCGCCAAAGCCGTCGCGAGCGAGGCATCCGAGACGCGGTGCTTTACGTAAGCGCCGGAGGTTGGATCAGGCGTAATCAGGTAGACATCGGAGGTTGCAGACTGCAACAGGAAGCCACCACCAATTGGTGAACCAAACCAGTCCCAGTAGTAACGCCAGAAGTTACGGTTTCCGTAGGCACTGCACTTATCCCCCGAACCATAAAGGTTCTTCAAAGCGGCATCGTTCGGAGTGTATGGCGTGTAGTAGTAGAGGGCGGCCGTTGCCTGGCTCTTCAGCAGGAAGGTCTTTTTGCCACAGCCGGGATTATTCGCCTGGTAACTGATATTTACGTTCGAGCCGACCTTCAGGTAGGTGAACGAACCGGCCGGGTTTCCATACCAGTGGAACTGGCCCGCTGCCTTATAGACCTGGTAGAAGAAGCCGAAGGTGGTGCAAGGACCGGTGTCCGGACAGGCGAAGCCCATGGCGATCTGGTAGCGATAGTCCTGCGGTTTGGTCGTCGACGGATTACCGGATGAGTCTGGCCAGAACGGGTTGGTGCTGGTCACCAAACCCTGTTCCTTTTGCAGGGTCACAAGCAGAACGCGCGGGTTGATATTGCAGGCACGGCCGATGATGACGAGCATCTGCGCGACGGTCTGGTTGCTTGCCGCATCGATGGCATTACAGCGACCCGGGGATGCCGGCATGGCCGGAATATCGGTGCGGTAATAGCGCAGACAGGTGAAGTCGCCTGGCGCCGGGTTGGTCGGCAGCGTCGACTTACAGTGCGGAACCTGCTGATCCATGAAGGTCTGCAGGCTGTTCGCATCGGTGGCACCAAAATCGTAGAAAACGCTGTCGCCGATGATGAGCCCAGGGTCGAAATCCGACCCGGAAAGCGCCTGTGCCGGGGTGCTCGCAGCGGTTATGCCAACAACGCCAGAAAGGGCCAACACCGCTGAAACGATGATGGCCCAAACGCGAAGTAGGCGGGCTTTGGACACTAGTTAGTGAACACCTGCGGAGTGCTGGTGCCGACGTAACCGGCCGACTTGTAAGTTACGGTCATCGATGCCGAGCCCTTGGCGAGTCCCGCGAGCGAGACCTCCATCGGGTAGCACTGAGTGGTGTCTACATTGCTTTCGGCGCGAACGGTCTGCGACTTTGTGGTGCCACCCGAGGTGACGGTCAAGGTGCACTGGCCGCCATCTTCGGCAACGTTTGAAATCTGTGCCACGACGTCGACTACGCCGGCGGTGGCATCCACATTGTTCTGCAGGATTACGACCTTGGCTGCCTGGATTGGCTTGGCGGAGGCGCTAGCACTGGCCGACGCGGAAGCGCTTGGTGCCGGTGCGCTCGAGGACGAGGTAGGCCCATCGGTTGGGAAAGTGGTGGCACCCCAGTGCGGGTAGAGGAGCGAGCAGCCTGCGAGCGACATACCTGCAACTGCTACTGCGGCTAGCTTGAGGAACTTCATTCGACTTCCTTTCGGGACTAAGCCAAGGGGTTACCTAAGGACTATTTTCCTTCAGATGCCTTAGTAAATGCCTTCTGAATCATGGCGTGGATTGCTGTGAAATTCGGGTGAACTACGTCGATGGTTGGAGGCACGAGCTCCACCTTCTGAATGCCCTGCTTCTTCGCCTTCAGCGCCAAGTCAACGTAGGTTCCGATCATTCCGTTAGGGATGTCGGTCTTAAGTAGCGAACGACCCGCGGCTGCGATGTCGCGGAAGTGAGTTAGCACGGTTCCCGGATCGAGCTGAGCGAGCATTGCGTCTTCAACCTGACGCTGACGCTTCATGCGGTCGTAGTCGGAGGTGCTGTGACGCGAGCGCGCATACCAAACCGCGGTCGCTCCATCCATGTGCTGAACGCCCGGTTCAATCCAACCCTTGACGCCAATCGGGTTACCGAAGGCATCCTGCTGGCCACCGATTGGGAGCCGCTGGGTCACATTGATGGTGATGCCGCCGAGGGCATTGATGAGCTGCTTGAAGCCGGCCATGTCGACCAAAACGTATGACTGGATGGTGAGCCCGGTGACGCCTTCGACCGCTTCCTTGGTCGCCTCAACACCGGCGGTTGAACCGTGCTTTTCGGCTTCCGGATAGAGGTCGGAGTGGTTGTCGGTGGTGTCTTTGTAGATGGCGTTGATGAGACAGACATCGCCACAGTTGTAGCCCTGCGGCCACACCTTGGCCATCGGCGAACCAGCAACGAACGGAGCACGCTGCAGGTTACGCGGAATACCGATGTTCACGGTCGAACCAGTCACCGCATCGATGCTCAAAACCGACATCGAGTCTGGGCGAAGACCGAAGCGGTCACGGGCGGCGTCGCCACCCATCAGAAGAATGTTGTAGCGGCCATTTGACGGCTGAGTGAAGCCCTGCTGGGTGAAGATTCCGCCCACTAGGTTCGACTGCACGCCCGCGAGGTTGCCCGCGTAACCGATTGTGCTGGTGCCCAAAACAGCGACAACAAGCATCGAGATGAGAGTTGCGAGGCGAGCGCGCTGAGGCAGGCGAATTAGGCGGAGTAGACGCAGGGTGTCCAGCGCGAGCAATGCGTAAAGAATGGCGTAGAGCACCAGGAATGCCGCGAGGATGATGCCGACCACGGGCGCGGTAACCAGGAAGATTAGCCACGAGCGGTTGAGCACAAACAGGATTGCGGCGAGGGCGAAAAGCGCCCAGTAGCTGAGAGTCGCAACGATGCCTACGCGGCCAACCTTGCGGTTTCCAGCAATCAGCTGTGGCGCACCAGGAATGAAGAAGCTGAGTGCGATGAGCCAGATTGCGCGCTTCAGCAGGTGTGCCGGGGTGGCGCGATCTATGTTGCGGAACGGACTGATACTAGACATTTTGGTGGCCGCTTAGAGCTGCGACTTTAGCTTTTCGTTCTTCTCGGCTACCTGGTCTTTTAGGTTCTGAGCGAAGTCTGCAAGCTTGGCCTCGAGCGCGCTGTCGAATGCACCGATGATGCGAGCCGCCAAAATACCCGCGTTCTTTGCGCCACCGATCGAAACGGTTGCAACCGGGATGCCGGCTGGCATCTGGACGATGCTAAGTAGCGAATCCATGCCATCTAGGCGAGCAAGCGGGACCGGAACACCGATCACCGGAAGAGTGGTTACGCTGGCGAGCATGCCAGGAAGGTGAGCCGCGCCACCGGCACCGGCGATGATTACCTTGAGGCCGCGACCTGCAGCCGCCTTGCCCCACTCGACCATGCGTTCAGGGGTGCGGTGCGCGCTGAGAACCTCAACCTCGAACTCGAGACCGAATTCTTTGAGTGCGGCAGCCGCTTCGGACATTACGTTCCAGTCGGAGTCGGAACCCATAACTACGCCGACGACAGGGTTGGTCATGCTGAACTCCTCGCTTGGTGCCGATACCGTTCAATTTTACGAAGCAAGCGCCAAAATACTGGGCTATCCGTCCGTGTTGCCGGGACCAAAAAGCGGGGCTTTGCGCCTGAAACCAGGTGCCTCGGGTCGGCCTAGGCCTCGTTGCGGAGAATCTTGGCGGCGCGCTGAGCCTCTTCGAGAGCCCATTCGCCGTTACCTGAAACCACGGTGACGTGACCCATCTTGCGGCCGCGGCGAGCGCCCTTGCCATAGGTGTGGATCTTCACTTCCGGGTGGGCCTTCTGTGCCTTCTCGTAGTGCGGCAAGAAGTCGTTCTGGTCGTCTACACCGAGCAAGTTCACCATCACAGCGTGAGCGTTTGTAGGCAGTGTCGAACCAAGTGGAAGGTCCAGAACCGCGCGGATGTGCTGCTCAAACTGGCTGGTGACCGAACCCTCGATGGAGAAGTGGCCGCTGTTGTGCGGGCGCATCGCGAGCTCGTTGATGAGCAGGCGGCCATCGGCGGTTTCGAACATTTCAACCGCCATAACACCGGTCACACCGAGGCCATCGGCAACATCGCGAGCAATCTTGGCAGCAGCCTCTAGCGTGCCGTCGCTGGCGCTAGGTGCCGGAGCTAGAACTACCGAGCAGACGCCGTTTTCCTGGATGGTCTGCACCAGCGGCCAAGCCTTGAAGTCGCCGCTCGGGGTGCGAGCGCTCAACTGAGCTAGCTCGCGAACGAACTGGACCTTTTCTTCGACCAAAAGGTGTCCGCCAACCTTTGCGAGGCCCTCTGCACTCAGCCAGTCCGCGGCGTCGGCAGCGCTCGAAACTACACGCACGCCCTTGCCGTCGTAGCCACCGATTGGAGTCTTCAAAATGGCCGAACCACCGTGTGCCTCGATGAACTTGTCGAGCGAATCGGCATCGTGGATTTCGGCCCAATCAGGCATAGGCAGGCCAAGCGCACCCAGACGCTCACGCATCTTGAGCTTGTTCTGCGCGAATGCGAGAGCCTTGCTCGGTGGCTGAACGCTGACACCCTTGGCCTCGAGAGCCTCGAGGACGATAAGAGGAACGTGCTCGTGGTCGAAGGTGATCACGTCGACGGTCTTGGCGAACTCTGCAACGACGTCGACCTGGGTGTAGTCGCCCACCATCGTGGTGGCCAAAGCCGCGCTCGAGCCTTCAGCCTCGGCCAGCACCTTTAGGGTCACGCCAAGATTGATTGCCGGCGGGGTCATCATGCGAGCCAGCTGGCCGCCACCGATTACGCCTACGCGAAGTTCTGTCATTTTGCTCCCTGAAGGTATGCGTGCTTTGAAGTGTTCAAACTGATGATCTCTTGCGCGATGAGTTTTGCCTTTGGAAGACCGACCAGCAAAAGCGGTTCCTCGCCGTTTACGTGGACGGTGATTGTGCGCGAAGTTTCGAGTTCAATGCGGTCTACGTTTGCGAGGGCGACCGCGCGATAGCGCTGGCCGAAAATGCCCGCGCGGGTGATGATCTGAGCAGTGGTGATGTCGGTCCAAGCGGTTAGGTAACGGATCAGCGGAACCACAAATCCGAGCACCGCGACTGCACCGCACACCGAGTAGAGGGCGGTCAGCTGCCACTGCTGGTCGAAGTGCGACGAAAGGAAAGTTGAGAGGAACGCGGCAACGCACAGCAAGAGGGTTGGCAGCAACAGGCGGCTGCCGCGAGCGCGGACGCGCGCTAGCAAAACCTCTTCTTCAAAACTCACTCTTCAATTGTGTCGCAGAAATTCCTAGCGGTGGCGCAGATGAACAATATCGCCGGCGGAAATAGCGCGGTTTTCGCCAGAAATCTCGACGACGATGCGGCCGGTCTCATCGATGTCAACCGCGTTGCCCACCTGCTCCTCACCACCCGGAAGAATCACGCGGACCTCACGCTTGAGCGAAACACAGTTGTCAACCACGGCCGCGCGCAAACCACTCTGCTCTGCGGCCAAGCCAGCCGCATTGAAGTCCTGGTAGAGCGAACGCAGGGTTCGGAGGTACGAAGACAACACGGCGTCCAGGCGATCTTCAAGATCTTGAGCAAGCTCTGCGCCTTCGAGCGCAAGCGAGGTGGCGGTTTCGACCGGCAGTTCGGCACGAGTCTGGCTGAGGTTCACCCCGGCCCCAACAACTACAGCAGCATCAACCGGATTGGTGTTTACGAGCTCGCTGAGCACACCGGAAATCTTCTTCTCGCCAACCAACACATCGTTTGGCCACTTGACGCCAACATCATCGGCGCGTTCAGCCGGCAGGAATGAGGCCACGGTTCTGCTCATTGCAAGGCCGGCGATGAGTGGCAGCCATCCGAGCTTGGAAAGGTCTGCTGTGCTCTTCACGGAGGGACGAAGCAGGACGCTGATGGCCAGCGATGTGTTTTCCGGCGCCTCCCAGACACGGCCCGAGCGGCCACGGCCCGCCACCTGATTGGCGGTGACCATTACGGTGAAGTCGCCCAGGGTTTCCTGCTGGGCAAGCTGGATTAGCTCGAGATTGGTGCTTGTTGCGCTGTCTCGCCAAATAATTTGGCAACCCAACTCAGCGGTTTGAGGTAGCTTCATGACGCCAGAATAGCCCTTGCAGCGGTAGAGTTTTGTCAGTATCTAGAACCTGGAGTCAACTTTGTCTGCTGAGAACCAAACGCCAGATCTATCCACCACAGCTGGAAAGCTGGAGGATCTGCGCAAGCGCTATCACGAGGCCGTAACTGCCAGTGGCGAGACCGCCATTGCCAAGCAGCACGCCAAGGGCAAGAAGACCGCTCGCGAGCGCATCGAGATGCTGCTCGACCCAGGTTCGTTCGAAGAGCTCGACGAGTACGTTCGTCACCGCTCGACCGCGTTCGGCATGGACAAGGCTCGCCCTTACGGCGACTCGGTCGTAACCGGTGTCGGAACCATCAACGGCCGCCAGGTAGCCATTTATTCGCAGGACTTCACCATCTTCGGCGGTTCGCTTGGTGAAGCCGCTGGAAACAAGATCATCAAGGTCATGGACCTCGCAATCGCAACCGGTGTTCCTTGCATCGGCATGCTCGACTCGGGTGGAGCGCGTATTCAGGAGGGCGTTATCGCCCTCGGTAAGTACGGCGAAATCTTTAAGCGCAACACCATGGCCTCGGGCGTCATCCCACAGATTTCCATCATCATGGGCCCTGCTGCCGGTGGTGCGGTTTACTCCCCTGCACTAACCGACTTCGTCATCATGGTCGACAAGACATCGAACATGTTCGTCACCGGCCCAGACGTAATCAAGACCGTTACCGGCGAAGACGTTGGCATGGAAGAGCTCGGTGGCGCACTCACCCACAACAAGACCTCGGGCGTTGCCCACTACCTAGCCAGCGATGAAGAGGACGCGATTGACTACGCGCGTGCGCTGCTTTCGTACCTGCCTGAGAACAACCTCGCGGAAGCACCGGTTCTTGAACCAACCGCGAGTCTCGAAGTCACCGATGAAGACCGCAAGCTCGACACCATCATCCCTGACTCGCCAAACCAGCCTTACAACATGCTGTCGATCATTGAGTCGCTCGTTGACGACAACGAGTTCCTCGAGGTTCAGCCACTTTACGCGCCAAACATCATCATCGGCTTCGCCCGCATCGATGGCCGCAGCGTCGGTGTGATTGCAAACCAGCCACAGCAGATGGCGGGAACCTTGAACATTGAAGCTGGCGAAAAGGCTGCCCGCTTCATGCGTTTCTGCGATGCCTTCAGTATCCCAATCCTCACCCTCGTCGACGTACCTGGTTACCTGCCGGGCACCGACCAGGAGTGGGCCGGCGTTATCCGCCGCGGTGCGAAGCTGCTTTACGCATACGCCGAGGCAACTGTTCCGCTGGTCACCGTCATCACCCGCAAGGCTTACGGTGGCGCCTACATCGTTATGGGCTCGAAGCAGCTCGGTGCCGACATCAACCTAGCTTGGCCTACCGCCGAGATCGCCGTTATGGGCGGTCAGGGCGCAGTCAACATCCTGTTCCGCGACAAGATCAAGGAAGCCGAGGCCGCTGGTCTCGACGTTGCCAAGGTTCGCGCTCAGCTTGCAGCCGAGTACACCTACAACGTGGCTTCACCGTTCCTAGCCGCAGAGCGTGGCGAACTAGACGGCATCATTGAGCCGTCGGCAACCCGCATCGCAGTCATCAAGGCTCTTCGCGCGCTTCGCACCAAGCGTGCCAACGTGCCACCGAAGAAGCACGGCAACATTCCGCTATAAACCGCTTTACCCCCCCCGCCAACCCGAAGGCAAGCATGACCAAGGCAATAGACCCAACCGAACACCTCAAGGTGGTCGCTGGCAACCCTACGCCCGAAGAACTTGCCGTCGTGGTTGCAGTGCTTCAGGCGGCAGCCGCGAGCGCTGCCTCGGCAGCTGCGAAGAGCAAGGCAGCCAAGAGCGCAACTTCAAAATGGCACCGCAATCCCGCGATGCTTCGAGGCCCAATCGCGCCTGGCCACGGACAGTGGCAGGCAAGCTACCGTCGGGGTCTCAACTAACCCGAAGAGGTAAATCATGGCAAGGACGCCATCGGCAATCGACCAGATCGCAAACGCTCACCTCGAGTGGATTGCGAAGCACAGCCCAAGTTTTGCCACCTACATCGGTAGGCCCGGAGCC
>Ga0228702_1001125_pt1 | contig 17977 bp, 18 predicted proteins | sample McNCre217_Aug_MG_2_FD_178018 | JGI IMG/M metagenome (GOLD analysis project Ga0228702, IMG submission 178018) | Freshwater microbial communities from McNutts Creek, Athens, Georgia, United States - 20-17_Aug_MG | ecosystem: Environmental > Aquatic > Freshwater > Creek | place: USA: Georgia... | reverse complement strand
GCCCCGATGTACACCGCGTCTGCGCCGTGGTGAATGGCGGCAATGCCAATGTCGGCATCACGCGCAGGGGCAAGCAGTTCGAGTTGGTGGTTGAGCAAAGACATAAAGCGATTATCTGAAAAACAAAAGCGGCAATGAAAAAGCGGCCGCAGGGGGCCGCTTTAGGAACACATACGTTACCGTGCGTTATTCGACTTTGGCTTTGGCGCGTAATTCTTGCTGGAATGTGGCCATGCGTTGTTGAGTCATTTGTTGCACGATTTGTGGCTTCACCTCTTCCAGCGAGGGCAGTTGCGCTTCGCGCACGTCGTCCAAGCGGATGATGTGGAAACCAAATTGGCTTTGCACGGGCGCAGAGACTTGGCCTTTGTTCAAAGCGACCATCGCGTCAGAGAACTCTTTGACGTAGTTACCCGCTGCGGCCCAGTCGAGGTCACCACCGTTGGCGCCTGAGCCTGGGTCTTTGGATTGTTTCTTGGCGATGTCTTCAAACTTGCCGCCTTTTTTCAGCGCGGCCAACACGGCTTCGGCTTGCTCTTTGGTTTCGACCAAGATGTGACGGGCTCGGTACTCTTTGCCACCGTTGGCTGCCACGAACTTGTCGTATTCGGCTTGCACATCGGCGTCAGTGACGGCTGATGTTTTTTGGAATTCAGCGAACAACTCGCGAATCAAAATGGTTTGACGTGCCAACTCGATTTGGGCTTTGTATTCGTCGGTGGAATCCAAGCCACGCTTTTGCGCTTCTTGCATGAAGATTTCGCGTGCGATGACTTCTTCTTTGATTTGGGCTTCCACGTCAGGCGTGATGGGGCGGCCAGAGCGAGCCACTTGCTGCTTCAAAGCTTCCACACGGCTGCTAGGCACAGCCTTGCCATTGACGATGGCGACGTTTTGTGCAGAAGCACCGAAGCTCAAAGTGGCAATTGCAACAGCGGCAACAGCGGTCCAAATCATTTGTTTTTTCATGTCAGGTCTCAGGTGTGTTCGATGACTTCAATGGCCAAGGCATGCAAGCCTTGATCGATATATTCTTGCAACGCATCATACACAAGGCGATGGCGTGCAACCCGCGATTTACCAGTGAAAACTGCACTTTGAATGCGAACCCGAAAATGGGTGCCCAAGCCCGTCCCGTTAGCGCCGGCATGGCCCGCATGTGCGGCACTCTCGTCTAAAACTTCCACAAACTCTGGATTTAAACGCGCTTGTAATTCTTGTGTCAGCGCTTGTGCCGTGATGTTCATGCGCCGTCCTCAGGTTGCTCTTGGATGAAGCGGCTCATGTACACGCCTTGCGCCACCACAAACACCAGCATGAGGCCCAAACCCCCAAAGAGTTTGAAGCTCACCCAAGTGTCGGTGTCAAAGTGGTTGGCCACCCAAATATTGATGCAGCCCATGACGGCGAAAAAACAGGCCCAGCTGTGCAGCAACACGCCCCAAGCATGGGCTGGCAAGGTGACTTGTGCGCCCATGAGTTGCTGAATGAAATTGCGCTTGAACACAAAGTGCCCCACCCACAAAGCGCCGCCCATGAGCCAATACAGCACGGTGGGCTTCCATTTGATGAAGGTTTCGTCTTGGGTGAGCAGCGTGGCTCCGCCGAACACGACGATGACGCCCAAGCTCACCCACTGCAGGGGTTCGACAAACCCGTTTTTGCGCCAGAGGTAGCCAATTTGCAGCACGGTGGCGGCGATGGCCACGGCCGTGGCGGCCATGATGCCCCAGGTTTTGAAGGTGACGAAAAACAGAATGATGGGGAAGAAGTCGAGCAGTAATTTCATGAGCGCTTTTTTATTTGTTCGGCACGAAGTCTAACGAAGCCGAATTCATGCAGTAGCGCAGGCCGGTTGGGGCTGGGCCGTCTTCAAACACATGGCCCAAGTGCGCCTCGCACTGACTGCACACGGTTTCAACGCGCACCATGCCGTGGCTGGTGTCGCGGTGCTCGGTGATGGCGCTGTCACTCGCGGCGGTGTGAAAGCTAGGCCAGCCGCAACCTGCATCGAACTTGGTGGCTGAATCAAATAACTTGGCTCCGCAGCAGATGCAGTGGTAGCTGCCGTTTTGCCAATGGTCTTCGTACTTGCCTGTGAAGGGCCTCTCGGTCGCGGCTTGGCGCGTGACGGCATAGGCCACAGGTTCAGCGTTTTTGGCAGCGAGCAGGTCGCGCCACTCTTGTTCGGTTTTGTGCATCGTCATGAAGAACAACTGATTTCGATGGAAGACGCCCATTCTGGCGCAAGGCCAGCCCAAGCTTCGTAGGTGGGGTGTTCGTCAAACGGCGCATGCAGCACCTGCAGTAGGTCTTGCACCATGGCGAAGTTACCGGTCTTGGCTTGGCGAATGGCCAATTCGCCCAAATGGTTGCGCAAGATGTATTTGGGGTTGGTGCGCAACATGGCGTCACCCGTGGCTTGGCGTTGGGTTGAGCCCAAGCGGTCGAGGTAACGGTTGCACCACGCATCGAACACCTCGCGGTGAAGAAAGAGGTCACGCAGCGGCTCAAACGCATGGGCGCTGTGTGCCGATTCACGCACAGCGACGCTCAGACGCCGCCAAAACACGGTGTAGTCCACACGGTCTTGTTGCAGGGCTTGCAGCAAGTCTTCGACCAACGCGCGGTCGCCTTCGTGGGCGCCTTGGATGCCCAGCTTGTCGCGCATGCGTTGGTCCATCGCCTCAGGAAACGCTTGCTTGTAGCTCTCCAAAGCAGCCAACGCTGGGGCTTGCTCGTCAATCAGCGGCATCAAGGCTTGGCCGAGGCAAAACAAATTCCAGTATGCGATTTGCGGTTGCCGCGCATAGGCATAACGGCCTTGGTGGTCTGAGTGGTTGCAAATGTGGTTGGCATCAAACCCGTCCATGAACTGGAAGGGCCCATAGTCGAGCGTGAGGCCCAGCACGCTCATGTTGTCTGTGTTCATCACGCCGTGACAAAAGCCCACCGCTTGCCAATGTGCCATCAACGCCGCCGTGCGTTGCGTGACTTCGTGCAACAACGCCACATACCGCTCAGCCCCTGGCTTGGCTTGCAGGGCAGGGAAGTGCTCGGCCACCACATGGTCTGCCAAGGCGCGTAACTCGTCGATTTGCCCATTAGCCGCGAAATGCTCGAAGTGACCAAAGCGCACAAAGCTTGGGGCCACGCGTGTCACCACAGCGGCGGTTTCCACCTCTTCGCGGCGCACATGGGCAGGAGAGCCCGTCACACACAAAGCACGCGTGGTGGGAATGCCCAAGCCATGCATGGCCTCGCTTGCCAAAAACTCGCGAATGCTGGAGCGCAACACGGCGCGGCCATCGCCTCGGCGTGAATACGGCGTGGGGCCTGCGCCTTTGAGTTGCAACTCTTGTAAGCCTTTGGGCGTTTGAATCGCGCCCAAGTTCAACGCACGGCCATCGCCCAACTGTCCGGCCCATTGACCGAACTGGTGGCCGCTGTACACGCTGGCGTAGCTGGGGCTGTTCGCAGGTTCACGGTTACCCGTGAACAGTTCGAGCACCTCTTGCTGTTGCCAAAGTTCGCTGGGCAAACCCAGCTCAGCGCGCAGGGCTTCGTTGCAGCCAACCCAATGCACGGCTGGCAGCGGCGTTGGCGGTGTGGGCGTGGCAAAGGCTGGCCCCATTGCGCCAAAGCCCGATGAGTTTGAGGCACTCAGCCAGGCGAAATCAACAGTGGGAACGGCAGGGCGATGGAACATGGCTGGCATTGTCTCGGGTTATCCATAGGCTGGTTTTTTGTGGGTGATCCTCAAATGACGAAAAGTATTGGCACAATAGACAAAAAAGCACGATCGTGCGAAAAAGCAAGACCCAAGGAGAACCACCATGCTCGGCTTGATGCAAGACCAACCCCTGCTCATTTCAAACCTGATTGAATTTGCAGACAAACACCATGGCGATGGCGAAGTGGTGTCGCGCCGTGTTGAGGGGGACATCCATCGTTACACCTGGTCTGATGTGGCGCGCCGCTCACGCCAAGTGGCCAATACCTTGGATGGCATGAAGCTGGCTTTTAGTGACCGCGTGGCCACCTTGGCGTGGAACGGCTATCGCCACTTGGAGCTGTACTTTGGTGTCAGCGGCTCGGGGCGTGTGCTGCACACCATCAACCCGCGTTTGCACCCCGAGCAAGTGGCGTGGATCATCAACCACGCCGAAGACCAAGTGCTGTGCTTTGACATGACGTTCTTGCCCATCATCCAAGCCGTGCACAACAAATGTCCCACGGTCAAGCAATGGGTGGCCATGTGCGACGCTGACAAGCTGCCAGCCGACAGCGGCATTACCAACCTCATCAGTTACGAAGTGTGGATGGGCAATCAAAGTACCACCTACACCTGGCCTGTGTTTGACGAGAACACAGCATCAAGCATGTGCTACACCAGCGGCACCACAGGCAACCCCAAAGCTGCGTTGTACAGCCACCGCTCGACCACCCTGCATGCGTATGCCGCTGCGCTGCCGGACGTGATGTGCATTTCAGCCCGCGACGCGATCTTGCCCGTGGTCCCCATGTTCCACGTCAACGCGTGGGGCATTCCGTACAGCGCAGCGCTCACGGGGGCCAAGCTGGTGTTTCCGGGCCCTGGCATGGATGGCAAATCGGTGTACGAGATGATCGAAAACGAAGGTGTCACCTACGCCGCAGGCGTGCCCACCGTGTGGCAAATGTTGCTGGGCTATATGAAGCCCAATGGGTTGAAGTTCTCCACCTTGAAGCGCACCGTCATCGGCGGCTCGGCCTGCCCACCCGCCATGATTGATGCCTTCCGTGAAGACTACGGCGTTGACGTGCTGCACGCGTGGGGCATGACCGAACTCAGCCCCTTGGGCACTTTGTGCACCTTGAAAAACAAACACCTCAAGCTCTCCAAAGACGAGCAGATGAAGTTGCTCTTGAAGCAAGGCCGTGCCATTTATGGTGTGGACATGAAGATCGTCAACGACGCGGGCGACGAGCAACCGCACGACGGCAAAGCCTATGGCGACCTGCTGGTCAAAGGCCCATGGGTCGTGGCCAATTACTACAAAGGCGAGGGTGACCCGCTGGTGAAAGACAAAGACGGCCACGACTGGTTCCCCACGGGCGATGTGGCCACCATCGATGTCGATGGCTTCATGCAAATCACCGACCGCAGCAAAGACGTCATCAAATCGGGTGGCGAGTGGATCAGCTCGATTGACATTGAAAACATTGCGGTGGCGCACCCCGCGGTGGCGATGGCGGCGTGCATTGGCGTGGCCCATCCTAAATGGGACGAGCGCCCCATCGTGGCGGTGGTCAAGAAGCCCGATGCCCAAGTAACCCGCGAAGAGCTGTTGGCTTTCTACGAAGGTAAAACCGCCAAATGGCAAATCCCGGACGACGTGGTGTTTGTCGACGCCATTCCGCTTGGGGCCACCGGCAAGATGCTCAAAACCAAATTGCGCGAACAGCTCAAAGACTACAAGTTGCCAAACGCTTAATCAACCCAATTCGTTTTCAAAAGGAAATCCGATGAGTGCAGACTACCAAGTTCACGGCGATGTGGCCGTGATCACGTTGAACAACCCGCCGGTCAACGGCATGGGGCTTGAGACTCGCCGCGCCTTGGTGGCCGGCATTGCCCAAGCACAAGCCGATGCGACGGTGAAAGCAGTGGTCATCACCGGCCACGGCAAAGCGTTTTCGGGCGGTGCAGATTTGCGTGAGTTTGGTTCACCCAAGGCGTTTCAAGAACCCAATTTGCTCAGCGTTATCTCGTGCGTCGAAAACTGCAGCAAGCCAGTCATCGCTGCCATGCACAGCGTGGCGATGGGCGGCGGCTTGGAATTAGCGTTGGGTTGTCACTACCGCGTTTGCGCGCCGGGCACCAGCATCAGCATGCCTGAAGTCAAGCTCGGTCTCATCCCCGGTGCGGGCGGTACACAGCGCTTGCCACGCGCCTTGGGCGTAGAGCCTGCGTTGAACCTCATCGTGAGCGGCGAAGCCGTCAAGAGCGAAATGCTCAGCATGTTGCCCGGTCAAAAACTGTTTGACCAAATGGCCATGTCAGCGAAGAGCTTGATGGACGAAGCCATTGCGTATGCGCGTGAAGTGGCCGACGTGCGCCCCTTACCCAAAGTACGCGATTTGCCCTGTAAACACCCCATGGGCGATGCGTACTTTCAGTTCGCCCGCAACATGGTCAAAGGCATGGCCAAAAACTACCCCGCGCCGCCCAAAGCGGTGGACGCCGTGGAAATGGCCACCAAGAAAAAGTTTGACGAGGGCATGATGTTCGAGCGTGAGCAGTTCATCAACCTCATGTGGACACCCGAGAGTCGAGCCTTGCGCCACTTGTTTGGCGCACAACGCGCCGCCAGCAAGATTGCCGATGTGCCCAGCGACACGCCGGTGCGCGACATCAAGTTGGTGGCGGTCATTGGTGCGGGCACCATGGGCGGCGGCATTGCCATGAACTTCTTGAACGCAGGCATCGCCGTCAAGATGCTGGAAACCAAGCAAGAAGCCTTGGACCGTGGCGTGGCCACGATCCAAAAGAACTACGAAGAGCGCGTCAAAAAAGGCAAACTCAAAGAAGACAAAGCCGCCCAGCGCATGGCGCTGCTCAGCACCACGCTGAGTTACGACGACATCAAAGATGCCGACCTCGTGATTGAGGCGGTGTTTGAAGACATGGGCGTCAAGGAATCGGTGTTCAAACAGCTCGATGCCGTGATGAAGCCGGGCGCGATTTTGGCGTCCAACACGTCCACCCTAGACCTGAACAAAATTGCCCACTTCACCCAACGCCCGCAAGACGTGGTGGGTTTGCATTTCTTCAGCCCCGCCAACGTGATGAAGCTGCTCGAAGTGGTGCGTGGCAAAGACACCGCCAAAGACGTGTTGGCCACGGCCATGGACGTGGCCAAGAAAATTAAAAAAATTGCCGTCATCTCGGGCGTGTGTGACGGCTTCATTGGCAACCGCATGATTGACCAATTTGCACGTCAAGCGGGTTTCTTGTTGGACGAAGGTTGCACGCCCGCACAGATTGACCGTGCGATGGAAAAGTTTGGCTGGGCCATGGGGCCATTTCGCATCAGTGATCTGGCGGGCAACGACATTGGCTGGGCCATTCGCAAGCGCCAGTACAAAGAAAACCCCAAACGTCGCTACAGCAAGACTGCCGATCTCTTGTGCGAACAAGGCCGCTTCGGCCAAAAAACCGGCGCGGGTTGGTATGACTACAAGCCAGGCAAACGCGATGCGATTCCGAACAAAGACGTGGAGGCCATGATTGCCAAACACCGTGAATCGCTGGGCATCAAGCCCCGCAAGATCAGCGACGAAGAAATTGTGCAACGTCTGAATTTGGCCTTGGTCAATGAAGCCGCCCACATTTTGGAAGAAGGCATTGCCAGCAAAGCCAGCGACATCGACATGGTCTACATCAGCGGCTATGGGTTCCCCATCTACCGCGGCGGCCCCATGAACTATGCCAACGAGTTAGGCCTCTTCAACGTGGTGCAAGCCATGCAGCGCTTTGCCACCAACCCACACGATGACGCCGAATTTTGGAAGCCAGCCCCGTTGCTCGCCAAGCTCGCCGCCGAAGGCAAGACCTTCAACTGAACACAGAATTAAGGAATACCTATGACCCACGCTGTCATCGTCTCTACCGCCCGCACACCGCTTGCCAAAAGCTGGAGGGGCTCATTCAACATGACCCATGGCGCGACCTTGGGTGGTCACGTCGTCAAACACGCCATTGCGCGCGCTGGCATTGAAGCCGCCGAGGTGGACGATGTCATCATGGGTTGCGCCCTGCCTGAAGGTGCAACGGGCATGAACATCGCGCGTCAAATTGCGCTGGCGGCAGATTGCCCCGTGTCCGTCTCAGGCATGACCATCAACCGTTTTTGTTCATCAGGCCTGCAAACCATTGCCACAGCCGCACAGCGCATCATTGCGGGCGAGGGCGATGTGTACGTGGCCGGTGGCGTAGAAACCATTTCTTGTGTCCAGCAAGAAGCCAATCAACACATGATGGTGGACCCTGTGTTGAATAAGAAGAAACCTGAGATTTACTGGAACATGTTGCAAACCGCCGAGAACGTGGCCAAGCGCTACAACATTGGTCGCGAAGCGATGGATGCCTACGGCGCACTCAGCCAGCAACGTGCCTTTGCCGCACAGTCGGCCGGTTTGTTTGACGCCGAAATTGCGGCCATCACCGTCAAAGCCGGTATTGCCGACAAAGTGATGGGCCTCATCACCAAACAAGTCACCGTCAGCAAAGACGAGGGCATCCGCGAAGGTTCAACCGCCGAAGCGTTGGCCAACCTCAAATCCGCCATGCCCGGTGGGTTGATTTCAGCCGGCAATGCCAGCCAGTTTTCAGATGGCGCAGGCGCTTGTGTGGTGATGAGCGAAGAGCTCGCCAACAAACGCGGCTTGAAGCCCTTGGGCCGCTTCCTCGGCTTTGCCGTGGCGGGCTGCGAGCCCGACGAAATGGGCATTGGCCCCATCTACGCTGTGCCCAAAGTGCTCAAGCGTTTGGGCTTGAGCGTGGGCGATATTGACCTGTGGGAACTCAACGAAGCTTTTGCCGTGCAAGTGCTGTACTGTCGCGACAAACTGGGCATCCCCGATGATCGCCTCAACGTCAATGGCGGCGCAATTGCCTTGGGCCATCCTTATGGCGTGAGTGGTCAACGCTTGACAGGCCATGCTTTGATTGAAGGCAAACGCCGCGGCGCCAAACGTGTCTGCGTGACCATGTGCATTGGTGGCGGCATGGGCGCTGCTGGTATCTTCGAGGTCTTGTAACCACATCAGGAGAACATCATGCAAGAAAGCTTTGGCGCCTACATTCCGTTTGTCGACCATCTAGGTTTTGAGATGGTGTTCTTTGACGATGGCTACTCAGAGTTGCGTTACACGCCCGAGCCCGAGCACATGAACTCGTTCAACGTGACGCATGGCGGCGCGGTGATGACGTTCTTGGATGTCACGCTGGCCTCGGCTGCGCGCAGCGTGGATCACGGCATGGGTGTGGTGACGATTGAGATGAAGACCTCGTTCATGCAACCGGCCAAGGGTGAGTTGACGGGCAAGGGGCGGTTGATGCACCGCACGGGGAGCATGGCGTTTTGTGAGGGGACGTTGTTGGATGCGCAGGGGAATGTGTGTGCGCATGCGACGGCTACGTTTAAGTATGTGAAGCGTGATGGGGCTGCGTCTACTGAGTTGCATGAGGTGTCTACGGATTAACTTCCCTTCGTTGGCTCGGGGTTGCGGTGTGCCAAGACGGCTTACATCGCTGCGCGACGAATGGCGCCGCCTTGGCACACCGCAACCCCTGTCACGTCTGGAAAAACTCTTACCACAAGCCTTGAAGCTGGTTTTTAGTTGACGTTCTGAGCTCAGGCAAAATTGCCGGCTTCGACGACATAGCCTCCTTCAAACATGCAAAAAATTACCCGCCAACTGGCGGACGAAATCAAGATCTCTGAAGCCCAAGTACGCTCTGCTGTGGAGCTGCTCGATGGTGGTGCCACCGTGCCGTTTATTGCCCGTTACCGCAAAGAAGTCACAGGCGGGTTGGACGACATTCAGCTGCGCGAACTCGAGGCGCGCTTAAGCTATTTGCGCGAGTTGGAAGACCGCCGTGCTGCGGTGATCAAGAGCATTCAAGAACAAGGCAAGCTCACGCCCGAGCTGTTGGCCGCCATCGAAGCTGCGCCGACGAAGCAAGAGCTGGAAGACATTTACCTGCCGTTCAAACCCAAGCGTCGCACCAAGGGCATGATTGCCAAAGAGGCGGGGCTGGAGCCGTTGGCCGACAAGTTGTTTGCCGACCCAACGCTCAACCCGACTGTGGAAGCCGAAGCGTTCATCTTGCCCGCGGGCAAGATTGAAGGTGCCGACTTCACCACCGTCGCTGCGGTGCTCGATGGCGTGCGCGATTTGTTGAGCGAGCGCTGGGCCGAAGACGCTGCGTTGGTTCAACGCTTGCGCGAATGGCTGTGGGCCGAAGGTTTGTTCCGCAGCAAGATCGCCGCTGGCAAAGACGAAAACAACCCCGACGTGGCGAAGTTTCGCGACTACTTTGATTACGACGAGCCCGTGGGCCGCGTGCCTTCGCACCGCGCGTTGGCGGTGTTCCGTGGCCGTGCGTTGGAAATGCTGGATGCCAAACTGGTGCTGCCCGTCGAACCTGAGCCCGGCAAGCCCAGCTTGGCCGAAGGCAAGATTGCTTTGCACCTCGGCTGGAGCCATTCCAGCAGGGTAGGGGACGACCTGATTCGCAAATGCGTGGCGTGGACGTGGCGCGTGAAGCTCAGCCTCTCGACCGAACGCGACTTGTTCACACGTCTGCGCGAAGAAGCCGAAAAGGTCGCCATCAAAGTGTTTGCCGACAACTTGCGCGACTTGCTGTTGGCCGCGCCCGCAGGCCCGCGCGTGGTGATGGGTCTTGACCCAGGCATTCGCACCGGCGTGAAAGTGGCCGTGGTCGATGCCACAGGCAAGCTGGTGGAAACGTCAACCGTTTACCCACACGAGCCACGCAAAGATTGGGACGGCTCGCTCTACACCTTGGCCAAGTTGGCAGAGAAGCACGGCGTGAACCTGATTGCGATTGGCAACGGCACAGCCAGCCGCGAGACTGACAAACTGGCGGGTGAACTCATCAAACTCATGTCTAAGCACGACGCGAGCAAGGTCATCGACAAAGTGGTGGTCAGCGAAGCAGGCGCGTCGGTGTACAGCGCCAGTGAATACGCGAGCCAAGAGATGCCCGATGTGGACGTGAGCCTGCGCGGCGCAGCCAGCATTGCGCGCCGCTTGCAAGACCCTTTGGCCGAGTTGGTGAAGATCGACCCTAAATCCATTGGCGTGGGCCAGTACCAGCACGATGTGAACCAAAGCGAACTCGCCCGCACCCTCGAAGCCGTGGTGGAAGACTGCGTGAACAAAGTAGGCGTGGACCTCAACACCGCCAGCGTGCCGCTGCTCACCCGCGTGTCGGGCCTCTCGACCACCACCGCCAAAGCCGTGGTGCGTTGGCGTGAAGCCAATGGTGCGTTTGCCAACCGCCAGCAGTTGCTCAAAGTCACAGGTCTCGGTGCGAAAACGTTTGAGCAAAGCGCGGGCTTCTTGCGCATCAACGGTGGCGACAACCCGCTGGACATGACCGCCGTTCACCCCGAAACCTACCCTGTGGTCGAGCGCATCATGGCGCAAACGGGCAAGCCTGTGGCCGAGCTGATGGGCCGCGCCGACATGCTCAAAACCTTGAAGCCCGAGCTGTTTGCCAACGACACCGTGGGCGTCATCACCGTCAAAGACATCTTGAGCGAACTCGAAAAACCAGGCCGCGACCCGCGCCCCGATTTCAAAGTGGCCAAGCTGCAAGACGGCGTGGAAGACATCAAAGATTTGAAGGTCGATATGGTGCTCGAAGGCACCGTCAGCAACGTGGCCGCCTTTGGCGCGTTTGTCGATTTGGGTGTGCACCAAGACGGCTTGATTCACGTCAGCCAACTCAGCAACAAGTTCATCACCGACGCTCGCGAAGTGGTGAAGACGGGCGACATCATCAAGGTGAAGGTGCTGGAAGTGGACGTGGCCCGCAAACGCATCAGCTTGACGATGAAGATGGATGCGGCGCCTGCTCGCAAAGATGGACCACGCGACAACCGCTTTGAACATGCCGGCCGTGACAACCGCCAACGTGGCAGTGGCAGCTACAGCAGCGGCTACACCGCACCACCTCAAGCCGCGGCGGGATCGGCCATGGCGAGTGCGTTTGCCAAGCTGCAAGGTTTGAAGAAATAAGCCCGAGGCCGCGCGTTGAAAGCCCTGCACATCTACGCCGGCCCCAAAGCCATGGCCCACATCGAGGCCAACGGCTTGAAGCCCGAGCACATCGGTGTCATTCCCGCTGCGGCAGGGGGCCCCAAAGGCTTGATCCTTGGCCCGCTGGACCGCTTTTTGTTTGGTGAATGGTTGCCACAAAGCACGCAACCCATCGACTTGGTGGGGGCCTCTATCGGCGCGTGGCGAATGGCCACCGCGTGTTTGGACAACCCCGTGCAAGGCTTTGATCGCCTGTCGCACGACTACATCCATCAAGACTACAAAGTACCTGAGGGCCAAAAACGCCCCAGCGCCAAACAGGTGAGCGACGAGTTCAGCCAAACCTTGCAAGCTTTCTATGGCGACCATGTGGGTGAGGTGCTGAATAACCCGCGCTACCGCCTGCACGTGGTGACTTCGCGTGGCAAACACATCTTGCACCGCGAACACCCGCTGCTCACGCCCTTGGGCTATGCCGGTGCGTATCTGTGCAATGCGGTGCAACGCAAAGCCATGGGCGCGTGGCTAGAGCGTGTGGTGTTTTCAAGCCGAGGTGAGCTGCCGTTTGATGCGGCTGACTTTTCCACCCAACAGATGGCGCTGAACGAACGCAACTTCATGGCCGCGCTGCAAGCGAGTTGCTCTATTCCATTTGTGCTGCAAGCTGTGCACGACATTCCCGATGCCCCCACGGGCGCGTATTGGGATGGCGGCATCACCGACTACCACTTGCACCTCAACTACAAAGGGCTCGTCCTGTATCCACACTTTCAGCAAGCCGTGGTACCCGGTTGGCTCGACAAGGCCTTGAAGTGGCGGCACAAGTCCACTGCGTTTTTAGACAACACCATCGTCCTCGCGCCCAACCCCGAGTGGGTCAAAACCTTGCCCAACGGCAAGCTGCCAGACCGCAGTGACTTTGTGCGCTACGTCACTGACTTTGAGGGACGGGTGAAGGTTTGGAAAACCGCAGTGAGTGCCAGTGAACAATTGGCACAGGAATTTGCAGACTGGTTAGTCCAACCCAATATGGCTGCTGTGCAGCGTCTTTAAGGAGTCACCATGCGTCATGCCTACGTCGTCGGTCAAATGACCGTGAAGAACGACACGAAATGGGCCGAGTACCGAGGCCAAGTTTTAGCGACTTTGCTGCCCTTTGGCGGCGAGTTGGTGTTTCGCGGCCAGCAGGCGAGGGCGTTGTCGGGTGATTGCCCACACGCCGATATCGTGGTGATTCGCTTTGCATCGCTGGCCGATGCCGATGGCTGGCATAACTCCGCTGCCTATCAAGCGTTGATTCCGCTTCGCCAAGAAGCAGCCGATGTGGTGCTGACGACTTACGAAGCCTGAGTTCAAACGCGTTGCGATGAACGAGTCGATCGACTACCTGCATGAGGTGTTTGACGCCTTCGGCCCGATTCGCACGCGCCGCATGTTTGGTGGTTGGGGCATTTACCACGATGGCTTGATGTTTGGCTTGTACGCGGCAGGGCGTTTGTATTTGAAGACCGATGCGCACAACGTGGCGCAGTTTGAATCGGCGGGATCTGAGCCTTTTACCTATACGCAGCGCGGCAAGCCTGTGAAGTTGTCTTACTGGTCTGCTCCAGAGGTCGTGCTCGATGAGCGGGAGCAAGCTGTGTTTTGGGGGCTCAGTGCTTTTGAAGCCGCTTTAAGAACAAACGCTGCGAAGACGCTCAGCAAGAAATAACCGCACGCGTGCCTCGCACCTTATTTAGGTTTGCGCTTCGCGTTTGTTTTTTTATTTTTCTCAATCGCCTCTTTGCGCACGGCGCGTTCGGCATCGGCTTGTTTGCCTTCGGCCAGCCAAGCCGCAAATTGCTCGGGTGTTTCTAGCGTGATGCGGCCCAGCGCTGCGGTGCGGAAATCGTGAATCACGATGTGCGCCGCTTTGGTGAGGTTGATGCGACCGCCGCTTTGCACAGCGCCGCGCTTGCGGCCAATGGCTTCGAGCATGTCTTCGTCGGTGTGGCTGGCCACGTCGTCGATGGTGTAGCGCTGCTTCAGCTCATTCGGGTAGTGCGGGATGAGGTAGTTGAGCAACTCCAGCGCGACGGTTTCTTCGTCAAAGGCATTCACGCCAATCGCGCCGCTGGCGGCGAGGTTGAAACCGCTTTGCTCAACGATGATGCGCGGCCACAGCACGCCCGGTGTGTCGTACAAATAAAAGTCATCGGCCAGCGCAATGCGTTGCTCGGTTTTGGTCACGCCGGCTTCGTCGCCCGTCTTGGCGGCGCGTTTGCCTTTGAGGGTGTTGATGAGGGTGGACTTGCCCACGTTGGGGATGCCGCAAATCAACACGCGCATGGGCTTGACCATGCCGCCGCGGTTAGGGGCGAGTTGTTGGCAGGCATCAATCAGCGCTTTGGCGGGCGAGGTCATGCTGGTGTCGAGACCAATCGCGCGCACGCCGGGCATGGCGTTGTAGTGGGCCAACCAGAGCGCGGTGCGTGCAGGGTCGGCCAAGTCTTGCTTGCTCAAAATCTTGAGCGCAGGTTTGCCTTTGATGAGCTCGGCCAACATCGGGTTGGCGCTCGAGCCGGGCAAGCGGGCATCGAGCATTTCGATGACAACGTCGATTTCTTTGATGCGCTCCCCAATCGCCTTGCGCGTGAGGTGCATGTGTCCGGGGAACCATTGAATAGCCATAGCGTTGATTGTCGTTCACACGGAGCGGGTGGCGATCTGCAGTTGCAAATGCAAGGCATCACCTAAATCGACTGGCAGTTGCTGCTTGGCTTTGAGGTAGTGGTCGGTGAAGACTTCAAAGTAAGCGTTGAGGGCTTGGGCCGCTTGTGTGTCTTTGGCCAGTTTGAGGCACATCGCGCCCACTTCGGCGGTGCACAGGTGGGCTTCGCTTTGGGCGCGGCGCAATTGGTAGCGCGAGAGCTGTTCGGGCTGCAAGCTGAGCACGGGAAAGTTTTGCAGGTAGGGGCTTTTGCGAAACATCTTGCGCGCTTCGTCCCACGTTCCGTCGAGCAGGATGAACAAGGGGCGTTTGTTGTCGTTGTTCGTTACCTCGTGAACCACGCGTGTGGCGTCTGCAAACTCAGCAGGAAACACCACATAGGGTTGCCATTGCGGGTCGTTTAAGAGCGCCAACAACGCAGGGTCAACTTCGGTGCGGGCCCAGCCAAATGCAAACGTGTCGGCCACCACATCGGCAATCAGCCAGCCGGTGTTGCTGGGTTTGAGTGGCTCAATATCAGCCATCAGCAAACACATGCCTGCGCGTGTGGGCACGTCGGGGCGCAGGGTGCAGAGGCAGTGCGTGGGCATCAAGCGGCAGCCGGTGCATCGTTCACCCTTGGGGCCGCCGCGTGCTAAGAAAGGTTTGACGCTGCGTGCGAGGCGTGCTGCGCGTAGGCGGGAAACAGCATGGGGGAAGTCAACCGACACAGCTTATTCAGCCACATGGCACTCGCGGCGCAACAGCGCCAGTGCATCGTGCAGCTTGTAGTCGTGGTCACTCATCAGTGTGGCGAGCGAATCGTCGATGAAGCTCTCCCACAGGTCGATGTAATCGTCTTGGTGCTCTGCGGGGGCGTTGGCCTGAATGAACGTGGTGGCCAGCTCGGGCTGCACACCGGATTTGCGGATTTTTCGGATCAGCGTGGCAGCGGTTTTTTCAGTCAGCAGCGTTTTGCCTGTGCCACCTGCTGCGATGCATAAGAAGAGCGTGAGCAATGAGCTGTCGTCGCTGTGGCCGCCTGTGGCTTTGCTCCACGCGGCAGAAGTTTGGCGGTCAAAGTGATCGACCTCAGACAAACCGTCTTCCACCCAAAAGTAGCGGCCTACAAAGGCGGGTGTTTGGTTGAACAGTTTTTGCGGTGTCAGCTTGGCATCCAAAATTTTGGGCAAGTCAGTTTCCACGCTTTGGCGCACTTGCTCCACCGCGGTTTTGAATTCAGCTGGTAAGTTTTTCGGCACAACCAGGTTGATGGTTTTCGTCGTGCTGGGTTTGCGCAAGGTGGCAATAATTTTTTGGAAGGCCACCCAGTCAGGCATCTCTTTGTGCTTGGTCGCTGCGGCTAACAAGGCCGTGCGAATGACGGCTTCGGCATCGCAGCCGGCTTCTTCTAAATCGTCGGCGTGCAGGCCGAGTTGGTCGGCCATCCAAATGGCGGCGTCGATGACGTGCGCCACTTCTTGGCGTTTGCCCAGTTCGGCTTGGTAGTCAGCCAAATTGCACAGCGACCACTTGGCCAATTGCGGGATGTGTTTGTCGCTGAAACCGCCGTGCTCGTTCATGCCAAAGTGCGTGTTTTGCGGCATGACGATGAGGGCTTTGAGCATGTCAGATGCCGCCTTGGAACGCGACATGAATGAGTGCTCACGCAAGTGTTCAGCTGCTTTGCGTAAGTCGCCACCGCTTTGAATTTGCAGCGTGAGGCTGACCAAATTGACGATGCGGTCTTTGGCTTTTTCTAGCTCTGGGCGCAAAAACTCGCTGCCAAAGTAGCGCGCAATTTGCACCATGCCTTTGGGCGCATCAGTTTGAATGGCGTCTAACTTCGCTGCATCCAACACACCGTGTTGCACGCCGTAGGCGAGCGCCTTTTCAAAGAAAGGGCGGTCATCAAAAATGGCGATGGATTGCGTCATGGTGGCTCGACAGCTTAGATGGCCGACTCTTCGTCAGAGTCACGCGCCGCAGGCGTGGCTTGGCCGCGATCGGTGGCACTGGTTTCGACCTTGCCATCGTCTTCTTCCTCTTCTTCGTCGGACAGGCCTGCATCAAAAGCGCGGGCTTTGGCGCGCAGCACCAACAACATTTCGATGAAGAGGTCTGGAATTTTGTGGCGCAAGATCCAAGCGAGTTGCATCCAATCTTGGTCGGCGACTTCGTCTTCGTCGACGCGAGGCTTCACATACGCAGAGCCGAGCAGGGCGCTTTCAGACAAGATATCGCCATCGTCTTCCATGGTGTCAAACGTGCCGGTGCGGGCAAAGGCTTCGATGCGGCTCCACTTTTCGCTGAAGTAATCGGCCAGCGCTTCAGCGCCACCTTCGAGGTCGCCAATCGCGGTGAGGAACTCAATCGGGTCTGCGTCTTCGCGGAAGATGATGGAGTTCATCATGCCGCGCAAGTGGGTGCGGGTGAGGTCTTTGTATTGTTTTTCAATCACCACAGCACGCGCGAATTGCTCGGGCGTGACCAAGAGGTTGATGATCGATTCTTTCGATGTGTCGTACTCGCGAATCACGGCCAAGATGTCTTTGGGCGGCAGCTGCTCCAGCACTACCATCAAGGCTTGGTCGCCCTCGGCATCGGCCAGTTCGACCAGTGCCGCTTCAGCGCCCGTAATGTCGCCTGCGGCGATGAGGCTCTGTGTTTTGGTGATCAGTGCAATGGCATTTGTTTTGTCGGTCATATGGCCTCCTGCTTATTCTTTGCTGTCGAAACCTTGTTCGACCATCCACGCATTGCCTGCTTCTTCGCGTTCGCGGGCGTCGCGTTCTTCGTCGGATTCGGCTTGGTCGCCGCGTTCGACGTTTTCCAAATCTTCATCGGCATCGGCGGCGCCCGTGCTGCGGCGCATCGGTGTACCGTGCATGTATTCGAGCGCAGCGGCCACGCTCATGAACCACGCACCCACAGGTTCGGCCAAGATTTGGTCGACGATGGGTTGCGCCCACGAAGCAACGCGCACGCCTTCAGACAAGGCATCCCAGCTCAGCAAATCGTCGGCATCCAAGGTGATGAAGTGGTCCATCAACTCGGGCTCATGGAACTCAAACGCTTGGTGCAACACCACGGCCACCATCTCGGGGCTGAGGTCCATCATCTGCAAAAGGAACTCTAGCTCTTTGCGCTTTTCAGCCAAGCGCTTGTCGAGGATGTAGTGGCCTTCTGAATCTGAATTCAGGTCGTCCAACTCGGCTTGGTAAGCCGTGCGTAGCTCTTGGAAGAAAGGAGAAATGCTCATGGTGTGTCGGCGTGTGCCTGTACGTGCGGGTTATGAACGGTTCAGCACGTGCTGAAAATATGCGCCCCAAATTTCGCGTGCGGTGTGTGCGGGGTCGTCCAGCAAGTTGCGGCGGCGGTTGTCGTCGTAGGCTTTGCGTTTGTCGTCGTCTGACAGCACGTCATAGGCCTCTTGCACTTCTCGAAAGC
>Ga0228702_1001124_pt1 | contig 17983 bp, 15 predicted proteins | sample McNCre217_Aug_MG_2_FD_178018 | JGI IMG/M metagenome (GOLD analysis project Ga0228702, IMG submission 178018) | Freshwater microbial communities from McNutts Creek, Athens, Georgia, United States - 20-17_Aug_MG | ecosystem: Environmental > Aquatic > Freshwater > Creek | place: USA: Georgia... | reverse complement strand
GCCGGCGTACTGGGTCTTGAACATCTCTGAGTTGATTGACTCGTCGATGGTCTTCTGAACCTCAGCAGCAGTCGGCCAGATGTCTGCCAAGTAGACCGGGTTACCCTCGGTGTCCTCGCCAAGAGAATCTGACTCGAAGTCGAAGTCCATAGTTCCAGCAAGTGCATAAGCAATAACTAGCGGAGGTGAAGCCAAGTAGTTCATCTTCACATCTGGGCTAATGCGACCCTCGAAGTTGCGGTTACCAGAAAGAACTGCGGTAACGGCTAGGTCGTTGTGGTTGATCGCCTCAGAGATCTCGTCTGAAAGTGGACCAGAGTTTCCGATACAGGTTGCGCAACCGTAACCAACTAGGTTGAAGCCAAGTGCATCTAGGTCCTTGGTTAGGCCAGCCTTGTTGTAATACTCGGTGACAACCTTTGAACCTGGCGCAAGCGAAGTCTTCACCCATGGCTTGGCCTTTAGACCCTTGGCAACCGCATTGCGAGCTACCAGACCGGCAGCCAACATCACGGATGGGTTAGAGGTGTTGGTGCATGAGGTGATCGATGCAATAGCAACGTGACCGTTGTTCATTGCGAAGTCCTGGCCCTTGACCGCAGTCGGCTTTGAAGCTTCTGCCGAGTAGCTCGGTAGGACCTTCTCGAAGGCAGCCTTTGCGTCGCTAAGGACGATGCGGTCCTGAGGGCGCTTCGGGCCGGCAATAGAAGGAACCACAGTGCTTAGGTCTAGCTCTAGATATTCGCTGAAGCGAGGCTCGATGCTTGGGTCGTGCCATAGGCCCTGGGCCTTGCTGTAAGCCTCTACTAGGTCAATCTGCTCCTGTGGACGACCGGTGATGCGCAAGTAGTCGAGGGTAACTTCGTCGATTGGGAACATCGCAGCGGTTGAACCGAACTCTGGGCTCATGTTTCCGATAGTGGCACGGTTCGCCAATGGCACCGAGCTGACGCCGGCACCATAGAACTCAACGAACTTGCCAACAACGCCGTGCTTACGAAGCATCTCGGTGATGGTTAGAACCACGTCAGTTGCGGTAACGCCGGTAGAAATCTGGCCGGTTAGCTTGAAGCCCACGACCTTAGGAATCAGCATAGAAACTGGCTGGCCGAGCATTGCTGCCTCGGCTTCGATGCCACCTACACCCCAGCCTAGAACGCCTAGGCCGTTGACCATGGTGGTGTGTGAGTCAGTTCCCACACAGCTGTCTGGATAAGCCTGAAGCTCACCGTTCACTTCGCGAGCCATGATGGTGCGCGCTAGGTACTCAATGTTTACCTGGTGAACAATTCCGGTGCCAGGAGGAACAACCTTGAAGTCATCAAACGCGGTCTGTCCCCAACGAAGGAACTGGTAACGCTCACCATTGCGGTTGTATTCAAACTCAACGTTGCGCTCAAATGCGTCGGCGCTGCCGGCGACGTCAATCTGAACCGAGTGGTCGATCACTAGTTCTGCTGGCGCAAGTGGGTTGATTCGCTTAGGGTCGCCACCAAGTTCGGCAACAGCCTCACGCATGGTTGCCAAGTCAACGATGCAAGGCACACCGGTAAAGTCCTGCATGATTACACGCGCAGGGGTGAACTGGATTTCTGTGTCAGGCTCGACGGTTGGGTCCCAGTTGACCAATGCGTTCACGTGATCAGCGGTGATGTTTGCACCATCTTCGGTGCGCAAAAGGTTCTCTAGAAGAATCTTCAAGCTGTATGGGAGCGTCTTTGCGTCCACAGAATCCAGCTTAAAGATTCGATAAGTCTTTGAACCAACTACCAGCTGGTCCGACGAACCGAAGCTATTTACCTTGGACATGAAGCCACTCCTTTGTTTGCAGCAATACCGTTCAAAAATACCACTTACTTGACGTGCGCGATGCTGCTTCGCAACAACAACCAAGAAAGCCAGATGCAAAGTGCATAGAGAGGCACACCCATCGCTACTCGAGCGATGCCTAAAGCCTCAATTTGATTTGCAAAATAAAGAGGAAGTTGGACTAAGAGTCGAGCACCAAACAGAATCACGAACAAGCTGGTAGCCAAGTCTGCTCGACGCAAAATCTTTCGATTCTTACGCCATGTCAGCGGCTCACTCCGCATGAGCCCAATTAGGAAGCCAATGAGCGGCCACCTAATCAAAATTGAAAGCAACAGGACTGAGCCGTAGGCGACGTTGGTGAAAAATCCTTGAACGAAGTAATCGGCTGGGTGGCCACCATCGCGAAGCGTGAGAAAGGCCGACAAGCCAATTCCAAGAGCTCCGGCAATTGCCTGTGTAACCGGCTTTCGAGTGACTATTTGCCACAAAACAAAGAATGCCGAAATCGAGAGGGACGCGGTCACCGAAGCGAAGGTGTTTTTGGTAGTGGCAAACACAGCTACAAAAACTGCCGCTGGCACCGAACTCTGAATAATGCCCAACCAGCCGCCAACCGAGGCTAATAGCGACTCGCGGTCAAGGGTTGCCTTGCCGTCTTTTTCATGGATGCCAAGGCGACGCATAGCGCCTGCTCGGCCCGAGTCCTTGTCAGGCAACTAAATCGCCTTTGGTGGGGCGACCGTGCCGCCGGGCATGTGCAAAGGCAAAAGGTCACCGGGAGGCAAAGGGGTTGCGTCGCGGTGGATGGTGACACTTCTAAATAGGTCGTCGATCTCGGCCGCTGCCATTGGGTCGGTGATCGCTGCTCCCCCGATAACCCCACGAAGGAACCACTTTGGACCATCCACGCCCACGAATCTTGAGAATCGGGTGCCGACTTGAACGCCCGATTCGTTAGCTATAGGCAACTTCGCCAGGAGTTCAGGCCCGAGTGAGCCGACTCGATTTTCGAATGTGCCGCCCTGGGCCGTCACCGAATCAGAAATCTGTTGTCGAACGCTATGCCACATGCCTTCAGACTTTGGTGCGGCAAAAGCTTGAAGTTGAAGCGAAGAGTCATCAAACTCGAGAGTCACGGCAACTACGCGTTGGCTTGACTCTTCGACTTCTAGGCGCACCTGCAAGCCATCCTTGGTGGGAAAAAGGATTGAACCCAAATCGAGGAACGCGCCGTTGAACTGCACCTCAGATGAGTCAAATGGCCCTGCCGAATGACGATCGGCTGGAGCTGACTTTTCGCTCTGATATGCCTCGGTCACGTTACTTTGTTCCCGTTGAGCCGAATCCGGCGGTGCCTCGGTGCGAACCAGGAAGGGTTTCAACAGCGATGAAGTCTGCAATTTCGATTGCCTGGATGACGAGCTGGGCAATTCGATCGCCCTTGGTCACCGCAAAGTCTTCCTGGCTTGAGTTGTAGAGAGTCACTGCGATTTCTCCGCGATAACCGGCATCAACGGTGCCGGGCGCATTTAGAACCGTGATGCCATGCTTGGCAGACAAACCGCTCCGCGGGTGAACGAGCCCAACATAGCCATCCGGAAGGGCAATAGATACACCGGTACGAACGGTCAGTCGACCCATCGCTGGAATTACGGAGTCTACGGCCGCTCGAAGATCGGCTCCGGCGTCGCCTGGCTGGGCATAAGTTGGCTCGAGGCCTGGTTCTGCGACAAGCAGTACTGGAAGTTTTTTAGTCACCTTTAGAGCGTAATCTAATGGAATGAATCAACAGCGCAGCGAACCGCAGTACTCGGAATGGGTACTTCCAAATTGGACCAGTTTTCTTCCAGTTTTGGCCATCTATCCGACCCTGTGGCTAACCTTCTTGCCAATTGATTTGGCTCTTGGCACTTGGTTGGGTGTCGGTCTTACTCTGCTAGTGGCCGGGCTGATGATTGCTAAATCGGCGCGAATTACCGTGAGTGACGACTACTTATCTGTCGCTAACGCCATGATCGAGCGCAAATTCATAGTCGGCGTTGAGATGATCGCCGGTGAAGAGGGCTTTGCTGCTAGAGGTCGAAACTTAGACCCTCGAGCGTGGATTCACTTTCAAGGTTCAGTAAAGACTTTGATCCGAGTTCACATCGAGGACCCGGATGACCCAACCCCATACTGGCTATTTTCAACCAGGAAGCCGGAAAAGCTAGCTAAAGCTCTGGGTTTTTAGCTCTCACACTCGATACAGACCTTGCCGAACTTGCCCTTCTTAGGCGAGAGCAGCGAGTGGTGCTTCACAATGAAGCATTCTGAACAGGTGAACTCATCATCCTGCGGAGGCAACACGACCACATCGAGGTCTTCTGACACAACATCCGGGATTGCAAAACCTTCGCCGTGCTCTGACTCATCGCTGTCTACTAGACCGGCTAGTTTGTCAGGCGTGCGCTCTTTGATGGCCTCGATTGACTCGACGTCGTCGTCGTTTTTGCGAGGTGCATCGTAATCGGTGGCCATTCGCCTACCCTTTCGGTTCAAAGTCTTGAAGCGTGCATAGTGTGCAACAAAAAACTGCTAATAGCAAACCTGCAACGCCTTACGACACAAAATACTTCGTGATTGAGAAAATGCCGGTACGGCGCGCCTAAGAAATGTCGGCAATTACAACACCGCTGGTGGCAAACTGAGTGAAAGATCGAAAGGACGAAGAGATGCAAGACATTCGACTGGTCGGAAACGACGGCGAATACCTGAATCTAGAGACTCAGAGTGGCGACAAGTTTCGCCTAGTGCTTGATGACTCACTTCGTTCTGCCGTGAAGCGCGACACGAGCGTGCAACTCGATTCTGTCAGCATCTCACCGCGCGAAATCCAGGATGCGGTCCGCGCTGGCGCAACCGCAGAAGAAGTTTCCGCAAAGCACGCCGTTCCCCTTGATTACGTTGAGAAGTTTGCGCTAACGGTGGTCGATGAAATCGGACACATCATTGCCAGCGCTCAGGCTGTCAGAATCGCGATTGCGGCAGATCGTTATAGCGAGGCGACTCAGCTCGAATTCGGTGAAGTTGTTGCGGAACGTATTGCAACAGCTGGTGGCTCAAAGGTCTCTTGGTCGGCCGCTAAGTATGAAGGTCTGCCTTGGCACGTGACTGTCAACTATGAGACTGGCGACGGTTCAGCAGCTGCCGTTTGGTCATTCGACCAGCGCAAGCTTGTACTTTCTCCTGAAAACGAGTTGGCCATCAAATTCTCCGCTGGCGACCACGCCTCATCAGTTCCAACACCAAAGTTGCGGCCACTGGACCAAACTCAAGTAATTAGCCTTCCAACGGTTGAAGAGATCGAACCAGAGGTTGCTCCCGAGGTGCCAACTCTGTCGGTGGTTAGTTCAATCGAAGAGCTTACGAAGGCTAGTGTCGAAGCTGCCGAGGCACAGGTGCCAGTCACCCCACAGGTCGAACCTGAGGCACCTATTGCTTCCGAGGAGCCGCTGAGTGCCACAGCAGACCTCCTAGAGGCTCTTCGAAAGAAGCGCGCGGCAGCAACAAAGGCTGAAGGGCAGATCTCCGAGGTGGCGCCTGTGGTAGCCCAGCCGACAGTTGAAGCATCCGAGCAGGTCAAGCCTCTTACCACTCCGGTTCAGAACGAAGCAATCGAGTCGACAACATCCGATTTAGACGAGATGCCGGCCGCGCCAATCGCCCCGGCTAAGAAGGGTCGACCAAGCATGCCTAGTTGGGATGAGATTGTGTTTGGAACTAAGGCCGACGACTAGTCAGCAAACGCACCAAATTTGAGCAGCGGAACAGAGAGTTCCGCCTGTGAAATGCCACCGTGTTGGCCAATCATGCGAAGACTTTGTGGCTTTGCGAAGCCCCGGTGATAGCAAACGTACGAACCAACCGAAATCACAAACAGGTCAGGAAGAAGTTCGGCGTTGCCAATTTCGGCGGCGAACCAACCGGCCGACTTTAGTTCTTCAACGGTCGCGACAATGCAGCGCCCATCTAGTTCTGCTTCCAGCTGCGTTTTTGCCGCTGAGGCCTGCGTCGCTGAGTCGAAGTAGAGGAAGTTGTTTCTAGGGTCACCAGTTACAGCAACTAGTCCGGGAAGCTCGATTTCATCCAGGTAAACCTGATTCTCACTCGGAACATCGACGATTCCATGGTCTGCCGTAAGCAAGACGCCAACATCCTTGGGCAAGTTTCCGACTATTTGCCGAATTGCGGCGTCTAGATCTTCGAGTTTTGACAACCACTCGAATGAACTAACACCGTGAGAATGTGCCAGCGAATCAAGTTCAGGGAAATACAAATAGGTAAGTGACTTGTGCTTGGTGCCGAGAATCTCCCTGATGGCGGAAATCCTCTCGTCGAAACTTCGTGCCGGCAGATATTCGGCCTCGCCCATGTTGAGCTTGGTGAAACCAGAGTTGGCGTACTCCCCCGGGCCAACCGCGAAAGTCGTAATTCCCGCGATGACGCTCAAGGCCGAAACGGAAGGAAGTTTCTGCAGGTCGCTGGGCTGGAAGTCTGCGCCCCAACCGGTCAAAAGATTGCGAACCAAACCGGTTGACCGGTCAAAAACCGAATACCCGAAGATTCCATGCTCTGCGGGCTTTGCAGCTACGCCGAAGCTCGTAATGGCTGCCGCGGTAGTCGAAGGGAAAACGGTATTTATGCTCTTGGAGTCACGCAAAGCGGCATTCAAGAAAGGCGCGTGTCCGGCTGCGGCCCGGAGGTTTTCGGAACCCAGGCCGTCCACCAAAATTACGACGGCTTTGCTGGCCCGCTTAAAGCCGAGACGGTTCGAATGGCCTGTGATTGAACCGAGAGCACTAATAAACACATCGGAAAGCCTCCCAAGAGTTTTGGGGGCGGCGGGTAGCATCGTAGGCATCACCAATAGTCTGCCACAGCAGCAAACCAAGACCTGAGATCATATGAAAAACGATTTTCCAGAAGAACACCGCATTGTCGACATTGAGTTGTCGCAAGAGATGCAGGAGTCCTTTCTCGAATACTCGTACTCGGTTATTTATGCTCGCGCTTTGCCAGATGCCCGTGACGGCCTAAAACCGGTTCACCGTCGCATCGTTTATCAAATGGGCGAAATGGGGTTGCGTCCAGAACGAGGCCACGTGAAGTCGGCCCGTGTTACTGGTGAAGTAATGGGCAAGCTGCACCCACACGGTGACTCTGCGATTTATGACGCACTTGTTCGTATGGCTCAGCCATTCAGCCTGCGTGTTCCACTGATTGATGGTCACGGAAACTTTGGCAGCCTGGATGATGGCCCGGCGGCCGCCCGATACACCGAAGCCAAGCTCTCGCAAGCAGCGATGCTGATGAATGACGGCCTGGATGAAGATGTTGTCGACTTCAAGCCAAACTACGACGCTCAGCTATCTGAGCCTGAGGTCCTTCCAGCGGCATTCCCAAACCTTTTGGTCAATGGCGCGTCTGGCATCGCGGTCGGTATGGCCACCAACATGCCTCCACACAACCTTCGTGAAGTCATTTCTGGTGCACGCTACTTGCTCGAGAACCCGCAGGCAAACACCGCTGATCTGATGAAATACATCCCTGGTCCCGATCTGCCAAACGGTGGCATCATCATGGGTCTGGATGGCGTCAGAGATGCCTACGAGACCGGTCGAGGCGTCTTCAAGACTCGTGCCCGCGTTTCGGTTGAAAGCGTTTCACCACGCAAGCTAGGCCTCGTTGTTACCGAGCTTCCTTACCTCGTTGGACCAGAGAAGGTCATCGAGAAAATCAAGGATGGCGTCAACAACAAAAAGCTTCAGGGTATTAGTGATGTCACCGACCTGACCGACCGAACCAATGGCCTCAAGTTGGTCATCGAACTAAAGACCGGATTCGACCCACAGGTTGTGCTCGATCTGCTCTATCGCTTCACCCCGATGGAAGATTCATTCGGAATCAACAACGTCGCTCTGGTCGATGGCCGCCCACTTACGCTAGGTCTCCGTGACTTGTTGGGCGTATATCTTGCCCACCGAATCACGGTCACTCGACGCCGCACCACCACTCGTCTAGGCAAGCGCAAGGCGCGTCTGCACCTTGTCGAGGGACTCCTGATTGCGATTGTTTCGATTGACGAAGTCATCCAGGTCATTCGAAGCAGCGAAGAGGTCGACGATGCTCGTCGCCGTTTGCGCGAAGTCTTTGACCTCAGCGAACTCCAGGCCGAGTACATTCTCGAGCTCCGCCTTCGTCGTCTCACTAAGTTCTCAAAGATTGAACTCGAAACCGAGAAGGCAACCTTGCTGAACGAGATCGCCGAACTTGAGCGCATCTTGGCCAACGAAGCAAACCTTCGCGCGGTTGTCAGCGCTGAGCTAGCCGAAGTTGCCGACAAGTATGGCGATGAGCGCCGCACTACTCTGATTTCAGAGGTCGAAGAGGTTAAGCCGATTTCGATGGCCAAGGCTGCCACGGTGAACGCCGAGTTGGCTGACACTCCTTGCACCATTGTTCTCACTGCGAGTGGAATGCTGGCGCGCGTGGATGGTCACGGTGAAGTAGCCCGCCTGGCAAAGCGCTCAAAGCACGATGCTATTGCTACCAAGATTCAGACTTCGACTCGTCAGGACATTGGTTTCGTAACTTCACACGGCAAGATCCATCGCATTCACTCGGCAGACGTACCTAGTTTCGGCGAAGCATTCGATGCATCGCAGTCTGTTTCGGCTCACGAGTTCCTTGGTTTGCCGAAGGATGAACGAATCCTGGCTGTAATCGAACTCAATGAAACTGCCGAACTCGCGCTGGGTACCGAACAAGGTGTTGTGAAACGTGTTGTAGCTGACTATCCTGCCAAGGATGAGTTCGAAGTAATCTCTCTCAAGGACGGCGACAAGGTTGTTGGTGCCGCGCTAGCCACCGACTCTTCGACCCTTGTGTTTGTTTCGAGCGATGCACAGCTTTTGCACTATTCGGCAGCCTCTGTTCGCCCTCAGGGTCGACCTGCCGGCGGTGTTGCGGGAATCAATCTCGATGAATCAGCCAAGGTTATTTTCTTCGGCGTTGTTGAGAACGCGGCCGGTGCAGTCGTAGTTACCGCCGCCAATAGTTCACTCTCGATTCCAGGAACTGATGCAGGATCTCTGAAGATTTCCGACCTAAGCGAGTTCCCTGGCAAGGGGCGTGCCACCGGTGGAGTTCGTTCACAGCGCTTCGTTCGCGGTGAAGACCAGCTCTACTTTGCCTGGGCAGGTCCGGATGAAGTTCTAGCTCTCACGGCCGACGGAAAGCCGATCGATTTGCGGGGCGAAAAGGCCAAGCGCGATGCTTCTGGAACGCCACAGACCGCTGTTATTGGTTCGGTCGGAAACTAACTTGGACCTAACCGGCGAGGCTTGAGCTTTTGCCTGGACTAGAGCGAAGTGAACCCTTTAGGCGTCGATGCGGTCGCGCTCGAAGTCATCAGCTGAATCGATGATGAAGTCACGTCGCGGTGCAACATCGTTGCCCATGAGCAACTCAAAGACCTGTTCCGCGGCAACGGCATCTTCAACGCGCACACGGCGCAGCGCTCGGTGACTGCGATCCATAGTGGTTTCAGCCAACTGGTCGGCATCCATTTCACCAAGACCCTTGTAACGCTGGATCGGCTCTTTATATCGCTTGCCTTGCTTCTCAAGCTTGATGAGCAGCGATTCGAGTTCCTGCTGCGAATAGGTGTAAACCACTTCGTTAGCCTTCGAACCCGCATTAATGATCTCGACTCGGTGTAGCGGTGGAACAGCCGCGAAAACACGACCAGCTTCAACCAGAGGACGCATGTAGCGGAAAAACAGCGTGAGTAGCAGGGTGCGAATGTGGGCACCGTCAACATCAGCGTCGCTCATCAGAATTACCTTGCCATAGCGGGCGGCATCAAGGTCGAAACTGCGGCCGGAGCCGGCGCCAATGACCTGGATAATCGATGCGCATTCGGTGTTCGAAAGCATGTCGGAAACCGAGGCCTTTTGAACGTTGAGAATCTTTCCGCGAATCGGTAATAGCGCCTGGAAGTCGCTGCTTCTAGCTAGTTTCGCCGTACCAAGGGCCGAGTCGCCCTCAACGATGAACAGCTCCGAATCCATCGTGTCTTGAGTTCTGCAGTCGACCAACTTGGTTGGCAATGACGAGCTTTCGAGGGCATTCTTTCGACGTTGGGTTTCCTTGTGAGTTCGCGCTGAAATGCGCGACTTCATCTCGGCAACGATCTTCTCTAGAAGTAGCGCAGACTGAGCCTTGTCGTCACGCTTGACGCTGTTGAAACGCTCCCCTAGCGACTTAGCAATGACGTTGGCGACGATGTTCTTGACCGCGGGAGTTCCCAGAACTTCCTTGGTCTGGCCTTCGAACTGAGGCTCGGCAAGACGAACTGTGACCACAGCGGTGAGTCCCGCCATGACGTCTTCTTTTTCAATCTTGTCGTTGCCGACCTTTAGCTTGCGAGCATTACTATCGATCTGTCCGCGAAGCGCCTTGAGAAGCGCCTGCTCGAATCCGGTGACGTGAGTTCCACCCTTTGGTGTCGAGATGATGTTCACGTATGACTTGAGTTCAGTGTCGTAACCGGTTCCCCATCGAACTGCAACTTCAACCGCACAATCACGCTCAACATCGCGAGAAACCATGTTTCCCGACTCATCCAAGACTGGGATGGTCTCCGTGAATTTTCCTTCGCCCGAAAGACGCCAGGTGGCTGTCAGCGGTGCATCCTTAGCCAAGAAGTCAGCGTATTCAACGATGCCTCCCTGGTAGCGGAATTCCTGGCGTGAGCTATCGGCGCCCCGCTCATCGGTGATTCCGATTCCAAGACCGGGAACAAGGAATGCAGTTTGACGGGCTCGTCCGACTAGTTCGTCGGTTGAGAAGTGTGCGTCCTTGATGAAGATCTGCGGGTCGACCCAGTAGCGAACTCGCGTGCCCGAAACACCCTTGGCAGCCTTCGCTACCTCACGGAGTACAGAACCGTCTTCGAAAGGCTTGAAAGGGTTGCCTGGAGCGATGCCGTTCTTGTCATCGAAGATCCCGGGTTCGCCTCGACGGAATGACATTGCATAGGTTTTACCTTCGCGGTCTACCTCAACGTCGAGGCGCTCAGAGAGTGCGTTCACAACTGATGCACCGACACCGTGCAAACCGCCCGAGGCGGCATAGGAGCCAGAGCCGAACTTTCCGCCGGCGTGCAATTTGGTGAAGACAACTTCAACACCAGACAGACCAGTTTTAGGTTCGATGTCAACCGGGATGCCTCGAGCCTTATCGCGAACTTCGACCGAGTTGTCCTTGTGAAGAATCACTTCAATCTGGTCGCCGTGACCGGCAAGCGCCTCATCTACCGAGTTGTCGATGATCTCCCAAAGACAGTGCATGAGTCCGCGTGAATCGGTTGAACCGATGTACATGCCCGGACGTTTGCGAACGGCCTCGAGCCCCTCTAGAACTGAGAGGTGGCGGGCGGAATAGTCAGAATTGGGCACCTCAAAATGCTAACCGTGAAGCGTTGAAAAGCGCGGTGTGACACGGCAAAACGGCCGGTTACCAGAACCAGACTTCGCAGTTAGCGAAATGTGGAGCCAAATGCACTCACAGAAACGAAACCTATGTTCATATTGTCTCGGAAGGGATTTAGCATGAGCCAAGAAACAACCGTAGAAGCCGAACTCAATGAGCAGGTTGACGAGTCAACTCAGTCACTGACCGCTCACGATCGCTGCGACGTTTGTGGCGCTCAGGCCTACATCCGTGTAGAACTCGCTAGCGGTGACTTGATCTTTTGCTCACACCACGGCAACGAGAAAAAGGCCCAGTTGGAGCCGGTTGCTGTTTCGTGGCACGACGAGAGCTCGAAGCTACTCGCTCGCTAGTTCCCGCTCAAGTTCCCAAACGTCTTTGATTAGGTCGGCCAATTGGCCGGCCTTTTCTTTTAGCTCAGGCAGCCCAACTCCCGCGTGTGCAGCAATCTTGCCCAGGACTTCACTTAGTAGAGCAGGATTCTTGGCCAGCAATGGCCCGTGAAGCATGGACGCGATCCAGTTCTGTTCGCGATGCAACACCGGCAGATTCACATCGGTGTTTAGATAACCCAAGACTTCGGAGGCACCGTCTTCGATAATCTCGAATTTAGAGAGCCGTTCATTTAGCGGCTCGATATTTGGGACAGCCAAAACTCGGCTTTCAACTAATTCCTCGAAGCCGGTGGAAATAGACAAACCTGGCACACCCGCACGAATAAGTTCTGCCAACTTCGGCGCCATCGACTGGAATTCGCCCTCAATTGCACTCCAAGCTGCGATTGAACCGTGACCGATAAAGATCAGGTCAAAGCGCTGTTCAAGGTCAGCTAACGTGCGCACCGAAACAATCTCGCAGGGCACACCGCGCCACTTCAATTGTTTGGAGAGCACTTCGAGATTGCCTTGGTCACCATTCAGGTTCAAGTGCTCCGGAAACAGTGCAGCGAGTCTAATCAACGTTCAACCGCCTCTGGATCGGTGAATCCTAGAATCCTTCTAGTTCTTCGCATAGCGTCCGCTGAAAAAATCACTGTCTTTATGCCCTGCCTAGGTGTCGGCAGACTGAAGAACTTTTCAAGAGCGAGCTCAAGGTCGCCTTCGACTTCTCGGATTGGGACATCCGCATAGGTCAGACGCAGAGCGATCTCAGCGAAGTTGTACCCGCTCACGATGTCGGCATGAGACAGATTCGACATGTCAACGGTCCAGAGCCACGAAGGGTCGTGCACATCACGACCGATGGCAACCATGATTTGCTCTGGGTCGGTGGTCAGGTTATCGAGGTTCAACTGAAAACTCATCGGGTTCTGCACAAGGATGAACTCGACGTCCTCTCCCCTTACCTGTGCGATTTCACCGCGGGCAAAAACTGGTGGAAGCTCATTGAGTACTTTTGCCGCGAGTTCGAGATCGAATTCGTTACCTAGATACTGTTGAGCACTTTGCAGAGCGGCGATCGAATCCAACGCATAATGAAGACCACGATTTGGCAAGTTGAAGTTAGCCTGACGACCATCAAGCATTGCAACGGCCGCAGTGCCACTGACTGCAGTGATCTCGGCTCCTACAGCTGGTCGCGGCAGTGTCTCAAGGTAAGTAGGTGCCGAACCTAATCCGTGGCTTGTGGCGGAAATCAATTCTTCGGTGATGCCAAACCAACTAACAGCCTTCGATTCCCCAAGTCCCTGGCCAATAATGACCGTGTTCTGGTCATCGGCGTTCAGCAGAACGGCGCCTGTGGTGCGGCTTGCAACCAATGCGAGTTTGTCGCGAACAATCGCTGGGTCGATGAATCGATCAAGTTGATCTTCGAGCACATTGAGGATGGTCGACTGGCGCGGGCTCACATGCTCGGTTATTTCCGCTGCGTGCCCTTCATCCATTTCGAGAATTGCTACGTCGCCAGGAACTTGACCAAACAAGTTTGAGCGCTCGAGAATCGCTGAATAGAACCCTTGTGAAATGTTCGCGGTCGAAGGGTTCGTGAAAACGTCTTTGCCGTGCGCGCGCGCGATAGCGACGAGCATTTTTGTGGTGGTGGACTTGCCTGCGGAGCCAGTGACAACTACTAAACCATCCGGGAAAGAGTTTAGGGTCTTCGACAGTAGACCCGGTGCAATCTTGCTCAGAATCAGGCCGGGCAACGCAGAACCGCCGCCTGGCCGGACCTTCCTGATGAGTGAGCGCGCAGCCCGCCCAATCAGAATGGCTGGAAGGTAAGACACTTAGTTCTCTAGGTAGTCACGAAGCATCTGTGAACGAGACGGGTGACGAAGCTTCGACATAGTCTTCGACTCGATCTGACGAATGCGCTCACGGGTAACACCGAACTCTTCACCAATCTGGTCGAGAGTCTTCTGCACGCCATCACCGAGACCGAAGCGGCTACGGATAACACCGGCTTCACGTGGGTGAAGTGAGTCGAGGATGCGCTCTAGCTCACGCTGAAGCATGGTGAAACCGACTGCGTCGGCTGGAACAACAGCTTCGGTGTCCTCAATGAGGTCTCCGAACTCGCTGTCACCATCTTCGCCAAGTGGGGTCGAAAGCGAGATTGGCTCGCGGCCGTACTTCTGGACTTCAACAACCTTCTCAGGGGTCATGTCTAGTTCACGAGCTAGTTCTTCGGGGGTCGGTTCGCGACCTAGATCCTGAAGCAGCTGACGCTGAACGCGGGCAAGCTTGTTGATGACTTCGACCATGTGAACCGGGATGCGAATGGTGCGGGCCTGGTCAGCCATTGCACGGGTAATCGCCTGTCGGATCCACCAGGTTGCATAGGTCGAGAACTTATAACCCTTGGTGTAGTCGAACTTCTCGACAGCACGAATCAGACCAAGGTTACCTTCTTGAATCAGGTCGAGAAACTGCATTCCACGGCCGGTGTAGCGCTTTGCAAGCGAGACAACTAGACGGAGGTTTGCTTCTAGAAGGTGGCTCTTAGCGCGCTGTCCATCCTTGACGACCCACTTAAGGTCGCGCTCGGCTTCTCGCGATAGCTTCTTGTCGGTAGCAAGCTTCTCTTCAGCAAACAGACCGGCTTCAATTCGCTTTGCCAGCTCAACCTCGAGCTCTGCGTTTAGAAGCGCAACCTTACCGATTTGCTTTAGGTAGTCCTTTACCGGGTCGGCGGTTGCGCCGGTGATGGTGGTGGTCTGAACCGGGATGTCGTCCTCTTCGCGGTGCGAAAGAACTAGGGCACCCTCTGGAACGACGATCTTTTCTTTTTCTTCGTCGTCGTGCTCGTCGTCGTGTTCGTCCTCGACGGCAGTCAAATCAATAGCTGATGCTGCCTCTGCGACGATCTCGTCGACAGAAACCAAGTCGTCGGCGTCGTCGATGTCTTCTTCATCATCATCGCCAAGCTTCGCGGCCTTCTTAGCCTTAGCTGGCTTAGCCTTTTCGGCGGCTGGCGCTGCAGCCTTATCAGACTTCGCTTTAGCTGGTGCTTTAGGAGTCTTCTCGGCAACGATTTCGATGGCCTCAGCGGCAACCTTAGTTGTCTTGGCCTTCGGTTCAGCAGACTTCGCTTCCTTGACAGCGGCAGTCTTCGCGGTTTTAGCAGCTGGTTCAGCAGTCTTAGCGGCGACCTTTGCTGCTGGCTTGTTAGTCTTTTCAGCCTGTGCAGCTGGTTTTGCAGCGGCCTTAGCGGCAGGCTTCTCGGCTGCCTTTGAGGATGTCTTGGCAGGGGTCTTTGCGGTTACTTCAGCTTTTGGCTTAGTAGCCTTTGGTGATGCAGGAATGATCGTTGCTTCTTTCTGTGTCGGTTCCCCCGAAGATTTGTTCTGCCCCGGGTGCAGCAGGTTAGACAGGAAACCGCGCTTTTTGCCGCTTTCAGTGTTCTTAGCCACTTCTACCTCTCAGAATCAACTATCTGCTGATCCGGGCATTACTAAGACCCATGTCAAATCCACAAAAAATGCGGAGACTGGGTCTTGATGCAATTATGTCATGAAAACAGCTGTTAGCTGACCATTTGAATTGCAATTGCTCTACTTTTCAACGCTGATGGGTAAAAATCTATTCCCGTTGCACATAGACAAGTCTTCTGAGTTTGTCACCCCGCCGCCTTCGCGAATTGGGAAATTAGTCTGAGGACTCCTCTGCCGAGTTCTTTCTACGGCTGGCTAGGTAGTCCTCTAGCTCGGCTGCGATTTCATCTGCATTGGGCACCTTGTTGTCTGGTTTGCGAATCGGAGCCTGGTTAGGTCCAGTTTTCTCGTTCAAATAGCCCTGCTCGAGATTGGCAATCATCCTAGAAAGCTCTTCATTTTCTTCAACCTGAGTATTCAACTTGCCCAAGAAACGAACACCATCATCTCTAAGGTCGTCGGTTGGGAAAACCAAGCCGGTGGCCATGGTGACCTGTTCGAATGCAGCCACGGCTGCCTGAGGGTATTCACTCTCAGAAAGGTAGTGAGGAACTAGCAAGACGTAACCAGCGGTAGGTATTTCAACGGCCGCGAAACGATATTCGAGGAGGTGCAGGACGTTGCCAGGAACCTGAGTTTGTGGGCGCCACTCTGAGGTCTGATCGATTAGATCCTTGCGGTTTCCAGAAACGGTAACTCCGACGGAACGGGTGTGCGGAATGGGGAACGGAATTGCGTGAACCCAGGTGAAGTCTGAGACGGCATAGAAATCAACGATGAATGCCATGGCGTCAGCAAACGCTTCCCAGCGGAAGTCTGGTTCATAACCGTGAAGATAGAGGAATGGCTGGCGGGCTTCATCCCAAACTAAATAAATGCCAAGGATTGCCGGCTCGTAAGACTCGATGTGGTCTTTTTCGAAATACATAACCGGACGACGCGAGCGGTAGTCGAGCAATTCATCATTGTTGAAACTGATGAGCAACTTGTGTTCGAGATTTGCAAAGATCTGCTCAGCGAATTGCTGAACAGTTGAACCGGCGTCGGTGAACCCGGTGAGGCCACCAATCATGTGCAAGCCGAGGGTTACTTCGGTGTCCACATCGTGGATCGTGAATAAGTCTCTCGGCTGAACCATGTCTAAATCCTATCCCTGAGCACACGCGGTTAGCATTGTGCTCATGACGAACATCAAGCTCTCAGCAACCGCAAAAATTCCTACTGGAAAGCCAGGGAGGGTCTTTGTAATCGGAGTGACAACTCAAGATTCAAAACTCGTACTGTTGCCTCACCGCCTAGAAACCGCTGCGCTACATGAACTTGATCTTTCGGCGTTGGGCGTTTCATCCAAGTTGGAGTCAATCAGCCGATTCCCAGGGCCTGACGGCTCAGTGTTGGCTCTCATTGGCGCGGGCGTCGAGGAGCTCGATGAGGATTCGCTTCGCGAGGTCGCCGCCTCAGCCGTGCGTAAACTCGACGGCGCAAAGGAAATCGTGTTCGATCTTCCAACCGATGACGACCGTGATGCGGTTTCGGTGTTAGAGGGTGCACTTCTGGGCAACTATAAATACGCGTCTGCGGTACCAAATGACTTGGGCAAAGGCAAGCCTTCAGTAAAGCAGTCAATCACCTCGATCACAGTTCTCACTGATAAAAAGGTGTCGTCGGGAGCCATAGAACGCTCAAGGGTTTTGGCACAGTCCGTGCATCGTGTTCGCGACTTGGTGAACACCCCACCTAACTTGCTTTTCCCAGGTAGCTTTGCAGACATCGTTGGCAAAGAAGCCAAGGCCTTTGATGTCACAGTAACTGTGCTCGAAGAAAAGGCACTCAAGGCCGGGCGTTTTGGTGGAATTCTTGCCGTTGGCCAGGGTTCTAGCCGCCCTCCGCGCCTTGTGAAAATCGAGTATGCACCTAAGAAGTCCAAGCAACACCTAGCTCTGGTTGGCAAGGGCATCACTTTCGACACCGGCGGTATCTCGATCAAGCCAGCTGCGTCAATGGTCGGAATGAAATACGACATGACCGGCGCCGCAACTGTTTACCAGGCGATTCTTGCAATCGCCGCCCTAAAGCTGCCGGTCAAAGTGACCAGCTACCTATGCCTAGCCGAGAACATGCCATCTGGCACAGCAATTCGTCCTAACGATGTCATTCAGATTCGTAACGGAAAGACCGTTGAGGTTCTGAACACCGATGCCGAGGGTCGACTAGTCCTTGCAGATGGCCTCTCAGCGGCATCAGAGCTGAATCCGGATCTGATTATTGACGTAGCAACTCTTACCGGTGCCGCGCGGGTCGCTCTTGGCGACCGTTATTCCGCGCTCATGGGCACTTCGGATGCTGTGTCGGCGGTTGAGGCAGCCGCTTTTGATTCTGGAGAGCTCGTGTGGCACATGCCACTGCCGGCCGAGATGCGCGAACGACTAAACACGGATGTGGCGGACATCGCCAACGCCAAAATCGGCTCTACGGCAGGCGGAATGCTTCTTGCAGGCGTGTTCCTGCGTGAGTTTGTTGGCAGCACAAAGCCTGGCGCTAAACCGCAAGCCTGGGCTCATCTAGACATCGCTGGCACCGCAAACAACGAGGGTGCGGCATATGGTTACACCCCGAAGGGTGCTACCGGTGTTGCCCTTCGCACGCTAGTAACCGTTGCTGAGGGAATGTCACGCTAACCTGCGTTGATTCAGTAGTAAACTTTTGACTGATCGTGAACCTTTAAAGGGAGAAATTCGTGGCTGACCACAACTTTGACGTTGT
>Ga0228702_1001119_pt1 | contig 18017 bp, 11 predicted proteins | sample McNCre217_Aug_MG_2_FD_178018 | JGI IMG/M metagenome (GOLD analysis project Ga0228702, IMG submission 178018) | Freshwater microbial communities from McNutts Creek, Athens, Georgia, United States - 20-17_Aug_MG | ecosystem: Environmental > Aquatic > Freshwater > Creek | place: USA: Georgia... | reverse complement strand
CTTCGATTTCAACAAACTCAATCGGATCCGTGGGCGGCTCAGGTTGAATCACGCGGCTGACCAGAAAGTGCTTTTGCTTGGCTACGGGCGTGACAGCCGTCCATTTGCTCAGCAACAGTTTTTTGGGGTTCAAGGGGTTCATGGTGCTGAATCAAGGCGTGCCCTTTATTTCCCGCGCCACCGCCTCCGCCAGCTCAATCACCGCCATGGCGTAGTAGCTGCTCCAGTTGTAGCGGGTGATGGCGTAGAAGTTTTCGGTGCCGGCTACGTAGCTGGGGGGCTCAAGGCCGTTGCGCAGCTCGATCAAGGCCAAGGGGCCGGGGTGGGCCAGGGCGGAGCTGTCCAGCGCGGCCCCTTTGGCGGCAAAGTTGGCAGGGGTGAAGCTGGGCAGAATGTCCGGGGCCAGCAGGCTGTCCATGTCGGTTTGGCCTGGTGTGAGCTGCACGGGGTAATGCGTTGGCAGGCCGGCGCGCCAGCCAAATGATTTGAAGTAGTTGGCCACCGAGCCGATGGCATCGGTGGGGCTGGCAAACAGGTCGATGCGGCCGTCGCCGTCAAAATCCACCGCAAAGCGCGCCCAGCTCGATGGCATGAATTGCGGCAGCCCCATGGCCCCGGCGTAACTGCCGCGCACCGTCAGCGGATCTGTGCCTGAACGGGATGTCAGCAACAGAAACTGTTCCAGTTCGGTGCGGAAAAACGTCTGGCGCTCGGTGGCTCTGGGGTGGGATTGTGGAAAGTGAAATGCCAGCGTGCCCAGTGCATCGATGATGCGGAAATTGCCCGTGTTTTGCCCATACAGCGTTTCCACGCCGATGATGCCCACGATGATGCTGGCTGGCACGCCGAACTCGCGCTCGGCCCGTCCCAGTGCTGTGCGGTGGGTTTGCCAAAAGCGGGCACCGGCTTGGATGCGGCGGGGTTCAATGAAGCGTTCGCGGTAGGCTGCCCAGTTTTTGGCCACGGGGCTGGCCGGTGGCAGCACCAGTTTTTCTACCACGGCCAGGCGCTGGGCCTGGCCCAATTGGTGCTGCATCCAGCGGGCATCCAGCCCCAGGCGCAAGGCGGTGGTCTCGGCCCATTCCATGGCCTGCGGGTCGTCTCGAAACAGGGGGCCGCTGGCACTGGCGATGGATTTCCCCCCGGCTTTGCGCAATTGTTTGCGGGCGCTTGGGTTCGTGGCTTGCCCTTTGGCTTGGGAAGGGGCTTTGCGCTTCGCGGTGGGGGTGCCGTGGCTCTTGTGCGCCGCATGGGCCGTGGTCTGGCGTTTGTCGTTGTCTGCCGCTTGTGCCGAGGTGCTGTACAGCAGGGGCCAGGCCAGGCTGGCAGCGGTGGTCAGGGCGCTGAGTGCGTTCAGCGCGCTCAAAAAGGGACGGGTCATGCGGCGGGGGATTTGGGCGATGCGGTGATGGACAGGCAGTTTAATCGTCTGCGATGGGGGCAAAGCGCTGTGAGGGAGCTGATTTGTGTCAGAAGTTTGCACGGGTTACCGTGATAAGCTGAAACCAACAAAAATGCTGCAACTCACGAAAAGCATCAGACTTTGAAGGCGTTGCTGGTTCAGGAAGACAAGTGACATGGGCGCGACTGGATATTTCTCACACCCCCAGTGCTGGAAACACGAGATGGGCGCTGGCCACCCCGAATGCCCGGAGCGCTTGAGCGCGATCGAAGACCGGCTGCTGATCTCGGGCGTGGACATGGCGTTGCAACGGCGCGAACCCAGCCCGGCCTCGCTGGCCGACATTGAGCTGGCTCACGGCCGCATGCATGTGGCGGCGCTGCGCGGGCTGACGGATGTGTTGCGCGAGGACATGGCCGCTGGCGGACCCCGTCATACGGCGCTGGATTCGGACACTTCAATCAACGAGCACACCTGGGAGGCTGCTTTGCTGTCGGCGGGGGCGGCCATTGATGCCACCGATGCGGTGTTGGCAGGTGAGCTCGAAAACGCCTTTTGCGCGACCCGCCCGCCTGGCCACCATGCTTGCCGTGACAAGGCCATGGGGTTTTGCTTTTTCAACAATGTGGCCGTGGCCGCCAAATACGCGGTCGAGCGTCACGGTTTGCAGCGTGTGGCCATCGTAGATTTTGACGTGCACCACGGCAACGGCACCGAGGACATTGTGGCCGGAGACGAGCGCATCCTGATGGTGAGCTTTTTCCAGCACCCGTTTTATCCCGAGGGGGGCTCGCAATCGAATGCGGCCAACCTGGTCAATTTGCCTGTGCCGGCCTACACCAAGGGCATGGACATCCGGGAGCTGATCGACATGATGTGGATGCCCCGGCTGGAGGCGCACAAGCCCGAGTTGATTTTCATCAGCGCCGGCTTTGACGCGCACCGTGAGGACGACATGGGGCAATTGGGTCTGGTGGAGCAGGACTATGCCTGGATCACCCAACGCATCAAGGACGTGGCTCACCGCCATGCCCAAGGGCGCATCGTCAGTTGTCTGGAAGGCGGCTACAGCCTGAGTGCGCTGGGCCGCAGCGTCGAGGCGCACTTGCGGGTGCTGGCTGACGTGTGACAAACGGTGCAGCAGGTGGCAGTGGCGCCCCCGCCGCGATGAGGCCTGTCAGACCCCCAACATTCGCCGCGAGGGCGCGGCTCCTACAAATTGGCGTTTGAAGTCAGTGCCATTGTCTTTGTGTAGGAGCGGCGCCCCCGCCGCGATGAGGCCTGATGGCCCTGCGCATTCGCCGCGAGGGCGCAGTTCCTGCAAATTCGTGTCACGGCATGACATATCACTTTGTGCAGGGCTGGCCGCTGCGGCATTGGGCACAATGGGGGGCATGACCGATTCCGACGATTCCCACTCAAACTCACCGTTGTTGCATGCGCGTGATGCGCGTGGCGTGCACCAGGTGACATTGAACATGTCCGCGAGCTTCAATGTGCTGAGCGAAGCCATGCTGGCGGCCTTGCAGCAGGCGTTCGACGCCATCGCGCAGGACGATCATGCCCGTGTGGTGGTGCTGGGCGCGGCGGGCAAAGCTTTTTGCGCGGGGCACAACCTCAAGGAAATGCGCGCCCAGCCTGAGCAGGCCTATTATCAAAAGCTGTTTGCGCAGTGCAGCCGCATGATGATGTCAATTCAGAACCTGCCGGTGCCGGTCATTGCACGGGTGCAGGGTGTGGCCACAGCGGCGGGTTGCCAGCTGGTGGCGCAGTGCGATCTGGCTGTGGCGGCTGAGACGGTGCAGTTCGGCGTCAATGGCATCGACGTGGGCTTGTTTTGTGCCACCCCCAGCGTGCCGTTGGTGCGCAATATGCACGCCAAGCAGGCCATGGAAATGCTGCTCACCGGCGGTTTCATCAACGCGCACGAGGCACGTGAGCGCGGTTTGGTCAACCGGGTGGTGCCTGGCAATCAACTCGACGCTGAAGTGGCCATGCTGGTTGATGCGGTGCTGTCCAAACCCCGCGAGGCGGTGCGCATGGGCAAGGCGCTGTTTTACAAACAGCGCGAAATGGGCATCGAAGCGGCGTACCAACTGGCGGGCCAGACCATGGCCTGCAACATGATGGCTGACGTGGCGCAAGAGGGTGTTCAGGCTTTCATCGACAAAAGGACACCGGCATGGCGAATCTGAAAAACATGCACATCGCCGACCCGCTGGCTTGGCTGGATACTCTGGCCAGGGCCGAGTCTTTGCAGGTGCTGGCTGTTTTTGTGGGGTGTGCCGCAGTGGCGTGGCTGGCTGCCTGGGCATTGCGCAAGGCGTTCGCTGCGCAAGAACTGTCGGTCTTGTTGGGGCGGCGGCTGGTCGACGGGGTGCTGTTTCCGTCGGTGCTGCTGGGCCTGACCTTCATGGCCCGCACGGTGCTGACCCAGGACCACCCGTTGGCGCTGTTTGACATCTTGCTGCCGGTGTGCATTTCGCTGGCTTTGATCCGCTTGGGGGTCAAGGTGTTGCAGGTGGCGTTTGGCGCAGCCCCGTTTGTGCGGATGCTCGAGCGCACCATCTCGTGGGTGGCCTGGTTGGCGGTGGTGCTGTGGGTCACCGGTGTCTTGCCGCTGATGCTGGACGAGCTGGACCAGATTCGCTGGAAAGTGGGCAGTTCCACTTTGTCCGTGCGCACCCTGATCGAGGGTCTGTTGTCGGCCGGAGCCGTCCTGATCGTGACGCTGTGGGTGTCTTCGGCGCTCGAGGCGCGTTTGCTCAAGTCGGCCACGGGCAGTGATTTGTCGCTGCGCAAGGTCATCAGCAATACGGTGCGGGCCTTGCTGATGTTCATTGGCCTCATGTTTGCGCTGTCCACCGTGGGGATTGATCTGACCGCTTTGTCGGTGCTGGGCGGGGCTCTGGGCGTGGGCATTGGCTTTGGGTTGCAAAAGCTGGCGGCCAACTATGTCAGCGGTTTTGTCATTTTGGCCGAGCGCAGCATGCGCATTGGCGACAGTGTCAAGGTGGACAACTTTGAAGGCCGCATCACCGACATCAAGGCGCGTTACACCGTGATCCGCTCGCCGACCGGGCGTGAATCCATCGTGCCCAACGAGATGCTGATTTCGCAGCGCGTCGAGAACTTGTCGCTGGCCGATGCCAAAGTCGCACAGTCCACCGTGGTGTCGGTGGCTTATGACGCCCCGGTGGACGAGGTGATCGCGATGCTGCTGGCGGCCTGTCAGTCCCAGCCCCGGGTGCTGGCCGATCCGCCCCCGTTGGTGGCTTTGTCGGCCTTTGGTGCGGATGGGTTGGAGTTCACAGTCAATTATTGGTTTGACGATGCGTCCAGCGGCCAGTTGAGCCTGAAGTCGGATGTGAACCGCGCCATTTTGAGTACTTTGCGTGCGAATGGCATCGAGATTCCGTTCCCGCAGCGGGTGGTGCATTGGCAGGGACGCGCAGGGGTATCCGGGATTACCCTGTGATGGGCCCGGTTAGGATGTGCTGTGGCCCTGCAAGTCGCGCATAAAATACGAACGACCGTTCTTTTTTGGGTGTGATCTGTGGCCTAAGCCGCGGTTCTGGTGCACAATTGACGTTTACGTAACGTCAATGAGTGCTGCGAAAAGACGGCCCGAATTTTTTCATCATTGGAGATGCTTTCATGAAAATTCTTGTTCCCGTGAAACGGGTGGTGGACTACAACGTCAAAGTGCGCGTGAAGTCGGACAACAGCGGCGTTGACATTGCCAACGTCAAGATGAGCATGAACCCCTTTGACGAGATCGCCGTCGAAGAAGCCGTGCGCCTGAAGGAAAAGGGCGTGGCCACCGAGGTGATCGCTGTCTCGTGCGGCGTGGCCCAGTGCCAGGAAACCTTGCGCACCGCCATGGCCATTGGTGCCGATCGCGGCATCCTGGTGGAAACCGCTGAAGAACTCCAGCCCCTGGCCGTGGCCAAGCTGCTCAAGGCCCTGGTGGACAAAGAGCAACCCGGCCTGATCATTTTGGGCAAGCAAGCGATTGACGATGATTGCAACCAGACTGGCCAGATGCTGGCTGCGCTGGCCGATCTGCCACAAGCCACTTTCGCTTCCAAGGTCGAAGTGGCCGACGGCAAGGCGAATGTGACGCGCGAAATCGATGGTGGCCTGGAAACCCTGGCTGTCAGTCTGCCTGCGGTGATCACCACCGATCTGCGCTTGAACGAGCCGCGTTATGTGACGCTGCCCAACATCATGAAGGCCAAGAAAAAGCAGCTCGACACCTTCAAGCCCGAAGATCTGGGTGTCGATGTCGCCCCTCGCATCAAGACCCTGAAAGTGGCAGAGCCAGCCAAGCGCAGCGCCGGCATCAAGGTGCCCGATGTCGCCACGCTGGTGGACAAACTCAAGAACGTGGCCAAAGTGATCTAAGGACTGAAGAACATGACCTCCCTCGTTATTGCAGAACACGACAACGCCTCGATCAAAGGCGCGACCCTGAACACCGTGACCGCCGCTGTGGCTTGCGGTGGTGATGTGCATGTGCTGGTGGCTGGCCACAACGCCGCCGCTGCCGCTGCCGCTGCCGCGCAAATTGCTGGCGTGACCAAAGTGATCCACGCCGACAGCGAAGCCCTGGCCCATGGCCTGGCCGAAAACGTGGCGGCCCAGGTGCTGGTCATTGCTGGCAATTACAGCCATATCCTGTTCCCCGCCACTGCGGGCGGCAAGAACGTGGCTCCCCGTGTGGCAGCCAAACTGGACGTGGCGCAAATCAGCGACATCACCAAAGTGGATTCGGCCGACACCTTCGAGCGCCCGATCTATGCTGGCAACGCCATCGCCACCGTGCAAAGCACCGACGCCACCAAGGTGATCACCGTGCGCACCACAGGCTTTGACGCCGCAGCCGCCACAGGTGGCAGCGCAGCGGTGGAAAGCGCAGCCGCTCAGGCCGACAGCGGCAAGAGCAGCTTCAAGGGCAGCGAGATCGCCAAGAACGACCGCCCCGAGCTGACCGCAGCCAAGATCATCGTGTCCGGTGGCCGCGCCCTGGGCAGCTCGGAAAAGTTCAACGAAGTGATGACGCCTCTGGCTGACAAGCTGGGTGCTGCCATCGGTGCCAGCCGCGCAGCGGTGGATGCCGGTTATGCCGCCAACGACCTGCAAGTGGGCCAGACCGGCAAGATTGTCGCGCCCCAGTTGTATGTGGCCTGTGGCATCTCGGGGGCCATCCAGCACCTGGCGGGCATGAAGGACTCCAAGGTGATCGTGGCGATCAACAAGGACCCGGAAGCGCCGATCTTCAGCGTGGCAGATTTCGGCCTCGAAGCCGACCTCTTTGCCGCTGTGCCCGAGCTGACCAACGCACTGTGATTTGTTGAAGACCGCAAAAAAGGCCTCTGTCGAGGCCTTTTTTGTACCCGATTCATCCCTTACTGGAGACTTTCATGAGCTACACCGCACCCCTCAAGGACATGCTGTTCAACATCGAGCACCTGGCCCGCATCGACCAGATTGCGCAAATTCCCGGCTTTGAAGACGCGGGTCTGGAAACCGCACAAGCCGTGCTGGAGGAGTGCGGCAAGCTCAACCGCGATGTGATCGCGCCCCTCAACTGGGAAGGTGACAAGAACCCCTCGTTTCACAACGGCAGCGGCGTGACCACCACCCCGGGCTTCAAGGAAGCCTACAAACAATTCACCGAAGGCGGCTGGCAAAGCCTGCAACACCCGGCCGATTTTGGCGGCCAGGGCCTGCCCAAAACCATCGGTGCAGCCTGCGGCGAAATGCTTAATTCGGCCAACATGAGCTTTGCCCTGTGCCCCATGCTCACCGATGGCGCGATTGAAGCCCTGTTGACTGCGGGCTCGGACGAACTCAAAGCCACCTACCTTGAAAAGCTGATCTCTGGTGAGTGGACCGGCACCATGAACCTGACCGAGCCCCAGGCCGGTTCGGACCTGGCCGCCGTGCGTACCCGCGCCGAGCCTCAGCCCGATGGCACCTTCAAGGTGTTTGGCACCAAGATTTTCATCACCTATGGTGAGCACGACATGGCCGACAACATCGTCCACCTGGTGTTGGCCCGCGTGCAGGGTGCGCCCGAAGGCGTCAAAGGCATCAGCTTGTTTGTGGTGCCCAAATTCCTGGTCAAGGCCGATGGCTCGCTCGGTGAGCGCAACGATGTGCACTGTGTGAGCATCGAGCACAAGATGGGTATCAAGGCCAGCCCAACGGCGGTCTTGCAGTTTGGTGACCATGGTGGTGCTGTGGGTTATCTGGTGGGGCAGGAAAACCGTGGCCTCGAGTACATGTTCATCATGATGAACGCTGCCCGCTATGCGGTGGGTGTGCAGGGCATCTCGATCGCCGAACGTGCTTACCAAAAGGCCGTGCAATATGCCCGTGACCGTGTGCAAAGCCGCCCCGTGGACGGCAGCCTGCCCACTTCGGGGCCCATCATTCACCACCCCGATGTGCGTCGCATGCTCATGACCATGCGCGCTTACACCGAAGGTTGCCGCGCCATGGCGTCCACCGCTGCGGCGGCCTATGACGCCTCGCACCACCACCCGGATGCCGAAGTGCGCAAGCAAAACGCGGCTTTCTACGAGTTCATGGTGCCCCTGGTCAAGGGTTACAGCACCGAGATGAGCCTGGAAGTCACCAGCCTGGGCGTGCAGGTGCACGGCGGCATGGGCTTCATCGAGGAAACCGGTGCCGCCCAGTACTACCGCGATGCCAAGATCCTGACGATCTATGAAGGCACGACCGCGATTCAGGCCAACGATCTGGTGGGCCGCAAAACCGCCCGTGACGGCGGCCAGACTGCCAAGGCCCTGGCTGGCCAGGTCGCACAGACAGAAAGCGAACTCGCTGCATCGGGCAACGCTGATGCCCAGGCCGTGGCGCGCCGTCTGAAAGCGGCCCGTGAAGCCTTTGTTGATGTGGTGGATTTCGTGGCCGGCAATACCAAGGCCCACCCCAATGACGTGTTTGCGGGCAGCGTGCCTTACCTCATGCTGGCGGGCAACCTGATGGCGGGCTGGCAGCTGGGCCGCGCTTTGCTGGTGGCCCTGAGCCCCGAGGCGCAGGCTCAGGACGCCGCCTTCATGGCCGCCAAGATCACCACGGCGCGTTTTTATGCCGACCACATCCTGTCCAAAGCCCCCGGCGTGCGCGACAGCATCGTCGAAGGCGCGGCCAGCGTGACGGCCTTGCCCCTGGACGCGTTCTGATCTGAACCCTGAAAAGCCGCCCGCCGGAGCGGGTGGCTGGTCGGGCACCGGGCTGCGCCCCGGTGTCCCCAGACCGACACCCATTTCGGCACCGACTCCAGACAATCGAAGCCTTGTTTCCAGGAGACCCCATGTCCAAGTTGCCCCCCGTTCTGGCGAATCTGCCTTTTCCCGCGATCGCTTCTCCCTTGTTCATCATCAGCAATCCCAAGCTGGTGATCGAGCAGTGCAAAGCCGGCATTGTGGGCTCCATGCCCGCATTGAATGCCCGACCCGCCGAGCAGCTTGAAGAGTGGCTGATTGAAATCACCGAGACGCTGGCCGCCTACAACGCCGCCAACCCCGACAAGCCCGCTGCGCCCTTTGCGATCAACCAGATCGTGCACAAAAGCAACGACCGCCTGGAGCACGACATGGCCCTGTGCGTGAAGTACAAGGTGCCGATCATCATCACCTCGCTGGGCGCACGCGAAGACATCAACCAGGCCGCACACAGCTATGGTGGTGTGGTGCTGCACGACATCATCAACAACAAATTTGCCCGAAAAGCCATCGAAAAGGGCGCTGACGGCCTGATCGCTGTGGCCGCCGGGGCTGGGGGCCATGCAGGCGTGAAAAGCCCGTTTGCATTGATTCAGGAAATCCGCCAGTGGTTTGATGGTCCGGTGGCCCTGTCTGGTTCGATCGCCACGGGCGATGCCATTTTGGCCGCGCAGGCCATGGGCGCAGATTTCGCCTACATTGGCTCGGCCTTCATTGCCACCCATGAAGCGCGTGCAGTCGATGGCTACAAACAAGCGATTGTGGACAGCAATTCGGACGATATCGTCTACAGCAACTTGCTCACGGGTGTGCATGGCAACTACCTGGCCCCTTCAATCCGTGCCGCTGGCCTGGACCCGGACAACCTGCCCGAGTCCGACCCCAGCAAGATGAACTTTGGCGGGGACGCCAAAAAAGCCTGGAAAGACATCTGGGGCTGCGGTCAGGGCATCGGTGCCATCACTTCGGTGGTGAGCACGGCCGATCGGGTGGCGCAGCTTCGGCGAGAATACGCGGTTGCCCGCGCCCGACTGGCGCTTTGAAAGATTGGACACTGCGCTGAATTCCGCACCTTTGATCACCGAGCAGCGCCCTGAGGGGCGCTCTTTTTTGCCCGATGCGGTCAAGGCCGCAGGCTGTTTGCTGATCGTGATGCACCACCTGGCCTTTTATGGGCCCATGTCGGACGTGGTGTTCGAGAGCTGGCCCCTGTTCATTGACGGGTGGCGCGAATATGGCCGCCTGGCGGTTCAGGCGTTTTTGGTGTGCTCGGGTTTTCTCACGGCGGCCAGTTTGAGCAGTCAGACCTTGCTGGCTTGGCCCCAAGCCCTCAAGCTCGCATGGCGGCGTTATGCGCGCTTGTCCATCCCCTTGCTGGCCGCGCTGACCGTGACCGTGCTGGTGACCGAGGCGCTGCGTCCAGTGTTTGATTTCCCAAGTTTGTCAGCCACCCCCTCATGGGATGTGGCGCTGGCCCATGTTTTCTTGCTTCAGCAGGTGCTGGACATGGAGTCTCTTTCGGCCGGTATTTGGTATGTGGCCATTGATTTTCAGTTGTACCTGATCACCTTGCTGACTTTGCTGATCATCAGTGTCCTGGTGCGTCGCCACCCGGGGTTGCGCGCCAGTGCGTTGCATTGGCAGATCTGGCTGGGGCTGACCGTGGTGTCCTTGGTGCGCTGGAACCTCAACACCGATCTGGACCATTACGGCGTCTATTTCTTTGGGGCTTATGGCTTGGGCTTGCTGGCGCACAGGGCGCGGCAAAGCCGCATTGTGCTCAAAGGCTGGGCCGTGCTTTGGGCTTTGGGCTTGTTGGCTTTGTGGGTCGATCCACGCTGGCGCATTGCCACTGCATGGGGCTGCGCTTTGTTGTTGGCGGCGGCACCCGAGCGCTGGTTCACCGCCGAAGGCGTCTCGCGGGCGGTTCGCTGGGGCGTGCACAAGCTGTCGACCGTGTCATATTCGGTGTTTTTGATTCACTATGCGGTGAGTCTGTTGGTGAGTGCTGTGGTGACCACCCTCTGGCCCGATGAATTGTGGGCCAATGCCCTGGGTATGCTGTTGGCGCTGGTGTTGGCGGTGTGGGTCGGGGCAGGGATGTACCGCCTCACGGAGGATCAGCCGCGTGGCGTGTTGCGCTGGGGCAGTTGGGCGGGGATTTTCATGCTCAGCGTGGCGCTGGCCATCGGCATGGGCCAGGCACTGGGCGCACCCGCTGCCTGAGCAGCGGGCGGCCCCAAGGGTCAGGTGGCCCTGACTTTTTCCGTGATGTAAGCCAGCGCCTCTTCGACCTGGTCGATCAGGATCAGGCACAGGTCGCCTGGGGACAGGCGGGCCAGGGCTTTGTCGATGGCGTTGAATTCGCCTTGAATGTCTTCGACGTGGCTGGTGCGTGCGGCACCTTGCAGGCCCTCACGCAGCAATTGCAACACTTCGCCATCGGCGCGGCCGCGCTGGCAGGCGTCCTGATACAGCAGCACATCGTCAAAGGCCGCACCCAGAATCTGGGTCTGGTCCCGGATGTCCTGGTCGCGGCGGTCACCGGCACCACTGATGACGACAACGCGTTTTTGGGCGGGCATGTTGTCCACGGCCTGCACCAGTGCCTGGATGGCGTCGGGGTTGTGGCCATAGTCGGCGATCAGGGTGGCACCGCGGTAGTCGAACACATTGAAGCGTCCGGGCACCCCCTGAATGTCGCTGATGAAAGTGGACAGGCCTTGTGCGATGGCATCCCAGGACACGTCGACCGCCCAGGCTGCGGCCACAGCAGCCATCACGTTTTCGGTCTGGAAGCCAATCTGGCCTTGGCGCGTCAGCGGCACATTGGCCAGTGGGATGCGGAAAATCTGTTTGCCCTTTTGAGCGACGATGGCGTTGTCTTCGGTATAGACCACACGCTTGCCTTTGGCCCGATGAGCGGCCAGCACGGGCTGGTTGCCATCCAGGGCAAAAAACGTCACATCGCCGGGGCAGTGGTGGGCCATGGACACCACGGCCGGGTCGGCCGCGTTGAGCACCGCCATGCCACTTTGCTCGACGTTGAGCACAATCACGCGCTTGAGTACCGACAGGTCTTCGAGCGTGGTGATGTAGTTCAGGCCCAGGTGGTCGCCAGCGCCCATGTTGGTGACGATGGCCACCTTGCAGCGGTCAAACGCCAGGCCTTCGCGCAACAGGCCGCCACGGGCGGTTTCAAACACGGCAGCGTCGACTTCAGGGTGCATCAGCACGTTGCGGGCGCTGCGGGGGCCGCTGCAGTCGCCCGAGTCGGTCTGGCGGCCGTTGACATACACACCATCGGTGTTGGTCATGCCCACGCGCAGGCCTTGCGCCTTGAGCAGGTGAGCGGTCAGGCGCACGGTGGTGGTTTTGCCGTTGGTGCCGGTGACGGCAATCACGGGCACGCGTCCGGTGTCGCCATCGGGGTACATGTGGTCGATCACGGCATTGCCCACATCGCGGCCCTTGCCAAACGAGGGGCTGATGTGCATGCGCAGGCCGGGGGCGGCGTTGACTTCGACGATGCCGCCGTTTTGCTCTTCGAGCGGACGCATGACCGATTCGCACACCACATCGACGCCGCAAATGTCCAAGCCGACCATCTGGGCCGCTTCGATCACGCGGGCAGCCACTTCAGGGTGCACGTCATCGGTCACGTCGGTGGCCGAACCGCCGGTAGACAAATTGGCGTTGTTGCGCAAAATGACGCGGCGGCCTTTTTCGGGCACCGATTCGGGCTCGAGGTTTTGCTCGTGCAGGCGGCCAATGGCGATGTCATCGAACCGGATTTTGGTGAGCGAGGTGGAATGGCCTGTGCCGCGACGCGGGTCAGCGTTGACCAGGTCCACCAGCTGGCGCACGGTGTGTTTGCCGTCGCCCACCACCAGCGGGGGCTCGCGGCGCGATGCAGCCACCAATTTGTTGCCCACCACCAGCAGCCGGTAATCGTGGCCGGGCAGGAATTTTTCGACCATCACCTTGCCGTAGCGTTCAGCGGTGGCATAGGCCTTGTCAAAGGCATCCCGGTCGGTGATGTTGACCGACACGCCTTTGCCCTGGTTGCCGTCTTGCGGCTTGAGGACCACGGGCAGACCCACATCCTGTGCGACTTCCCAGGCTTCAGCCAGGGTGTTCACCGGGCGTCCCATGGGCACAGGCACGCCTGCGGCATGCAGCAGGCTCTTGGTCAGGTCTTTGTCCTGGGCAATCGATTCGGCAATGGCGCTGGTGGTGTCGATTTCGGCCGCCTGGATACGGCGCTGCTTAGCCCCCCAGCCAAATTGAACCAAACTGCCATCGGTCAGGCGGCGTATCGGAATGCCCCGAGCCACGGCGGCGTCCACAATGGAGCCGGTCGATGGCCCCAGTCGCACGTCTTCGTCGAGTTCATGCAACTGGGCAATGGCGGCTTCGAGGTCAAAACCCACGCCGACGATGGCAGCGCGGCAGAGTTTTTCGGCCAGATCGAGTGCCAGACGGCCCACGGCTTCTTCGGTGTACTGCACCACAACCTGGTACACCCCAGGCTCTTGTGTGGGGGTGGTGCGGCTGAATGAGACCGGGCAGCCTGCCTGGATTTGTAGACCCAGCGTGACTTTTTCCAGGGCATGTGCCATGGCCACAGGTTGACCGGGGCGCTGGCCGTCAAACGGGCCGACTTCAGGGAAGATGCGGCGCAGTTGCTGCTCGATGGGGTGCTGCGGGTTCAGCCCTTGCTCGTTGTCCGGGCAGGTGATGATGGCTTCGATGGCCGTGTGGCGGCTCCACAAGTTGGGGCCGCGCAGGGCGCGAATTCGGGACACTTCCATGAAGAGGGGTTCCTGTTGTTCTGGTCAGGCCGCGTCACACGGCGGCGGTTTGTCCGTAGCTTTTGACGCCAGCCCGGATCAGGTCGGGGCTCACGTCCAGCGCCCAGGCGGCGCAGGCGGCCACCAGCATGTCGTTTTGGCTCAAGGTGTCGGTTTTCAGCAGGCGGGCCACGGCAGGGCGCTGGATGGACAGCACAGCTTGTTCTTTGTTGCCATGGGCCAGGATCAGCTGACCGTCGCGCCAGAATCCGACCTGTCCGCCTTCGGCGCGGTGGGCGCTCAGCCGGGCATTGGTTTCGTCTTCCGCATAAAAAATCACGCCACCATCGCTGTATTGCGCCAAATCGGCCACGGCCTCATCGGCCGCGTTCAGCACGGCATGGCCATGCGGCAACACCAAGTCGATCTGGGTGCGGATGTAACTGGGCATTTTTTCGTCAGGGCCAGGGTACAGGTCTTCCAGCGGACCGGCCTTGGGCATGCGGGTGACGATCCCCACTTGGCAGCGGTCATAGGGCAGGCCCTGAGTGAGCAGACGGCGTGCATCGCTTTCAAACACGGCCGCTTGTACGGAACGGTTGACCAGCAGGCGCTCGGCCTGGTCATAGTCCATCGCTTTTTGTGTGGGCAGGCGGCGCTGGTGCATGTACAGGCCGTCGGCACAAGCCAGACCGGTGTACAGCCCGTTCAGGTGCAAAAGCCAGGCGATCAGTTTGGCGCTGCGCGTGGTGTCGCCATCGCCCATCAGGCCAATCACAGGGATGCGGCCAGTCTCAGTGGGCGCGATCAGGTGGTCCGCAATCGCACGGCCCACCGGGCGAGCCTGTCCCTCGGCCGGGTTCAGGTGCATCAGTAAGCTGGGGCCGGCGTTGACTTCCACCACCACGCCTTGCTGGCCCAGAGGCTGGCGGATGTCGGGGGTGACCACGTCGACCCCGGCAATGTCCAGGCCCACCATTCGGGCCGCCAGCACGGCTTGCGCGGCCACATCGGGGTGAACTTCGTCGGTGACGTCGGTGGTCATGTTGCCGGTGCGTTTGACCAGCACAGAGCGACCGGCTTGCGGCACGCTGTCGGGTGTCAAGCCCTGACGGGCCAGCTCGAGTACTTCAGGGCTGTTGTCGCGCAGGCGGACCAGCTCCAGTGGCAGGCTACCATCACTGCCCCGGCGAGGATCGGCGTTGATCTGTTCGGCCACCAGTTCACGCACGGTGCGCTGACCGTCACCGGTCACGCTGGCGGTTTCACCGCGGCTGGCGGCCACGAGGCGGTCGCCTACCACCAGCAAGCGGTGCTCAGCACCTCGCACAAAGCGCTCCACGATGACTTCGCTGCCTTGTTCCAGGGCAATCGCGTAGGCCGCTTCCACGTCGGCCTGGGTATGCAGGTCCAGGGAGACGCCGCGGGCGCGGTTACCGTCGCTGGGTTTGACGCACACGGGCAGGCCGATGTCTTGCGCCGCAGCCCAGGCCGCAGCAGGACTGTCGACCACTTGCCCTTCAGGCACAGGCACACCGCACATGGCCAGCAGGTTTTTGGTCAGGTCCTTGTCTTTGGAGATGCCCTCCGCAATCGCGCTGGTGCGGTCGGTTTCGGCCGTCCAGATGCGGCGCTGATTCACACCATGGCCCAACTGGACCAGGTTGCCCGCGTTCAGGCGAATGAAAGGCACGCGGCGCTCATAGGCCGCTTCGACGATGCTGGCGGTGCTCGGGCCGACATAGAGCTCATCGACCATGTCGGTCAGGCGGGCAATCGCCCCGGCCACGTCGTAAGGCGTGTCATGGATGGCCGCCAAGATCAGTTCGCGTGCCATTTCGAGGGAGGTGCGACCGACGTCTTCGTGGTCGGTGCGGATGACCACTTTGTACACACCACGGGGTCCGGCCTCGCGCGCCTTGCCAAAACCCATGGACATGCCCGCGCGGGTTTGCAGCTCCAGGCTGACGTGCTCAAGGATATGACCCGCCCAAGTGCCTGTGTCCAGCCGCTGAAAGAAACCACCCCGCACGCCGGGCGTGCAATAGTGCTCAATCATTTGAGGCAACCAGGCCTTGAGTCGGTCATTGAAACCGGGCAGCAGGTTGGAGGGGTAGTCTTCAAGCTCGCCGATGTCGATCAGGGCTTCGATGACGGGACGGTAAGTCCAGATGTTGGGACCGCGCAGGTAGGTGATGCGCAGGAATTGGATGTTTTTGGCGCTCATGGCTTGGGGGGGCAGCGATACAATGACCGGCCGATGGTGGCGCAGGCAAGAAGCTCAGAATTCAAAAAATACATGGGCAGTTGGATTGCGGTCGTTGGCCACATCAATGGTTGTTTTTTGTCTCGGCGGGCCCAAGGGCCAATCGGGTTACTAGCGGTTCATCCTTCATGACTCCAACACCTTCCTCAGTTTTGCCCCGTACGGTGGTTCCGAACGCTTGGCAAGCCGAGGTTTCTTCACGCCTTCAACCTGATGAAAACGCTTCAGCGTGGCTGGAGGTTGACCTCGATGGTGAACTGCAGTTCGCTAAAAATGTCATTATTTTGACCGATCGGCGGGTTTTATCACCTTCGGGCGAAGAAAAAAGTTGGCACAGCTGGGCCTTGCAGCCCGATATGACCTTGAAACTCAGCGACCACGCGGGTGTGGGCACGCTCGAATTGGCCACCTCGGCAGGTCGTCTGGCGGTCTGGCGGTTTACCCTGGGCCTGCAATCGGCCGCAGCGCGTTGGGTCAGCCAGTTTGAAAACCAGATTGCCCAGCTTTCTGGCACAGGCAAGCCTTTGCAAACTGCGCTGTCTGGTTCGGTGTGTCCTGTGTGCCAGACCGTGATGCGCGATGACGAGGATGATTGCCCCAGTTGCGGCCGCGAAGACCTGACACCTCCCTCGACGTGGACATTGTTCAAGCTGTGGCGCTTTGCCAAACCCTACAAACGGTCACTGCTGGCCGGGTTTGCGCTGACACTGGCCTCAACCGCGGCCACGTTGGTGCCGCCTTACCTGACCATGCCGCTGATGGACGAGATCCTGATTCCTTACCAGAACGGCAAGGACATTGACCCTGCGCAAGTGTCGCTTTATTTGATGGGTTTGCTGGGCGCAGCTTTGCTGGCCTGGAGCCTGGGTTGGGCCAAAACCTACATCCTGGCGCTGGTGTCCGAGCGCATCGGGGCCGACTTGCGCACCACCACCTATGAACACCTGCTCAAGCTGTCCCTGGAGTACTTTGGTGGGCGCCGCACGGGAGACTTGATTGCGCGCATCGGCAACGAGACCGACCGCATCAACGTCTTCCTGTCGCTGCACCTGCTGGACTTCGCCACCGACATCCTGATGATCCTGATGACCGCGGTCATTTTGTTCACCATCAACCCCACCCTGGCGCTGGTGACCTTGTTGCCACTGCCCTTCATCGGTTGGCTGATCCATGTGGTGCGCGAAAAGCTGCGCACCGGTTTCGAGAAGATCGACCGTGTCTGGGCCGAAGTGACCAATGTGCTGGCCGACACCATCCCGGGCATCCGGGTAGTGAAGGCATTTGCTCAGGAAGATCGCGAAGCCCAGCGCTTCAAGGACGCCAACCGCCACAACCTGCAGGTCAATGACCGTCTCAACCGCGTCTGGTCACTGTTTTCGCCCACCGTCACCCTGATGACCGAAATTGGTCTGCTGGTGGTCTGGGGTTTTGGCATCTGGCTGGTGTCCGATGACCAGATCACTGTGGGGGTGCTTACTGCATTTCTGGCCTACATCGGGCGTTTTTACAGCCGCCTCGATTCCATGAGCCGCATCGTGTCCAACACGCAAAAGGCCGCTGCGGGTGCCAAGCGCATTTTTGACATCCTGGACCACGTCTCCAGTGTGCCTGAGCCGGTCAACCCCGTGGCTTTGCCAGCCCAGGTGACAGGTCGCATCACCATCCGTGATGCAGGTTTTCGCTACGGCAACCGGGCGGTGGTGCGCCAGCTCAATCTGGACATCCAGCCCGGTCAGATGATCGGCCTGGTGGGCCACAGCGGCTCGGGCAAGAGCACCCTGGTCAACCTGATCTGCCGCTTTTATGACCTGAGCGATGGTGCCATTGAACTGGACGGCATCGATGTGCGGCAGCTGCGCATCAGCGACTACCGTCGCCAGATCGGGCTGGTACTGCAAGAGCCGTTTTTGTTCTTTGGCACGATTGCCGACAACATCTCTTACGGTAAACCCGATGCCACACGCGAAGAGATCGTGGCTGCGGCCCGGGCGGCCCATGCCCACGAATTCATCTTGCGGATGCCTCAAGGTTATGACTCTTTGGTCGGCGAACGCGGCCAGGGTCTGTCGGGCGGTGAGCGCCAGCGCATTTCGATTGCCCGCGCCCTGCTGATCAACCCCCGCATCCTGATTCTGGACGAAGCCACTTCGGCGGTGGACACCGAAACCGAAAAGGAAATCCAGCGGGCGCTGGACAACCTGGTGCGTGGGCGCACGACGATTGCCATTGCGCACCGCCTGTCCACTCTGCGCAAGGCCGATCGCTTGGTTGTGATGGACAAAGGCGTGGTGGTGGAA
>Ga0228702_1001114_pt1 | contig 18090 bp, 17 predicted proteins | sample McNCre217_Aug_MG_2_FD_178018 | JGI IMG/M metagenome (GOLD analysis project Ga0228702, IMG submission 178018) | Freshwater microbial communities from McNutts Creek, Athens, Georgia, United States - 20-17_Aug_MG | ecosystem: Environmental > Aquatic > Freshwater > Creek | place: USA: Georgia... | reverse complement strand
TTCTGGCCAACCCCACCAGCGTTGACGCGACGGTTACCCTTCAAATTTTCGGGACTAACGGACCAATTGCGGGTAGCGGCCAAAGCGGCATTTCCGCTCCGGCAGGAAAACTGACCGTCCTACCGATTTCTGCTTTTGCGCCAAAGGCAAGTACCTTCGCCATTCACGTTACTTCTCGCGGCGCTGCGCTTGGTATTTGGCTTCAACAGAAGACTGTTCGAGGACTAACACCCGGCGGAATCGACCTGATTGGCCCTGCAGCCAATCCTGCGAAGGATGTCTTCATCCCCGGTATTTTCCTCAGGGGAGTATCAGCAATTGCGAAGAAAGCCGATGGAACGTCTGACTTTGCTGACACCAAGGCAATTCTGAGAGTTACCGCGCCAGGAACCAAGCAGGCAACGTTTACTGCACAGATTCAAGGTTCCGATGACAAGAGCGTTGGCACAGTGATTTCTCAGACGGTACCTGCCGGCACAACCAGAGATTTCGAACTAAGCGACCTAACGGATGGAAATTACACCGTAACCATAAACTCAGACCAACCGGTTAGCGCTGCCGTTCGATTCAACCGTTCGAGTTCGAAGAACACGGACTTCGCTTGGGCGGTTGCAACTTCGGCGCTAAAGCTGGATTCTGGGTTCACCTCACCGGCTGGCTCAACCACCAAGTTGAGTCTGATCAACACCGCCGCGAAGTCGGTAACCGTGACTCTCGATGGGGTCACTCACCAGATTTCTGCTAACACATCTATTGTGCTTGCGGTTTCCGCTGGCAAGGCTCACTCCATCTCTTCCGATGGGAAAGTTGCAGCTAGTCAGGTGGTTGACATTAAGTCGGCGATTGCTGTAATTCCGGTTATCGATTACCGCAACGTTGGTGGAGTTTTAAAAGTTAGCGTTCGCTAGCGCCTGAAGTTTTCTGGGATCAAATCGCCAGGATCCTTGTCAAGCAGTTCTGCAACAGCCTGAAAAACAAACTGCTCTATATGGAAGCGTTCGTCCAGTCGGTCGGTTCTTCGATGATGAGTTAGACGTTCAATGGGAATTCTAAAAATTGTGATTTGAAAGAGTTTTCGATTAACCGAATAGCGGGGAACCGAGGCCACATCCTGATTGCTAACCGGCGAGTCCAGGATCCGAAAGCTCAAAGCTGCAAGGTCCTCAGGCCAGGAGAGTTTTAGAAAATCAACGGTCTGGGCAACCACGGCTTCAAAGAAACCCGCGCTGGCTGCTACATGGAGATGGGAGTTCATCGACCCGCGAACGGGTCTATCATGACGCGACCTGCTGCTTCGAAACTCTCCCACAGCCCCAAGTGTAATCGGCAGGCGTTAAACTTCTAATATGCAAAAAACCTCCTTCGAATTTGCCGTTGCCGACATTTCTTTGGCAACCGCTGGACGCCACCAGATTCGTCTAGCCGAAAACGAAATGCCTGGACTCATGAGTCTTCGTGCCGAATTTGGCGCAACCAAGCCACTCACCGGCGCCAGGATTGCCGGCTCGCTTCACATGACCGTGCAGACGGCAGTTCTAATTGAGACCTTGGTTCACCTAGGCGCCAAGGTTCGCTGGGCTTCTTGCAACATTTTCTCCACCCAAAACGAAGCAGCGGCAGCCGTAGTAGTTGGCTCTGGCTCGGAGGAGTCACCTGCCGGTGTTCCAGTGTTTGCCTGGAAAGGCGAAACACTAAAGGAATACTGGTGGTGCACCGAGCGCATTTTCGACTGGTCGGCAGAGGCTAGCGCCGAAGGTGCCAACTATGTTGGCCCAAACATGATCCTCGATGACGGCGGTGATGCCACACTTTTGGTTCATAAGGGGCGTGAGTACGAACTTGCCGGCTCTGTACCTCAGGCAGGCACAGACACCTCGGAAGAGTTCGCGGTTGTTCTAGAACTCTTGCGTGAATCGCTTGGTGTTTCCGCAGATCGCTTCACCAAAATTGCTGCCGAGATCAAGGGTGTAACTGAAGAGACCACCACAGGTGTTCACAGACTCTATGAACTCTTCCAGGCGGGCGAACTTCTATTTCCAGGCATCAACGTAAACGACTCGGTTACCAAGTCGAAGTTTGATAACAAATACGGAATTCGTCACTCCCTTCCAGATGGTCTAAACCGCGCCACCGACGTGCTCATGGGTGGAAAGACCGTTCTCGTCGCGGGATACGGGGATGTTGGCAAGGGTGCCGCGGAGGCCTTGGCAGGTCAGGGTGCTCGAGTCATCGTTTCTGAGATTGACCCTATCTGTGCACTACAGGCGGCCATGGATGGCTACCAAGTTAGCGCAATTGACTCGGTTGTTGACAAGGTTGACATCTTCATTACCGCAACCGGAAACCTCGGTGTCATCACAGCGGAGCAAGTTACTAAAATGAAGCACCTCGCCATCGTTGCTAACATCGGACACTTCGACAATGAAATCGACATGGCTGGCATTGCCCAGATCCCAGGGATCCAAAAGGTCGAAATCAAACCACAGGTTCACGAGTGGAGGCTCCCAAACGGAAAGTCGACCCTGATTCTTTCAGAGGGCCGCCTTATGAATCTTGGAAATGCAACCGGGCACCCAAGTTTCGTGATGAGCAATTCGTTCACCAATCAGGTTCTTGCTCAAATCGAACTTTTTGCGAAAACCGAAAACTATCCTCTCGGCGTTTACGTGCTTCCGAAGGCTCTCGACGAGAAGGTTGCCCGTTTACATTTAGACGCACTTGGTGTGGAATTAACTCAATTGACCAAGGCCCAGGCCAGGTACATCAACGTGCCGGTTGACGGCCCTTACAAGGTAGAGCACTACCGCTACTAAGGTTTAACGTATGGCACGCAAAATTCTGGTGGTCGAAGACGAACGTCAACTGAGTCAGACCATCTCCGATTACCTTGAAGATCTTGGCTTCGAGGTGGCCAGCGCCTTTGACGGCGTAGCTGCAATGGAACGTTTCGAACGGTTTCAGCCAGACCTTGTTTTGCTTGACTGGAACCTACCCGGTATGCCTGGGATTGATGTTTGCAAAAAGATCACCGAAATTAACTCAGACGTTGCGATCATCATGGTCAGCGCAAAAACCGAGGTCGACGACCGTATCACCGGCCTTGAAGCTGGAGCGGCCGACTACCTGCCAAAGCCTTTCTCGTTCAAAGAGCTAGAGGCACGAATCAACGTGCAATTCCGTTTGCGCGGTGTGAGCGATGCGGCTGAACTAGTGATTGGCCCGTTGGTGATCAACGTCCCTGGTCATGAGGTCAAAAAGAATGGCGAGCGCATTTCGCTAACTCCACTCGAATTCAACCTGCTTCAAACTCTCGCCGAGAAACCGAAGCAGGTTTTCTCTCGTGAAGAACTTCTTGAAAAGGTTTGGGACTACCACTACAAGGCTGACACCCGTTTGGTGAATGTTCACGTGCAGCGTCTTAGATCCAAAATTGAGGACGATCCCGACAATCCAAAGATCGTGGTAACCGAACGCGGAGTTGGTTACAAGGCCGGTCAGTTCTAGTTCCTTGCTGAAAAGATTAGTCAACGCATTCTTCAGCCTGTTTCGCCGTTCGCTTCAGGCTCGATATGTTGCATTGACCGTTGGTTTTGGAAGCGTTGCCCTAATCGCTGTTGGCGGGTTCCTTTCGTTTTCGATCGGTAACGGTCTTTTTCAGACCAGGCTCGACCAAATCCTTCAGGAGTCAAAGCGCTCGGCTGCAGAGGTCCAAAACACCTTTAACGCGTCTGGAAACACGGACACCGTCGGGCTCCAAGCCCTGGTAAATACGGTTATTCCAAACCTCGAGCAAAAGACCGCGTCAGGCTCTAGAAGAGTGGCACTGCTCAGGGCGCCGAATCAAACCACAGATCAATTCCTGCAGTCGCCGATCTCTGTTGATCTGGCGGTTAGCGATATTCCTGAAACACTCAGAACCAAGGTAGAAAAGACCAGCAACCGTTTGGTTTACCGTTCGGTGATGCTCAACCAGTCTGGGGTAATGCAACCAACCATCATTGTTGGCTCCAAGGTGAATATTCCAGTCGCTGGTGAGTACGAGCTCTATCTCGTCTACGACATTTCCGATGCTCAAGCGACACTCGATTTCGTGCAGAACACCTTGGTGTTCGGTGGAGCGTTGATGATTGTCTTGCTTGGTATCGTGGCCTGGTTTGCTACCGGTCGAATCGTATCTCCGGTTGCTAGGGCGGCAGAAGTTGCCGAACATCTCGCAGCCGGTGAACTCGACAAACGTCTTCCAGAGCGAGGCCAGGACATCGTTGCAACACTGGCTAGGTCGTTCAACAAGATGGCTCACAGCATGGAGTCGCAGATTGCCGAGCTAAGCAAGTTGAGCAAGATGCAGCAGCGCTTCGTATCCGATGTGTCCCACGAACTCAGAACACCGCTTACCACCATCAAACTGAGTGCGGAACTTTTGGACGTTCGCCGTTCGGAACTCAGCGACAAGGCACAGCGAGCGCTCGACACCCTTATGTCGCAGATCGCTCGATTTGAAACCCTTCTAAGCGATCTATTGGAAATCTCTCGCTACGACGCCGGTGCTGTAGTTGCCCAGCTCGAGATCAATGACTTAAATGGAGTGGTTGGAACCGCACTGGCTGGCCTAGAACCATTGGCGCAGTCACTCGGTTGCGAATTAAGGGTGAAGGTGCCGAGAGGTTTGGTCGAAGCCGAATTTGACCCTAGACGTATCGAGCGAGTTCTTAGAAACCTAATCTCTAACGCAATCGAACACGGCAGTGGAAAGCCGATCGAGATCGAGGTTGGTCAGTCAAAAACAGCTGTTGCCGTAACCGTGACCGATCAAGGTGTAGGCATGTCTCGTGCTCAGGCCGATCGTGTGTTCGACAGATTCTGGCGCGGTGACCCTGCAAGAAAGAGAACCACCGGTGGAACCGGTCTTGGGTTGGCTATTTCGCTTGAGGATACTCACATTCACCAAGGTTGGCTTCAGGTCACTTCCAAGTTGAACCAAGGCACCACATTCCGACTCACACTGCCAAGACGCAAGGGAATGGTTTTCACCGAGTCTCCGTTGCTACTCGGTGAGGTATTGCGCAACAGGACCATCGAATGATTCGCAGGACACAAAAGGCAATTTCCGCGGCCTTTGTGGCTGCACTTTTGATTACCGGCTGCGCCAAGCTTCCAATCTTCGCCACCAATCAAATTGGACCAGAGGTTCTCACTCAGGAACATAAAGATTCCCTTTATTACTCGCCAACCGGCCCGGTAAGTAACAGCAATCAATTACAGATCCTCAACGGTTTTCTTTATGCCGGCAACGGCCCCCAGGATGACTATGCCGTGGCTAGGCAGTATCTGACGGTCAAATTCTCATCTAAGTGGCAGCCAGCACAGGAAACGCTCATTCTGAATGGTCAATTCAAGGTGCTTCAAAACAGCGGCACCAAGATTCGCATCAGAGTCAACTACGATGCAGAGGTAAACGCCGACGGAATCTACCGCGACACTAAGGGTTCAAGCCGAGTCCTCGAGTACCACCTGATTGAGGCGAATGGCGAGTGGCGCATCAGTTCCGCTCCAAACTTGACCGCCTTGAATCAGGCAAACTTCGGAGTTTTGTTCAAGTCGGTTCCGATTTACTTCTGGGACCATTCGTTCAGCTACATGATTCCCGACCTTCGCTGGTTCCCAACCAAGGCTTCGCTACCAACAAAACTGACGAACGCCCTCATCAAAGGCGCGGCCCCATGGCTAAGTCCAGCGGTGCAGAATCTTCTTCCCGCAGGAACCAAGCTAAACATCAACTCGGTCACAGTGTCGAGCGGCACCGCAACCATCGACTTCAACGCCAATGCCTTAAAGATTCCAAACTGGAAACGACCATATCTGAAGTCTCAATTGATGGCCACACTCGGCGCAGTCGACGGCGTCAGCCAGATCTCGATTTCGATTGCGAGAAACGTGCAAACCACAGGAACCGGGCCCAACGGCAATCCGGAGATGCACTCAGGGCTACCGATTTTGCTTAATTCAAATGGGCTAAGCCAGCTTGCAGGTTCCTCCATGTTTGCCATGGGTGGAACAGACGCCCTGGTACGAAGTAGTTATGCAAGAGATTTCGCTCTGAGCGCGGATGAAGGGAAACTCGCCATTCTAGGTAATGGCAAGATTTCACTGTTCAGCCTCGTCATCTTGGCTGGCAAGGAGCAAGTGATCGATCGAAGGACGTTACTTTTGCCACCTACCTTCGATGCGTTCGACGCACTCTGGACCGCATCGAGGGCCAAGGGAGCAACAATCAAGGTGACCGACACTTCGGGCTCGATCGTGTACCTTCCTAACCCCTACGGTAAGTCGGTTGCAATCGACCAGATTGCGATTAGTCAGGAGGGCTCAAGGCTGTTAGTTCGCCACTCTTTCTATAACGGAAGCTCAGTCGATGTATTCCCGATTGTCCGAGACAAAGACCATAAGGTGGTTGGTTTGGCTCCTGCGCTCCAGCTTCCGCAGTTTGGGCACTCGGTTCAATATGTTGGCTGGAAAGATCGAAATGTAGTTTCGGCACTGGTCACCGACTCGCTTGGCACTCAGTCGGTTTGGCAGTTGGAACTCGGGGGCTTGGTCACGATTGGAAAACCCACCGTGCAGGCCGTTGCAGCACTCACCTCCACTAGCGGTTCGCAGTATTACCTCGATCGTTATGGCGATGTCTATGTTGCAAATGGTCTCGGCTGGGACAAGGTTCAGGCCGGCATTTCTTCGATTCGCATGGCTGGGCAGTAGTTCTCCACAAATCTCGGTAAGCAAAATCCTCGGTGGTTTGCTCACATCAAAATGAATCCATGGCTATTTTGGCGGATATCTTCTTACCGAGCACCTGTCTCTATTGCTCCAGGGTCGGTTCAAGGGTCTGCGCATCTTGCTCTCAAACTTTTCGCAAATCACCCAGGCTTGTCATGCGTGATCAGATAGTTGGCTTTTCGGTATGCGACTATCACCAGGAAGCGCAGGCTCTAATCCGTGCATTCAAGGAAAAGGGCGAGACCGAGTTGGCTTCCTTCATGGCAGCAGAGCTACGGATTTTACTTGGTTGCTTCATCGAACCGTTCGATATTTTGGTTCCCGTTCCAAGCAACCGGAACGCAAAACGTGAAAGGGGCTTCAATCCGGCAGAGGTGCTATGCAGAGAGCTATCTAAGCTAAGCCCTGGATTAAGTTGGAGAAACCTTCTCAGCCGCAGTCGAGAAACACTCGATCAGAGCAAACTCGGTAAGCAGGGCAGGCGTGAAAATCAGTTCAACTCTATGGTCACGGGCTCGTCTGGCAATCGGATCTTGCTTGTCGACGACGTTGTAACCACCGGGGCAACGTTGACACAAGCCAAAGAAGTTTTGGAAAATTCAAAAAATATTGTGGTTGGTTTCGTAACTTTTGCAGAAACCGAACCAAATAGGCGTAATGTGACAACACAGGCACTGCTCGCCTGAAGATGGAGGTACAAATGGAACTCACAATTTCTGCCCGTAATCTAACCGTCTCAGATCGCTTCCGCGATTATGTTTCGGAGAGAGCCGAAAAGGTTGACCATCTTCTGCACAAGGTGCAGCAACTGGCCGTGAAGGTCACCAGGCACGACCACTCAAAAACCGCAGGCCCCGAGGATCAGGTTGAGCTAACGGTTTTTGCAACCGGGCAGATCATCCGTGCAGAAGCTCACGCCCAAGACAAGTTCGCCGCATTCGATGTTGCCTGGGGCAAGCTTTCCGAGCGTCTACGTCGAGCAAACGATCGCCGGAAGCCTCACCACGGAAGACACTCTTCGCTCGGAGCATCAGAGCTAAGTGCAACTGAATTTGCAACCCTAGACGTAACACCTGCCGACCTTTCGCTTCTTCACCCGGAAGCCGCTGCCGAGGCAGTTGCTGACCTTGGAGAATCACCGGTAGTAATTCGACGCAAGGAATTCCATGCCGAAACCATGAGCGCCGATGACGCAATCGGCAACATGGAGCTCCTTGGTCACGATTTCTACCTCTTTGTGGATGCAGAATCGGGCAAGCCATCCGTTGCCTACAAGCGCAAGGGCTGGAATTACGGAGTAATCGCCCTGGTCTAGCGCTCGGCTGTTTCTCAGGCACTCGCGGGTAAGATTGAGAAAGATTATCCGCGAGTACTTGGAGACGTTTTGGCATCGCTAATTAATAAGTTGCTTCGTGCCGGCGAAGGCCGTCTACTAGCAAAACTTCGCAACCATGTTGTTGCCGTAAACGCGCTTGAAGAAGACTTCAAAGCCCTAACCGACGAACAGCTCCGCGGTGAAACACAGGCCCTTCGCGAACGTTTTGCAGCTGGCGAAACTCTAGATGACCTGCTACCTGAAGCGTTTGCCGCCGTTCGAGAGGCTGCCAGCAGAACTCTCGGCATGCGCCACTTCGACGTTCAGATTATGGGTGGAGCCGCGCTGCACCTCGGCAATATTGCGGAAATGCGCACCGGTGAAGGTAAAACCCTTGTGGCAACTTTGCCTGCTTACCTAAACGCCATCGCAGGTCGCGGTGTGCACGTTGTTACGGTGAACGACTTCCTCGCAGGTTACCAGAGTGAACTCATGGGGCGTGTTTTCCGAGCTCTTGGAATGACCACCGGTTGCATCATCTCCGGTCAAGATCCCCACACTCGTCGCGAGCAATATCTCGCTGACATCACCTATGGAACCAACAACGAATTCGGATTCGACTACCTTCGCGACAACATGGCTCACTCTCAGGGTGAACTGGTTCAGCGAGGCCACTTCTACGCCATCATCGACGAGGTTGACTCGATTCTTATCGATGAGGCTCGCACCCCGCTAATCATCTCCGGCCCAGCAGTTGGAGACGCCAACCGTTGGTTCAACGAGTTTGCAAAGATCGCCGACAAACTAGAGCCAATCATCGACTACGAGGTTGATGAAAAGAAGCGAACCGTTGGAATCTTGGAGCCTGGAATTCAGAAGGTTGAAGATTACCTAGGTATCGACAACCTGTATGAGTCGGCAAACACCCCGTTGATCTCCTTCTTGAACAACGCAATTCGTGCGAAGGCTTTGTTCAAGCTCGACAAGGACTACGTTGTTATGAATGGCGAAGTACTGATCGTCGACGAGCACACCGGCCGTATTCTCGCCGGCCGCCGCTACAGCGAAGGTATGCACCAGGCAGTCGAAGCCAAGGAAGGTGTAGAGGTAAAGGCTGAGAACCAAACCCTAGCCACCATCACCCTTCAGAACTACTTCAGAAGCTACGACAAACTCTCCGGTATGACCGGTACCGCAGAGACCGAAGCTGCAGAATTCATGAGCACCTACAAACTTGGTGTGATTCCAATTCCTACCAACCGACCGATGGTTCGTATCGATCAACCAGACCTTATCTACAAGAACGAAGAGGTCAAGTTCAACATGGTGGTCGAAGACATCGCTGCTCGCCATGCCACCAACCAGCCAGTTTTGGTTGGAACGAACTCGGTTGAAAAGAGCGAGTATCTATCAAGACTTCTTGCAAAGCGCGGTGTGCGTCACGAAGTATTGAACGCCAAGAACCACGCCCGCGAAGCACACATCGTTGCCCAGGCAGGTCGTCTCGGCGCCGTTACCGTGGCAACCAACATGGCGGGTCGAGGTACCGACATCATGCTCGGTGGCAACGCCGAATTTTTGACGGTTGAGGCACTTGCTGCCAGAAACCTAGACCCTGATCTGCAGCCTGAGGAATACCAGAAGGCCTGGGATGAAACCTTCGCCGAGATCAAGGAAAAGGTTGCAACCGAAGCTGTTGAGGTTTTGGCAACCGGTGGTCTTTACGTTCTAGGTACTGAGCGTCACGAGTCTCGCCGAATCGACAACCAGCTCCGTGGTCGTGCCGGACGTCAGGGTGACCCTGGTGAATCGCGTTTCTACCTGTCGCTTACCGATGAACTCATGCGCGCATTCAACTCTGGAGCTGCAGCTGCGATGATGAACCGCGGAGACATTCCAGACGACATGGCTCTCGAGTCGAAGCTGGTTTCCCGCGCTATTGCTAGTGCGCAGTCGCAGCTAGAGGCTAGAAACGCCGAAATTCGAAAGAATGTTTTGAAGTACGACGACGTGATGTCTCGTCAGCGCGACGCAATCTACTCCGACCGTCGCCACATCTTGGAAGGCGATGACATCACCGATCGCGTTGACGCTTTCCTCGTTGATGTTATTGAAACGGTGGTGAATCAGCACGCAAGCGAATCGTCTGCCGATTGGAACCTTGAGAACCTTTGGCGTGACCTCCAGGCTATCTATCCGGTGGGAATTGACATCTCAGAGGTTTTGGCAGAGGCCGGAACTCGTGCTCGACTCACCAAGAAGTTCCTGGTCGCCGAAATCTTGAGCGATGCGCGTCTGGCATATACCAAGCGCAGCGACGAGATTGGCTTTGACAACATGCGTGAGCTTGAACGTCGCGTGGTTCTTTCGGTCATCGACCGCAAGTGGCGTGAACACCTCTACGAAATGGATTATCTGAAGGAGGGCATTGGCCTTCGTGCCATGGCGCAACGCGACCCACTGGTTGAATACCAGCGCGAGGGTTACGTAATGTTCCAGCAGATGACCGGATCCATCCGAGAGGAATCGATTTCATTCCTGTTCCACCTAGACGTTCAGGTTGAGTCGGCAGCCGTTGACCAGAACGAATTAACCTACTCTTCGCCAAACGAAGATGGTCAAGTTGATTTGGTCCACGAGCAGCACGAAACTCACGACGTGCAGAAGCCAAACGATGGTGGACATGCACCTGGAAGCAGCTTCTTCAAACGCTAAAGAACGGTGATTGCCGTTGCCAGCCAGCGATCGATATGCTGTTCAAGGCGAACTGTCATTGCTCTTGTGCGGTTGCTGATTTTCAATAAGACTATCGATTCAATCGTTCCTAAGGTTGTGCATTCTTGATGCACCCTGGAAACCTCGATAACAGGGTAGTAGCTTTTTGTGCCGGTCTGTTGGCGCAGTTTCGCAATTGCAACAGCCTTTCGATGTAGAAGTTGGTAAACATCTTCATTTACCAGGCCACCTAATTGTTGAACGCCTCTGGCTCCCTCAAGCACCTCAATGGTTGCTGGAGCAAGGTATCTGACCATGCTTTCGGCAGCTTGCATTGGGCTAAGCAGCGCTGTCGTTTTCTCGGTTTCAAGTGTTTTCATACCCAAATCCTTCCGTCTGTAAAACGATATGACTTTTCCGAACCAAAAGTCCATAGTTTTTATTTGCCTGTGGATAACTTTTCTGACGAATTTCAAAAAGTCTCAATAATCGCTACATGGACCTTGATGAACTTTTCGAAAACCTCGAAACCGAATTTGAAGCGCTAGAACACACTGAACAACCTCAGGGCATTGAGAAGCTAAGCACCACTGTCGGTGGTAATCGTCTGACCTTAGAGCGTCCAATTCTGGGGAAATCTTTTGTTGCCGGGGTGATCAGCGGTCGGGCGATCTGGCGGTTTCAGCCACATCGAACTCTGGCGGTCGCAAAGATAACCTTTGGTCAGTCGGATTCCAGTCAGTTTGAGTCACTTGATCCTGCAGAGCTTCTTCACCAGTCACTCATCGGTAGGTTTGTTCGCTATTCGCTCGCGGGAGACGGGCAGCAAATCCGTCGAGGGAGAGTGCTGCAACTAATGCAGGGCCTGCTACTTTTCGAATCAACTGGTCAGGTGCTTGCTGTTGCGGTCGACCGACTTGCTTGGCTTGAGGTTCATGCGGCGGATAACTAATGGATTTGAAACTTAGACGACCTTCAAACAGGGTTGCCAAATTGGTTGGAATTGCAATGGCTATTCTGCTCTGCGGGGTGGCTATAGGTTCTACCTTGTTTAGACCCCAAAACCAGGTGCAAATACTGGTCGCAAAGCAGAACCTGCCTGCCGGCAGCATCATCGAAAAGAATTCGGTAACCCAGAAAGCTGTGCCGGATTGGATGGCTAAAAACTATCTCACCAAGTTGCCTATCGATTGGATTCTTACAACTTCAATAGATGCTGGAGCTGGAATTCCAACCAGCCAGCTAACCCGTAACCAAAATTCCTCGAAGGTTATTCGCCTTAACGCTATTGACCCGATTGCCTCCGTAATAAAGGTGGGTGATTTTGTGGATGTCTGGGCGGCCAACGTAAATTCTAGGCAACTCGCCAGCGCCCCAGAGCCTGTTGCTTTGGGTGCGGTGGTTACCAACATTGAACGAACTTCCACTCTAGGTACTCAGAGCAACAACGTCGAACTGTTGGTACAGGAACCTTATGTTGAGTCTCTGTTAGCGGCAACGAGTGCGGGTAACAAGATTCAACTGGTGACCGCTCAAACGTTGGAGGATGTGCCGTGACGCTGGTTGCCGAAAGAGAACTGATCGAAATGCCACCAAAGTCAATTGGGTCAGTAGAAAGGCGAGGGCCCGGTAAGGTCATTGCCGTTTGGTCACCTGTTGGTTCACCAGGTAAGAGCACCATTGCTTTAAACCTTGCCTATGAACTGGCCTCTATGGGCAAACGTACACTTCTGATTGACCTTGATCTAACTGCTCCATCTCTCGGATTGATGTTAAATCTTGGAGAACCAATGGCAGGAGTGACCGCTGTTGCCAGGTTGGTTCGCCAGCAACGCTTTGATATAGAACAGCTTTTCAGGCTGAGCGTCGGAATCAAGAAGGCTAGAGTCACCCTGAGGTTTCTGCCTGGCCTCACTTCTCCTAAACGCTGGGTCGAGGTAACTCCAGAAACTGTAACTCGATTACTTAATGTTGCATCGTCTAACTTTGACGCGGTGATCGTCGATGTAGCTTCTGAACTTAGCGACTCAATATTCCAAACAGATCACCCTGTGGCTAGGAACGCGGCAACTAGGCAGATTATCGCCGAGGCCAACTGCGTACTTTCGGTGATTTCGGACACCAAGATTTCAATTTCCAGATACCTTCAACAGTTCCACGAACTTGATTCACTCAATCGAAGTCGTCTGACCATAGTGAATCGTTTCCAGGGAGGTTCCAAGATTCAAGCGGCGCTCAAGGCTCTAACGAAAGAACGCGTCTTTGCAACAGTGCCAGAAGATCTTCCTTCGGCGCAGCTTGCCGAAGGGCTTGGTCTACCCTTGGCGCTGGCCAGAAGAAAGTCACTGGCAAGGCAGGCAATAGCTGCCCTCGCGCATAAACTTCTAGAATGGCAACCCTCGCAAACCTAGTATCGAGAAACGGCAAGCTTCCGGCAGCATCAGTTGATTGGTTGCAGATGCTCACCGGTGACTGGCAGATGGTCGCCGACCTGGTGAACTGTGACCTCGTGCTTTGGATCCAAAGCAAAGACGCAGAAGACTTCATTGCGGTTGCCCATGCCAGACCTTCCAGCGCTGGAACTATCTTCTATCGAGACATCATCGGTGAACATCCAGCCCAACTTTGGAGTGGTCAGGTTGCTTCTGCATATGCAGAAGGGAAGCACCAAGACCTCGCTGTCCCTGACATCTACGACGGTATTTCGATGCGTGTTCGTGCTGTTCCGGTTCGCAGACGTATGAAACCAAACTCAAACGAGTTTTCGTCGCCAATCGCCGTGGTCACTGTTCACACAAACTTGAGCGAGGTTCGAGACCCAACCAAGCAACGAATCAACTTCCGTAAGGTCGGCAACGAACTGCTCGACATGATCGAAGACGGCACCTACCCAGACTTTGCGAATCCAACCGGCTCAACCCGTGGTGCACCTCGCGCGAATGATGGCCTGTTGATTCTTGACCAGTCGGAGACAATCACCTTTGCAAGCCCTAACGCACTAAGTGCACTGAACCGATTTGGTATTCAGGGCGAGTTGGTTGGGTTGAAACTACCTGTTGCCATGGAGAAGGCCATGGGAAAGCGCCTTCGGTCCGATGAAGATCTAGCCCTGGTAGTTTCGGGCAGGGCACCTTGGCGAGCCGACGCTGAGCAATCTAACATGACCATGAGCCTTCGTGCGGTACCTCTGAAGCACGATGGTGAGCGCACGGGTGCCATCATAATGTGTCGTGACATCTCCGAGCTTCGTAGGCAAGAGCGCGAACTGATTACCAAGGACGCCACGATTCGAGAGATTCATCACCGAGTTAAGAACAACCTGCAAACTGTGGCTAGCTTGCTTCGCATTCAGGGTAGACGAACCGATTCCGAAGAAGCCAAGGAAGCACTTGAACAGGCCATGCGTCGCGTTGCCGCAATCGCACTTGTTCACGAAACCCTGTCTACCGGGCTAACCCAAGATGTTAACTTCGACGAGGTTTTCGACCGCGTGTTGTCTCTTGCCAGTGAAGTCGCTGCGAGCGCAGGTACCAGCGTGAACACAATCTTGGATGGAAAGTTTGGCCAACTGCCCAGTGAGAAGGCGACAAGCCTCGCGGTTTCACTAACCGAAATTGTGACCAACGCGGTTGAGCATGGCCTCGCCGAACGCAATGGTGTGGTTCACGTGATTGCCGAACGCAAGGGCAAAAAGCTTACGGTAACCATTTCCGATAATGGCAGGGGTCTGCCCGAACAAAAGCTAACCGAAGGGCTTGGAACGAGCATTGTCAAGACGCTTATCGAAGGCGAATTACGCGGCTCAATCAACTGGTTTTCACCTAAAGAAGGTGGAACCAGAGTTGTCGTTGAGATCGAAGCTTAGCTAGCGCGGCGAGCGCGTGCGTACTTGCGCTTGAGCGACTTACGCTCGTCTTCGCTTAGGCCACCCCAAATGCCGGTGTCCTGGTTTTCTTTGATTGCGTACTCTAGGCAGCTGGTTGAAACTGCACATTCGCGACAGATGGCTTTTGCCTGGTCAATCTGGTCAACCGCTGGTCCTGTGTTTCCCACTGGGAAGAATAGTTCCGGGTCTTCGGTTAGGCATTTAGCCTCATCCTGCCAGTGCATGTCCATGCAGTTATTCCTTTGTCTCAAAACTCAAGACGCGAGTGTTTCAGCGTCGTGAGTGTGGTGTTCTACGCTCGATGTTTTACGCTTATTTAGCGTCTGTAAAACCGAGGTTTACTCTAAAAATAGTTTCATAGACACAGCCCTTTTTCAAGACCCAATTTTTAAGGTGAATCACAATAATGAACAAAAACCCGATTCAGCTCAAGATTGCTGCGGCGCTCGCCGGAGTTGAAACCATTGCTGCTGCCGTGGTTACACTGTTCTTCGTTTACGGGCTTGTCAGCGGACAAGAGAAGTCGCTGGTAATGATCCTCGGACTCATAGCTCTAATGGTGGCCACCACCGGATTTCTTGCATCTGCCACGCTCAACTTATTGAAGGCCAAGCGTTGGGCCAGAAGCGCGATTGTGTTCTGGCAGATCCTTCAGCTATCAATTGGCTGGGGAAGTGTTGGCGGCAAATTCGAGCAGATCCCAATCGCGATTGCAATCTTTGCTCTCAGTGGAATCACCGTTGTCATGCTTTTCACCAAACCGGTGAACGCTCTATTTATTGAGAGCTAAATTCCGAGCTTTCCGCGAAGCATCGATACGTGGCCGGTTGCCTTCACGTTGTATAGCGCGAGGCTGATCTTTCCTTCCTCGTCAACCACAAAGGTAGAACGAAGAACTCCCTCGTATTCGCGCCCGTAAAGCTTCTTCAAGCCGAAGGCTCCCCACTGCTTGTGGACCTCTAGGGTCTCGTCGGCCAGTAGGTCAAAGCTTAGGTGCTGATCGGTCGCAAACTTCTTGAGTTTGGCAGGTTTGTCTGGGGAAAGACCGAGTACCGTGTAGCCAGCACCGGTAAGAACGTTTAGAGATTCCTCAAAATCGCAAGCCTCTTTGGTGCAACCAGGAGTCGCCGCAGCAGGGTAGAAGTAAACGATGGCCTTTCCACCTTTGAACGCAGATAGCGAAACCAAATTGCCATCCTGGTTCAATAGTGAAAACTCTGGAGCAACATCGCCCTCTGCCAAAATCTTTGCGTTCATGCCAATAGCCTAGCGTTTGCGGTGATGCCGCAAATACTGATAAAGTTGTCTCTCGTTGCCTTGTGCAACAAGCACCTCTAGCTCAATCGGCAGAGCAACTGACTCTTAATCAGTGGGTTCTGGGTTCAAGTCCCAGGGGGTGCACTTTTAATAGGCGGTCTTCCGCAATCTTCGGGGTACTCAAAGTTATTCTTGTCGTTAGATAAAGCAGGGTAAAGGGAAAATGAAATCAATCAAAGCACTATCGGTTGCCGTTGCGGCAGCTGCACTGGTCATCGCTCCAATCGCAGGAGCACAGGCAACCACCTCTTCGAACGTAAACCTACTTCGCACAGCTAGCATCACCATTGCAGACGGTCATGTTGGTGTGGTTGGAGATTCCTACAATTACGGCGACGTTTACACCGATTCCCCAGATGGCGCAGTGGTCTCTGGTTCAACCGTTGACTGCGCTCGCGGCTGGGACCTAGTTCTACTTCTTTGCGACCCAACACCTAGCACCGATGTTGCCGGAACCCTGACCCAGGACGGCGTTGACACCGGTTACACGAATTACCTCAACGATGGAACTTCGCAGGCATTCGTGGTTATCGACCTCGGCCAGCTTTCGACCTTCTCGAAGTTTGAGGTTTACCAGATGATGGGATCTGACGGCAACGTTACCCACGCTCAGCTTTGGGTGAGCAACAACACCTCGGACACCTCACCTCTTCAGAACGATGGTTCTTGGACCAGCGTTGCCGATGGCTCTGTTGCCGACGGAACTCCACAGACTGGAACCCAGCCGGTAACCAACACTTCCGTAACCACCTTCAACTTCGCTGAAACCGAGGGTCGTTACGTAATGATCTACTTCCAGAACGACGGAAGTTACGAAAACAGCGATTGGATCGAAGTTGCTGGAGCCAAGCTATTCGGCCACACCGGCGCCATCGTTGTTGCACCAGCACTTGCCAGCACCGGCTTTGACGACTCGGTAGTTCCAGCAGCTCTTGCGCTTACTGTTGCCGGCGGTCTAGCCATCCTAGCTACCCGTTCTCGTAAGGCAACTAAGTCCTAAATCCCACTAGACTTTTAGTAGGATTTTCAATCCAAATAACCATCCAAAATAGAGGGAAATAATGAAGAAAGCGCTAGCTCTTGTAGCAGCAGTGGCCGTATCGGTCATCACTCCGCTTTCGGCGTCGGCTAACACGACTCCAGAAAGCTACACCCCGGCACACGGTGCGTACCGCAACGTGCCAACCGCTGACCGCGTTTACCTTGAAACCTTCGGTGAAACTGGAACCGAATACGACGACCGCAACATGTTCTATGTTCCAGCCGGCATCACCTGTGAATACAACAGCGTTACCGCCACTGGTCCATTCGTAGTGATTGACTACGCTGCCCAAGCGGCCAACTGTACCGATGCTTCGAGCAACCCTTATACCATTGAGACCAACGCTGGTACCGGAGCGAACGCACTGCCATTCGGTTTCGACATCAACTTCTACGGCGCTCACTACACAAAGGCTTGGCCTAACACCAACAGTGGTTTGATGTTTGACCAGCCAGACAACGCTTACAACAACTCGATGGGCGCCAACGCCAATGACGCAGGTTCTTCGAGCATGTCAGCTTTGAACGCTGACCTTGGTTTCCTAAAGGGCTACTCGGCATTCTGGACCGCTCAGACCACCATTGATGGTCACCCAGCGGTTGTATTCTCGTGGGACAAGAACATCCCTCACGGCGGTTCGAGCTCCGACAACCTCACATACCAGATCGTGCTGATCAGCCGCGGCACCAACGGCGACTTCGATGTTGAATTCAATTACGATGCACTGGTTGGCTTAGACAGCAGCACCGGCCACGAGGGACACAACGTATGGGTTGATCTAGCCTCCGACGTAACTATTGGAAGCAACATCATCAACTCGGCAGATGCCGCTTCGGCATTCCCGGACAACTCGTGTGTGAACATGGGCTACGACGATTACGGAACCGCTACCTCGAGCGACTACAGCAATGTCAGCTACATGAAGAAAGAGTCAGCAACGACCGTCTCTGCCTGGTCTGACGACACTTGTACCACTCCAGTTGACTTCACTGCGCTTCAGAATGTAAGCGCAGATGGAAACGCTTATGTTGAGTACCGCTA
>Ga0228702_1001109_pt1 | contig 18112 bp, 18 predicted proteins | sample McNCre217_Aug_MG_2_FD_178018 | JGI IMG/M metagenome (GOLD analysis project Ga0228702, IMG submission 178018) | Freshwater microbial communities from McNutts Creek, Athens, Georgia, United States - 20-17_Aug_MG | ecosystem: Environmental > Aquatic > Freshwater > Creek | place: USA: Georgia... | reverse complement strand
CTTCGACTTCTACAACCGTTAATTTACCTGCCATAGCGCACATAGGATTGAAGTTACGAGCAGTATGGCGATAAATTAAATTACCTGCCTTATCAGCCTTCCAAGCTTTCACTAAAGCAATATCAGCCACCAAAGATCGCTCCATGACGTACTTCTCGCCATCAAACTCTCGAATCTCTTTACCTTCTGCAACAATTGTGCCAACACCAGTCTTAGTAAAAAAAGCAGGGATACCACAACCACCTGCACGGAGTTTTTCAGCCAAAGTTCCTTGAGGCGTGAATTCCAACTCAAGCTCTCCAGCTAAATACTGACGCTCAAATTCTTTATTCTCACCAACATATGATGAAACCATTTTTTTAATTTGACGGGTTTCTAGAAGTTGCCCCAAACCGAATCCATCAACACCTGCATTATTTGAAATAGCGGTTAGATTCTTAACACCTGTATCACGCAGAGCAGCGATTAAGGCTTCTGGAATACCACATAAACCAAAACCACCTACAGCAAAAGTTTGGCCGTCTTTGACGATATCAGCCAAGGCCTCTTTCGCTGAACCGAAAACCTTATTCATTAAAAACTCCCTATTGATTTAAAAATAGCCCGCTTTTTAATTAAGCAAGCTACGTGCCAACTCACCAAAATTCCCATATAAATCAATTAACTTGACGCAAACAAGATGATCAAGAAAATCTTATATATTGCATATATATCTATATTCTAATTGCATGAAATGCCCTACCGCAGGATTCACCTAGAATTCGCCCAAGAGAGAAGAATAGTAAATAACACGACTGTCTCCATTACCATGTCGTTATAGTATGTTTTGGAAATGTATTTAATATGTCAAAACAGCGCATTAGCTGTTTGATACTGCACAATTTTGGAGAGTATGAATGAATACAAGCAAAGAGATTCTTGAGCAATTTGGTCCCAGAGAATCCATGGACTACGACGTGGTTGTCGTAGGTGGCGGTCCTGCAGGATTATCTGCAGCTATCCGCTTAAAACAACTCTCTGCCGAAAGAGGTCAAGAAATCTCAGTTTGTGTCCTAGAAAAAGGCTCTGAAGTGGGCGCCCATATTTTGTCAGGCGCGGTCATGGACCCTATCGGCATCAATGAGCTCATACCTGACTGGAAGGAAAAAGGCGCACCTCTTCATACGGAGGTAACTGAAGATCGCTTCATGTTCTTAACAGAAAAGAAATCTCTAACAACGCCTAATTGGATGTTACCCGCCTGCTTCCAAAATCATGGCAACTATATCGTGAGCCTATCCAATTTCACCCGTTGGCTAGGTCAAGAAGCTGAAAATCTGGGCGTAGAAATATTTCCAGGCTTCCCTGCAGCAGAAATTATCTATGGCGAGTCTGGCGAAGTACTCGGCGTTGCAACTGGCAACCTAGGTATTGGCAAAGATGGGACTCCCACTGAGAATTTCCAACTTGGCATGGAACTACGTGCGAAATACACTTTATTTGCTGAAGGTTCACGTGGCCACCTTGGCAAACAACTCATTCAAAAATACAGCTTAGATACAGGCAAGGATCCACAAAGCTATGGCATTGGCATCAAAGAGCTCTGGGAAATTGATCCAACCAAACATCAAGAAGGTCTTGTCATTCATACGGCAGGCTGGCCTCTCACATCTGACACTTACGGTGGTTCATTTTTATATCACTTGGAAAATAATCAAGTAGCAGTAGGCTTTGTGGTGGGTCTTTCTTATAGCAACCCATACCTAAGCCCATTTGAAGAGTTCCAACGTTACAAAACACATCCGACAATTCGTCAATTCTTTGAAGGTGGCAAACGTATTAGTTACGGCGCACGCGCCATTACTGCCGGCGGTTTAAATAGCTTACCCAAAACTGTATTCCCAGGTGGCGCACTAATTGGTTGCGAGGCTGGCTTCTTAAATGCTTCACGCATCAAAGGTAGCCACGCAGCAATTAAAACTGGCATGATGGCTGCCGAAGCAGCTTTCGATGCAGTCACTTCCGGCAGAGCAGCCGATGAGCTTACCGCATACCCAGCAGCCTTTAAGAAAAGCTGGCTACATACAGAACTCAATAAAGCTCGCAACTTTAAGCCATGGATGGCTAAAGGCTTATACCTTGGCACCTTAATGGTAGGAATTGAGCAAAAATTATTAGGCGGCAAGGTGCCCTGGACTATTCATAACACGCACGCTGATCATGAATGTCTTAAGCCAGCTGCTCAATGTGCACCTATTCAATATCCAAAACCAGATGGGCAAATTAGCTTTGATCGCTTATCGTCCGTTTTTATCTCAAACACCAACCACGAAGAAAATCAGCCAGCCCACTTAACGCTAAAAAATGATGCTGTGCCGGTAGTAACAAATTTAGCGGTCTTTGCCGGACCAGAACAACGTTATTGCCCCGCTGGCGTTTATGAGTTTATTGAATCTGATGATGGCAAGAAACTACAGATCAATGCGCAAAATTGCGTGCACTGTAAAACTTGCGATATCAAAGATCCAACCCAGAATATTGTTTGGGTTACGCCAGAAGGAACCGGTGGGCCCAATTATTCGGGCATGTAATTAATTTGAGTTAAATTTAATGGCTTCAAGAAATTGAAGCCATTTTTATAAACACCTAACCATTCATCGTCAGGAGCTTTTATGTCAGGTCATGGTCACGTAGATCCATCTAATAAAAAGATTGCTTTATTAATTTCCATCCTTGCGTTGTTATTAGCGATTAGCGAAACAATGAGCAAAGCGTATCAAACAGAAGTCCTTACCAAGCAAATTGAGGCCTCTAATTTATGGTCTTTCTTCCAAGCCAAAACCATTCGCTCAACGGTCACTAAGTTGACAGCTGAAACAACGCAGCTAACAGGTAAAGCCTCTGACCCAAAAACAGCATCAGCACTTGAAAAATGGGAGGCAGCAGCCAAACGTTATGACTCAGAGCCAGAAACAGGTGAAGGTCGAAAAGAATTAGCGGCAAGAGCCAAAGAAGCGGAAGCCGTACGCGACCTTTACATGCACAAATATCATTTTGTTGAAATCGCCTCAGGTATTTTGCAAGTAGCCATCGTTCTAGCATCAGCAACCATTATCACAGGCGTGAGCGCTCTGAGCTTAGTAGCAGGCGGCTTAGGCGTTATTTCTTTGATACTAAGTGGGTTAGGCATTTTCGCCCCAACACTTATCCATCTTTAATTAACTAACGACAGCTTCTGAATTTGTTAAAAAAATATTTATTTTTTTGGATTGCTGCAGCAAGCTGCAGCTTTTCAATTCATGCGACAGAACTAACCTTCACTGCTATTGGGGATCAACCTTATTTTAGCGATGAGGCCTTTAGCGCCTTAATTAAAAAAATAAATGCAGACACCTCATCTCAATTCACAATCCATGTGGGTGATATTAAACATGGCGCGGCTACCTGTAGCGATGAGCGTTTCTTATCAGTTAAAAAATTATTTGATGAATTTACTGCTCCACTCATCTATACACCAGGCGACAATGAATGGACTGATTGCCATAGAGCATCCAATGGCTCCTACAATCAATTAGAAAGACTACAAAAGTTACGCTCTCTATTTTTTGAAAAATCCACAACCTTAGGCCATAAAAAGATAAAACTGGAGCGGCAAGGGGATATTGCCTCCACATATAACGCTTATGTTGAAAATGCTCGCTGGACCACTCAACAAATTACATTCATCACGATTCATCAAGTAGGATCTAACAACAATTTAGACCCCAATGTTCCTGGCGCCATAGAAGAATATAAAAAAAGAAATGCCGCTAATATCGCCTGGCTAAAAGATAGCTTCAACGACGCGAAGAATAAAAATAGTTTAGCGATTGTGATAGCTATGCAGTCTGACATTTTTGACTTTTACATTCCTAAAGAGTCAGGCTTTAAAGACTTTATCCAAACGATGATAGCTCTAGCAACAAGTTATAAAAGGCCTATTTTATTAATCGAAGGAGATTCGCACCAGTTCAAAGTGGATCAGCCAATACAAGATTCAAATGGTGTCATTGTTTCTAATATCTTGCGCATGATTGTGCCTGGGGCTAATTTAGTTGAGGCTGTTCAAGTTAAAGTTGACACCCAAGAATCCGTCATCACTAATACATTTAAATTCAAGAAATATGGGTTTTAATTTTTAAACGGGGAAGTTAGTTTAAGCATTTACTTTGCGAATACATAAGTAGCCCAATAAGCCACTTAATGCCGCCAAACCAAAAACATGCTCAGGGCCTAAACCTTCCCAAACCCAACCGGCGACCAAACCACCAACAGTCCCGCCAACACCATAAGCGACCGTGGTGTAAAGCGCCTGCCCTCTAGCTTGCAAATGTCCCCCGAACCAGGTCTGCAACATCTTTAAGCTAGCGCTGTGATGCGCGCCAAAAGTAGCAGCATGCATGATTTGCGCCACAATTAAAACAACCGTATTAGGCCAATAAGCAATCATCACAAAGCGCAGTGCCATGATGAGATAAGAGGCCATCAAAATATGCTGCGTAGTAAATCTTTTGAAAAAACTATTCTGAAAGTAGAAAAACACCACCTCAGCAAGAACACCTAACATCCAAAATAAACCAATCTCTGCTTTTGAATATCCCAACCGGTCCAAATAAAGAGAATAGAAAACATATAAAGCCGCATGACCAAAAATCATCCAAAAATTAGCGGACAAAAACCATCTGACATGGCTATTTCTTAAAACATGCCAAAAACTTGTCGCGACATGATGCGCAGCTTCCATCGGTGGCTCTCTCAAAGTTCTAGCCAAAATTGCCAAAATGATGAGCGCCCCCATGCCAAACCAAGGTAGGCTTTGTATGCCATAAGCCTCAAACCAAGCACCAGCCCCCATCACCATCACAATAAATCCAATCGACCCCCACAGCCTTAAACGTCCATAACGCTGATCAAATGTATTGTCTTTATATAGAGCATGAATTGTGGCGGCTTCTCCCAGGGGCATCAAACTGCTAATCACGGTGTTCAATAAAAACATCCAAACTAGCAGAGCCCAATAACTCTCAAGATAAAAAATGGCGGAAAAAACAAAGCAGGCTAAAAGAGAAGTTGTACGCATAATACCCAAGCGATCTCTTCTAACATCGGCTAACCAGCCCCAAGTAAATGGTCCCAAAATTCTAGTAATTTGGAACATCGACATCAATGCTGCAATTTCAATAGCACTGTAATGCAAGCTTGCGAAATACAAGCTTGCATAAGGTGACATCAGCCCAATATATGTGAAATAAAAAAAGAAAAATGCCGCAAAAGCCAGCCGTACAAGACCGGTCATAAGGGCATTCCGAGACTAAGGACGCTGCGCTGGAACACGTGGCGTGCCAACAACTACATCGCCACATTGCGCACGATAACGCAACACATGATCCATGATCACCAACGCCAACATTGCTTCAGCAATCGGTGTTGCACGAATCCCTACACAAGGATCATGACGCCCCTTGGTTTGGACCACCGCAGGTTCACCGGCACGATTAATTGATTGCTTGGGCGTCATGATGGATGAGGTTGGCTTAATGGCAATCGAAACCACCACATCCTGACCACTACTGATACCGCCTAAAACACCACCAGCATGGTTAGTCGCAAAACCATCACGGAAAATTTCATCGCCGTGCTCACTACCTTTTTGCGCCACACTCTTGAAGCCCGCACCAATTTCAACACCTTTCACAGCATTGATACCCATCATGGCGTGAGCAATATCAGCATCTAACTTATCAAATAAAGGTTCACCCAAGCCAACAGGTACTCCTTTAGCAACCACTGTCAAACGCGCACCACAGGAATCCCCTGCTTTACGCAAATCATCCATGTAACTCTCAAGCTTAGGAATAACAGCGGCATTAGGCGCAAAAAATGGATTATTTCCAATCTCTTGTTTACTTTCGAATGGAATCTCCACCTCACCCAACTGGGTCATATAGCCATAAAATTCCATGCCATATTTCTCGGCCAACCATTTCTTGGCAACAGCTGCTGCTGCAACCACAGGCGCAGTTAAACGAGCTGACGAACGGCCACCACCACGTGGATCACGAATGCCGTATTTATGCCAATAAGTGTAATCAGCATGGCCAGGCCTAAAGGTATCCAAAATGTCACCATAGTCTTGACTGCGCTGATCTGTATTACGAATTAATAAGGCAATCGGTGTACCCGTTGTCTTCCCCTCAAAGACGCCAGAAAGAATCTCTACTTGATCCGCTTCTTGCCTTTGAGTCACATGCCGAGATGTCCCAGGCTTGCGTCGATCTAAATCGCCTTGAATATCCGCTGCCGATAATGACATACCGGGAGGGCAACCATCAACCACGGCACCAATCGCTGGTCCGTGAGATTCACCAAAGGTGGTGATAGTAAATAAATGTCCGAGTGAGCTTCCTGCCATACCTACATTATGGCATTGGTCAGGCATGAAGGTCTAATTTGACCTTCACTTATTGATTTTTTAACAAATCGCTTATTTAGACTCAGTTTGAGGCTCTTCAGCAGGCCAATCACGGATATAAGCTTTAAGCATGGTGTTTTCAAAGCTTTGAGCTTCAACCACCGCTTTAGCCACATCATAAAAAGAAATCACGCCCATCAAAACCGAGCCCTCCATAACGGGCAAATAACGCGCATGCTTTTCCAACATCATGCGACGGACATCATCCAAATCGGTATCAGGCGTTGTTGTTAAAGGAGATTGATCCATCACGGCACGCACATTGGTTTGCCCCAAAGTACCATGTTCTTTAGCTAAGGTATCAATCACCTCACGGAAAGTCAAAATGCCGGCTAATTTAGAGTATTCCATCACCACCAAAGAGCCAATATCCTTTTCCGCCATCACATGCACAGCAGCTGATAAAGACGTATCTGGAGAAACTGTATAAAGCGTACTGCCCTTCACACGCAAAATATCACTAACCTTCATATCTCACTCCTCAAACTATTGGCATCAGATTACATCAGTCTATCAGTAGCAACCGGAGGTGGCTAGAGCCCCCTCATCAGGGCTTACCCCACTCCCTTACAGCTTGGGGGTCTCCAGCCCTTTTTCCCAAGCCCTAATAATTGGCAAATTAGCTACCAAAGTTGCACCAGCCAAAGTAACCCACCAAGTTAAGTAAATCCAGACCAAGAACAAAGGAAGAATGGCAAAAGCCCCATAAACGGTGCGGTACAAAGGAAAGCTGGTGGCGAACCAAGCAAAACCAAATTTCGCGATCTCAAATACAACAGCTGCGAAAGCTCCACCCCAAAAGGCATCTTGCCATTGGATTTTTTCGTAAGGCAAAATTTTATAAACCAAGCCAAAAGATAACGTTGATAACAAAATTGGAAATACTGAGGCGACAAAATCAAAACCCGCACTTAATGGACCAATTAGCCCGTTAGATGCGCTCAGCACCATCGAGCTCAAATAAATACTGCCTCCCAAAAGAAGCGGTCCCATAATGGTTGCAATCAAATGAATACCAATACGCTTTACAAATGGCCGAGGATGCTGCACACCCCAAATACGATTAAAAGCGTTTTCGACCGTTAGAAGTGTAAAAAAGACACCAATAATTAAACCTAGAGAACCAAAAATGGTGAGACTCTTTGCCTTTAAAGCAAATTGATTTAGATACAAGAGAATGGGGTCTCCAATATTACCCGGGATCAAGTTATCAGAAAGCCAGTCCTGAAAAGCTTTACGCAAACGAAGGAAACGAGGTAATACCGCCAACAAAGAGAAGGCAACTGTCACCATGGGCACCAACGACAAAATAGTCGTAAACGATAAGCTAGCGGCGAGCTCGTTAATACGGCCACCTTTAGCGCACCGACGCATATAGCGGAGAAAATCGAGGATAGAATCTTTATGATGAATTACTTGCACGGCTCTATCATAAGCAAATACTAAAAATAGGTAGAAATTTTATAAATATGACTAAAGATATCAACGGCACAGTTTTAGTAATTTATTACTCCAGAAATGGTGCGACACGCCAGTTAGCAGAACTCATTGCTGAAGGTATTGAAAGCGTGCCAGGAGCTAATGCCCGGATTAGAACAGTTCCATCCGTCTCTGCCACGAGTGAAGCTACTGAGCCAGAGATTCCAGCATCAGGACCTCCCTATGTTGAAAACAAAGATCTGGAAGAATGTATTGGTTTAGCGTTAGGCTCACCGACGCGCTTTGGGAACATGGCATCGGCCATGAAATATTTTTTAGACAACACCACCTCTCAGTGGCTATCTGGTGCCCTTGCCGGTAAACCAGCATCTGTATTTACTAGTACGGGCAGCATGCATGGTGGTCAAGAAAGCACCCTACTCTCCATGATGATTCCTTTAATGCACCATGGCATGATGATCGTGGGACTGCCCTATAGCAACCCAGAATTAATGAGTACACAAACAGGTGGCTCGCCATACGGCGTCACGCATTATGCGAAAACAGATGGCTCAGCCCCCATTTCCGCTGAAGAAAAGAAACTAGCCATTGCGCAAGGTAAACGCCTTGCGGAAATTGCTCTTAAATTGGCTTAAAGACTCCCATGACCACACCACGCTCACTCAATGACATTCCTGCACCTAAAGAATCTTGGCGCATCTGCGCTTGGCTTTCCTGGTTTGCTTTAATCATATTGTGCATTTTGTGGGAAAGTGTTTTAGCCCCCATTAAACCCGGTGGCTCATGGGCCGTCATCAAAGTGCTACCTCTTTTATTTGCATTAAAAGGCATTTGGCAAGCGCGTAGCTACACCATGCAATGGGCCTCTATGCTCATCATGCTATATTTCATTGAGGGTGTCACACGCTTAAATGATCCTGGCTTATCAGCTTATCTAGCGAGTGCAGAGGTTACGCTTAGCCTAATTGCTTATGTTGGCTTATTAGCTTATTTAAAACCCCTCAAAAAACAGGCCAAACTTAAAAAAGTTTTAGAGGAATCAAATCCATCATGAGCTTATCTGATTCAGAATTCATTAGCGCACTACAAAAAATTATTGGCGCAGAACAAGTCATCACTCATCCAAACGATTTAGAACCGTACCTGATTGATTGGCGCAAGCGCTACAAAGGGCAAGCATTGGCTGCCTTACGCCCCGCCAATACTCTAGAAGTATCCGAGATAGTCAAACTATGCTCAACCAATCACATTGCGATTGTTCCTCAAGGCGGCAACACAGGCATGTGCGGCGGAGCAACGCCGAACCCAACCGGTCGCCAAGTAGTTATTTCTTTACAAAGAATGAATCAGGTTCGATCTATAGACATCGCCAACCAAACCATGACAGTCGAGGCTGGTTGTATTCTAAAAAATGTTCAAGAAGCTGCCTCTACAGCCAATCGCTACTTTCCTCTTAGCTTAGGGTCTGAGGGAAGTTGCACAATTGGCGGCAATCTCTCAACGAATGCAGGTGGCACAGCGGTACTACGCTACGGCAATACCCGTGAACTTTGCTTAGGACTAGAAGTGGTTCTCCCTTCCGGAGAAATCTTAAATAGCTTGCGAGGTTTACGCAAAGACAATACAGGCTACGATCTAAGAGATTTATTTATTGGTGCAGAAGGTAGTCTTGGAATCATCACAGCCGCCGTGATCAAAATATTCCCAAAACCAGTCGCCCAATGGACAGCACTAGTTGCAGTTCCTCGTGCGCAAGGCGCTGTTGAACTACTCAACCTCTTTCAATCCGGCGCATCTGCCCAACTCACTGGTTTTGAAATGATGTCTGATGAAAGTTTAGATCTTTTAAAACACTACTACCCCTTATTGGCAAGCCCTTTAAAAGGCCCCAATGCCTATGAAGTGCTCGTTGAAATCTCCGACTACGAAAGCGAAGAGCATGCCATGCAGCTAATGGAGAGCATTCTGGAAAAAGCTCTTGAATCTGGCTGCGCCACAGATGCGGCAATTGCTAGCAGCCTATCGCAAGCTCAGAAATTTTGGGATATGCGAGAACACATTCCTTTAGCGCAAGCAGATGATGGTCAAAACATCAAACACGATGTTTCACTCCCAATTTCCGCTATCCCAAAGTTCATTGAGACCTGCAACACACTATTACGCAGCCAATATCTAGGCGTTCGAGTGATTAACTACGGACATCTCGGGGATGGCAACTTGCATTACAACATTGCCGGCCCTAGCTCAAAAGAGACGGGTGAATTTTTCACCAAATACTCTAAAGAAATCCAAGCTTTGGTTTACAAAGAAGTAGAAAAATACAATGGATCAATTTCTGCAGAGCATGGCGTAGGCCAACAAAAAGTAGACTACTTAGTTGGTCATCGAGGCGATATCGCAGTACAAGTCATGAAATCAATCAAGCAAGCACTAGACCCTCATTCGCTAATGAATCCTGGCAAAGTTTTAGCCAGCTAACCAGCCTTAATAGCAAAAAATCAATGCAGATTAATAAAAAAGCGCTACCTAGATAGCGCTTTTTTATTAATATAACTTTGTCAGACCATTAAGCTTTAGAAGCTTGAACCATGCAATCCGAAATCTGTGAAAAGTATTTCAAAGCCATGTCTGTTGGCTCAATATATTTCTTACGACCATCAGTTTCAATAACATAGTTAATCATATCTTTTTCGCGTAACTGCTTCAAACGCGCATGCAAAGTGGCTGGAGAACCAATTTGGCGCATTGCAATTGCATCACTGACCAAAAGGCGCTCACCCTTCTTCCACTGTGAAGCAACCATATTCAACAATTCATTTTCAGTAGCGTCTAATTTAGGAAAGTCAGGCAATTCCTCAATGGAGCGAACCAAGTTTAAAAATCTAAAATAGATATCCTGCAACTCCTTATTTTTCATAAGGCTCTCCTCTTTTATAAATATATCCTTATTTGTATACATTTAAATTGTAAATGAAATATTTATTACAAATAGCAACATTATCCCTAGGGCTATTAGATTTATATTTTTCAATAACTTCGGCTAATTTCATCTAACTTTTGCCAATTATTATATTTTTTACACCCAAATAGTAAAAATATCTCCAGGGGCCAATTAACCCCTTTCTCAAGGAAATGACCAGTCTCTTAATGGGGTATCAACCTGAGAAATCCTTCACTTATTCCCCCCAGGTAAGGATAATCAAAGATTGGCGACTTAAAATCAGGCGCGAAGCAGTAAAAGTACTTATAAATTGGCATCAATACATCTATTAAAAACAGAGGACATATCAATGGCAACAGAAAAATCAAAGATTATTTATACGCTGACCGATGAAGCACCAGCACTAGCAACCTGCGCCTTCTTGCCAATCATCAGAACATTTACTGCGCCAGCTGATATTGAAGTTGAAACAAGTGACATTTCTGTTGCAGGTCGCATCCTAGCAGAATTCCCTGATTACCTAACTGAAGAACAAAAAGTTCCTAATAACTTGGCAGAGCTAGGTAGATTAACTTTATTGCCTGATACCAACATCATCAAACTTCCTAACATCAGCGCAGCTATGCCTCAATTAGTAGCGGCCATTAAAGAATTACAAACTCGCGGCTACAAGATCCCTAACTTCCCAGATGATCCAAAGACAGATGAGGAAAAAGAGATTCGTAAGCGCTATTCAAAATGTTTAGGTAGCGCAGTAAATCCAGTTTTACGTGAAGGCAACTCAGACCGCAGAGCTCCAGCAGCTGTTAAACGCTATGCCCGCAACAACCCTCACTCAATGGGTGAATGGAGTCAAGCTTCTCGCACACACGTATCACACATGCACGGTGGTGACTTCTACTCCAGCGAAAAATCAATGGTCGTACCTAAGGCCTGCGACGTAAAAATGGACTTGGTCACCAAGAGCGGTAAAACCATTGTGCTTAAAGAAAAAGTTTCGCTACTTGAGGGCGAGATTATCGATAGCATGTACATGAGCAAAAAAGCTCTTTGCAAGTTTTATGAAGATCAAATTGAAGATGCTCGCAAAACTGGCGTGATGTTATCTTTCCACGTTAAAGCCACCATGATGAAAGTATCACACCCAATCGTGTTTGGTCACATGGTTAAGATTTTCTACAAAGATGCGTTTGAGAAACACGCAAAATTATTTGCTGAATTAGGCGTGAATGCTAACAATGGATTAAGTAGCGTTTACGAAAAAATCAGCACATTACCTGAGTCCAAGCGCGAAGAGATCATCAAAGACTTACACGCTTGCCACGAACACCGTCCAGAATTAGCGATGGTGGATTCTGCCAAAGGTATCACCAACTTGCACTCACCTAACGATGTGATTGTGGATGCCTCTATGCCAGCGATGATTCGTATTGGCGGCAAGATGTGGGGTGCTGATGGTCGTCCAAAAGATACTAAAGCGATCATGCCTGAAAGTACGTTTGCTCGTATCTACCAAGAGATGATCAATTTCTGCAAAACAAATGGCAACTTCAACCCTGTCACGATGGGTACTGTGCCTAACGTTGGCCTAATGGCTCAACAAGCAGAAGAATATGGCTCACATGACAAAACATTTGAGATCCCTGAAGATGGTGTTGCTCGTGTTGTTACTGCTGATGGCACTGTATTACTTGAGCAACATGTTGAAGAAGGTGACATCTGGCGCATGTGCCAAGTAAAAGACGCTCCAATTAGAGATTGGGTCAAATTGGCAGTCACGCGCGCACGCCTCTCAAATACACCTGCCGTATTCTGGCTTGACGAGTACCGCCCGCATGAAGCCGAATTAATCAAAAAAGTAAAAACTTATTTAAAAGACCACGACACAACAGGCCTTGATATCCAGATCATGTCTCAAACTCGTGCGATGCGTTACACATTAGAGCGTGTGATGCGCGGCAAAGACACAATTTCGGTTACAGGTAACATTCTTCGCGATTACTTAACAGACCTCTTCCCAATTATGGAATTAGGCACAAGCGCGAAAATGCTTTCTATCGTGCCATTGATGGCTGGTGGCGGCTTGTTTGAAACAGGTGCGGGCGGTTCTGCTCCTAAACACGTGAAACAATTGGTTGAAGAAAACCACTTGCGTTGGGATTCATTAGGTGAATTCTTAGCATTGGCAGTTTCAATTGAAGATGTTGGCATTAAGAAAAATAATGCCAAAGCAAAAATTTTGGCTAAGACATTAGACGATGCAACTGGTCAATTACTTGAGAACAGAAAGTCTCCCTCTTCACGTACAGGCGAACTAGATAACCGTGGTAGCCAGTTCTACTTGGCCATGTATTGGGCACAAGCATTGGCAGCTCAAACAGATGACAAAGAATTGCAAGCTCACTTTGCTCCTCTAGCCAAAAAGTTAACAGACAATGAAGCAAAAATTATTGCTGAGTTGAATGCAGTTCAAGGCAAACCAGCGGATATCGGTGGCTACTACTTAGCTGACGCTGAAAAATGTAAAGCAGTGATGCGTCCAAGCGCAACATTGAACGCCATTTTGAAAGAGTTTCAAGTTAAGTAATTAAAGAATGATTAAAGCAAATGCTTTAATCATCTCAATAAAAAAGCCGGCATCTTTTGGATGCCGGCTTTTTTATTAAGCGCTTATTACTTATAAACGATATCTGCTCGTCGATTCTCTTTCCATGCTTCTTCGTTACTGCCATTAGCTTTTGGCTTTTCTTTACCAAAACTCACAGCCTCTAACTGTGATTGATCAACACCCAATAATATAAGTGCTTTCTTCACAGCTTCAGAACGTCTTTGGCCTAAAGCCAAGTTGTACTCTGTTGTGCCGCGCTCATCTGTATTGCCTTGAATGGCAATACCAGCTGTTTTATCTTTATTAGCACGCAAATACTGTGCATGCGCTGAAATAACAGACTGATACTCAGGCTTAACTGTATAACTATCAAAATCAAAGTAAATACTTCTCTTTCCATAGACACTTGATTTTGGATCATTAATAGGGTCATAACCTGCTTGAGAGCTTACATCTACAGACGCCACCTTATTTGAATCTAATGAGGTTGTACTACAAGCGCCCAACACAGCTGTTAAGCAAACAATAAGACCGATTTTTGATAAGTTCAACATATATATCCTTATATATTCTTTAAAAAAACAATTGAGAAAAGACTAGCTAGATATATAAGCCACCCTAGGTGGTCTAAAGATTCTTTGGCAGAAGAAAAATAACAGTAATTCAATAACTATAGGTCGTAGATAAGATTTCAAACTACCCCAAACCATCCATATACAACCAGCCATCAAAATTGCTGACAAAAAAATGGGAACGGGAAAAGATAAAGAAGAATCTTTTCCTTGAAAAGCCTTGACCTCCACCTGAGTCTCTTCGCCCGAGAATGGGGCATGGTAAGTGGCGTAAATTTGAGCGCGCTTCATCCCATTCTCAATAAATCGCTGAGATGACACTACCTTAAATGCAAATAAGCATAAGCAAAGTAGCATTAATAAGGTTTTTGAAGATTTGGACATTTGCGATAGTTTACTCAAACCTAATTGAATTAGTCGATATCAAAGTTTAAAGCTTCTTGAAATAGGCAAAAAACAATTAGTTAGTGGCTTTCCCTAATAATAAGGAAGATAGTCAATGTGATGACTGTCCCCTTCCCGTTTCATCCTTATGATTTGGGTTGGTTGCTATGCAACCATGTCTCCTCGTATGTTTACAACATACTTTTCACACCCACTTCGGTGGGTGTTTTTTATGGTTCACAAAAAAATCCTAAAAAAAGCTTTATCCTAGACCCCCACTACAAGGCTTAAACACAATGGATAACTCAACAAATAAAAAATGGCTACCCAGCTGGCTCATCCTTCTAGGTATCTTAACGGCAATAGCACCTTTATCCATTGATATGTACTTGCCCAGCTTCCCTCTGATTGAAAAAGATCTGATGGGGTGGCCAGGCAGCGTTGAGTTAACCTTAGGCAGCTTTTTCATTGGACTCACCATTGGCCAATTATTTTATGGTCCTTTAAGTGATCGCTTTGGCAGAAAACCTCCTCTCTATATTGGCTTTACCATCTATGCCATAGCATCCTTAGGTGCAGCCCTATCACCCAATATTCCAGCGCTTATTTTTTGGCGCTTCCTACAAGGCCTAGGGGGATGCACAGGTATCATCCTGCCAAGTGCTATTGTTAGAGATAGAACTACCGCTCAAGAAGGTGCTCGCGCTTTCTCTATATTGATGTTGGTCATGGGGGTAGCCCCTATCTTGGCGCCTTTAGCAGGCGGTTGGGTTCTAACACATTTTTCATGGCAAGGTATTTTCTACCTACTCACCCTATTTTCCGTTGGCTGCTTAATTGCCATGAAGTTTGGCTTAAAGGAAAGTCACAATACAGAACATGAACCACCGCTTAGATTAATGTCTGTTTTAAAAAATTATGGCCACCTATTAACCAATAAGCCATTCTTGGGATTTGCCTTAGGCGGAGGATTGGCCATGGCAGGCATGTTCTCTTATATCGCAGGCTCACCTTTTGTTCTAATTAACTTATATGGTGTGGCACCACAAGATTACGGTTGGTATTTTGGCTCGAACGCGTTCGGCCTAATTGCATCCAGCCAACTTAATGCTCACCTACTCAAGAAATATGCTGCTACCAGTATTTTAAGAACAGCTCTTTTTGTCCCAGCTATAGTCAGCATCATCTTTTTAAGTATCACTCTGATGGGCTATGCGAATCTCTATTGGACAGTAGGATCATTTTTCTTATTTGTGGCGAGCTTAGGATTTATTATCCCGAATGCTATGGCTTCAGGACTAGCCACGCATGGTCAACAAGCCGGCACAGCAGCAGCCTTAATGGGTGCCTTACAGTTTCTATTTGCAACCCTTGTTGGCTCCCTAGTTGGGCTATTACACAACAACACAGGGGCACCTTTAGCATTCATGATGGCCTTTTGTGGCACATCCGCTTGGATGAGTCACCGTTTTTTAGTAAAAACACATCACTAAAATATCTTCAGGGGGCGTTTACTGAAGGAAAACGCCTTCATGCTGCAATAGCCAAGCTTTAACATTACGATGAAATCCCTCACCTGCTTGGTGAGCGAAACCGCCAATACCTGTAGCAGAAATCACCCGATGACACGGCACGATTAGAGGAAAAGGATTTGAGCCACAAGCCTGTCCAACAGCTCTTGGAGCGCTTTTAATCGCCTTAGCCAAATCACCATAAGTTTTCACTTCTCCCCGAGATATTTTCTCTATCTCAGACCATACTCGCTGTTGAAAAGCCGTACCAAAAGGCTTAAGAGGCAGATCAAAAACGAAGTCTGGATTTTTAAAATATTGCTTAAATTGGTTCTCAACTTCTTTAGCTAAATCAGTTCTAGCAGGTTTTAATTTTTCACTATGATCTAAATAAACAATCTGACGCACCATCAAACTATCGTCGACTATTTCCGTTTGAATACCCAATTTACCAAACGGTGCGACTATCACGGCATCCCAATCTGTATGATTCATGTTCTTCTAGCGTCCAACCAGACCTGAATACGCGGCAACAAACTACCTACTGCCCCAAAAATGGCAATTAAACCAATCCCAAATAAAGAAATATGATCGGGAACATGTTTAAAAATAACCCATCCCCAAAATATCCCGAAAGCAATTTGCGCATACATATATGGCATCAAATTGGCAGCAGGTGTTTCCTCAAAGGCTTTAATAAATAAAAAATGCCCCCAGCCCCCTAAAACACCAATGGAAATCAGCTCTAACCACAAATGCCCATACTCAATAGTTGACCAAAACCAAATTAAAGGGAGACTGGTCAAGAAAGCGCCAGTCCAAACGGTATAAAACAAAGTCGTTAAAGAGTCTTCTAACTTAGAAATCCGGCCTGTCACCAAATGAAAAACAATATTAACTAAAACCAAGCAAACTGGAAAAACCAAATGCCAAGTAAATAATTCAGAGCCTGGACGAACAATCATTAAAGTGCCGATAAAGCCACCCAAAGCTAATAACACTTTAATTAAAGGAACTTCTTCATTTAAAAACCTTGATGCCAATAAAGTAACAAATAAAGGGGTCGTCATAACAATAGCGGTAAATTCTCCTACAGGCATAAATGTCAAACTAGCTACTGCAAGGCTAGTCGTGATCACCAATAAAGAACCGCGAAATAACTGCAACGTTAAATTAGATGTTCGAAAAATTGCTTTCCCATGCTTAGGTAAAGTAAAAGCACTCACCAAAAGAGCTTGCGTTAAATAACGAGCCCATATGATCATGCTAATGGAAACTTCAAGAGAGACATGCTTGCTGATGCCATCCATCAGCGCAAAGCACGCCAAAGCCCCCAATAAAAACCATACCCCTGAATAAGAAGTTTTAGATTGATAAGCGCTTGATGCAATTTTTGACATATACACTATTTTAGGCGCATATAGAAAAAGCCACCTAATGACATTTAGGTGGCTTTTTAGTTACTCTAGTTAACTGAATCTTAGCTAAGTTACTGATGATCCCTCGAATGATCATGACCAGGCTGCCCATGGGCAGGTCTCATATCTTTCACATGAAACTTCACCTCAACCTCACCTGCTTTTTCAAATTTTAATTTAACAGGAATTTCATCTCCCGCTTTCAATTGACTCTTCAAATCAATCAACATCAAATGAAAACCACCTGGTTGCAACTCAACTGCTCCATTAGCCGGAATATCAATCGCCTTCACTTCACGCATCTTCATCACATTGCCCTCCATGCTCATGGTATGAAGCTGCATCTCTTTAGCAACAGGTGAACTAACAGCAATTAATTTATCAGCGGTACCTGTATTTTTAATTTTGACAAATGCACCGCCTGCTTTTTGCGCAGGCACTGTTGCCCTTGCGTATGGATCTTCAATTTTTATACTTCCCAATTTCACTTCATGACTTGCATAAGCAAATATAGATACCATCAATAAACTTAAAAAAACTGTATATATTTTTTTCATATCAATCCTTAATAAACAAAATAAATTAGTAGGCATATTTCAATTGAGCCATCCATGTTCTTTGCGGGAATGGGTGATAAATAAAATAGTCTCTATTAAGCAAATTATCCACCCCCATCGATGCTCGCCAGTGGTTATCAACTTTATAGCTCACCTTGGCATCCATCACAAAATAACTAGCAAACCCTCCA
>Ga0228702_1001107_pt1 | contig 18131 bp, 20 predicted proteins | sample McNCre217_Aug_MG_2_FD_178018 | JGI IMG/M metagenome (GOLD analysis project Ga0228702, IMG submission 178018) | Freshwater microbial communities from McNutts Creek, Athens, Georgia, United States - 20-17_Aug_MG | ecosystem: Environmental > Aquatic > Freshwater > Creek | place: USA: Georgia... | reverse complement strand
AGCAATAAGCGACGGAGCAAAGCAATCATTAGTGCCTCCGCTCCGCCGCTCTCGCTTTTTGGCTACGGGGTAGGCAGCTTTGATGCAACGGTGTTGAAGGTGCCACCCAGGTTCTGACCAAGCAGGAAGATCGCTGCGATGATCGCAATTGCAATCAGGCCAACCAGAAGAGCGTACTCAACAGCCGATGCACCGCGGTCGCCATTAAAAATGTCGCGCAGCTTGTTGATGAACTTAGTCATGAGACCGTTCCTTCCACCCAGGGGTACGGCTTCCCCCAGATATGGACAAAGTAGCACCGCACAAATCAAATAGTGCTGAAACACGCTGCGGCGTGTTCCGAACCGTTATGGAATCAAATCAGGCTCTGGCCGCTCACAAACTGTCCTAGATTGAATCCATGACCACGCAACCCCAACTCAAAACGTTCCTCTGGTTTAACGGCCAACTTGATGCCGCGCTGGAGTTTTATCAAAAGACTTTCATCAACGTGGAGATTCACCACCTCAACCGCCCCAACCCCAACGGTCCGCTCTTTACGGCAGGTTTCAGCATTTTTGGTCACGAGTTGGTTGGCATGAATGCGCCGGGAGGCCCACAGTTCAACGATGCAATCTCCCTGAGCATCGGCTGCGATGGTCAGGACGAGGTTGATCGACTTTGGAACGCTCTTACGGAGCGCGGCACACCCGGCCGATGCGGTTGGCTGGTTGACGAGTTTGGTGTTTCGTGGCAGATCACGCCAATTCAAATGGGCAATTGGCTGGACAATCCGGACCCAGAGGTGGCTCGCTACGCCATGAATGCCATGATGCAAATGAGCAAAATCGTCATTGACGAACTACATACTTGATTCATGTTCAGCGCTCAGTTCATCTTTCAGCCAGGCACCTACGACGAAGAATTTCACCGGCTCGACAAGTCGATTGACGAATACGCTCTGACCCTTCCCGGGTTCAAGGGTGTGGAGCGCTGGGTTTCGCCCGATGGTGTAACCAAGAACTCCATTTACTACTTTGCCGACCGTGAGACGATCTCAAAATTTGCGCGCTTTCCCAATCACTTCGAGGCCAAGAAACAGGTGGCTCGTTGGTACAACGCCTATCAGGTGGTAATCAGTGAAGTGGTTGCCACCTACGGTGATGGCAACATTTCCACGTTGGCCCAGGCCGAGTAGCCAAGACTAGGCGTGGTTGTACCAGCGGACCATGCCAATGATGCCCGCCACCGCGTAAAAAAACTGCAGAAACAGAATGCCGCGATGCTTGCCGAGCCAAGCCAAGATTGCAATCACCAAACTTGAAGCGAGCAGAAGCGTAAAACCGATGAATTCAAAACCGGTATTGCTGGCTACCAGGAGCGAATAGGCGATGGCCGTGGCAACACCGAGCCACTCAAAGAGCTTTGCCTTGTTCATGGTGGCAAGTCTACGGGTTGAAACTGGTGCGGGACCGATACCTAATAACGCCCTAACTATGCCAGCCAAACGCCATTGGCAAAACATAATCAACTCATGAACGACGCGTTTGACCCAGCCTCTCCTAACTTCAACCCGATGGGTTTCTGGTTGGATTCGGTGTGGAATCCATTGCCGGCGCCTTCAAGTGTGAACGGCATGGCGTTGTACGAAAACGTGAACTATTCCATAACGCCGGGCTTCAGGCCCGTGCAGTTAGACATCTACAAAACTCCAAGCACCACCAACCAGCCTTGTGTGATTTGGATTCATGGCGGTGGCTACGAGGTGCTCGACAAGAAATTTGTTCCGCCTCTGTTTGACCGTCTGGAAACGTTTGGCAAGATTGTGGCCGCCGGGTTCACGCTCGTTTCCATCGATTACCGAATGACGGGCGAGGTTTTGTGGCCGGCACCCTTGCACGACGTGTGGGATGCAATCGCTTGGGTCCAAAACCGATCCGGTGACCTGGGAGTTGACCCCACACATGTGAATCTTTGGGGCGAGTCTGCGGGAGCCCACTTGGCCATGCACGGCGGGCTGCGCTTCAATCCTGAAACCTACCCCAAGCGCGCGAACCTCAAAAACCTGAATCACGTGAACGCGATTGTGGAATGGTACGGGCCCGTTGACTTCACCCAGATGGACGACTTTGACGGCGTGCAAGCGGTTCAGGTTGCCAACTCTGCCGAGTCACCCATGGGTCGTTTGCTGGGAGGCGCTCCCAGCGAACTGCCGGCCGCGGCCAATGACGTGAACGTGACCAGGTTCGTGTCGGCCAACTCGCCCGCTCTTCAGGTGCGTCACGGAGTGGTGGATGCGCTCGTTTCCATCAAGCAGGCGCGGTTGCTCAAGGCCACCATCGATGAATGTGACACGGTTCTGGACTATCGCGAAATTGCGGGCGCCGACCACGGATTCATTGGCATGGACAATCCGGAAACTTTAGTTGACGAGGGAATCGCTTTTCTACGGGCCAATACCTAGGTCAAAATCAACAACGAGCGTTAAAAGTAAAAACCCCCGGCTGATAAGACTCGGAGGTTTTTGTGCACCCCCTGGGACTTGAACCCAGAACCCACTGATTAAGAGTCAGTTGCTCTGCCGATTGAGCTAGAGGTGCGTGCTGCGATTTACGCAACGAGTGTCAATCTTAGTAGAAAAAACGGCGGCTTACAAGACGGCTTTTGCCTGCGGAAACACAACTATTTGAGTGACAACCATCGATGTTGGGTCTAAAGTGAAACCAACTTGAGAGGGAGGGCTCAAAATGACCGGAAACCTATCCGTTGTTGGATTTTTCTTGTTAGGCGCAATCAGTTTTGCCACTGTTGCTTTGCGATTCTGGAAGGCGGGCGGCAACCCGCAGCGACACTTTGGTTTAGGAGTTGGCCTGTTCGCGGTCTCGTTCGTGATTTGGGCCTACATTGTTGGCACCAAACCCGCGGAGCTGGAGCTCTACATAACCCTTGGTGTGCTTCCGTTTGTGGCAGGCTTCCTTGCGTTGGTTAGCGCGGCAACTTTTGATTGGCTGCCCAAAAACCGAATGACCATTTTCACGGTAGCCATTCTGGTGCTAGCGGGCCAGTTTGTGCTGCGCACGTGGGTCATGCCTTCGGCTCCCGGATTCAGCCAAAACGGCTTGATTTACTTTCACGCACAACCACTCGTTCAGTTGATTTATGCACTGATTTTTGCCGGCGGGTTCATGACCTCGCTTCACGTGGTTAGCTCGCGCATTCCAAACCGGCTTACTGCCGCGTTAACGCGCATTTTCTTCAACCTCGTTGTAGTGACCGGCTTGATTCTCCTAGTTTCAACCGACGATACCCTGCAGTACTACAACGGCAACCTAATGGGTGCCGCTTTCATTGGCTTGTTGGTGGTTTACCTGCCTGGCGCGGTTAAGGGCAAGATCAAGTAACCATCGATGGCGCCATGCCGGCTCTGGTTTGCGGCAGGCTCCCTTAGGCAAACCTTGCTTGGCACGCGCGCGCCGTTGCCATAGGCTGAAGCAAGAGCGCCGTTTTGCGCCACCCCCAAAGGAGCAACATGACCGAGTACGCACGTCTTGAAGAAGGTGCACAGGCGCCAAACTTTTCCTTGCTTGATCAAGACGGCAAGTCGGTTAGTCTCTCGGACTTTAAGGGCAAAAAGGTAATCCTTTACTTCTACCCGGCCGCAAGCACCCCCGGTTGCACTAAAGAGGCTTGCGACTTTAATGACGCCCTAAACCCATTTGCCGCAGCCGGCTACACCGTGGTTGGCATCAGCCCCGACGAACCCAAAAAGCTGGCGGCGTTCCGCGATGACCAACACCTGAACTTCCCGCTGTTGAGCGATCCGGAAAAGGCCGTGCACCAGGCATACGGTGCGTTCGGTGAGAAGAGCCTTTACGGCAAGCTCTACAAAGGTGTTTTGCGCAGCACTTTTGCGGTGAACGAGCAGGGGACTATTGAGCTCGCCCTCTACAACGTAAAAGCCACCGGGCACGTTGCAATGCTGCGCAAGCGCCTAGGGATTGACTAGCCCTTAGGGCTGCGGCTTACTCGCCCGAGATTTCTTTGCGGTTTGCCGCCAACACCGGCTTGCTCAGTAGCAACGCCATAACGCTAACGCTGCTCATCACCAAAGCCACACCGATGAACGCGTTGGCGCCTCTACCCGTGAAACTCTGGCTGGCCACGGCAAGCTGGCAGGTCTGCCAAAAGATTGCCGCGTTGCGCGACCATCGCTGGGATTTTTGCAATCCCCGAAACACAAAGAACAACCAGGTGCCGGCACCCGCATAAAGGGCAACCTCAAAGATGGCAGCAGGCAGACTCTTGGCCTGCCCGGCCAGAATATCTGTGAACAGCCCAAACCCGGCAAAGCCGACTAGCACCAGTGCTTCCAGCAGAATCACCGCTGCCGCAACCAGTTGAATGGTCTTGAGTGTTTGCTCGGGTGTTGCCTTATTAGCCATAAAAAACCTGCCGAATCCAAAATGGGGTATTGCCAAATGCCCTTTGTTATGAAACCATATTCCTAGTTAGCGGAGCATCAAAGACGTACTTTCCGCAACAAATCACTTGTTTTTCCAGACGACTCTGGTCGTCTGCTTCCGCTCGTATGTTTGGGTGGGAGCACCAGCAAAAAGGAATATTCTGCATGAACTCGGACTGGCGCAATCAAGCTCGTTGTTTGACCGAAGACCCGGAGCTTTTCTTCCCGGTAGGTAACACAGGTCCCGCAGTGGAGCAGATTGAGCAGGCTAAGGCCGTTTGCCGCGAGTGTGGCGTGAACACCTCTTGCTTGGAATACGCAATCAAAGAAAACCAGGACACAGGCGTTTGGGGCGGTTTGTCTGAAGACGAGCGCAAGAGCCTAAAGCGCAAGTACGCACGCGCACGCCGCGCTTCCTAAACCGTTTCTGCCTGTGCCTCTAAAGAGGCATTGAAATCACAGCGCGCGTTCCGCCATCGGTTGGCGAGAACCAACGAATTGTTCCCCTAAGTTCGCCCTCAACCAGGGTTCGCACAATCTGGGTTCCAAGGCCGCTACCTATTTGTCCCTCGGGCAGTCCTCGCCCGTTGTCACTAACGGCAATCTCAAGTTTCTTGGACTGCCGCTCGGCGCTCACCGCAACCAAACCACTCCTGTTGGCAAGGCCGTGTTCAACCGCATTGGTCACCAGTTCGGTGAGCACAACCGCAAGAGTGGTTGCCACCTCGCTGCGGATCTGACCAAACTTGCCGTCTTTCATGGTCTTCACGGTGGTGCCGTGACTTGCCGCCAACTCCGTTGCCAGTTGCAGCACTCGGTCAAACACATCATCAAAGTTCACGTCTTGCGTGAGGCCGCTGCTCAAGGTGTCGTGCACCATGGCAATGGCCGAAACTCGTCGCATTGCCTGGTCCAGATTTTCGCGGGTCTCGTCACTCTTGCTGCGGCGCGCTTGCATGCGCAACAGGCTGGCCACGGTTTGAAGGTTGTTTTTCACGCGGTGGTGAATCTCGCGGATGGTTGCATCCTTGGTAATCAACTCACGCTCCTGATGGCGCAGGTCAGTTACATCACGGCAAAGCAGAACCGCACCGATGGAAGCTCCGCGCAACTTGAGTGGAATGGATCGCAAAGCAATGGTTGCGTTCTTGCTCTCGGCATCCGAACGCCAGGGAGCCTTGCCAGTTAACACGAGAGGCAAACTCTCGTCCACGGTGTGCCCGGACTTGATCAGGGGAGTGACCATCTCGGAGAGAACTTCGCCCTCCAACTCTTTCTGAACCCCTAGGGAACTGAAAACCGAAATGGCGTTGGGAGAGGCAAAGAGCACTTTTCCGTTGGCATCCAGTCGAAGCATTCCATCGCTGGCTCGTGGGGAACCACGCTTTGGACCGGTCCGGTTTCCCATGTCCGGGAAAGTGCCTTCGCTCACCATGACCAACAAATCTTTGCCGGCCGCAATCCAGTTGAGCTGGCTCTTGTTTGGAACCTTGTTATCCGCCAGGTTGGTGTGGCGAGTGATTACGGCAATCGGCTTGCCTTGAACGGCTTCCTGATTGAAATGCGTTCTGCGGCGCACCGGATATGCGGTGAAGCGGTTAGGGATGCCGTCGTAGGAATCCATGTGGGTTTGGTCCACAATGTCGCCAGTGGTGAATGCCATGGCAACCTGGGTGGCCCATTCTTTGCGCACCTCTGTGCCGTTAATGTCGCGGTAGAAAATGGTTGCCGCACTCGAAGGCCTGGCGTGACCGGCGGCAACAAAGCCACCCTCTTTACTTGGGATCCAGAGCACTAGGTCGGCAAAAACCAGATCCGCCAACAACTGCCATTCGCCGGTTAGCAGGTTTAGCCACTCCAAGTCACCGTGCGTGAGATTGGAGTTCTGCTTTGCCAGCTGCGACAAGGTTGCCATGAGGCAAGTTTACTTAGCGGGCGGAGCAGCAATCTGCCCATGCCGGCTCAGGCAATGCGCTTGGCTAGCTGGTTCACCGCGGCCAACGCTTTGGAGCGTGCAGCCACCTGCCTGAGTGGCAGACCCTGGAGCATGGCCTGATCTAGTGCTTGGTCTTCAACAATCATCGATGCGAGTTGAAGCGCGCTACGGTCCCTGAGCAGTTGTTGCACCTGCCACTCCGGTCTGGCACCCAGCACACTGGCGCGGATTCGGTTCACCACCAAGCGTTGTTCCGCGGTTGGATTTGTGGCGCCAATGCCCTGCTGTGCGTCGATGAATCTACCCATGCTGATTGCGTCTGGCAGTGTTACCCAAATAGTTTCGGTGGCGCAGGCATCCAAAGCCTGGCTGAGTTCGGTGGCAACACCCGGCGCAGAGTCCACAACAACGTATTGGTAGTTGGTGGCAAGCTGCAGCAACAGTTCCTCAACCGATTGGAGGTTTAGGTTAACCATATTTTCGGGCAAACCAACCCCAGCAAACAGGTCAACCGAAACGCCTTTGCTCAACAGACGCACCTTGAGATCATCGATGGTTGCGGTTCCAAACCGACCTTGCTCCAAAAAACGCACTCCCGCCAGCACCGCCGCCTTTGGGCTCGCGATGCAAAAGTATCGGTGCAGCGATGGGTGCTGGTGGTCCAGGTCCACGAGACAAACCGAACGACCTAGGGAGGCGATTTCAAACGCGAGATTGCCCGCCAAAGTGGTTCTCCCGGCTCCCCCGCTAACCGAACGGAGAACCGCGATTCGCCCGCGCGGTCTGGCAGGTTTCAAGATTGTGGGTGGGGCGGGGGTGAACCCCAATGGGAGTTCGTGGTGTTCGAGTTGTGGCGGTGGTGGCGGGGCACCGAGTTCAACCTCGGAGGGGCTGGAATCAGCCCCAATCGCACTCTCGTATTGTTCGAGCCAGTCGAGGCTGCTCATTGGTTTGCCACCAAAAAGATTGCCGAATCTCCCGCCATTGCGTCTAGCAAGATTGGCGCTTCATCGGGGTCTACCAGCAACTCCACCTGCTGATTCTGAGCCGAGAAAACTCCCTGCGCCTTAACCACTCGCGCCACCTTGGCGGATGCAACCAGCAGCGTTGGAACGTCGTATGCCATCTGCACCTTCTTGGCCGCCCAAACAGCAACACTGGCGCCTGCTCTAACGTTTTGACTGAGTTGCGTTTTGCTGGTTACCACCACGCGATTCAGTTGCTTTGGCGCCCATTGCGCAACAGAGGTTCTGGCAACCAGCTGGCCGGCAGCTAGGTCTGTGGCGGCAAAGCCGGTGGGGATCTTGCCCGCCGGCAGATACACGGCGGCCAATCCGCCAAGGTTGGCGCTCACCTCTCCCCAACTCACGGTTGCCAAACTGGAACCCTGTGGCACGGTTTGCCCCGGAACCAGGTACCTGCCCTGGTCCATGAAAAGAAACTTGGTGCCCACTGCCAAGAGAGCCAGCACCAAAGCGCCAATCACGTATTTGGTCCACTTGCTGGAACCGCCCAATCGAACCGCGTTCATCGATGTGTTGTTCAACATTGGCTAAAACCTTTCTGTTTGGGTCTTGCCAAAATTGCCAGAGACCACGGCCAGCTCAGTTGAGTTATCCACATCTGCGATTTCGATTACCGCTATCGAGTCAAAGCTCACCAGGCGTTCCAGTTGTTGCCCGCCGCTCGAGCCGCCAATTTGGGAAACCGGTGCCGCGCGCTTTAGGGCCACCCATCTACCAATCACCTGGGCGTTGGCGGCCGGTAGCGGTTCCGTTCGGCCATTCATCCACACTTTGAATCGCATGGCGCCCAAGCCCTGTAGGTAGGTGCGGCCGTCATCGCTGACCTGACGAACGGGCGGCAGGTTGCGAGCACCCAATTGGTCAAAGCGCACCTGAGTCACGGCCGAGTTGGGTAGAAAAATCCACGTGCGTCTATCCACGCGGAGGCCCGCAATGAAGTCGGTTCCAAACACCACATAGATGAGAGTCTCAGAGCTCCCGGTTTGGGTTTGCACCAGGGCTGAGTTGCACGCGTAATCTAGTTGCACCCAGTTGGAATGCAGCGATGAACTATTGGGGCGCAAAGGCAATACATAGGACATGACTCAATGCTGATTTGCCCAGAGATTGTGTGAAAAAAGTTATCCACAGTTTGGTCAATTTGGGATAAGTTGTTTCCACTCGCGGAATATCGTTTGAGTAGCAATGGGGAGGAGAGGCAAATGGCCGTACACCGCGCAGCAAAACTAGCCAACATGGCCAGCGTTCAACACACTTCAAAAAAGCGCGGTCGTCAGTTTGATCCGCTGTTAGACGACGTTGAAGAATTCCCCACCGCCGAGCAGATTGCTGCAATGCCGGATCCGGCCCCGCTGCTCCCCGCAATTGCCACTCTTGTGGTTGAGGTAATTGCAGGTGCGCGTTCGGTTGACCACATGGCGGCACTGGTATCCGACCAGGTTTACGAAAAACTTCGCGCCAAGGTAACTCAAAAGAATCGCCAAGACGCCATGAACGGGCGGCCTGCGCTAATGCCCAAGTTTGCGGTTACCAAGGTGAAGCAAGATTCACCACGATTGGGTGTCATTGAATCAGTAGTGCTGGTGAGCACGCAGGCGCGAACCAGAGCGGTTGCCATTCGCCTCGAACCTATTCACCAAAAGTGGCGAGCCACCAGTGTGAGCGTGCTCTAGTAAAACTCATTTATTTGGACAAAGCGAAACCCCCGACCATCGGCCGGGGGTTTCGCTTTTAGTAATGCTAGTTCTTGAAGAACGCGCTTCCCTGAGCAGGAGGCTCGTTGCCCTTCGGCGGCGCCACTTGACCGGCCTGCTTGCCCGGGTGGACCTCGGTTTCGCCGTCTTCATTAGGCGAAATGTAGGTCAGCTGCTGCGGGTTGGTTGGTTGGGCCTCCAGTCCACGAGCCTCAACCTCCGTGTGGTCGCCACTTTCTTCAACCTGAACTTCGAGGTTGAACAAGAAGCCGATCGACTCTTCGCGAATGCCGCCCATCATCTGCTGGAACATTCCGTAACCTTCGCGCTGGTACTCAACCAGTGGGTCGCGCTGGGCCATGGCACGTAGGCCAATGCCCTCCTTTAGGTAATCCATCTCGTATAGGTGGTCGCGCCACTTGCGGTCAATCACGCTGAGCACAACGCGGCGCTCCAGTTCGCGCATGGCCTGCTCACCAATCTGCAAGGTGCGGTTCTGGTAAGCAATGCGGGCATCGCTAACAATCTCGCGGCAGAGCCAAGCCGAGGTCAAACGCGAACGGCTTCCGGCTTCGGCAAGAACCTCTTCAATAGCCAAACCGATTGGGTAAATGTTGCGGAGCTCGGCCCAAACCTGTTCCAGGTCCCAGTCCTTGCCGGCCGAGTCGCTGATGTGGCTGCGAACAATTTCAGTCACCGCGGCCTCGAGGAACTCGTCAACGCGGGTCTCAATGTTGTCACCCTCAAGAATGTGGCGACGGTCGGAGTAAATGGCCTCACGCTGGCGGTTCAGGACGTCGTCGTACTTGAGAACGTTCTTGCGGATTTCCGCGTTACGGGCTTCAACCTGGCTCTGCGCGCTCTGAATGGAGCGGCTCACCAACTTGCTTTCAATGGCCATGTCATCTGGAATGCCAGGACGGTTCATGATGGCGCCAGCAGCACCAGTGCTGAACAGACGCATCAAATCATCGGTGAGCGAAAGGTAGAAACGGCTTTCACCCTTGTCGCCCTGACGACCGGCACGACCACGCAACTGGTTGTCAATACGGCGGCTTTCGTGACGCTCGGTTCCGAGCACGTAGAGTCCGCCAACTTCGAGAACGGCCTGCGCCTCTTCTTCAACCTTTTGCTTGGTCTGGGCGTAAACCTCAACCCAAGCCCTTTGGTAAAGCTCGGCGTTGTCTTCTTCCTTAACGCCCATCTTCTGGAGCTCAAGAACGGTGAGGAACTCAACGTTTCCACCAAGCATGATGTCGGTTCCACGGCCGGCCATGTTGGTGGCAACGGTTACCGCGCCCTTGCGTCCGGCTTGGGCAACGATGGCTGCTTCACGTGCGTGGTTCTTGGCGTTCAATACCTCGTGGCGAACTCCGGCCTTGGCCAGCATCTTGCTGAGGTATTCGCTCTTCTCAACCGAAGTGGTTCCAACCAAAACTGGCTGGCCCTTCTGGTGGCGGTCCACAATGTCCAGAACTACCATTTCAAACTTGATCTGTTCGTTCTTGTAGATCAGGTCGGGCTGGTCGATTCGAACCATTGGCTTGTTGGTTGGGATTGGAACCACACCCAACTTGTAGGTGCTCATGAACTCGGCAGCTTCGGTTTCCGCGGTACCGGTCATGCCGGAAAGCTTCTTGTACAAGCGGAAGTAGTTCTGCAATGTCACGGTGGCCAGGGTCTGGTTCTCAGCCTTAACCTGAACGCCTTCCTTGGCTTCAATAGCCTGGTGAACACCCTCGTTGTAACGGCGACCCGAAAGGATGCGGCCGGTGTGCTCGTCAACAATCATCACTTCGCCGTTCATCACAACGTAGTCTTTGTCGCGCTTGAACAGGGCCTTGGCCTTGAGCGAGTTGTTGAGGAACGAAATCAGTGGAGTGTTTGCGGTCTCGTAGAGGTTGTCAATGCCCAGGTAGTCTTCTACCTTTTGAATGCCTGGCTCCAAGATTCCAACGGTGCGCTTCTTCTCGTCTACCTCGTAGTCAATAACCGGCTGGAGGTCTTGGGCAATCTTGGCAAACTGAGCAAACCAGCGGTTTGCTTCGCCCGAAGCTGGACCGCTGATGATGAGAGGGGTTCGGGCCTCATCAATGAGGATGGAGTCCACCTCGTCAACCACGGCAAAGAAGTGTCCGCGCTGAACCAGGTCTGCTTTGTCCCAGGCCATGTTGTCGCGTAGGTAGTCAAAACCGAATTCGTTGTTGGTGCCGTAGGTGATGTCGGCAAGATACTGCTCGCGACGCTGAGCAGGGTCTTGTTCGCTCAGGATGCAACCCACGGTCATGCCCAGGGTGCGGAAGATGCGACCCATTAGGTCGCTCTGGTAGCCGGCCAAGTAGTCGTTCACGGTAACAACGTGAACGCCGCGGCCGGCGATTGCGTTGAGATACGCAGGCAGGGTAGCCACCAGGGTCTTACCTTCACCGGTTTTCATCTCGGAAATGTTTCCAAGGTGCAGGTTGGCACCACCCATGATCTGCACGTCAAAGTGACGCATGCCCAAGGTGCGCTTGCTGGCTTCACGAACGGCGGCAAATGCCTCGGGGAGCAGGTCGTCTAGGGTTTCGCCCGCTGCGTAACGGGCGCGAAGCTGGTTGGTTTCGTCTGCCAACTCGGCATCGGTGAGCTTTTCAAACTCTGGTTCCAGCGCATTCACACTGGCGGTAATTTGGCGCAGCTTGGCAAGCAGGCGGCCTTCGCCGGCCCGCAGTACCTTGTCGAGAATTGTGGCCAAGAGAGTAGCTCCAAACGCTAAAGTTTTCTCCTCCAATCTTAGACGCAAGGCCCAAACCACATGGTTTGGGCCTTGCGCTACAGGCGAAAACTCAGCGAATGCTAAGCAAGCGTGATGAGGCCGTAATTCCAGCCCTTGCGGCTGTAAACCACGCTGGGCTTACCCGTTGCCTCATCCAGGAACAGGTAGAACGGATGCCCCACCAGCTCCATGTGATACAGAGCATCGTCAACCGACATTGGGGCACCGGTGAATTCCTTGCGGCGAATCACAATTGGACTTTCACCCAGGTCGGGTGTGCCAGAACTGGCATCGATGGATGATTCATTGACCTGGCCCAGCAAAACGTTGGAATCAACCGGGTGAATGTCTAGATTCGCAAAGTCACTGGCGGCCATTTCGCTGGCCGAAGCCTGACGGTGCTGGCCGCGGTGAACCTTGTGGCGGTCGCCGGCACGACGCAGGCGTTCCGAGAGTTTGGCAATGGCAAGGTCGAAAGCGGCAAACTTGTCGCCGGCATGGGCTTCGGCTCGAATGATGTGCCCCGGTTCAATCACGGTGAGTTCCACCTGGTCTTCGGGCCCGGCCTTATGTTCGTGTCTGGTCACCTTGATGTTGAGCTCTTGGGTTCGGCTTGCCAGCTGCTCAACCTTGTGCGACCGGTCGAGAACATAGTCGCGAAAGCGGTCGGAAACGGTTAGGTTTCGTGCGGTGATGTGGATTTCCATGGTGACCTCCAAATGTGGCTCTGAGCCTCCGGAGAGGCCCTTTCACCTCTGCACTCCAACTTTGTGGAGCTCGGGCTTCATTGCCCGTGAAAGCAAGTTATACCCATTTGGAGTTTTGTGTGGGCGTTTTCACAAAGTTTCCGCAAAACTCACAAAAAACTTGCAGTTCCAACCCGACTCGGTGGCAGCGCGATACATTTCACCGATGGTGGCTCCCGTGGTTACCACGTCATCAACCAGCACGAGTTGCGTGCCAGGCACGGGCGGCGGGCCAACCGTTATGGCGCCGGCTAGGTTGGCCGCGCGCTGTTGCAAGTTGAGCAAGGCTTGATCGGAAACCTTACGGTTAAGGCGCACGCCGGTGAACTCGCGCGCGTCCAACCCCTGTCGGCGCAGCCGCGCCACAAGTGCCCTGACCAGCAACCGAGCCGGCACAAAACCTCTGCGGCGAAAAGAATCGGGCCTGGATGGTACCGCAGCCACATTCACAGTGCCGGCCTCGTTTGCCCAGTTTGCACGAAGATCGCCGCCTGCAAGGGCCGCCGCCATCGGCTCGCTCATGAACCTTGCCAACTCGAGCGCACCCCCGCGCTTGAACTGGTGCACCAAGTCGATGGCTACACCATCGAAGTTGCAAGCGGCAAAACCCGTAATTGGCAGAGCCTTGGGGCGAACCACCAAGCGTGGCTGAATGGGAAACGATTTCTTGCAGTTTTCACACAGTAATCGCGGCGGAAGCCCACACAGCGCGCAGTGTTCGGGAAGCCATAGGTCCTTGAAAAGATTCACGCTTCACTGTGGCAACCATGAATGACACCGCGGACACAGCGGCAGTCAACCGTGGATAAGTGGAACCTAGTCGGCCATGTGGGCAGCCGAAACCTGGTTGGCAATAACCGTCCAACCGTAGCCGCGATACTGAACCAGGGAACCCGCCTTATCCAGAAGGTAGATGTTGGCCGAAGACCCGCCCGAGACAACACGAAGGCCGTTTGGCGTTACGCCCAATGACTTTGAGTCGCCTCCGAGCGTGAAGGTAACAACTTCGTTCACACCAGTGAAGTTGTGCACCAGGGCGGTGATTTGGTTTTCACCCGTCCAGTCAATTGAGCTTGGATTGCCGCTTAGGTAAAGCACACGCGTTGGAGCGCTAATTGCCACCGGGACGCCGAGTTTGTTTCGCACCACAGATGCAACCTGCAGGGTTTCCACGTTGGACGCATCTTTCACAACCAGCGCAATCCTGGAGCCCTCGCTACTCAAAGCAAAATCAACTACCTTTGCTTCTTTGAGCCAGCCCACGGTTAGCCAGTGCTTGGCGCCGGCCGCCAACTGCACTAGGACCATGCCCTTGCCATTGCGCGCCATGGACCAGAGCGATCCGCGTCGGTCAAACTTTGGACTCAGAACGGTTGGCCGGGAATCCACCAGCGATGGTTGCTCCTCAACCTGCCCCAATCGACTAAGCCAGATACCCGTGGCCGACCTGAGCGCTAAGGTGCGCAAATCGGTGGTGAGTGCAAAATCGGTGGCTTGGAGTTGCGAGATCAAACCGCTGGCGGTTTGAAGTTGAGAAGGGGTTGGGCTGGAAAGTTGCCGCAAAGATTTTCCGCTGAGCACAACCGGTGCTACCGCATGGCTTGTTACCGATGCAGGTGCGTAGTCCGCAATTTTTTGTGGGCTACGTTCAATAAGAATCTGCACCTTCTTCACGCCTGACACCTGCTTTAGGGTTGCCAGCAGCTGGGCTTTGAAGTATTGCCTGCGGGCCTTGGTGGCCGAGAGCGCAACCGCATTCAAGTCAACTTGCGCAACGTCTTTTTCCACGGTCACGGCATCGATGGCGAGTTTGGTTCCCACTGGCATTGTGGTTTCCACCGCAGGGGCCAGCCAGGCACTGGGGCCTTGCAAGATAGCCGCCACCAGTCTTGTTGCGGTGGAGGTTCGCGATGGGAACCAACGCAGGTCCGGCACCAGATAGTTGTATGAGTGGTCAAAGAAGTAAATGGAGTACTGCTGGTAAATCACATCAAAAACCGGTCGAATCATCACCACCGCGTTTGGCGCTTTGGCGATACGCCATTCGCCTTTGTACTTAACCAGCGCAAACTCCAAAGTCCGTTTGGTTCCGCTTGCGAGTTGCGTATAGTGGCCATCGGAATCTATGGATGCTGCAACGGTGAGATTAACACTGAAGTTTCCACCGCCCAGGTCGTTGTTTTTCAAACTGCCCTGCTGAATCAGCACCTCGTTGTTGGGACTCCAATCCGCCGCCAGATTTGGCGTTAGGTACTCACGCGCCACCGCAAAGTCATTCTGTGGCCCCGTTGCGGCGTTCAAAAAGCCCGTTAGCACCTGCAACTGCGACTGGCCGGCTTCCGGTCCGCTCGGAGAGTAGTACAGGTAGTCGGAGCCCAGAGCGCTGTTGATTGCCGGACCGTCTTTTACCGAGCCACTCTGCGGGATCTGGGCGCATCCCGCCACCAACGAAACCAAAATTGCCCCGATGGCTGCCCGGAAAAATATGCGCTTCACACCACCAAGGTTCATCATGCCGTCTCGCCTTCACCTGGGAGCTCGGGCAGTTGCCGCCCGTTGCGATCCCAGAGCGGAGCCGGTGGCAACTCAAGTGGTGACGAAATGATTTGATCTCCGGCAATCTTTGGCAAGGTTAGGCGGAAGCAAGCACCCTCGTTTGGACGGGCCCATACCTGCAACCAACCATTGTGCAGCAGTGCCGCTTCTTGGCTAATGGATAGGCCGAGGCCGGTGCCGCCGGTGGTTCGGTTTCTGGCTGGGTCAGCTCGCCAGAAACGATCGAAGACTCGCGCCAACTGCTCCTCTGTCATTCCCACGCCGTAGTCGGTAACGGAAATGGCTACCGCATGGTCGTTGGCCGCAACGTGAACATCGATGGGCTTGCCCTCACTGTGTTCCACGGCGTTGGCGAGAAGGTTGCGCAGCAAACGCTCAATTCTCTTGGCGTCTAGTTCAACTTCAACCAGCTCTGTAGGCAGTGAGACATTGATTTTTGAACCTTTGTTCTGAGCCAAGGGTTCAACCAAAGAAATAGCCATGCCCACAACGCCTTGAATGTCCTGGGCTTCCATTTGCGCCTGCTCGCCACCGGCATCGTATCGGCTCAGCTCCAGCAGGTCGGTGAGCAGCTTCTCAACTCGCACAATGGTCTTGTGCAAGATTTCCACTGGGCGCTTTAGCGAAGGTGGCATTTTGTCGCGATTCTCAAACACCTGGTCGCCCGCCATGCGGATGGTGGTCATTGGTGTGCGGAGTTCATGGCTCACATCGCTCACAAAACGCTGCTGCATGTTGCTCACGCTGGCCAGCTTGGTGATTTGCTTTTGCTGGCTGCCGGCCATTCGGTTGAACGAGCGGGCCAGCTGCGCGAGCACGTCTTGGCCTCGTTCCGGGATGCGTTGATCCAGGTCGCCGGCGGCGATTTTTTCTGCAACGTTAGCAGCGCTTTGAACCGGCTGAACCAGCCAGTTGATCACAAAGAATGAAATTGTGGAAATGATGATCAAAGTGATCAAACCACCTACCACTAGGGTGCGCTGAACAAAGTCCAGGGTCTGCTGTTCGCTATTCAGATCAAAGATCATGTAAAGCTCGTAGGCACCCGCGAGCGGAATGTCAATTGGCGCACCAACAATTATTCCCGGGTGAGTTGCGCCCGCACCGGCAGGGATGGCAATGGACTGATACTTGAGCGTGTTCTGACTTTTGGCAACGCGCTCACGAAAGTTGGACGTGATGGTGGAGTAATTGAGATCCGATGAAACCGGACTTTGCAATACCAACGAGGTGTCGTTTTGTCCGGGAGTTCGCAAAAGAGCAACCTTTCGGCTCTGAGTTCCGTTGTCGGCCTCGAGGTTGGGAACCACCGAGTTCATCAGAGTTTGCAGGGCAACTTCATCGGTGACGTTTGCCGCACTGAAGGTGTTTTGCACCTGGGCAACTGCCCGTTGGGATTCGCTCAGAATCTGCGATTCGCGAGTTTGGAACAACCCGGCGCCTATTGAGTAACTGAGAAAACCACCAAGAGCTACCAGGGCAATCCCGGAAAGCGCTACCACAGATACTACGGCGCGAAACTGGATGGAACGGCGGAACAACCCAAACGGCGAGGCGCCGCTGAACAACTTGGGGTAGCCCCGGAACTTCACTTAGTTCAGGCCAGCCTTGTAACCGATTCCGCGCACGGTAACCACAATGGTGGGGTTGTCCGGATCCTCTTCAACCTTGGAACGCAATCGCTGAATGTGAACATTCACCAATCGGGTATCTCCCTGCGGAGGGTAATCCCAAACATCTTTGAGGAGGTCTTCGCGGCTGAACACCTTTAACGGCTGTGCCGCCAGCGTGCTGAGCAACTTAAACTCGAGCGGAGTCAGCGCAATCTTGTCGCTGCCACGACGAACCTCGTAGCCAATGGTGTCCAGAGTGATTGGACCAATCTGGAGCACGCCCTCTTGCTTTGGCGCCTTGAGGTGCAGCTTGATTCGAGCCACCAAGCGGTTTGGATCCCACGGCGACTTATCGAAGTAGTCCACGGCTCCGGCTTCGAAGGCCTTTTCCATTACCTCGGCTTCGCTGCGCGCGGTGACCATGATGATTGGAACCTTGATGTTGATTTCACGAATCTCGGCAACAAGTTCAACGCCGAATAGGTCCACGGCGCGACCGGGCAACATGATGTCCATTAGCACCAGGTCGGGCTTGAATGCCTTGAATGCATCAACAGCCTTGGAGCCGTCGGCGCAGGTGGCAACCTCATAGCCCTTGCCCTCTAGAAAAGCGGCAAGGAGCTCACTGAGCTCTAGGTCGTCTTCTACAAGCAGAATCTTTTGCGACAAAGTGTCCTCTGGTTCTCTAAATCTTTTGCTAACTAGGTTGCCCTTAGTAGCGGTAGTGATCAACTTTGTACGGACCCTCCACCGGAACACCGATGTAGTTGGCCTGTTCTGGAGTCAACTCCGTTAATTCAACACCAAGTGCGCTCAGATGCAAACGGGCAACTTTTTCATCTAGGTGCTTTGGCAGCACGTGAACGCCCAATTCGTAGTTTGCTCGGTTGGCAAAAAGCTCAATCTGAGCGAGTACCTGGTTGCTGAAACTATTGCTCATAACAAAAGATGGGTGGCCGGTGGCGTTACCGAGGTTCATCAAGCGGCCTTCGCTCAGAATGAGAACCGAACGGCCGTTTGGCAAGCGCCACTCGTGCACCTGTGGCTTGATCTCAACAATCTCAACACCGGCAATCTTGGAGAATCCGGCCATATCAATCTCGTCGTCAAAGTGACCAACGTTTGCCACCACCGCCTGGTGCTTCATCTGCAGCAGGTGGTCCGGTCGGATGATTCCCGCATTTCCGGTTGCGGTCACAAAAATGTCAACCTGCTCAATCACGCTTTCTAGGCGCGCCACCTGGAACCCATCCATGGCAGCCTGCAGCGCGCAGATCGGGTCGATTTCGCTCACAATCACTCGCGCACCCTGGCCGCGAAGTGCCTCGGCGGACCCCTTGCCCACATCGCCGTAACCCGCAA